>JACXTT010002699.1_pt1 | contig 27876 bp, 20 predicted proteins | sample 9270951 | NCBI WGS metagenome assembly JACXTT01 (sample SAMN15532306, study PRJNA645909) | rock metagenome | isolation source: weathered quartz diorite | place: Puerto Rico | collected 2017-06-21 | reverse complement strand
CCCAGGAGGTCCCAAAGCGCGATGTCAATGCCGCTGATGGCATGCGTGATCGAGCCGCCGCGTCCGAGCCAAAAGGTGTTTTGGTGGAGCTTTTCGCTGACGCGTTCGGGTTCCAGCGCAGTCTCTCCGCGATAAAGCGGTTGCAAAACGGCCAGCGCTGCCTGAACGAGTTGATTGTTGCTGAAAACGCTGCCGAATCCGATCCGGCCTTCATCCGTATGAACAGCGATCAGGGTGTGCACGCAATCCTCCGGCCGCAGCTCAGTGCTCCATCCTCCTTCCGGGGTTGCCCCCAACAAACCGGCGCATTTGATCTCTCGGATTTTCACAAGCCATGGCTTCTAACCGCTCGCGAGGAAATTTCCCAGAAAACTCGTATCGGTCGTTCCGCTCGCCCAGCGCTGGCGCAACCGACGGAGCGCGGCTCTCTGTCCGCAGGACCAGCCGCAGGCACCCACGCAACTTTCGCGAGGTTAGGTGGAATGGGACGTGTTCTGACGCCCGCAGAATGCTACGGCTGGTGCTTCGCACCGGCTTCGCACACGGCCGCTGCCCGAAACATTTCCCTCGGATTCCGCGTTGTGTCCGAGCAGGTTCGTGCTACAATTTGAATCCAACATGACTCCGCCGAGACATTCCTTCGCTTGCGCAGGATTTCACTCGACGGCCTTTTCCCGACGGCACCTGCTGAAGGTTGGCGGATTGGGCTTGCTCGGTTTGACCTTGCCAAGGGTGCTGCGGGCGGAGGCGCAAAAGAACGGCCCCGTGGCCCGCGCCAAATCCGTGATCTTCCTCTACCAGTTCGGCGGGCCAAGTCATATCGACATGTTTGACATGAAGCCGGCAGCGCCGGAAGGCATTCGTGGTTCGCACAAGCCGGTTCCGTCCAAAGCCGACGGCATCGCGATCAGCGAGTATCTGCCGCGGCTGGCGAAGGTGATGGACAAGGTGACGCTGATCCGGTCCATGCACCACCACATGAAGAACCATAACCCGGCGTCCTACTACGCACTCACCGGTCACGCCCCGCCCGTGGATGACATTACCTTGCGTGATTCACCGGAACTGTTTCCTGCCTACGGATCCGTTGTGGATCGCCTGGCGCCGATGAGCGACGCGATACCGACGTTCGTCGCTCTGCCATGGGTGATTGGCGACGGCACGATCACTCCCGGTCAAGGAGCGAGTTTCCTCGGGAAGAAGCACGATCCCCTGCTGGTCACGCGCGACCCGAACAAGGCCGATTTTAGACTGCCCGAGCTGAACCTGCCCGCAACTCTCAGCTACGAACGATTGATGCATCGGCGTTCGATTCAAAAGATCATCGATCAACAATCCAGTCTCCTGGAGCACTCGGCGCAGGCGCGCGGCATGGATGCCTATTACGAGAAGGCTCTGGCGATGCTCGATTCCCCGAAGCTGCGTGACGCGTTCAACCTGACCGCCGAATCGCCCGCTGTGCGCGACAGCTACGGGCGCACAAGTTATGGACAGAGCTGTCTGCTCGCGCGCCGGTTGGTGGAAGCGGGGACCAAGTTCGTCACGGCCTATTTTTCACCCAATATCGGCGGGGACGTCGGCAGCGGCTGGGACACGCACGGAAACAACGACAAGAAAATGTTCCCCGTCCTCGAGAAGTATCACCTGCCCATGACCGACCAGACATTGCCCACGTTACTGGAGGAACTCGATCAGCGTGGACTGCTCGAGACGACCCTGGTGGTGTGGATGGGCGAGTTTGGCCGCACGCCGAAGATCAATGAGAAAGCGAGCCGCGATCATTGGCCGGATTGTTACACCGTCTTGCTCGCCGGCGGCGGAGTGAAGCGCGGATTCGTTTACGGCGAATCGGACAAGACCGCTTCCTTTCCCACGAAAGACCCGGTCCGCCCGGAAGACCTTGCGGCGACGATCTACTACTTACTCGGCATCGATCCGCACACGGAGGTTTATGGAGCGAACAACCGGCGGGTGCTGATTGCCGAAGGAAATCCGGTGATGGGGATCCTCGCATAGGAAACTCCAGACTCTGAGATTCTCAGCTTCACCCCTTGTCAAGGCGCTCACCACTTTGAAGCTCATCGGCTGGACGCCCGTGGGCCGGGCCGCTGAGACCGTGTTACGGATTCGCCTCAGCAACCGGCTCGGGAGCGATACGATAGAACCTCCGCGCAAATCTCGCGGTCTCAGCATCCACGAAATGCAAGGCCCCGCCGACACTGGGCGTGGCATACACAGTTTCCCAGTTCCGCAGGTCGCTGCTCGCTTCGACGCGGAAATTCACTCCCGTCTCTGCCGCAAAGCACAAACTGAGCACCCCGCCCGACAAGGTCTGGCAAGCGCCCGCCACGGCCAGTTGCGCTGGCGCATTGTCGCTAATCATCGCCAGCGCCCGGCGTTGAAGCCCGACAGTGTATCGAGACGGCTGCTCTCCGGGCGAATCTTCCAAACGCAGAATCACCGTCTCATCGGACTCGATCAAATTGTCGGCCAATGGACGCACGGTCACATCAACAAATCGTTGGCCCGCCGGAATCACTGCCAGGCCGGAGAGTTTCTCGTAGTCAACGCCGTTTTCCGCTGTGCCTTGAAGGGAATAACTCACCACAAGCTCCGCGTTGGTGGGCCCGAATCGACGGATGCGGAACAGCGCAGGGTCGAGGTCGGCATTGGTCCGCGGCTCAACGGCAAACGCGTCGCGAACGACGACATCGACGATCGGCAATGAGTCTGGCATCGTCACCTGTATCTCCACGGGCGTTGACCAGCCGCTGCCACCGCGATCATCCGTCGCGCGGGCCGTCAGCACATGGGGGCCCGGCGTCGGGAAACGCCAGAGGAAATCCAAGGCCTGGGTCTGCCCTGTGTCCGGCGGACCGATGAAGGCGATGTTTCTCTCGCCGATTTTCAGGCCGTCGGCGAAGAACTCGATTTTGCTGACGAAACCATCCGGATCCACACACTCGGCGACCATTTCGATCTCTGCGTTGGCAGGGAACTCTGTGCCGGTTGTCGGTCGGGTGATGGCAACTCGAGGCGATTGGTTGATCACGGGGCCAACAGTAATTTCCACCGGAAACGATTTCACCAAGGTTCCATCCGCGCGCACCGCCCGTGCGGTCAAAACGTGCAAGCCGATTGTCGCCCCACGCCACTCCAAGCTATGAAAAAGCGGCGTCCCCGGATCGGGCGCGCGGATGAAGTCGATGACCGAATCGCCGATCTTTCGCTCGCCATCCCAGAACTCGACCCAACTGATATAACCATTGAGATCAATCGCCGTGGCCTCGATCAAAATGGTGCCGCCGACCGGAAGACTGGTTCCATTTTGCGGTTTTGTGATGACCAGGCTCGCCTCCGTGAGGCCGTCGTCGCGGATGAATACCGTGGCGCTTTCGTGAGCGGGATCGATCGGGAAAATAAAGCACGGCGGGAGGACAGGCGGCGGCGGACAGTTGGAAACAGTCGCGACGAGAGTTTCGATGCCTTCGGGCAGTTGGTCCGGAATAGCCTCGACTCGGATGACGGTTGACCTCGCGCCCGCGGGAATCGTCACGACCCAGGGCAGCGGCGCGTAGTCCACGCCTTGCATCGCCGTTCCGGAATAATGAACATACGCCGTCAAGGATTCGTTGGTCGGTCCGGTGCGCAAGAGGGTGAATTCTCCCACAAGATTCAGGCGTCGGAACGGTTCGGAGCTTTCCTCGGCAATCCGTTGTGTCGCTTCGATGCCTACCACGGGGACCGTCGACTCCGGTTCCACCACAATATGGACCGCAGCGGAAGTCAGAACGCGGGTTTGATTCTCATCAAACCCGCGAGCGGTGAGCAGGTGTACGCCGTTGGGTGGATTGTTCCAAACAAACCGATGGAGGATCAACCCGCCGGAGGTCGGGCGGTCGAAGACCAGGATTGAGTCGCCGATTTTTGAATCGCCATCATAAAAATCGACGCGAAGGATGTCCCGCGTGGGATGGTACGCCGCTGCGACGATCTCGATACTCGTGGGAGGGGTGAATCGGTCGCCGTCCTCCGGCGAGATGATTTCGAGGCCGGGGGTCGGTGTCGACCCGTTATCGAGAATGATCGCCACGGCGTCGCGGCTAGTGCGTGCGATGTCGTAAGTCGGCAGCGGACTGGCCAATGGAGACGGTTCCAGCCGGACCACAACCGTTTCCATGCCTTCGGCCAGTTGATCGAGCTTTGGCGTCACGTCGAAGCTGACCGAGCTCTGGCCGGCGGGAATTGGGATGGGCGATTTCAATTCCTCATAGTCCTGGCCCGGCGTCGCGGAGCCGTGCAGGGAGAAGAACACCAGCAAATCTCTCGACAGGTCGCCGGAACGGGAGATGCGAAATCGGGCCGAATCAATCCCGGTCAACATCGAGATTTCGCTCGCCACCTCGTCTTCCGTTGCGATGCTCACCACCGTGTCGAGCGGACGCTCGTTGTCGAGAATTGTAATCGTCGCACTCGACTGATTGGGATCCTGAATATAACCCGGACCGGGCACTGCCGTGAACCGTGCGATGACACTTTCAGGACCTTCGAGGATTGCGTCGTCTTTCGGGACCAGCATGAGAAACGCGGCATCGCCACCGGCGGGAATCACAACGCTGTCGGGGAGTTGAGGATAATCCATGCCAGCGGTGGCAGTACCGGAATAGCTCAAGTAGACACGCAGATCGACATTGGTGGGGCCGCTGCGGCAGACCACGAAGCTCCGATAAGCGCAATCAGCATTGGGAGGACAGAATTCAAACGCTTGGGCGTTCTGCGGTGGAATTGTCTCGAGACGGACGACGGGTAATGTCGGCACATCTATCGTGATGTGAACGGGCGGCGACGTGACCGATTGACTGAGTGAAAGTCGGGTGCGAGCAGTGAGGATGTGCTGACCCACCGGGGGATTGGTCCAATACGCAGTGTGGGCGCTGGGCAAACCGGGAATCGGAGGCCGTGCCGTGGCGGTGATCGAGGAACGGGCGACGAACTGGTCGCCGTCGTAAAATTCGACCGGGCCATAGACCTCGTTCTGCGTGTAAACGGCCAGCGCCGACAGCTCGATAGTCGATGGAAACCTCAAATGCGATCCATCGGATGGTGCGACGATATCCAACCGCCCCTGCGGAGCATTGGATTCATCGTCGAAGATCACCACCAGCGCTTCTTCGGCATGCACGTTCACAAAATATGTCGGAGGCAAGAGCGGCGGAGGTTGCCGCAACACGCGCACGCGGACGATTTCTGGGCCCTCCGCGATTTGATCGTCGCGCGCAAGCACCTTGAGTTGGGTCGAACGTTGCCCGGCGGGAATCTCCACGCTGGCAGGGAGCGCCTGGTAGTCCTCGCTGGCGATCGCTGTGCCGTCAACTTCCAGGAAAACCGTCAGGGCTGTATTTGTCGGAGTCGTCCGTTCAATCGTGAGCACACCCGGCGCCACTAGGCAGGTCGGGCAGGGTTCGCCAGTCCGCCACGGATCGGCGCTGATCTTTACCACTGGCAATGCCGCTCCCGGCCCCACCTGGATGCTTATAGCCGGCGCTGCGATCAATACTGTTCCCTGGGAATCGGTGGCGCGCGCCGTAATCAGATGTCGTCCTCCCGAGGCTGCACCCCACCAAATCGGCGCGCCGGGCGGCATCGTGCCTAGTCGTTGATCGCCGTCGAAGAATTCCACGCTCCATGAGTTGCTGCTGCCCGGTCCGATAATTTCAGCGCGCAACTCGATGACGTCGCCCGGCTCGAACTGCTGGCCGTTGCGCGGCGCGACGATGTCCAGCCGCGTTGTGATCGGATCATTGTCGTGAATAACCATCGCTACGGACGAATGCTCAATGTCGATGTCATATTGATCGGGAGGAGGGATGCCCAAAGGCGGCGCGATCAGATGGAAGAACACGGTCTCGTCGCCCTCGTAAAAATCGTCGTCGATGGGGTACAACCGGATGTTGACGGAATTCGTGCCAGCAGGGATGCGGACGGTCGATCCATCGATCACCCCATCGAGGCGATAGTCTTCGCCCAACCTGGCGGAACCTTGCTGAGTGTCGAGAAACACGACGAGCGCTTGACTCAAATCACCCGTGCGCCGCACGCGGAACTCAGCCCAGTCGATGTTGTTTTGAAAGATCAGCGTTTCGGCGGCCGACGGATCCACGAGTTCGAGGCTCACGACCGGACGCGGTGGAGGAGGCGCATCGTGGATAAGTCCGAAAGCGGCGCCGTGATTCCCGATTTCGTAGCATTCTCGAGGAGGTGGAAAGATGCCATTGCACGGCAGCTTCTCGAGGGTGATTTCGACCGTTTCGTCACCTTCCGAAACGGCGTCGGGCAGCGCGTAGGTTAAAATCGACGCCTCTGTCGAGCCCACAGGGATAATAACGCGGCCACTTAGTTCCTCGTAATCCACGCCATTTTGCGCTGTCCCGCCAACTCGATACAAGACCGGCAAATCGAAATCGATCGGGCCGGTCCTTGTTACACGGAAGCTGAGAGCGCGGGACTTGCTATCCCCAAGCTCGTACGCGTCCGCTTTCGAAGCTTCGACGTTTACAAGCGGCTGTCCGGAACGCACGGTGATCTTCACTGGCGAGGACGTGGTCTGGGCGCCATCACTGTCGGTTACCTTGGCAGTTAACAAGTAGCTGCCGGGCGGCACGTTGGTCCAAAAGAAAAAGAATCCGGCGTCGTGTGGCGGACCGGGATCGGTGAGCTGTCCTATGCCGATACGGTTAACGCCGTCAAAGAATTCGACGGTCACTTGTGCTGCCAGTCCGTCCTCGTCATGCACCGAGGCCATAAGGAGAATGTTCGCCGGCACGGTGAACGTGTCGCCATCTCTCGGATTGATGAGAGCGATCGACGGAGGTGCGTTCGACTGCCAGCCTGAAATCAAGAAGCTGTTCGTGGGTGACACGTCACCTGTGCCGTTCACCCGGGTACCGTAGATGTCGTAAGCCCCGAGTGGATAGGTGTTATTCGGAGAGCTGCGTCCGTCCTGCCAGGCCACCAGGTAATTCCCTGCAGCGAATGCGATGTCCGGATTGAATTGAACGCCGGGCGCACGGTTGATCGCAATCTCGGCCGGGAGGTCTATGGTTCCGTCTGCGGTGATTCTCGTTCCGTAAATATCGGTGAATTCTTCGTGCGGATCATTCGACTCCTGCCACACGACGAAAAAGTCGTTCCCATCCGAAGCGATCCTCGGCCGTTCCTGATAGAGCGCGTTCGTGGCGATGGGAATTCCATTCGGACTGACCACGACACCGTTGCTCCGGACCAGAGTGCCGTAGATTCTAGGGTAGCCGAATCCCGAGGGCGAGCCGCGGAAGTCGCCCCACACGACGAAACACTCCCGTCCGTTGGAGGCCAAACCGTAGCGTCCTCCGGCTTCATCGTTCGAATTGCTAATGCGAAAGACTGACGACAAGGGCTGGCCCGTCGTCGAGAGGCGAATTCCCCAGATGTCCGGGCCAGTCGTCCAGTTTTCTCGATAAGTCATCAGGTATTCGCCATTGGCAAAGGCAAGGCGCGGCTGCACCTGCCAGCCGCTCCCCAACACGAGCGGAATTCCATCGGGATTGGCAACCGCGCCGTCGGACGAAACTGGTGATCCGTAGATATCCGCAATCGCGCCAGCCGTGCGTTGCCAATCCTCCCACGCCACAAAGAAGCCGTGCCCATCTGAAACGACCGCCGGGCCGAGGCGTGTCACGCGGTTCGTCGTGATTCGGAATCCATTCTGATCGAGCACCGCGCCGGTGCCGCTCACACGCGCTCCATAGATCTGGTAAAGCTGGCCGGCTGAGGTGCTCTCGCGGTCATCCTCCCAAACCACCAGATACTTCTCGCCGTCAAAGGCGACGCGCGGCGAGGTCTGTCGGCCAGGATCCGTACAGATCGGGATTCCGACAGGGTCGAGCACCTCGCCGGTACTGCTGACCCGCGCCCCGTAGATATCATATTCGGTCGAGGCATAGGCCCGTTTGTCGGCCCACACCACGAAATAGCCATTGCCGTTGGCCACAACGGAAGGTTCTTCCTGGTCATCCGGCGCCGGAATGATCGCCGCTTGTGCGGCAAGGACGGAAGCTGACACGGTCAGGACGATGAACTGGCTCAGCGTCTTCATACGTTTGGGTTCCCTAGTTCAGCCAAACAGGAGCGGTTCCTGGGAATCGTCTAATGGTTCACTCGCGCAACTGCGGCCCAAGCAAAGCAGTCTACAGTGAAAAGAAGCCCGAGATTTCATAAGCCAATTCAGGTTCCACGCAACCCCCCAGTTCGGTTGCACTAATGACACGTCTGAGAACCATTAGCAACAAGATTCTTGGAGTTCTCAATGCAAGGAAATGCCACGGGATAATTCCGACGCGACGAATCCAGCCAAACTTGTTGCGGCCGAAGACGGTCAAGGCCACGACGATTTGTACTCACCATCCGGAAGGCTGGCTAAGAATTGTCCGGCGTTTCAACGGCGACGACCTTGCGACACGGCGGATAAAGCTCGTCAGCCAGGCTGTTGGCAAAGACAACTATCCCTGTCTGCAACGAGCCTCAGGTGAGTTCCTGTTCCGCAAAGAATTTGATCCCCTCGGCGACGAATTCCGGAAGCTTTGGATCATGCGCTTCGTAAGCCTTGCGCAACTCCGAATCCACAATCAGGTGGCTGTGGCCGGCGTAGGATTCACGCGTGGGCGTCCAAAACTTCTTCAGCCATTGGTAGTGACGTCGAATGATATCCTGGACCTCGGGTGAATCGGGGCTCAGTTCCTTGCCCATCGCGTTGACGAGATCCTTGCAAATCCCTTCGAAGAGCCCGGCCGTCTTTGTCCACTGTCCTTTCGTCCAGTTCTTAACGCGAGCCTTGGATTGCGCAATGCTGTCCCGCATAGTTTCGCCGTAGCGGTCGATCAAATACTGTTCGTGTCTGGCCTGTTGCTCCGGGTCAAAGCCTTTAAACAGTTCCTGGTTTTTCATTTTCTTTCCTTTCAAATGCCTGATGGTTTTGTCGATGGTCTGGATCAGTCTCCGGGTATCGGCGAGCTTCTTTCGCAAGACTCTCCGGTGCGATCTCAGGGCCGCGATTTTGTCGAAGTCCGGGCGCTGCAAGATTTCCTTGATCTGCTTCAGTTCGAAGCCCAGCTCCCGATAAAACAGGATTTGCTGGAGCATCAAGAGTTGCGTCGCTTCGTAGAAGCGATACCCGTTCGCGCCTAGATAAGCGGGTTTCAGCAGCGCCACTTCATCGTAAAAATGAAGCGTGCGCACGCTGACGCCCGACATCCGGGCCAATTGTTTGACCGTATAAGCCATCGTCTTTTCACCATCGGCATCCTGGGGATTCCGACGCCTCGAGCACTCTCAGGGATGACGCAACGTGAGGGTCAAAGGAATTTTGCAGAAAATTTATGCGTCCCAAAACCGCCCTCAAAAACAAACTCGACACTCGGGCTCAATTCAAGCAGAAACAACCACACCATGATCCCGCAAACCCCCAACTGTTTTGGGCGCCGGCGGTTTCTGCAGACCTTGAGCGGGCTCGCCGCCGGTGCGGTCACTACCGGCCTGGCGCCGGCCGACGACCTGCCGGAGAATGCGAACCCCCGCGCCATCTTCGGCGACCGCGTGGAACCCGATTGGAAGGAGCGCCTGACCCTCACCGTGGGCCCGAAGAAGGCCGATCTCGTCGGCAATACCGATCGCGTCATCCAGGCCGCGGTCGATTACGTCGCCCGGCGCGGCGGCGGCACCGTCCGCCTGCTGCCGGGCACCTATCGATTGCGAAATTCCATCTTTCTCCAATCGGACATCCGCCTCGTGGGGAGCGGCGGGGAGTCCGTGCTGTTCAAGGAGCCATCGGCAGCGACGAAGCTCCTTGTGGATGGCGATCATTGGGACCAGGAAGTCACGCTCGCGGACTCCAAAGGTTTCCAAGTGGGCGACGGCGTTCGTCTGGTCAGCAAGGATCCCTACGGGAAAGGCACGAACATCATCCAACGAACGCTGATCGCCGCTTCGGGGAACCGCTTCAAACTCGATCGCCGCCTGGAAGAACGTTTCCATCTCGAAGGGGATCCGCAGATCGCCACCAATTTCGCCTTGCTCCAGTGCACCAACGCCGCGGACGTTCTCATCGAGAACCTGACGGTCGATGGCAACAAGGCGCACAACGAGATGATCGACAAGGGCGCGTTCGACGACGGCAGTGTCCGACTGGATGAGTCCAACCGTGTCACGGTCCGCGAAGTGACGGTGCGCAATTTCTATTGCGACGGGATCGTCTGGGGCATTTCGCACGACGTGCGAGTCGAGGACTGTGTCTTGCACGACGGCGCGCGACTCGCGTTGCACGCCGGTTCCGGGTCGCAACGCTCGCTCGTGCGCGGCAATCGAGTGCGCCACAGCGCCGAGGGCATTTACTTCTGCTGGGGAGCGCAGCATGGACTTTATGAGAAGAACGCGATCGAGGATTGCAACTACGGAATGACGTTCGGCCACAGCGATTCGGACAACCTCATCCGCGACAACGAAATCCGGCGAAGCGGCGAAGCCGGGATTCATTTTCGAGGCGGGAGCAAAGCTTTTGCTCCACACCGCAACCGTTTCGAGCACAACCGCATCATCGATAGCGGCGGCGAAAAGGGCATCGCCATCGACATAAACGGCCAAACAGAGTCCGTGACCGTGACGAAAAACGAGCTGCGGGAGACTCGAGGAGCGCGGTCCCGCATCGGCATCCTCGTGGGCGCCGAGACGCGCGACATTCGTTGCATCGACAATGCAATCGAAGGCTTTGCCGTCGCTATTTCCGACTTGCGGGAAGAACGAACGGCGCCTCAACCGCGCTGAGACGCTCTGCCAAACTTTGTCGCGTACGAGATAAAGTTTCGTTTGCGCATCCCTGGTAGGGCGGATTGTCTTCCACACCCAGATCAGATACCCTTCTGGCATGAACGCATCATTCGCCCGATTCTCGAGCGTGCTTTCGCTGCTCATTTCCCTCAATGGCTTGGCGGCCGCCGAAGGCCCTTTCGCCGGCGGTCGATGGATTGACCTCACACACGAGTTTTCGAACGAAACTCTCTACTGGCCGACGGCCGAGCGTTTCACACTGGAAAGCGAGTTTCACGGTCAAACACCCAAGGGTTACTTCTACGCTGCGAATCGTTACCGTGCTTCTGAACACGGCGGCACGCACATTGACGCACCGGTTCATTTCGCCGAGAACCACAAGACCGTGGATCAACTCTCGATCGATCAGCTTACTGGGGCAGCGGCCGTGGTGGATGTGTCGCGCAGCGCTCTCAAAGATGCGGACTACCAGATCACGGTCGCGGATCTCAAAGAGTGGGAGAGCCGCAACCGTCCAATCCCCGACGGCGCGATTGTGTTGTTTCATACCGGTTTCGCCCGCCGCTGGCCGGACGCGAAAACATACCTTGGAACGAACGAGAAGGGACCCGAGGCAGTGGCGAAACTCCATTTTCCTGGGCTGCATCCCGACACCGCACGCTGGCTGGTGTCGGAGCGAACGATCAAGGCGGTGGGTCTCGATACCGCGAGCATTGATTTCGGCCAGTCCACGTTATTCGAGAGCCACCGAATTCTGTTCGAAAAGAACATTCCGGCGTTCGAGAACGTTACCGCCCTCGACCAATTGCCGGCAACCGGCAGTTACATCCTCGCCCTGCCGATGAAGATCAAGGGCGGCAGCGGCGGCCCGCTGCGGATCGTCGCGTGGATCGCTGAGAAACGTTGACCCAAGTCGCGCCGACTTCCTGCCCCGCCGGAAGTCGGCCACTTCCTATCACGCCTGAGCATGTCATCGGTCGTTTTCTTCAGGGCTGTGAACGTAGGCGGCCATCAGAAGTTTCAACCCGCCAAGCTGGCCAATGAGTTGAATCGGTTCGGCGTCGTCAACATCGGCGCCGCAGGCACGTTTGTCGTGCCCGAAAACGTCAATCCGACCCAATTGCGCGACGCGATTCTTGGCCGGCTGCCGTTCAAACCTGAGCTGATCATTTGTCCGGCCCGAGAGGTGCTCGCTCTGGTGCGCGGCCATTGGTTCGACGATGAGCCGACGGGAAAGGACCTGGGCCGTTTTGTGACGGTGCTGTTGAAATCGCCGCGCGCGAAACCGCGACTTCCGTTCGAGCAACCACCGGGCGAAAAATGGGAAGTCCGGATCGTCGCCGTCACTCGCCGATTTGCGCTGAGTGTCAGGCGACTGGGTCAGACCTATTCGAACGCCGTCGTTGAGAAACTGCTCGCTATCCCGGCCACCACCCGCAGTTGGAACACGATCGAGACCATCGTGGAAATTTTGACAAAGCAACGCAAAGCCAAACCATGAGGATCACGTATTTCAAATCCGCGTCCGAATTTCGGCGCTGGCTAGAGACGAATCACGCCATTTTCGGACACGTTCGATAGGCCGCGCTCAATCCGAAGAAAGGAACGGACCACAGTTTTTTTGAAACCGGTCCAAGGAAGCTCTGAATCAAAGCGTCCAGACCAACAGGAGGAACGAGATGAGGCCCCCGCCCACGGCCACGGCGCCCCAAGCTCTGAACCCCGGCAAGCGCCACCACATTATAAGACCGGAAACAAACCAGGTGACGATGCCGATACAGGCCATATCCACTAGCAACCCCCAGAATTTGTTCCAGAATGACGGTTGGCCGTATCCACCGCGGAAATGCATTCGGATCACCACTTGAGGCAATCTCATCCGCTGGTGCTTCACTTTGAGTTTTTGCTCCTTCATCGAATAGGTCAAACTGGTCGAACCCCAGAAGCTGAAGCGGTCAATGTGCAACGTGTCGGGGTTGGGCTTGTCCACCCAGAATGCGCCTTCCAAATTGCAGTCCTTGAGAATCTCCTGCGCTGCCGCGCGCAGGTCCGGTTCATTGTTCACGCCCTGAGTGTTTACCGGGCGATCGTACGTCTTTTCGAACACTGGTTCCCAGGGCAGGGCCTCGCCCAACTTGAACCAGGACTGATGAATGACTATCAACGAACTGACTCCATACATCAGCAACCAGGGCATCAAGAACAAACCCAGATACAGATGCGTTCGACGATTGATCTTGTCGAAGGTGATCATGAGGTCTCCTCAGATTAAGGCCACAAAGAGAGCGAACAAACCCAATCCGGTTGCCAACGACAACGCTCCCCAATAGCGTGTCGTCTTGAGTTCCCACCAGAGCCAGATCCCCGACAGACTCCAAAAGGCCATGGTCACCACGGCCACGTCGACGGTAAACCCCCACGTGTCTTCTAAGGCGTAAGGCTGAATGTACCCGCGCCGACGATGCATCCGTTCGAGGAACGTCGCCGCGCGGAACTCTTCCCGTTGAATGGAGATCTTGCGCGCCGCAGCGTTGAAGGTAACGCGTCTCGTGCCAAGGGCGTGCTGCCGATTGATCACAAGCGGTTCACCGTTTCGTCCACCGCTGAGGGAATGGGTCCCGTCCAAGCCGATGTCCTGCAGAATCTGCCGCCCGATTTGTTCTCGCGTCGCCGCAGGAGGGAACGATCGCGTGTAATCCAGTTCGCGCTCAGTCACCAGCGTCGGGTTTTTGGACGGATAAAAGGACAGTACGTACTCACGGTGAGTCATCACCAAGGTACTGAGCGCGTACATGAGCATCCACGGCGCGAGAAACAAACCGGTGAACATGTGAACGCGGCGGATCAGCCGCGAAACCGTGGACCAGGTGAATTCGGTTCCTGATTGGGGAAGCGTTTCGTTGACAGGCGATGGGTTCATGCGGAGTGACTGCAGGATTCATAATCGCGAACGGAGTGTCAACCCGCCATTGAATCCGGACCCGAAAAGGAGCGCGGCGTGGCGTGCGGACGGACTGCGGGTCACAGACCCGCACTCCTGAAAAAAGCCGACGAGGGCCGCAGTTCATTACCGGCAGCAAGGAGATCGTCGCGAATTTGGCGGATTCTGTTCTCGATTGAACCAGTCACCGTTAGGAAAGAAATCCGTCGCCGGTCCAGCTCCTTCAAATACCATTCGTGTTGACGCAACCTAAAATCCTCCGGCTGGCGCGTGCCATCCTGGACGAATGCAAAGTCGGGCGCACAGAGGACCGTGAAATCGTAAGGGCGGCTGGCCAGCGATTCCAAAGCCGGTTCAACTTTGCCAAAGAGATATTGGCTGTAAAAGAGCGTCGTCAGCGGCGACGTGTCGCAGAACACAAACTGATTCGCCCGCTGCGAGGCTTCTTCCTCGTGTTGAACCTGGAGTTCGGCGATGTGCTGCATGTCTTCGAACCTCAGAGCGCCGGACCTGGCGGCCCAAACGTCGCGACCGTACTCGGCGACGTGCACCGTGGCGAACTCGCGAGCCAGGGCCTCCGCGAGTGTGCTCTTCCCCGTGGACTCTCCTCCCAGCAAGCAAATCCGCTTCACAAACGAGGCGTAAACCGACGGTGCAAGCCAACCCCGGTGCGCATGCACGTCCTTTCGCACTCGCGCACCCGAGATCGGCAGTTGGGCACGGTCCCTGTCCACGAGGACGTGCTTCACGGCAGGCAGCCTGGGATCGTGTTCTCGGAAATAGCGTGTGAGTTCCGCAGCGAAACCGTCACCATAATCCTCGCTCGTGAACACCGCGTCCACCGTCACGCCGAGCATGCGCTGACAGAGGAACGCGCAGAACCGCCGATGGGTCCGTTCATCGGCGTCATTGTGCGGCACTTCTCGTGGCCCTTCGCCCGCTTTGACCCATTCTTTCAACGACTCGTCGGTGACCACCAGCCTGCGCGCGCTTGGGAACAGCACGGACAACCAGCGCTCCCGCCGCACCGCATCACAGCCTGGAAGGTCCGGCTTCGAGTAACAAAGCAGAATGACCTCCTCACAATCCTGAAGGGCTCGGCGGATGACAAATTCGTGGCCGCGATGCAGGGGAGAGAATTTGCCGACCACCAAACCGCGCTGAAAGCGCTTGTTCATACCGAGACAAGTTTGCGCCAGCGAACCAGTGCCACGAGCGCGTTGACCCAAAACGCCGCATAAAGACCCGCCGTCACGGTCAGGCCGCGGGCAACGTAGAGCGGCACGGCGATGGAATTGACCAACAACCAGCACCACCACGCCTCGTAACAGCGGCGCATCAGGAGCAACTGGCCGAGGACGCTGAATGCCAGCACAAGGGAATCCAGGAATGGAGCGAAGGCATCGGTGAAGCGGTACAGCAACGCTCCGTAAAGCGCCGCGACGACTGCACCCGCGAAAACCATTCCGGTGAGCGACAGCGGGCGAACGTGCCGCACCGGCATCGCCTTTCCGGCATCGCCCCGCAGCCATCCGCGCCAACCGAGGGCGCTCGTCGCAATGAAGAACGCCTGGAGCGTCACATCGGCGTAGAACTGCGTGTTGAAAAAGACCCAGCCGAACAACGCGCATCCGAGAATGCCCACCCACCAGGTGTGGACACTGTTGATGCCGGCAAGAAGGATCGAGACGGCATTCAGAACGTTCGCGCCGATTTCCCAGCCGCGAGTCATGGCAGCGTCTCCGTGAGCGCCGAGGTGTATTGCACCACTTTGCCATCAAAAGAGACACCCTCTTCCACCGCGAGCGCCTGGCCCGAACCGAAGAGTTCCAAAAGGGCGCGGCGAATCTGGTCCATCGGATGCCCTGCGCCGGCCACGCGCAGCCGCAACACGCCGTCGGCGTCCTGGTGCATCGTGAATTGCGGCACAGCGAAGCGTTGGAGCGCGCGCGTCACTTCAATGTTGTTCAGCCACTCGCCGCGCGGGGAGCGGAAACGAACCGGAGGACGACCCTCGAGTCCCACCAGCACGACTTCCGGTCCGTTGAATCGCAACGCCGCGTGATCGCCCGTTCGATATCGCAGCAGCGGGAGGCAAAAGTTGAACCCGCCGCTCAGGGTCACTTCGCCAGGCTCCCCGGGCGGCCGGGAACGCCCGTCGGCATCGAGAATCTCGACGTAGAGCCGGTGCTGCAGCAGCACATGGCCGCCGGCAGCGGCGTCCGCGACCGCGACCGGGCCTGCTTCGTTGAGCGAGTACAGGTCCAACACGGGACAGCCAAACCGCGCCTCCAGTCCCAGGCGCATCGCCGGCAGCAAGGTCATCGAAGTCGAGAGCAGTGCGCGCGGCTTTGTTTGGAGCGGCAACCTCGCCAGCTCTGCGAACGCGATCGGGTCGCCGGTGTAAATTTCCGCGGCCAGCGCGTCGAGGTACTTTGCCCGGTCGTCTGGGTTGCGCCAGTCCGCGGGATGAAGATTGATTTTCGCGAGGCCGGATTCCTCCATCGTGGGGGTGACCGAAACGTAGGTGAAACACTTCCGCTGGAAACCAACAAGCACCACGCCGATTTGGCCGCGCCCATGGCAAAGCTCGACACCGAAACGCCGCAGTGCGCGCTTGTGAAACGCGAGGTAATTGGCCGCGACGACCGGATGCGAGGCGAGCAGCAGGGGATGTCCGCTCGTCCCACTTGTGCGGAAGTTGATGAGCCGGTCAATCGGCGCCGAGTCCGGCACGAACTGCGCAATGTCCCGGCCCAGGTCGGCACGGCAGATCGTTGGCAAGTCTTCAAAGGCGGCCGGAAGGGAGCCGTAGCGCCGATAAAACGGCACATCACAGAGGCAGTGTTCCGTAAACTCTCGAAGCCAGAACGGGCGCGCCCCGCCAGGCCAGCCGGCTTCAGACCGTTCCACCTCGCGCTCGAACTCGCGCACGCGCGCTACGTCCGAAGCGGTCAGACGATTGCCGCTCTCGTTGCGAAAGATTGGCGCGTGCGGATGCTCGCGCAGGAATTGCAACATCTGTCGGCCCTGTCCGCTCAGCGTCGGATAGCGCTCCGAGTCGGTGAGGGTCTCGGCGTTCATTCGCGAGTCCATTTGTCCGCGGATTCCTCGGCAGCCTTCTTCACCAGCGCCTCGCGGATTTTTCGCGCCCGTTCCTCGGCCGCACGGGAGGCCTGCATCACCCGCGCGCGTTCGGCGGAGTTGAGAGTCGCGAGGCGATCTTGCGCCTGGGCGAGCGTTTCACCGGCGGGACGGTACCCGAGGCGGGCGAGCGCGACACGCGCCAATTCTTCACGACGGTCCGGATCGCTAACGAAGCGCCTGGCCGCGACCTGTGCTGCCAGCTCGGAGCTTTGTGTTTCAAGCAATTCCAAAGTCTGTGACGCCTTAGGTTTCGCCCGCCGAAACCACTCATCCGCGAGCAACCAACACAACACCAGCGTAACGGCGAGCCGGTTTCGGTCCGTCCGAAGATCGCCACCCACAAAACTCTTGAGAGAATCCGCGTCCGGCGTTGCGCCAAGGGCGGCCAGCAAGTCTCCGACGACGGCGGCAACCTGCACGGTGCCGCTGCGCCCAATACGCGGGTCGGCCAGAAAGTCCTCCGGCGTCTCCGCCAGTCGGCGCGTCAACGATTCGAGAATTGGGCCTTCCTGTTGCACCGTTACGCGGCAAATTTTTCAAACACCTGGGTGCTCTGGCAATCTTCGCACGCCGGCAGCCGACGCGCGCGACGCAATTGTGCGAAGCGCTCGGGCAACTCGTTGAGCGCTCCGCGGCGATCCAACTCGGCCAATGGAATGCCATAGCCGTCCGTGGTGAAACTGCAAGGCGAGACGATGCCCTCTTCGCTGATGAAAAGAAATCGTTCGCCCGGCTGACAGTCCGCGATGGCGATGTCCTGATCGCGCGTGTTTGCGTGGATTCGGCGTAGATAAGCACTGCCGCCGTTGAGCCGCACACCAAGTTCGGCCAGGCGCGCGCGAAGGCGCGGAATCTCATTGTGCAACGCCGCAGCGTGTTCAGGCCGCAGCCGATGCGCGGGAAAAAATTCCGGCCGGTCACGCCCGCCAAGCGGATTGAACGTGATCTCCTCAATGCCCCAACGGGCGAGTTCGATGCAAAGGCTTTCGAAACCGGAAATGGTTTGCCCCATCAACACCACGTTCGCGCGCAAGAGCGGACCGTGGCGCGCGGCATGTTTGCCCTCTGCGAGGCTGCTGACGCCGTTTCGCAACGCGGCGTAACCGCCGCGCCAGCCACGCAGTTCGTCGTGGACTGCGCCCACGCCATCCACGCTCACGGTCAATTCGGAGTAATGTTCGAGCAAGTGGCGGCGCACACTGGGCGTCGCCAGTGTCGTGCCATTCGTCGTCGTGCTGACCTGCAAGCCAAGCTGCTCCGTGCAGTGGATCGTCAGGTTCGTCAGCGGAGGCCAGAGCAGCGGTTCGCCGCCCAGCCAACTCACCAGAACTGCCTCGCCGGTCGTTTGCTGATGTTCTGCGAGCCGCCTGGCAAACGCACGAATGAGGCGGGCGTCCGCGTCGCGGCGCGGATGAGCAAGGCGCCGGTCATAGCCACAGAACGGGCAACTCAGGTTGCATCGCTGGGTGACACGCCAGACGACAATCATGGACGGCCTCCTTGCGGCATCGCCCCGACATCGGCTTTGCCATAACGCAGTCGGCTGAACTCGCGCGCGAATTCGATGAGTTCCGGCAGCGACGCCACGCGGTGCACGTGCCAGCCTTGTTCGTCCCGGGCCCGGCGAATGTTCGCGCACGGCCCGGACGTGGCGCGCTGCCAATTGGCAGCCAGGTTCAAGACGAGCGTTCCGCCGCCCGCCGCCCGCTCTAACGCCATCGCGGCGATATCCCAACCTGAGTCGCCCCGTTCATCTGGGTCAAACATCGTCGAGACACCGTCATCCGAAATCAGCAGCACGTGCGCGGGACGGGCGTCCGGCTTGCGGTCCGCGTAGGTGTCGCGCAAGACATGAATCGGGAACGCTGTGCCACCGCCGAAATATCCGGTCAAGACGCGGAGCACAACTCCCTCATCATGGACGAATCCAGGTGTCGTCGTGAACTGATTCTTGCCGCTCCACAAAGTCGCCTGCACCCGCGCACCCGCTCGAAACGCGGACAGGCACAGAATTGCCCCGGCCAGGGCCGGGAAGGACGTGAGCTGCTGGGGATTCGGCATCGAACCGGAGCTGTCCACGTAAAGGTCCAAGTCGAGCGGCTCGCGTTTGGGTTCGGCTCCATCGGACGTGCCCCAGACACGCTGCACGGTGGTCATACCGGGAACGACTCGCGGACTCTGCAGCACCGATTGAAACCAATCCGCCTCGTCCAGCGCGTGACCGATGTCCCAGGGTTCGAGTCCTTCCGGCAACGGATCTGCCCCCTCCGGTGTTTCCCGGCTTGGAAAAGGAATCAGATAGGGTCGCGCGCGCTCCCGATAGTACCGCACCGCGGCCTCGTGGTCCGAAATGTCCACGCCGGCCGCGCGGAGGATTTCTCCAAATTGGAAGGGTTCGCGGGCCTGGCCACGAGCCGGCGAATTGCGTTGCACGTCTTTTGGAGAAGCCGCCGCGCGGTCTTGAGCTTCGGCCGCTTCCGCTTCCTCGGCATCGGTGAGGGCCGGATCTTGCGCGGGATGCAAGGCGCCTTCACGCTCGCCCGCTTGTTCTTCAATGAGGCCGGCAGGTTCGCCGCCCGCGGCCGCGTTGCGGGTATCGAGGAGTTTCTCAATCAGCTTCTCGGAGTTCTGGTCTTCGAGCAGATGCGGCAGCAGGAGCGCGGCGAATCGGCCGGAGCCATCGAGCCAGTCGCGCGCGTAACTGCGCACGAGTCGCGCCCCGAGCCAGGCGTCGCCTTCAAGACGGTCGTCCGTCGCGCCGCCGCCGAGCGAGCCGCGTTCGAGGCGCCACAGAATCTCGTAGATGCGCAGGTAAAGGGTCCACACCGCGCCCCCGTTGCCGCCCGCGCCGAGGGCCCGGTAAACGTCCGCGATGCGCAGGCCGGCGCTGCGTTGAAGGCGGTCGTTGATGAGCAGGTCGGTGTAGAGGTTCGCGACCATCGGCGCGTGTTGCTCGACCGTTGGCAACGCCCAACGCATGCGGGCGATCATCCGCGCGTGATCCGTGAGCGTGGCCGGCGCGAGGACATGATGTCCAATTTCATGCGCCAGCACTTCAAGGGCGAAGCCTTCGACGTGGCAACTCGCGACCTCGGGCAAACTCACCACGACCGATTGGTCCTGCAGCCGGATCATCGCGAAACTGCCGGTCAACCCTTCGTCCCGCGCCGCCTCCACCGTCAGGCAAAGATTGGGCGGACGCAACCGCGTGAATTTGCTCCACGCCGCGAGCGCAGCAGGCCAGGCGGCAGTCCATTGGTCGCGCAGGGTTTCCAGTGAAAGCGTCGGTTGAACGCGTAATCTCATGGATTACTTGAGCGCCACCAGCACGACGGAGTGGGTGAACCGCGAAGTGACGGCAAGCGTCGTGCTGTTCGCTGCCGCACTTGTGAACTCGCCGAATGCGGGAACCTCAAACCTCGCGCCGTCGACCACAACACGGGAGCCATTGACCTGCAGTCCGTCCGGCATGCGGGATTCGCGGCTCGCGGCTTCAAATTCACCGATGGTCGCGCGATGGAACGTCGAGCCGAACGCGTCCGCCGTGAGTAACCAGCATTCCTCGCCGCTGCGCGCCAGAAAATGCCTGCCCGTCGCGGCGACGGTCGGCGGCTCGACAAACAATCCGCCGAAGCCGCGAAACGCGCCGGCCTGCGCCACAATCCGCGGCGCAGCCGGCGTTTCCGAATCCGACGCCGGGTCAAACCACGGACACGCCAAGAGTCGCTGTCGCACTTCGGCCCACCTCAAGCCGGGTTTCGCGTTCACCGCGGCGAGAGCGAGCGTTTCCGGCAAGAGGTCTCCCACCGCGAGCGCCCCTTCCCGAAAGTGGGCCAATCCAGCGCGCCACGCCGCGACCTGGCCGACTTGGAGGAATGGTTCGACCTCGGCGCATTGCGGCGCGATGCCGGCCATCGCTTCGACCCATTGCGCCGGCCGTGCGCCGGGTGTCGTGGCCAGTTGATGCGCGGCGTTGCAGACCGCCGCAATCAATCGCGCCGGAGCAGTCGCCACCAGGTGCGCCGCCTTCGGCAACACGCGCCGCCAGGCTTCTTCAACCGAAGCCACGCGCGAACCCGGGCCCGCCAACTTTTGGCCCGCCAACTCCAGCGCCGCATCGTACGCCGCCTGGGTTACGTTGGCCAATCGGTCCGCGCGAACCGCTTCGACCGCCCGCGCCAATTCGTCTACACCGCTCTGAAGGAACGCCGCGAAGGCGTCGGCGTCGAGATCCGCATAAACGCGGCGTGCTGCCACGAATCGGGCGTTGAAATCCGCGCGCCCGGAACTGAGGACGGAAGCGAAGCCGGGGCTGAGCGTCATTGCGTCTTCAACCAGCGCAAATAATTGGTGTACCGTTGGTGGAGATACTTCAGCTTGAGCAGATCGTCGTAAAGATGGCCGTAGAGTTTCCGGCCCTTCGACCACTCGGTGATGAGCCGTTCGATTTTCACGAGCCGCGCGCGCGTCTCGTTGTCGCTCAAACCATCCAGGCCACGCCGGAATTCCTCGCCGAACGCGCTCACGGGGTCGTCGCGGTCGAGATTGAGGCGGTCGTAGTCGGCGCAAGCCAAATCGAAAACCTTGCGCAGCCAGCCGACGCGATCGGCGCGAAACACGGCGTGGCCTGGCGCATCGAAAAACGGGGCTTCGATGTCCGGCGCCAGCTTGTCGTGGAGCACGAACGGGAGAATCTGCCGGACGTCTTCCAGTTCCACGACGCGGTTGCCGCGAAAATACGCGAGGGCTTTGGCGTAGATGAGCAAGGTCATCAGCACGCGCACCGACAGACCGTTCTTGGTCTGGCAACCGAGATCTTTGAGCCGGTCGCGCCCGGTTTCCTGCGCCGCGAGCGTATGCCACTCGATGCCCGCGAGACGGGCGGTGTCCTTTGTTTTGTACTCGAACTGGTCGCCGGCGACTTCACAGAACTCGAACTGGCTCGTGAAGAATTCCAACCGCCGCCGCACCTCATCAGGCAGGGTGACATTGCGGATTTCGTTCTGCATACGATCCACCTCGGTCTCGGTGAAAATGATCTGGCGCGGGACGACCTCCTCTGGCCGGACGTTTTCCTCGATGCGCGCGAGCAGGTCGGCAAGAAAGCGGGGGTTGAACGCCAGCGCCTGCACCACGACATCGATGCGGTCCCGCAACGCTTCGATGACGGGATACGTGCCGCCGCCTTGGTCGTCATTTGCAGTCAGGAACCAGGCCGACTCGGGGCACTCGAAAATATGGTTCAGGATTTCCGCGTAGTTGTCGCCCATCACGGTGAGCAGGGCGCTTTGGGTGCGCGTCGGGATGCGATTGTATTCGTCAATGATCTTCACCCTCAGGCCCAGCCATTGCCGCCAGGAGATGCGGATGTCTTCGAGGCGCTGGGCGCTGACCAGGTCGGCGGGCAGCGGATTGCCCAGCAGATCGGCAATGGTCATTTGCGGGTGGCCGTGCTGCATGGCGCGGCGGACTTCGCGCACCGAAGCACCGGCCAGGACGCCCATAAGAATCGCGCTGGCCGTCTTGCCGCGTCCCGGTCCACCGACGAACAGGCACTTTCGCCGCGCGGCAAACGTGAGCAAGGGCAGCAAAACGAAACTCGAATAACTCTGCGCCGAGGGCAGTGTCAGCCGGCTCTTGCTGTCGCCCAGGATGAATGACTGCGGCGGACCGTCGTTGTATTCCACGTCGTAGTGCGGGCTGATGATGGCGGTGTTGACGACCCAGAAGTAAGCCTGGCGAAGCTTCTCATCGAGCGGCGGGGCGCCCGCATCCGTGCTCTCCAATGTCGTGGAAACCGGGCCACGGTAAAGATCCGCCACATCGAACCCCCGCGCCGCAGCCGTGGGATGCGGGTTCGTGGGAGTTTGGGAAACACGTTGAAACACATTGAGCAGGCCCATGAATGGATTCTATGAACTGGAGCAGTTGGATGCCACCGAAAAGCTCTTCCAGGTTTGCCACCGGGCGCTTCAAGCCAGGCTTGCGCAAACACGCCTCAGGCCCGCTGGCCCACTATCGGGAAGATTGACGAGCTTGAATGATTCTGGCGGGATGAGCGCGGTTCGCCTCACTCCGACCGCTACGACTAGGGAGTGGCGCGTCGGGTAAGGGTGATAACGAGGCTGATGTTCGCCGCTCAAGCTCGATCCGCCGTCTCACCAGGCTCGGACTGAAGACAGGGCGGCCGTTCTTCGCTTCGCGAATCGCCTTGATCTCTTCCCGAGCGACCGCGTGCTAGACCACGTAACCGATCGCTCCGGCATCGATCGTTTGTTGCACGTGGGAGTCATCGCCGTGGCAGGACAGAATCAGGACCTTGGATTTGAGCTGCAGCGAGTGGATCTGCCGGATCGCATCCAAGCCATCGAGCACAGGCATCGCGAGGTCCATCACCACCACGTCGGGCTCCAGCCGCTTTGTCATTTCGACAGCCTGTTGCCCGTTTTCAGCTTCCCCGACGACGCGCAGGTCCGTTTCGGCTTGGAGCAGGGAACAAAGACCCTGTCGGACGACTGCGTGATCGTCCGCAAGCAACACGGTGATTTGGATTGGGGCTGAAGACTTGCAAATCTGCGTTACCTCGACGCCCAAATCGCGATCGATCCTGAGCGCCTCCGAAGCGTCCACATCGAGGACTACTTCATCGATTGGGATGGTGTCGTTTTCCGCTGAAAAGAGCCGCCAGGCGTACCGCTTGTTTTGAATTACGGTCTTCCGGCAGACCTTGCGGACATACTTCTTCTTTAGGCCCAGCTCAAAGCGAGCCCACTCCCAAATGCGTCGTTTTACAGGGTTCACAACACGCGCCGCCGGGCTCTTTGCAACTCGATACCCCCGAAGACAACGTTACTTTCTTGCGACAATCTTCCGCTAGACACCCGACGGCGATTCACTCGTGACTCTCCGATTTCGGGAGACCGTTTGGGAATGAGAAATTGCCCCCATTCTCATCAGGGTCATCACCCCATTCGCCTTGGGGCAATGACCTACCCCACGCCGGTTCAAGCAACGGTCTTCTTTCCCGTTCTGCGGCTCGCGATGGGTGCGGCCGAATCCAGCGAAACGGCAACGGATGCGTCGGATTAGCTTGTCCTGCTCAAGATGTGAGGCGCCTCGACAATCCGCTGCACGATGGCATAACGGATCACCGCCCGCCGTTTTTTGGATGTCCAGCTAGTCGCAGACGGTGCGTTTCCACCGTCTTAACAGCGCTGGACAATGCGCTGGCAATTTCCTTGCAAGAGAGGACTTCGGCGATCAACTGAAGCACTTCTCGCTCGCGAGCGGTCAGTGCGCGTCCGACTTCCGAAGGGGTTCCTCTTGAGGCGCGGCAATGGGTTAGCGCCTCGAGATGACCGGACTGAAAGCGTCATTGCCACGGCTCGGCTCACGGATCCCTTTCACCAGCTTTACGGCAAGGAACGACACTCCATTACGCGTGTCTCGGCGCTTCCGGAAACAGGAAATGGTTTTCAAGCAGGCAGGTCTTCACCCCATGGGGGATTGCGGTCACGCTCCGGGTCAAAAGGGGGTAACACCCCGCTTTCTGCTCGCGGTAAAAAGAGGATAAATGCGCTAAATTATTCCACCGAGTCTTCAGGTGCCTGAACACATGGCCCTGTAAAAAATCGTTCGCTATGTCTCGCCTGCGGTTGCAGGAAATCGCCCGTAAGCTCGATCGATGGTTATGCGGCATTTGACCATTATCGCAGTAAGATCAGAGCGCTTGGCCCTCGCAGTCGGAGCTCGTCTTTATCCCTTCAAAACAGAAGGCGGCTGTCGAGTCCCCGAGTATCGTGTTTTGACCTATCAAGTTAATCTTCCATCATTTGTCCAAGACCGTTTCATCCAAAAGCAGTGAATCCTGTTAAACAACGAATTTCGGAATTGGCACGGTTTGAACTGGGACCACGAAAGAAGTTCATCCGCCTGGTCTGTCGCAAAGAGATTATTCCCAGCAAACGGTATGCGTGGCTGTTGTACTCGAAGGAAAGCGACACGGACCCAATTGACACGGTTGTCTTGGACGTGAACCCCGCCGAAGCCCGTGTCATCGACCAAGATTTGGGCTTGGAGGTGAGGGATATTTCAAAGTTTTCCAACCGTGGTCAAATCACCGTGTTGATTGCGGACGACCATAAGGTTCTTCGACAAGCGCTGCGCGCCGTGCTGGAAGCGGAACACGACATTCACGTTGTTGGGGAGGCCGAGAACGGGCGGCAGGCAGTCGAAATGACCAAACGCCTGCAGCCGGATGTGGTCTTAATGGATATTGCGATGCCCTTGCTGAACGGCATGGAAGCCATACGCCAGATTAACGCTCAACATCTCAAATCCAAGGTTCTGATCCTCTCCGGCCACACCGATGATGACTACGTTGGACGAACGATTAATGCCGGCGCGGCCGGCTATCTGCTCAAGCAGGGCAATGTCGAAGAGATCGTAACGGCGATTCGTGAGGTACAGAAAGGCAACGCCTTTTTCAGCCCGATTATGACAAAACGGTTGCTGGAATTTCATCGGCGATCCTCCGTCGGCGGCGACCGTGGCGAAAAAGATCCGGGCTGGCTTACCCCGCGGGAATCCGAAGTACTCCAGTTGGTTGCCGAGGGTCACTCTTCCAAACAAATTGCCGCCCAATTGTCGATCAGCAACAAGGCGGTGGAGAAACATCGTTATGCCATCATGCACAAGCTGGGCATTCATAACGTGGCCGGCCTCACGCGTTACGCCCTCGCGACCGGCATGATCGAGAACTTGGTGTTGGAGAAGAAAGGCCGGCCCGCGTCTTGAGGCCGATCGCGCCGCAGCTGCTTAGCGGGTTTCTCCAATCCTCAATTGCCAATCTGCCATCGGCAATCAGTCCAACGCCGGTCTCGACTCTTCACTTCACGGAGAAAACTTAACGCCCCTTTCCCCGGCTGCTCGTTTTCATGCGAGGGAGCAGACAGGGGCGAAGGGGCGCACTTAGCTTTAGGACAACGCGCTACTTGTCGTTGCCACTCCGGGTTCCGTTATTGACACTTGTGGAGTTGGATGTTGCCGCCGCCCGGTTGCGAACCCCCCAGATCACCGCCGGCCGAGTAGATCAGTGAGCCAGTGCCGTCCCCGCAGGGAGCCGGCGGAGGGCCATTGTACAATTTGATTTCGAACACATCGTCTCGACCTGGCTCGCCTTTGTCGCACACGCGGACCCGCGCCTTGTAGCCTGGCACACCATCGACGGTCACATCGTAGCAGATGATCCGGCAATCCAGATCGCTGTGATCGACATCAGGCGAATAGCCAGTGACGGCCGTGGCTTTCACGTGCATGCCCGGCGCCGTGCTGTGATCGATGTAATTCAAATGACCCCAGAACGCGCCGTCCTTGATTCCACCGGCCACACCAAAGTTGGCCTTGGCGCCCGACGCTGTTCCTGAGATCCAGCCGCCGCCGGTCACGAAATCACACGGCGGCGGAACTTCCGAGGTCGGGGTGGGGCCAAGGATCACCCCCGCCGTGGCTGCGCCGATGATCACGTTGACACCAGCGAACGCATCGACGATATGGAGCGCATTGACCGTGAGGGTGCCATAGCACGCGAGTTGCTCGTTGATAATCACAAAGCCGCCACCGTTTAGAAGGACCATCTGGTTCGCTGCCCCCGTTACTGCGACGGCTTGGCTGTTAACCACCAGTCCGTCAAATTGAACCGCGCCGGCAAGCACGGCTCCGAACGCGGCGGAAGCCGCCGCCTCGGCGCGCGACATAACAAAGGCAGCGGTGACCGTGTTGGCCCCGAAGAAGCCATCGTTCGCCGCGAAGGTCACGTTGGCGATGGTAGCTTCTGAACCCGTCGCCCTTCCTCCGCCCACCACGGCGGCGTGCGAGGCGCCCACTGCCAGTCCACCCCCGTTCGTTTCCAGGGCTGCCGCCTCAAGCGCGCCACCCGATGCGGCGAGCGCACCAGTGTCGGCGATGTCTATCCCGGCGCCTCCGGCGACGCCGCTTACAGCCGCTGCCTGCCCAGTGAAGCCGGCTGCGGTGGTAGATCCAATGATCAGTTGGGCCTGGGAGTTGATGGTCGGCAAACAACACAACAGACCGGACAAAAACTTGCCGAGGCCAATCTCGTTAGTTGACTCTTCGTTTTCATATCATTCATTTGATTTTCTGTGCCGCGAAAAACTACGCTTTTAACTCACTCGCTGTCTCTTGACCCCGGTTACCTCTCTCCAAGCGACGGAGAGAGGGCCGAGGTTGGGTTGATTGCGAAACGCACCTGTTTCGCAAAGAAGAGCGACTTCTAGAACACCATCGTACCGGCTGTGAGTGCACTGCCGGCTGCGAGCGTACTGCCTGCGGCCAAGGTCGCACCGCCCCACACGCTGGTGGCTGTGGCGAGTGTTGTGGCACTGGCCACGGTTGCGCCATTCACCACGCTGCCCGCGGCGATGACGCTGCCGGCGGCCAGAGTGCTGCCGTATCCGGCGATCGCCGTGCCGGCCACGGCTGTGGAGCCGACCACGACAACGGTTCCTCCGGCCACTGAAGTGCCGGCGGCCAGGGCGCTCCCGGCGGCCAGCGCGCTACCCGCGGCGATGCAGCTGCCTGAGGCAAGCGTGGCGCCTCCCGAGATCGCGGCGGCCATCGCCAGGCTCGTCGCACTCACGATGCTGGCCCCGCTCACAAAACTGCCTGCGGCGATCACACTGCCGGCCGCCAGTGTGCTGCCTGCTGCCAGTGCCGTGCCGGCGGCAACAACGGCGCTTCCGACAATACTGCTTCCAGCGGCCAGGCTCGTGCCTGCGGCTAGGCTTGTGCCTGCGGCGAGACTGGTGCCTGCCGCCAGCGTGGCGCCGCAGCCCACTGTTGTCGCTGACACTATCGAAGTGTCTGCGGCCAGGGCGACGCCGCCTACAACGCTGCCTGCGGCGAGGACGCTG
>JACXTT010002698.1_pt1 | contig 27882 bp, 24 predicted proteins | sample 9270951 | NCBI WGS metagenome assembly JACXTT01 (sample SAMN15532306, study PRJNA645909) | rock metagenome | isolation source: weathered quartz diorite | place: Puerto Rico | collected 2017-06-21 | reverse complement strand
CGGTGAGGTGGCCGAGAGGCTGAAGGCGGCGGTTTGCTAAACCGTTGTAGGGCCTTTAAAGTCCTACCCAGGGTTCGAATCCCTGCCTCACCGCCAGACTTCGCTCGCGTTCGCCTCGGCCTTCCTGATCGCCATCACCTGCGTCGACACGATGAGATCGGCAATTATGCTCGACACTGCAGACGCCAGCTTCGCGCCTGCCGACGCCGGCGGGGCTACGCCGCGCCGCAGGCGCTCGAAGACTGCCAGCGTAAAGTCGGGCCAGATGTCTTCGCCGTACTGCTCGTTGGTCCTCCAGGCTCCCGGCTTCCTCACGCTGGAATGCGTGTCCTCGATGACGTAGATGCCACCCGGACGCACGTGCGGCAGGAGAAGCCGCAGCGTCCCGGCGACGTGATCGGTCACATGCGATCCGTCGTCAATGACCAGATCGAATGGACCATGCCTGGTCGCGATGTCCTCGAGACGGGCAGCATCGGTTTGATCGCCCTGCAGGTACACCACACCGTCGTCTGACGGCTCGCGCGTCAACCATCGGCGCAGCTTGATGTCGATGCCGACCACCGAGGCGCTGGGAAACAGTCCTTTCCAGACGGCGGTGCTGCCGCCGCCTTTCACGCCGATTTCCAGTATGCTCGCCGGCTCGCGATCGAGGCTTGTCAGCAGCCGCCGGTAGAACGCGAGCACATGCGGCATCTTCTGCGGAAAGGCGGCGTGATCGAGGATGCCGTTCTCGATCATGGCGGCCAGCTGCGCGTTGGCTTCCCACGGACGTTTGCGCGTAAAGAACGCCGGCGCCATCCCGGCGGCCGTCTGCGTGCGAATCAAGTCCGCCACCGCATCCTGCGCGCGATGCCAGTCGCGCTCGACGCCGCGGCGCATTTCTTTGAGCAACTCGTCCATCTGCCGGCACAACGCCAGGAACTCTTCCGGCCTCGATGGACCACGCTCACTTTCAGGGACGACCATATTTGGACGGACTGTAGCACGCCCGTGACCTCTCCTTTGATGCGCACGGAACTCGTTGATGAACTCTCGCGGGGCCGGGTGCGGGTCCTGAGCCGACGCGCCCATTGTTCCTGTTCGCCGGTCTCACGTCTGCCTTTCGGGCCGACACCGGGACGGTGATGGGCGGGTGAGAGACCCGACCGATGCGTGTTCGGCCTGCGGCGTCCGGACGTTAATGCCAGCGGACGGAGGCCCCATGTTTGCTTCGCTCTCCCGCTTCAACATCGTGTGTGCATTGGCGCTCTCATGCTTCGTCGCGTTGTCTGCCTCGCCGCTTGATGCGCAGACACAGCAACGCCCGGGCGCTCGCGGCGAGACTCCGCCGAGGCCTGCGGCGCCCAGGCAGCCGTCGAATCCGCAGCGGCCGCCCGCACAGCCGGCAGCCAAGCCGGCAGTACCGCCTCCGCCTCCGAAGCCGGTCGCGCGGGACCTGCGCGTGAAGACGGTCTACACGACGGGTGATCAGAAGACCGAGAGCGTCACGTACCGGAAGGGCGAGCGTGAGCGCTTCGAGTTTGGTGACGTCGTCCTCCTTCGCCAGCACGACTTGAAGCGCACCGTTCAGATCATGCGCGCCGCGAACAGTTACATGGTCGTAGCGGACGCCGCATCGCCTGCCGTATCGTCCGCGCCGGCACCGGCCCCGTCCAACGCGGCATCTCAGAAGCCGGGTGTGGTGACGATGACGACCACCATTTCGGATACGGGCGAGCGCAAAACCGCGTTCGGCTTTCAGGCGCGTCACGTGAGGACGGCAATCGATAAGCAGCCTGCCCCGGGCGCCTGCGATCCCGCGAGGCAGCACATCGAGACCGATGGCTGGTACGTCGATTTGACGATCCCTGCGCCGCCGGCGCCCGACGTCGCACCACCGCAAGCGTCTTCTGCGTGCGTGGACGAGATCAAGGCGATGCAGAACGGCGACCCGAAGGTGCTCGGATTCCCGATTGGCTACTCCACGACGATCACGGGCGATGACGGGAAGCCGAACGTGGTGTCGATGGAAATCACCGAGCTCGAGATGACCAACCTGGATGCAGGGCTCTTCGACATTCCCCCGGGAATGAACGACGCGGGCAACCTTCAGGGACTCACGCAGGCCGTCAGCAATGCGAGCGAAACAAAGCTCGCCCAGGAACTCACGACGTCGACGACACCGCCTGTTCAGAAAATTCCCGGCGCAGCCCTGGTTGGTGTTCCCGAAGTCGTGAACAAAACGACGCAGCAGGTCGACACCCGCGCGTTGCGAGGCCGGCTCGTATCGGAACTCGCAGAAATGAAGTTGAACGCCGCACCGCTCGCTGCATCGCAGGCGGACATCGCCCAGGTAGCGGGTTCACACGGGTACGACTATGTGCTCGTCGCGGAGATAACGGATCTCAAGACATCGAAAGCAGCCGGTGGCCTTGGAGGCCTTGTCAAAGCGGCATCGAAGGTAGCGGGCGGAGGAACCGGTCAGGACCCCACCGAGGCTGCGGTCACCATCAAGCTCGTTCAACCTGACGGTAAAGCGCGCTACACGACGACCGCAAAAGGAAAAGACGGCGGCCTGGACATGAAGACCGGTCTCGGGGTCGCGAAGTTCGCCGGCACCATGTACATGAACATGATGACCGGCAAGATGATGATGAACGCGCTCAACCAGTCGATGGCCGGCAATCTCGGCGGGGTGGGGATGCTGGGCAATCCCGCGATGATGAGTGCGCAGACGCAGGGACTGGGCATGAAGGCCGGTATGCAGATGGGCATGGGGATGGGGATCGATCCGAGCGCTGGTGCCGCGTCGTTCCTGATCCAGCAGTCCATGGCCAGCAACGCGGCGCTCAGCGGTGTGCCCGGTCAGAGTGGCCCATCCTTCGATGCCGCGCTTGGCGAGGCGATCCAGAACGCGGCAAGGGCCGTGGCGGAGAACCTGAAGAAGGCGGAACCAAAGAAGAAGTAATCGATGGCGTTTGAGATACTCAAATGCCGGTCAAAGATTGAAGATGTTCGACGCCGTTCTCATCATCTCGTTCGGCGGCCCTCAAGGGCGCGGCGACATCCGGCCATTTCTCGCAAACGTGCTCCGCGGCCGGCGAGTCACGCCCGAACGCATCGAAGAGGTCGCGCATCATTACGAGCTGTTCGACGGCATCTCACCATTGACCGAACTTACGCAGAGGCAGGCGAATGGCCTGCGTGAAAGGCTTGCTGCTGCGGGTCGCCCGTTGCCGGTCTACGTCGGCATGCGCAACTGGCATCCGTACCTGACGGATGCGCTGAAGAAGATGCATGCCGATGGAGCCCGTCGCGCAATCGGCTTCATCGCCGCAGCTCATCACTCCTATTCGAGTTGTCAGCAGTATCGAGAGAACGTCAGCGCAGCGCAGGAGGTGCTCCGCAAAGAAGACCGTCAGGTCGACATCACTTTCGTCGACAGCTGGTTCGATCACCCACAGTTCATTGCTGCCAACGCGTCACATATTCGCGCCGCAGTAACCAGCCTGCCGGATAACGTGCGTGAAGATGCGCGGATTGTGTTCACCGCGCACAGCATCCCAAGGTCGATGGCCGAGGCGTCGCAGTACGAGCAGCAGCTATCGGCGTCGTGTGCCGCGATTGCCGCACAGGTCGGACGCGAGTGGGCGCTCGTGTATCAGAGCCGTAGTGGACGACCGCAGGATCCGTGGCTCGAGCCCGACGTCTGCGATTACCTGCGCCGCCAACACGCACACGGACTGGCCGCAGCCGTGATCTGTCCCGTCGGGTTTCTCTGCGACCACATCGAAGTGTTGTACGACCTCGATCGCGAAGCGGCGGACGTGTGCACCTCGATCGGGCTCCCGATGGTTCGCGCCGCGGCCGTCAACGATGATCCGTTGTTCCTCGACATGATGGCTGACGTCGTCCTGCGAACGATGCGGAAGTACGAGACCGGCCGGCCGTTGCCGATCGTCAATCGGGCGTGATCGGTATCCAGCGGCGGTTCTCCAGCAGGAATCTCGTTTCGGCCGCTTCGAATCCTTCCACGGGTGGGTACAGCGGATCGCCGGGATAGAAGAGAAGCGTTCTGTCGCCCTGTTTTTCAAATCGCGGCTGTACGCGGGGAATGGGCTTCCGCCGCGCCCAGTCGAATATCGCTTCGATCGAATCAAACTGCGCCAGCATCTGCAGCGTCGTCCACGTCGGCGGCGGCAGCGAGATGGCGCCGGCGCGGCTGCGCTCGATCGCCGCCGTCGGCGCCACCCACTCGCTGTGCGTTGTCTCCCCCTCGTCATGGATCGGTGTTTGTCGCTTTGGGGCGCGTGCGATGAAGAAGCGCGTGTCGAATCGACGAATTTCGATCTCGGGCGTCACCCAGTGCGCGAAATACGCCAGCTCCTCGAATTCGAGATGCAGATCCTCGCGCCGAATGATCTCTGCGAAGGTGATGCGACCCGCGAGAAGATCGCGCCGAACTGCCGCGAGTCGTTCTATCGACGCAGCGGTCAGCGGGCGCGCGAGCAGGACGCCGGCCTCCTCGAACAACTCGCGCACAGCTGCCACGGAGTGCGCGATCGCGGCCTCCGCCGGCACATCAGGCATCCGCGCCGTGAGGGCGGTGTATCGGTCCGTCTGAAGGTGGACCCCACCGGTCACGTCATGGCTGTGGTCGGAAGCATCAACGCGCCCGCCTGGAAAGACATGCGCTCCCCCCAGAAACGCGATGCTGTCGTTGCGCCGTACGAGAAACACTTCGAACGGGCGTTCGCCCCTCAGAAGGACAACCGTGGAGGCGGGAACGGCAGCGGCGATGCTCATCGAATCGTTTATATCCCGGTGGCGCCTTTTGTGCCCAGGCACTGGGAAGAAACCGGGTTTGATCCTCCGCGGATGCGGCAGAATTAAACCCGGTGCGACGAAGGGCGGGAGGGGCTGGAAAGGCGGGGAATGCGGGATGGGCAGCGTTCCTGCTGATCACCGTCTCGACCGCCGCGTTTGCGCAGGCTCCTGTCTCTTATCGCCTCACGTTCCCCGAGCCCGAGCACCGGTGGATGCAGGTAGAGGTTTCCTTCGCTGACTTATCGACCGGTCCGCTCGACTTGCACATGAGCCGCGCCTCGCCGGGACGTTATGCGGTCCACGACTTTGCGAAAAACGTGTTCGACCTGCACGTTACCGATTCAGCAGGTGCAGCTCTAACCGTGACACACACGGCTCCGAATCAGTGGGTCGTGCCGACTCACCCTTCGGGCGTGCGCCTCAGCTATCGCGTTTTCGGCGACCGGACGGACGGGACGTATCTGTCCATCGATTCCGCTCACGCGCACATCAACATGCCCGCCGCGCTGATGTGGGCTCGTGGCCTGGAAACACGCCCGGTGAACGTCCGGTTCGAGCCGCCTGCAGGTTCCAACTGGCGTGTGGCCACGCAGCTGTTCCCCGGAACCGATGCGCAGACCTTCACCGCGCCGAACCTTCAATATCTGATGGACAGCCCCTCGGAGCTCAGTTCCTTTGCGCTCCGCATGTTTGCCGTCGCTGACGGCTCGCGGCAGCCAACGTTCCGCATCGCCATCCATCACGACGGAGACGACGGGGAGCTCGATAGATTTGCGCGCGACGTTGAGAGGATCGTCCGCGAGGAGCGCGGCGTCTACGGCGAGTTCGCGTCCTACGACGGCGGCACCTACACCTTTATCGCCGACTATCTGCCGTGGGCGAACGGCGATGGCATGGAGCACCGCAACAGTACCATCCTCACGTCCGCATCCTCGCTCCGCACCAATCGCGACGGCCTGCTCAGCACCGTTGCGCACGAGTTCTTTCATTCGTGGAACGTCGAGCGCATCCGCCCGAAATCGCTCGAGCCGTTCAACTTCGACGACGCGAACATGTCCGGTGAGCTGTGGCTGGCCGAAGGCTTCACGAACTACTACGGCCCGCTCGTCCTGCGACGCGTGGGATTGACGCAGCTCTCCGAGTTCGCTGCCACGATTGGCTCTGCGATCAACGAGGTCACTTTCAGTCCGGGTCGGCAGGTGCACACAGCGGAGGAGATGAGCCAGATGGCGCCGTTTGTTGATGCGGCGACGTCGATGGATCGCACGAACTTCGACAACACCTTCATTTCGTACTACACGTGGGGCGAGTCCATAGCGCTCGGCCTCGACCTGTCCCTTCGTCAGCGCAGCGACGGCAGGATCACGCTCGACGATTTCATGCGCGCGATGTGGCAGCAGTTCGGCAAGCCGGGCGGCCGCGCACCCGGGTACGTCGATCGTCCTTACACGATGGCCGACGCGAAAGCGGTACTGGCGTCAGTCGCCGGCGATCGTGCGTTCGCAGACGACTTTTTTGCCCGATATATCCAGGGACACGAAGTTCCGGATTACGCACGGCTGCTCGCGGCGGCCGGACTGGTGCTGCGCCCACATGCTCCGCAGTCGGGGTTCGTGGGAGACCTTCGTCTGCAGGATGCGCCAGGCGGCGTGCGCATCACGGCGTCCGTTCCGGTCGGTTCGACCGCCTATCGCGGCGGTCTCGATCGCGACGATGTGATCACAGTGATCGGCGGCAGATCAATCAGACGCGCAGAGGAGGTTGAAGCGGCGATTCGCACCACGCCGCCCGGGGGCACTGTGAACGTCACGTACCTGCACCGCGGCCGCGGGCAGCCGCTGATGACGACGGTTCGAACCGTGGCCGACCCGACGCTTGAAGTCGTGCCGGCCGAACAGGCGGGGGGAGCACTCAGCGACGCGCAGCGGCGATTCCGGGACGGGTGGCTGAGTTCCCGCGCAGGGAACACGTTTTGAACACACTGCATTGATGAACCTCGCGAACCTCTTCCGGGCGTACGACGCAGTCGTGGCATTTCGCGATGCCGCGCGTCGTCTCAAGGACTCCTCGGGTGGCTCGAAGTCCGAGACATCTCTGTCGCAAACTGCCGCCGCCCAGGGCCTGGCTGGCCAGATCGAATCACGCTTGACCAACGTCGTCGTCGCCGCCCTCAAGGAGGCGTTCGATCGCGATCACGCGCGGCTGGAGCTCGAACGCGCGCAGGTCGAGGAGCAGCGGCATCGAGCCGAGGAAGCGCTTCGTCTGGAACTGCGGCGACAGACGGTGGATCGCGAGATTGGGCGGCTGCGCCTTTTGGCGGGTACCGCGCTCGTGGGGTGGATTGCGTCAATCGCGGTGCTGTTCGTACACCAGGCGGGCGTACCGTCGCGTGTGATACTCGGTGTCGGATGGCTTCTGCTGCTCGGCGCACTTGGCACTGCATTCAACGCGCAGGGGCGTGTGAACGCGGAACGCATCGACAAACCTGAACGTGCCGACGCGGGTGCATTGCCGTTGCGGCTGCTGATTGCGGGCCTCGCGGCAACCGCAATCAGTCTGCTGTTCTAGTCCGCTCGCTCACGGAAATAGCACTCCGACGGCGAACTTCGCTTCGGGATCGAGCGCGTTCTTGACGGCGCGCATCTGCTCGATCCCACTCTCGCCGTACATCTGCCGAAGGAACTGCTGCTTCAGCTGATTTCGGCCGACGCCATGTTCGGCAAGCGGGGCGCCGCCCAGCGCCATCACCCCGCTGGCCATCTCCCGCAACGCATCGCGTCCGTTCTCGATATCCTGCGGTGATCGTGGGATCACATTCGGATGCAGGTTCCCGTCCGAGATGTGTCCCCAGATCGCGAATTCGAGATCTCTCCGTTCGAACGCCTCGCGATAGAGCGCGAGGGCACTCGCCAACTGATCGAACGGGACGATGAAGTCGCCCGCCACCTTCTGAATGGCCTCGCCGGCGCGCGCCTTTGCCGCTCCCACGCGCGCATTGACCGCCGCCGGCACCGCTTCGCGCAGTTCGAACAGCTTCGTTGCGGTGCGCTCGTCCCCAGGCAGCGCGATGACCGGATCGTCAGCGATGCCGATCGTCTGCAGCAGCTCGTGAAGCCGCGCCAGCGACGCGTCGAGATGACCTTCGATTTCCATTTGGACGAGCAGCAGGGTTCTGTCATCGGTCGGCCGTCGAATGCCGGCGTGAACGAACATCGATTCGTCGACGAGCGCGAGCGATCTCGCGTCCATGTATTCGATCGCGGCAACATCGAGCGGACATTCAGCGGCCGAAGCGTCCGCACGAAGTCTCGCGGTGACGGCAATCGCCTCCGCTTCCGAGCCGCAGGCGATCAGCGCGACCCAACGCAGCGGACGGCGTTTGATCCGAAGGGTGGCTTCTGCAATGACGCCGAGTGTTCCTTCGGAGCCGACGAACAAATCAATCAGATCGAGGTGCGGCTGCGTGAAATAGCCCGCGGATACTTTCGGGAGCATGGGTACCTGGTAGGTGGGGATGTCGATCCGGATCAATCCTCGGCCGCTCGTCTCGATCTCGATGACGCCTTCATCGGACGCGCGTACTTCGCCGCGCGCGATGTCGAGCACCGATCCGTCCGCAAGCACAACCGTCAGACCGGCAACCCAGTCGCGGGTCACGCCGTACTTGAACGTCGCCGCGCCAGCGGCATTGGTCGCGATGGTGCCGCCTATGAACGCGCCATCGAAGGTTGGGACCGGCGGATAGTAGAAATCACGTGCCGCAAGGAACCGCTGCAGGTCGACGAGCGGCACTCCGGCACCGACGCGAATCGTGTCGCCGGTCGGCTCAGCGATGTCCGATAGCCCGCGCGTGCTGAGCACGATGTCACCGCGGGGGGTAGCGCCACCCGTCAGCGACGACTGCGCGCCGACGGGAAGGAGACGTCCTGCTGCGCGCACGACTGCGGCGACCTCATCGAGATCGCGCGGAAACACCACGCCTTCCGCCGTACCGCCCGGCACGTGGGCCGCGTCGCTCAAGAATGATTGCAGCAGGTCGGGATCACGTTGAATCGGGGGGAGGGTCGCTGCAGATGCTGCACGTGCAACTGTGCGATGTCGCGGTCGGAACAATCTCCTCCTGCCGCGCCGGATTATACCGGCGACAGCAGGAGGTGCCGGTCAGCGCTTCTTCATGCTTTTCCGCGTCGCCGACGGTTTCCTCCGCGCCGCCGCGCGCGTCCCTGTCTTCCCGCTCTTTGCTTTCGCGCTGCTGCGGGCAGCGGCCACTCTCTTTCGACCGCTTCCATTGGGCTTGCCAGCAATGAGCCGGCCGGTCGCGACGTCAAGCTGCCGTTGCAGCGATCCGATCATGCGACCGAGCGACTCCGCCGAGCGAAGCAGCAGCGACTCGTTGTCGCGGGTCCGGTCGCGCGTGGGGTGTGCGGGGAGTCCTTTCCTCGCCATTCAATCTCCTCTCGCGGGCCAGGTGCCCTTAACCCCGAGATTGAGCAAGCGGCGGGCCACACTCTTTCGTCTTCGTATCGCGAGTCAGCGTCAGTCGAGAAGTGCCGTTGGAACCAATTGATACTGCTGAAGAAATCTGTCAAGCGCATCCGTCCGCGCAGGGGCACCCAAGACGCCATTCGTGTGAAGCGCGCTTCATCAGGTGCGGCTGCGCGCGGGCCTTTATGCCTCGAGTGGTCCGTCAATGTTGCCGGCAATGTCGTCCTGAACCTCAACGAGTCAGAGTCCCGCTGGTTGGCTCGCTAGCCAGGTGTTGAAATCGGCGGCCGAGACCGCACAACTGCGAGCAGACGATCTCCCACTCGCCGGTCGTGGCAGATTCAATTGATTCTGCGTTCACACCTTATCGCGCGCCGCCGGCGTCCGACGATCGGTACCGGCTGACCGGGAAAGGCGAGCTGCCATCGGAAGAGCGCTGCGAGCGAGAAGCCAATCAGGAGAAAGACAAGGCTGGTTTGGATTCTATAGAATCGCGGCATGGCCGCAAAGTATTGGGTCGTCGTGTTTCTTATGATGCATGCCGCCGCGGCGGGCGCCCAGAGCGCGCCGGAGCCCATCCGCTACACGCTGAGTTTTCCGGCACCACAGACTCACTACGTTGAAATCACAGCGACTGTTCCGACCGGACGTCGGCCGGACGTCGAGCTGATGATGCCGGTCTGGACGCCGGGCTCATATCTCGTTCGCGAGTACGCACGCAACGTCGAAGCGGTGGCCGCCTCGGGACCCGACGGCCGCGCCCTGGAGGTGGACAAGTCGAAGAAGAACCACTGGCGGATTGCGACCGGCGGGGCAGCGAGTATTACGGTGAAATATCGAGTCTACTGCCGTGAGATGTCGGTGCGAACCAACTGGGTGGAGGCCGACTTCGCGTTGCTCAACGGCGCGCCGACCTTCATCACGCTCGCTGATCTGACGCCCCGCCCGCACGAGATCGTCATCAACCCGGCCGCGGGTTGGAAACGATCCGTGACCGCGCTGCCGGCGATGAACGGCGGCGAGCACCGCTACCGCGCGCCCGATTACGACACGGTGGTGGATTCTCCAATCGTGATCGGCAATCCCGCCGTCTATGACTTCGACGTGGACGGGAAGAAGCACTCGCTCGTGAACGTCGGCGAAGGTGGTGTGTTCGACGGCGCTCGTGCCGCCCGTGACCTCGAGGCCATCGTCAAGCAGGACCGCCAGCTGTGGGGATTTCTGCCGTACGACCGGTACGTTTTCTTCAACATGATCACGGAATCAGGCGGGGGTCTCGAGCACAAGAACTCGACCGTGTTGATGACGAACCGCTGGTCCACGCGGACCCGGCGTGCGTATCTCAGCTGGCTCGAGCTGGCCAGCCACGAATATTTTCACGCATGGAACGTCAAGCGCCTGCGCCCCGCCGAACTCGGTCCATTCGATTACGAGAACGAAAACATCACCCGAAGCCTCTGGATTGCCGAAGGCTTCACTGACTACTACGCGGACGTGCAGGTGCTGCGGGCAGGGCTGCAGACGCGCGACGAATATCTCGAGGATCTGTCGAACACGATTGAGCTGCTGCAGACGACGCCCGGCCGCCTGGTGCAGTCAGCGGAGATGGCGTCGTTCGATGCATGGATCAAGTACTACCGACCTGATGAGAACTCGAACAACACATCGATCAGCTACTACACCAAGGGAACGGTCATCGCGTTCCTGCTCGACGCGAAGATTCGCAAGGCGACCAACGGTGCCAAGTCGCTCGATGACGTAATGCGACTGGCTTATGAGAAGTTCTCAGGACCCAAGGGGTATACCCCGGAACAATTTCGGGCCGTCATCGAGCAGGTCAGCGGCCAAAACCTGCAGCGGTTCTGGGAGACAGCGGTTGAAGGCACTTCCGAGGTGGATTACGCGGAAGCGCTCGACGCGTTTGGGCTGCGGTTCAAACTGGCTGCGCAGCAGCCCCCCGACCGGGCAACTAAGCCGTGGCTGGGCATCACGACCCGGAACGACAACGGCCGCCTCGTCATCACGCAGGTACAGCGTGGTTCGCCTGCCGATGTTGCGGGATTGAACGTGGACGACGAGATTCTCGCCATCGACGACTTCCGCGTTCGAGCCGATCGGCTCGACAACCGTCTCGAGCAGTACAAGAGCGGCGATAAGGTTTCGGTGCTCGTGGCGCGACGCGAGGAGCTTGTACGCATTCCGACGACGTTTGGCACTGAACCGCAGAGGGCGTGGCGCCTGGAAGTGAATCCTGTCGCGACAGAGGCACAGCGGCGGCTGCTCGACGGCTGGCTGCGCAGAGAGGCCTCTGCACGCGCGTAACAGTCGCGGTTGATTCGAGTGGCATACCAATAGATGGCTTTCGATCCCGAATACGTTTCACGCGTCCTGCGTGAGCACTTCGAGGACGCCAAAGCCCTCTTCCTGTTGCCGCTTGTGGCGATCAATTACGCGCACCTGGTCATGCTCCGAGAGCGCGGAATCATCACCGCCGCGGATGCCCGCGTGCTGCGCGACGGCCTCGATTCCATCTCCATCGCCGATATTCGCAGCGCCCAGTACGACCACGCCTGTGAAGATCTCTTCTTCTACGTTGAGCGGAGGATCGTCGAGGCATGCGGCGAAGAGATCGCCGGACGGCTTCGCATCGCCCGAAGCCGCAACGACATCGACATGACGATGTACCGCATGCGGCAGCGGGAGTTCATTGCGACGCTCGCCGCGGCCGCACTCGACCTGCGCGGTGCACTGATCGACCTCGCACTGCAGCATCGCGAGACCGTGTTTGCCGCGCTCACACATACACAACCGGCGCAGCCGACGACGGTCGCTCACTATCTGCTGGCGGTCACCGAGCAGCTCGAACGCGATCATGTCCGCCTCCAGGCGGCGTACGTGTCAACGAACAGGTGTCCCCTTGGGTCGTGTGCGATTACGGGCACTGGTTTTGACATCGATCGGCAGCTGACCAGTGAGCTGCTCGGCTTCGATGAGGCGACTGGCAACACCTACGGCAGTATTGCGACCGTGGATTACCTGCTCGAGAGCGTTGGCGCAACGCAGGTGCTGCTTGTGGGGCTCGGACGTGTCGTCCAGGACTTACTTTTGTGGTGCACCCGGGAGTTCGGGTATCTGCGCCTGGCCGACGGTCTCGTCCAGGGGAGCAGCATCATGCCGCAGAAGCGGAATCCGGTGGCGCTCGAACACGCGCGTGCGATCACGAGCAAGGCGCTCGGTGAAGCGGCGGCGGTCATGACGGCCGTTCACAACACGCCGTTTGGCGACATCGTCGACACCGAGGACGATCTGCAGCCGCTCGTCGCCACGATGTTCCGCGATACGCAGCGCGCGGTTGCGCTTGTGGCTATATCAATCCGCGGCGCTGAGCTGAATGCGGAACGCATGCAATCGCATGCGGCGGAGAGCGGCACGACGCTGACAGAGCTTGCCGACCGCCTCGTGCGGGATCAGAACATCTCGTTCACGATGGCGCACTCGATTGCCGCCGGTTTGCTGTCAGGCGTCGTTCCGCCGACGTCCCTGGGCTACACCGATGAGGAGCTCACGCGCATTCTGAGCGCACGGAACTTCGTCGAGGCACGCCGCACCCCTGGCGGCCCGGCGCCATCCGAAACGTCGCGCGCGCTGGACGCCGCACGCGGGTTGCTGCAACGCGACCGTACGTGGCTCGAGGCGGCTCAGAAGCAGATCGACGAGGCGTCCAGCCGCAGGCGTGAGCGCGCCCAAGCCTTGTAGCGGGGTCAGACCCCGCTGATGCCCGGTATGGGGTCAGACCCCGGTGACGACCCGACTCAACCCCTTGAGTCGACCCATCACCGGGGTCTGACCCCAACCCTCTGGCGCGCCCAGAACAGAATCGTCCCGACGATCACGACGAGCATCGCCAACCCGATGGACTCGACCGACTTTGGCCGCATCACCACTGTATAGACATAGCCCGCGAAGGCGAGCAGCGCGGGGACCGGATACACCCACATCTTGAACGGCCGCGGAAAGTCCGGCCGCCGGGTGCGCAGGACGATGACGCCGATGGTCTGCGCGAGGAACTGCGTCATGATGCGGATGACGACGAGCGCCGTCACCACGTCGGCGAGCCGGAACAGGCAGAAGATGATGGCCGCGCAGCCGAGCACCAGCAGCGAGACGTGTGGAAACTGATACTTGGGGTGGAGGCGCGCAAAGACCGGAAAGTAGTCGCCGTCGAGCGCGGCGGCATACGGCACTCTCGAGTAGCCAAGCAGCAGCGAGAAAACCGAGGCGAACGCGGTCCACAGCATCAACACGGTCACAATGGCGGCGACCCGCGGTCCCCAGATGCGCGCCATGAAATCGGAGGCGATGAAGCTCGATTTCTCCACCTCTTGCCACGGCATCGATCCCAGGATCGAAATGTTCATCGTCAGGTACATCGTGGCGACGCCCGCGATCGAGAGCAGGATGGCGCGCGGGATGACACGCGCCGGGTCGCGAATCTCCGCTCCGAGGTAGCAGACGTTGTAATACCCCCAGTAGTCATAGACAGCGATCAGCAGCGCGGCGCCGAGGCCGGTGAAGAACGCCGGTGACAGATCCCAGGCCCCGGCGGGAAACGCGAACGCCTGCGCCGGATTGAAGTGCGTGATACCTGACAGGATGATCCACAGTGTTGTGCCGACAACGCCGATCCAGAGCAAAGCCGCCAAACGGCCGATGACGGTGATACGCCGGTACAGCAGGAGCACCGCGAACGCGGCGACGCCCATCGCGAGAAACGTTCCCTTCGTGATGGTGAACTCGATGGTCGTCGTCCCGATGCCGGGAATAGGGATCGGGATCTTCGTGGACGTGATTGTGTCCATCAACACAGGCCACAGGTACGCTGCATATTGCGCGAAGCCGATGCAGCCCGACGCCATCGAAAGCGGGGCGCTGAAGGTGAGCTGCCAGACAAAGAGAAACGAGAGCCAGCGGCCCGCACGGCCCGGGTACATCGCGCGCAGGTAGCGCACCGGCCCGCCGGCCTGGGGCATCGCCGCCCCGAGCTCGGCCCACACCATCCCATCGCAAACGACGAGCGCGGCGCCGAGCACCCATCCGAGCATCGCCTGCGGGCCGTGCATCGTTGCCACCATGAGCGGGATGGTGATGAACGGCCCCACGCCGATCATGTCGATCATGTTCAGCGCCGTCGCGTGCGCCAGCCCGATGCCGCGCACAAGGTGGTCGGTGGATTCGATGCGTGTGGAAGTGTCCGCCACGGTGAGATAGTAGTCGTTCCCTGACAGGTGTCAGGTATCAGGTATCAGGTTTCAGGGTGGTCCAGGTATCAGGCGTCACTGAAGCACGATGATTCGTATATTCGTCACCGGCGGCACGTTCGACAAGACGTACGACGAGATCAAGGGGCAGCTCTCGTTCGGGGACACGCACCTGCCGGAGATGCTTCGGCTCGGCCGGTCGCACGTCGATGTCAGCGTCCGCACGCTGATGATGATTGACAGTCTGCAGATGACCGATGCCGATCGCGACCTGATCGTCCGCAACTGTCAGCAATGCGAGGAGTCGTGCATCGTCATCACGCACGGCACGGACACGATGGTGGACACGGCGGCGGCGCTCGCCAGCGGCGTCTGGGGAAAAACGATCGTGCTCACCGGCGCGACGATTCCATATGCATTCGGCAGCTCCGATGGACTGTTCAATCTGGGGAGCGCGCTGTCGCTGGTGCAGGTGCTTCCTCCCGGCGTCTACGTCGCGATGAACGGACGTCATTTCCAGTGGGACAAGGTGAGGAAGAATCGGGAGACGGGGGTGTTCGAGGCGATCGCTTAATCGGGAACGCCGTTCACTCATTCTTGTGACTTCACTGATCACGAGCCGGGAATCTCGGAGGCGCAGAGGCCGCTGACTTCCTGTCGCCTGTCACACTCTCCTCGGATTTGGGTCTACAGGAAACAGCGTGCGAAATCCGCTTCTAGAGAGTACGGCTTCCGATCCGGAGGACCGCGAGCTGGTGTGCCAGGCCCAGAGCGGAAACCGAGAGGCTCTCGAACAGCGGATCACTCGCCATCAGGCCTGGATCTACAACATCGTGGCCCGTGACCAGCGAAGTCATGAGCATCAGTGAAGATTGCCCGAAGAAGAATGAGTAGTGAGCCGCTTTTCCGCCGTCCTGCACCTTACCGGGCAGGAGGACGGAATGAACACGGTCAGAACTCTTGTATGCGTCACGGCGCTCGCCATCAGCGCTGATGCGTACGCCCAGCAATCAACACATCTGAACCTTCCCGCAACGCCGCGATGGGACGTCGCCGGCCAGCTCTCGATGCTGAACCGTAACAAGTCGGATTTGTCGCGGTGGGACCACTGGTATTCGGTCGCAGCGATCAACGGGACGGCAGGTTATTACTGGACGCCTCACTTCAAGAGTGAGATTGAAATCGGCACGAGCGGCGAGGGAACCATTGACTCCGAAGAAGAAACGCCGGTTCCCGGCCAGAGCTTTCCATACCCGCGCTATCGCGACCACAAGCTCCGCGAAACGACGCTCGGCGCGACCGCGATGTACCAGTTCTTCGAAAACCAGTGGGTGCATCCGTTCGTCGGCGTCGGCGCCGAATGGGTTCGGGAGCGGCACCTCGCCGACGCGCTGCCCGCTTCGAGCATCCGGGTCTCAACAGGCGTGCCGAGCGTGTCGCTTCCATCGGTTCCAGCCATCGACACGATCAGCTATTCGGTGCGGCCGATCGTCACCGGTGGATTCAAGTTCTATCTGAGCCCGCATGCGTTCGTGCGGACAGATGTTCGCACGGCATTCTCGGCGGACAGGCCGCAGGCCTGGCAATGGCGCGGCGGATTCGGCTTCGATTTCTAGGAGGTGAGATATGACAGCTTTCCGTTTGATGATTGGCGTGGTTCTGATCGCGTCGCTCACCTCGGTAACCGCGTTTGCGGAGTCCATTCCTGACGGAAGCGCTTGGCGCGCACTGGCGGAGCAATTCGAAGGCGGTATTGCCGTCGACGTGCGGCTTCGCGACGGGCAGCATTTCAAAGCGACCTTCATCGCGGCGCATCCGGACGCGATGCTCGTGCAACGCAAGACGCGGATTCCGGTCAGTGTGGAGCAGATCAATTACGAGTCGATTGCGTCGCTCTCACGCGCACAGCCTTCGAACCCGTCGGCGGGGAAAATCGCAGCGATCGCGCTCGGCTCAGCGGGCGCCGTCGTTGGGGTAATGTGGCTGATCGCGCTCTCGACGCTCGATTGACGGCGGACGACAGGGAGAGGCGGGACGCGGTAAAATTCCGGTTTCCCTCCTCTCAATGTCGCATCCATTGGTCGCCGTCATCATGGGATCCTCGTCAGACTGGGACACGATGAAGCACGCCGCCGATGTGCTCCAACAGTTCGGCGTCGAGCACGAGCGGCAGATCGTCTCGGCTCATCGGACGCCCGTCTGGATGGCGGAGTTTGCCAGCGGCGCGGAAGCGCGCGGCATCGAGGTCATCATCGCCGGAGCGGGGGGCGCGGCACACCTGCCGGGGATGGTCGCCGCGCATACCGTGCTTCCTGTGCTCGGCGTTCCGGTGCAGAGCGCCGCCCTTCAGGGGCTCGATTCGCTGCTGTCCATCGTGCAGATGCCGGGCGGCGTTCCCGTCGGCACGCTGGCCATCGGCAAGGCGGGAGCGACCAACGCCGGTATTCTCGCGGTGTCGATCCTTGCGAACTCACGGCCGGATCTGCGCGCGCGGCTGCGCGAATTCCGCGCCGGGCAGACACAGAGAGTTCGTCAGGAACGCCTGCCGTGACGCGTGTGATCGCGCCGGGCGCCGCGCTTGGCGTGCTCGGCAGCGGGCAGCTCGGACGCATGTTCGCGATAGCCGCGCGCCGGATGGGCTATCGCGTCCACACGTTTTCTCCCGAAGCGGATACGCCAACCGGACAGGTGGCCGACGTCGAACTCGTCGCCGAGTACGAGGATCTCGACGCGCTGAGAGCGTTCGCGCGTCAGGTCGATGTCGTGACCTTCGAGTTCGAAAACGTGCCGTCGGTCGCCATCGACGCCATCGAAGCGATCACGCCGGTGCGGCCATGCGGCATGGCGCTGCAGACGGCGCAGCAGCGCGCGCGCGAGAAGCAGTTTCTCGCTGACCGTGGTTTTCCCACGGCGCCCTTCGCGCGCGCGGCGAGCCTCGACGAGTTGTGGGACGCGGTCGCGCGCATTGGCACGCCCGCCGTCATCAAGACGGCTGCCTTCGGCTACGACGGCAAGGGACAGCACAAAGTCACCACGCCGGCAGACGTCGAACACATTTGGACGGCGATGGGTCATCAGGAAGCGGTGGTCGAGAAATTCGTCAACCTCCAGACAGAAGTGTCAGTCGTCGCCGCACGCGGCCTCGACGGCGAGATGGCCCACTATCAGCCGTTCGAGAACCAGCATCGGGATCACATCCTGGACGTCACGACGACGCCAGCCGCGATTACACCGTCGCTCGCCGCGCGCGCCGCCGAGATCGCGAGGCACCTTCTCGAGGAACTGCAGTATGTCGGCGTGTTGTGTGTGGAGTTTTTTGTCGACACCGATGGCGAATTGCTGGTCAACGAACTTGCGCCGCGGCCGCACAACTCCGGCCACCTCACCTTCGATGCGGCGATCACGAGTCAATTCGAACAACAGGTCCGAGCCGTCTGCGCGCTACCACTTGGGTCGACGCGGCTGCTCGCACCGGCGGCGGCGATGGCGAATCTGCTCGGCGAGCTCTGGGAAGACGGCGAACCGAATTGGGCCGCGGCATCCCGTTTCAGCGACGTGAAGCTTCATCTGTATGGAAAGTCCGAGGCCCGGCGGGGCCGAAAGATGGGACACATGACGGCGATCGGGCGAACGACGGACGAAGCACTCGATCTTGTGATTTCCGCGCGCGACGCGCTGCTGATCTAGCTCGGATCGTAACGGCGGCACCCGGACTGTAATGCGGCGTCGGGTTTGCACACGTACACCGCGCTATGCGCCGCCTGGCAGTGCTCTTTGGTGCGGTCACGATAGCGACAGCCATCGTCATGGCTGAGCCGGCGCCGACGGCAAGCGCCCTCGAGCCCGCATTGCACCGATTTCTGACCCGCGCCGACGAACCGCTTGTCACCTACCGCGGGACTCGCCACCTCGAGGGGCGCAACGAGCGCTACAACATCTCAGGGTGGATGGAGATTGCTGCGGAACTCACGGCAGACGGGTTCCATTACCGCGTCATCGACGAGGGTGGCAGCGACCTCATTCGACGTCGCGTCTTCCGGTCGATGCTCGAAAACGAGGAACAGATCTTCGCCAACGGCGATATGGCGCGTTCGAGCTTTACGCCCAGCAATTACGACCTGTCGCCCGCTGAGACGTCTGAGGCTGGTCTGGTCAAGCTGTTTGCCCGGCCGAAGCGCAAGGACGTCACGCTGATAGACGGCGCCGTCTACATCACCGACACCGACGCCGATCTCGTTCGCGTCGAAGGACGGCTGGCCAGGAATCCGTCGTTCTGGACTCGCCGGATCGATGTCGTCAAACAGTACGCGCGTGTCGGTGGTCTACGCGTTCCGATACGCGTCGAGTCAACAGCGCAGATTCGTTTCGCCGGTACCTCCACGATGACGATGACGTATGACTACGAGATGATCAACGGAGTCAACGTCGTCGCGTCACGAGCCGTCGTCGCCCTGGCACGTTAGCGGCGATAATCTGCGCAGACGTGCGCAGCAGCGGAGCCGACATCTATCGTTTCGGTCCCTTTCAGCTCGACTCCGGCCGCCGGCGTTTGCTCCGCGGCACCGACCCCGTCCTCATCCCCGACCGTCATCTCGAAATCCTGTTGCAGCTCGCTGCCAACCCCGGCCGGACCATTTCGAAAGACGACTTGATTGCTGCCGCGTGGCAGGACGTCGCGGTCGCTGACAACAGCATCGAGCAGGCGATTTCAAGTCTTCGAAAGATGCTCGGCACGCAGGCCGACGGCGCTCCGTACATCGAGACACTCGCGCGCCGCGGCTACCGGTTCAGCGCGGCGGTCGAACGCGGTAAGGCCCGGGAATCAGACGCGTCGCTGGACGCCTTGCTCGCCCCGTATCGTGCGTTTGTCGAGGGACGTGCGGCGCTCGAAACGCTCGATCGCGATGCCGTGACGCGTGCCTGTGCCGCATTTGCGCAGGCGTTACAAGCGGAGCCGGACTACGCAGCCGCTCATGTCGGGATGGCGAACGCCTTCGCCCTCAGTTTTGAGTCGACACGCGCACACGCGGTACCGGATGTCGAGGCGCTGCGTCGGGCTGTGCACCATGCGCGAGAAGGATGCCGGCTCGATCCGTCTTCGGGCGAAGCGTGGAGCACGCTTGCGTTCGTGTTGCACCGAAGCGGCGGCGCTGCTGAAGCGATCGCCGCCGCACGCAAGGCCGTCACGCTCGATGGGGGCAACTGGCATCATCATCTCCGCCTCGCGTTCGTCAGCTGGGGCGAAGAGCGGCTTCGCGCGGCGCATCGCGTGCTGGCGCTGTGTCCTGGCCTGGCGCTCGCACACTGGTTTGCGGCGACGGTGTTCGTTGCGCGCCAGGCATTTGATGCGGCAGTGGAAGAATTGCGCACTGGATGCGCGTCGCAGGACGCGCAGCGTAGCGAAAGCGGGCGGTTCAAGGCCGTGGGTCTGCACCTTCTTCACGGGCTCGTCCTGGCAGCGCGGGGAGACGAGGACGCCGCGCTCGAGCAGTTCGCGCGCGAGCTCGAGTTCGAAGGCGACGGCCAGTTGTATGCGCGCGAGTGTGCGGCGAATACCTGGTACGCCATCGGCGCGATTCATCTCCTCGCCGGTCGTCGCGAGGATGCCGATGCGGCCTTTCGCGAAGCATTGAACCGAGTGCCTGGTCATCCGTTGGCGGGTGCCCTGTGCGGTGCGAGGCAACAACCGCCCACGACGAACAAAATGGATCTCGCGATGGCAGCGGCTGCACCGCTCGTCCTCGACGGGAAGCACGATGACGCAGCACGGTTATGCGGCGAGGCGCTGGTGCAAGCAGAACCCGGCCCGGCTGGCTGGATTCTTCCTGTGGAACCGCTGCTGAAACCGTTGCGCCACCACGATGCATGGGCTCGGACGCTGGCTACCCTGCGCGATCGCGCCGCCTAAACGTCCTTTCAGCGTTTTTCAGCCCAATCATCAGGACTCCGGCCATGACGGCCAGCTACGTTATCCGCATGGAGGTTCACGATGCGAAACGTAGTTGCTGCACTGGTATGGATTGCATTTGCTTCGCCGCTGTACGCGCAGTCGGGGACGCAGGCGCCTCCCCCGGCTCATGAATTGAGCCTGGCGGGACCGCGCATCGGGATGACGTTTCTCAGCGACGGAGTCGTGAAGAAGCTGCACGAACGGAGCATTGACGTGGGGCAGAACATCTCGCAGTTCGGATGGCAGTTCGAACGGCAGTTCTACTCGAAACAGAGCGGCGTCACGGCGCTGAACGAGTGGGTGTTCCTGCTGGGTGGACTCGATCAAAGCGTCGCGATTCCGAGTCTGAGCTGGATGGTGGGACTGCGAACGAGGGAAGGCGCGGAATTCGGCGTCGGTCCCAACGTGACGCCTGCAGGCGTTGCGCTTGCTCTCGCCGCGGGCGTCACGATGCGCGCGGGGGTCCTGAACGTGCCGATGAATTTCGCCGTGGTGCCTACGAAAGCCGGCACGAGGGTGACGATGCTCACCGGCTTCACGATGCGCCGTTGAGCTAAGGCGTGAGCGTCAGTGAATATTCGGCGGGGCCGGGAAGGAACGGCGTCGGGTCGCCGTTCACCCAGGCCTCGTGCGAGTTTGCGTAGAACGGCGAGAGCGGGTGGCCGCTCTGCCCGGTCGGCATATGCATGATGCCTTCGTTCTCGTGCCCGGGCGACACAACCATTCGCTCCGACGAGCCGAGCGATCCCGAGTGCACCTGGATCGTGTACAGGTCACCCGCGAGCGGTTTGGCCGGCATATCCAGCCACCGACCGGCGAACGGGATCGCTGGCGACAACGGGTGCCGAAACATCGTGACGTTGTACTCGGACCACTTGTGTTCGCCGAGCGCGGATGATCCGCGTTGAATCGTTTCGGTGATCACTTCGTCTATCGTCGCAAGAATCAATTCGTCCCAGGACGAGTACCGCGGATCGAGGAGATGCATCGGCTTCTCGTTCACCAGCTTCCAGAGTGGGCCTTCGCGCCGCCGCACCGTCGCGTAATCGAACGTCTGGTCGGCCTCATAACACTCCGAAAGCACGAAGGCCATGATCCGTTCCGAGAGCAGTTCACGAAAGCGATGAACGAACGCATAGGCCGCCGAATCGGGCGCGGCGCGCCAGCTCCAGCCGGTATCCAAGAGCCGCCGAAGCTCGGCACGATTCGAGTGGCCATCGAGCGGCGCGGGCGTGAGCGCGTTCAGGAGCATCGTCCGCCAGCGATCGAGAAACGTGGAACTGGCATCCATCTGGATGTCGAGCATGTCGCGAGCCGTGAATCGATCGCGCGCCATCAGGCGATCGCGAATCTGCCGTGCCCGTGTGCCGGTGTCGTAACTGCCGTCGCCGAGTTTCGCGAGCATCTCGCCGCCGACGACGCGTGCGTTTGCGGTCCAGATGCGGCCCCCAGGCGGATTCACGATGCGTGGATACTCGGCGCGATCAATCCACCCTCTCCAGCCGCGCGATCCATCGGCCCACGACGAGGGCAGCGCGCCATCCACCCCGACGCGCCGCGGAATAGCGCCATAAACGGACCAGCCGATGCGTCCGCTGCGATCCGCCACGACCAGGTTCTGTCCGGGCGTTCCGAGGCCATTCGCTTCGTCAAACGCTTCCTCGATCGTCTGCGCCGATTCGAGCGGTGTGACGGTTGTGGCGAGCCGATCATCGGCGTGCGCCACCCATGCGTAGGCGCGCAGTCGTCCTCGATGGTCGGGGCCCAGGATCGGACCCCAGATCGTCCACGTTACCTGCTCGTGCTGCGCCGCGGCGCCCGCGACGGCGATCGTTTCATCGAACCGCTCGAAGTCTCGCCAACCGTCAGGCGTCCGGTATCGGTTCGGATTTGCGGAATCAACCTCGAGCTCGACGAGATCGCCCCAGTCTGCCCACGTGTTGGTGAATCCCCAGGCGATGTGCGTGTTGCTGCCGGTGACCAGTGCAGGCACACCCGGGAGCGTCACGCCGATGAGGCGATGGGTTGGCCATTCCATCGACGCGCGATACCACGTGTTCGGCACGCGTATAAACAGGTGCATGTCATTGGCAACGATGGCGCGGCCGTCCGCTGTGAGCGCGCCCGAGACTGCCCAGTTGTTGCTGCCGAGCGCTGAGCGCTCGGCAAATCCCAAATCCCAAATCCCAAGTCCCAAATCCCAAGTCCCGAGTCCCCAGTCCCCAGTCCCGGGAGAAAGGCTCACGCGCGGAGGACGGTCGGGCAGCGGAAGCGTCGTACGTCCGGCACGACGCGAGCGCAGGTTGTAAACATCAGGACCTGGAATCGGCGGCGTGCTGAAGCTTTCGCCGACGACGGGCGTATCCCACTCGGTTCCTTTCGGCGCGAGGAAGTCGAACATCGCCTGCGGCAGCACGTCGTGCATGGTCCCGAGCGTCGACTCGTAGGAGCCGTCGGTATCCTGCAGCGTGATGAACATCGACAGGACGACGAGGAACGAGTCCTCGACGAGCCACCGTTGCGGCCGCTGCCGGAGAACGAGGTACTCGAAGGGTGGAGCCGTAAGCGAAGCGAGCCCGCTGTTGACGCCGTCGGTATACGCCTCGACGATGCCGCGGTTGGCCGGCGTCAGTAGCTTCACCGCATGCTGTGCTTCCGTCCTGAAGCGGTGAACGCGGATCTCGAGGTCGAGCGCCACGGCGCGAACGCCGATGAGCGCCGCCAGCTCGCCCGCCGCGCGTCGTCTCGCAAGATCCATCTGAAAGAAGCGGTCCTGGGCGTGGAGAAAGCCGAGCGCCCGGGCGACGTCTTCGCGAGTGGCGCCACGGATGGAGGGTATGCCGAGGTGGTCGCGTTGTATGGATACCGATGCGGTCAATCCGGCAACCTGTCTGGAGCCTTCGAGCTGCGGCAGACTGCCGCGAAGTTGCCCTCGTGCCCAGAATGCGCTGGCGATTCCGGCCACCAGGATCGCGACGAGCAGGATCAGCAGTACTTTGAAGAAACGGCGCACGCTGGCCGCATGTTATAACGACCGCAAGCAGCGGATAGATCGCGATCCGCCGTGGCGCATATCGTTGCTGCATGACGAATGCACTTACTGTTTCAGAAACCGCGCTCCCGATGGTGAATCTCAACGGAACGAAACTGGTTACAGACGACTCACGATGGCGCTCCGTCCTGGCGCGCGACCCACGCAGCGACGGCCGGTTCGTGTACGCCGTCCGATCGACGGGCGTGTACTGCCGGCCGACCTGTCCGAGCCGGCGGCCGAAGCGCCAGTCGGTGGTTTTCTTTGCGACTGCCGATTCAGCTGAGGTTGCGGGCTTCCGTGAATGCCGCCGCTGCCATCCTCGCGCCGGCGTGCCACGCCCGCCCGCGATCGATCACGTCCGCAAGGCTACGGATTTCATCGCGTCGCACGCGGACGAATCGCTGACGCTCGGCGCGATCGCCTCGCACGTCGGCACCAGTCCCTTCCATCTGCAGCGGACGTTCTCGCAGCTGCTAGGCATTTCGCCACGTGCGTATCAGGACGCGCTGCGGGCCCGACGCTTCCGCGGCGACTTGCGCGATGGCAAACCGCTGAGCGCCGCGATTTACGATGCCGGATACGGATCGAGCAGCCGGGTATACGAACAGCATCCGACCGGACGCGGCATCACGCCAGCGCAATATCGCAGCGGCGCCGCGGGCGCCTCGATTTCGTTCACGGTCGTTGACTCGCCGCTCGGGCGGCTGCTTGTCGCGGGCACTGACAAGGGACTGTGCGCCGTCAAGCTTGGCGATCGAGACGAAGAGCTCGAGAAGGATCTGCGTGCCGAGTATCCGTCCGCAACCGTCCGGCGTGAACGGGGAGCGTTCACGCAATGGGTACGCGCGCTCGTCGCGCATCTGGACGGCCGGGCGCCGAAGCTCGATCTGCCGCTCGATGTGAAAGCGACCGCGTTTCAGTGGAAGGTCTGGCGCTACCTTCAGTCGATTCCCTATGGCCAGACGCGCGCCTACAGCGACGTCGCAAGAGCAATAGGCGCGCCCCGGGCCATTCGTGCAGTCGCACGTGCCTGTGCGACCAATCACGTCTGCCTCGCCATCCCGTGCCATCGCGTGGTGCGGAAGGACGGCGGACTCGGCGGTTACCGCTGGGGCACCGACCGAAAACGCAAACTGCTGCAGAAGGAAAAGCAATAACTTACAATCGCTTCGTCTGCGTGCCGATTGCGTTTCGAGCCGATCTTCAACCCTTTCTTACCGATTTCATCGAACACCATCGCGGCCTTCGGCGAGGTCGCATGTTCGGTCTTCCGGCCGGCTACGCCGGCCGGAAGATGTTTGTCTGTCTCATCGAAGATGGCCTGATCGTGAAGCTTCCTGAGCAGCTCGCCCGAGAAGAGCTCCGCCGCGGCAAAGCCACTCCATTCACGCGTCGCCGCAGGCCGAGCAAAGCGTGGGTCAAATATGTCCCACGTACCGCGCGGGAGGCTCACCGGCTGGCGCCGGTCCTCGAGCTCGCCGCACGACACGTCGCGGAGACCGCGTAGTTGCGTACGCGTTACGGCATTTCAGCCTGGGTCGATCGGTTTCCTGCATCGCGCATTCCTGAGTACGCACGCCTGCGTGGTGATCAGAAGTTCGACGTGGTCATCGTCGGCGCCGGGCTCACCGGCTGCACAACGGCATACATCTGCGCCGCCGCCGGCCTCAAGACGATCGTGCTCGAAGCGGATCGCGTCGGGCGAGGAGGTTCAGGCCGCAGTGCAGGATTGCTGTTGCCGGAGCCGGGTCCGGCGTTTCGCGACATCGAGCAGGCCCACGGCCTTCGCGCCGCACGGATTGCGTTCGAGAGCTGGCGGCGAGCCACACGTGAAGGCGCCGCGCTGCTGCGTCGTCTGAATATCAAGTGCGGGCTGGAGCCTGTAATCCCGCTGGCCATCTCGGACCGGGATGACGAGAAGACGCTTCGGCGTGAGTTCGATGCGCGCTCGAAGGCGGGCATTGAAACGACGTGGTTGCCTGGGAAGCTGCTCGGCAGGTTGACTGTGCCGGACGCGCCAGCTGCGATACGCATGCGCGACGCGTTCACACTCGATCCGTATCGAGCATGCCTCGGCCTCGTGGCCGCCGCAGCGGCCAGAAAAGCTGTCATTTGCGAAAAGTCGCGAGTGAAGAAGGTTACGTTCACGCGGAAACACGTTGACGTGATTGCGGAAGGCGGCACGATTCGCGCAGCGAAGGTAATCGTGGCCACCGGTACACCAACACTCGAGTTCCGTCAGCTTCGTCGTCACGTCAAGCGCCGTGAAAACTACCTCGTGCTCACCGAGCCCATGCCGGCGGCGATCCGGAAGCAATTTGGTGTGCGCGATACGACCGTCCGCGACACGCGCAACCCGCACCGCCGGGTGCGCTGGACCGACGACGATCGCATTCTCGTCGCAGGAGCCACGCAGGACGAGACTCCGGAGCGGCAGCGGCCTGCCGTCCTCGTGCAGCGTACCGGCCAGTTAATGTACGAGCTGCTGACGATGTTTCCCGTCATCTCGGGACTGATGCCGGAGTACGGCTGGGAATTGGTAACGGGCGACACCGCAGACGGGCTGATGTACATCGGCCCTCATCGCAACTACCCGCATCACCTGTTCGCGCTTGGCGGCGGCGGCGATTCCGTGACCGGCGCGTTCCTCGCCGCGCGGATGCTCGCGCGCGCCGCTCAGGGCGCTCCCGAGAAAGACGACGCCGTGTGGGGGTTCATCAGGTAGGCGGACCTGAAGGTCCGCCTCTACAACCTCATGCCACCTCCGCGATCGCTTGAACCGGTTGACTTACTCGTCTTCGGCCCGCATCCCGATGATCTCGAGATCGGTGCCGGCGGAACCGTCGCCAGGCATTCGGCCATGGGACTGCGCGTTGGCTTGTGCGATCTCACCGCCGGCGAGATGGGCAGCAATGGCACGGTCGAGGAGCGACTGGTAGAAGCCGAAGACGCGCGCAAGGTGCTGGGCGCGGTATGGAGGCTGAACCTGCGCTGGCCCGATCGCGCGATTGGCACTGAGGCCAGTCACGGGCTGGCCGCGACGGAGTTCATCCGGAAGGTCCGACCCAAAGCGATCGCGCTGCCGTACTGGTCCGATCGGCATCCGGATCACGTCGCAGCAAGCCGCGTGCTGACCGACGCGATCTTCAACGCCGGACTTCGACGGTACAAGGCGGAAGGCGAACCGTGGAAAACGGAGATGACGTCGTACTACTTCATCAACGAATCGACGCAGCCATCGTTTGTGGTCGATGTGAGCGAACATTACGAGACCAAGCGGCGGGCGCTCGCATGCCACGCGAGTCAGTTTCGTCCCTCGGGCGCCGGCGGCGTCGAGACGCGGCTGACCTCTCCCCGTTTCATGACGCTCATCGAGAGCCGCGATGCGCAGTTCGGCGTGCTGGCCGGTGTGGACTTCGCCGAGGGATTCGTCATTCGTGAGCCGGTGCTTCGCCCGCATCTGCTGCGCGAATGGCGGGTCCGAAAGGACCCACCCTCCACTGACCGGCCATGAATATCGGAATCATCTGTTACGCCTCGGTGGGCGGAAGCGGGATCGTCGCCACCGAGCTGGGGAAGGTGCTTGCGCGGCGAGGCCATCAGGTGCATTTCATCAGCACGGAAACGCCGTTTCGCCTCGGCGAATTTCAGGCCGGCCTGTCGTTTCATCAGGTGCTGACGCCAACCTATCCGCTGTTCCGCGAGCCGCAGTATCTGCTCTCGCTCTCGAACAAGATCGTACAGGTCGCGCGCGAATTCAGCCTCGACGTCATTCATGCACACTACGCGATTCCTCACGCCACCGCCGGCTTTCTGTCGCGGCAGGTCGTCGGCGCACACGGCGGCAAAGCGCCGCGCGTGGTGACGACCCTGCATGGCACCGACATTACGCTCGTCGGCAGCGATCCGTCGTATTCAGAGATCGTCGCGTTCTCGATCGAACAATCGGACCTGGTGACCGCGGTCTCCAGGAGCCTTCGTGCGTCCACGTACGAACAGCTCGGCGTCAAGCGCGACATCTCGGTGATCCCGAACTTTCTCGACTGCAGTATCCACAGGCGACAACGAGTTGGAGATCTGCGGAAGCGATTCGTCGGCAACGATGAACACGCAAAGATCGTCATCCACGTGTCGAACTTCAGGCCGGTGAAGCAAATTGATGCGGTGATGGCGATCTTCGATCGCATCCGGCGGGAGGTGCCTGCGCATCTGCTCCTCGTCGGCGACGGTCCCGAGCTTGCGACGGCGTACCGCCTCGCGCGCGAGTTCGGCATAGCGACGCTGGTGCATGCGCTCGGCGCACAGGAAGAGGTGGTGCCGCTGCTGTCGATTGCCGATCTGTTTCT
>JACXTT010002697.1_pt1 | contig 27883 bp, 27 predicted proteins | sample 9270951 | NCBI WGS metagenome assembly JACXTT01 (sample SAMN15532306, study PRJNA645909) | rock metagenome | isolation source: weathered quartz diorite | place: Puerto Rico | collected 2017-06-21 | reverse complement strand
ATGACGCGCTCCTCGCGGCTGGTGGTGAGGCCGCGGCGCGGTTTGCCCGCCGCGCGCGCGTGGCGCACCTGCTTGGCGGCGAGCTCGATCTGGTGGGGATTGGCGCTTCGCACGTCGAAATGACGGCCGTCCGGCAGCTTCACGCCGTCGCGGTAGAGCCGCTCCGGATCATCGAGGCGCGGCGTGGCTTTGGCGAGGTCGACGAGGGCGACGGCCTTCGACTGGCCGAGATCGATCGCCAGCCGGCGCGGGACCCGCGAGGCGACGTCGGCGAGCCCGGTGGCGAACTCCACCGACATGCGCAGCGGGCCGGCGCACAGCGCCTCGAAGGTGCCGAAGCCGAGCGCCTTCAACATCTCCTTGGCGCGCAGGCGAGCGAGCGCGGTGCCCATCTCGTAGAACGCGTCGCTCACCACCTTCTTCTTGAGGCGGATGAGCGCGAGTAGATCGCGGCCCTCGCGGCGCAAGCGCGCCTCCTTGGCCTTCTTCAGCCGCGCGGCGCGCGCGGCGAGCGCGGCAGGAAGCCGAGCCTTCTTCGCACCAGACATGCCGGCAAGGTACACGAATTTTCACACGATGGCGTGACCGACTTCACACCATCGCGTGAAAAGTCGCTAGCGCCGGAGCAGGTCCCAGTAGGCGCGGACGGCGGCGTCCTGGTCGGGCATGAGGACGTGCTCGGCGAGCACGGCGAAGTCGATGTCGGGGAAGAAGCGGCTCGAACTGCGCTCTTCGTAGCCCGCGGCGCCGAGCTCGTAGACGAAGAAGCGGCCGGCGCGGAAGATCCACACCTCGCGCACGCCGAGCCCCTCGTAGACCTTCAGCTTGTCCACACCCCGTCCACGCATGGCGACCTCGACCGCCAGATCGGGGAAGTCCTTCTTGTCGGAGTCGATGAAGTAGCACTCGTCGGGTTCGAGCCCGCGCTGGCGCTCCTCGCGCCGGTAGGTCGTGGAGCCGTAACCGTAGAGCCGAACTCCGCGCACGAGCGCGTAGAGCTCGAGCAGGCGGGCGATCCCTTTTTTTTGATTCTCGTGGAGCGGCGAGGGCGTCATGATCTCGAGCGTCCCTTCGAGGTACGTCAGGTGAATCCCGGCGCGATTGCCCAGAGCGTCGCTGAAGGCCACGTAGTCCTGCCAGCTCACGTTGTAGAGGACGAGCCTTTGCCCTTCGTCGTGGGACGGATCCGAATCCAGGACGTGAGCGGTGGCGACCATCGTCGCTAGTCTACCAAACCGCGCCGCCGGCCGCCCGTGCGCCACCGCGCGTTCTCGCTTCGTGTAACGCCGGAGGTTGGAGTAGCGTACCGGGGGTACATGGGCGGAGCGCGGGGAAAAAGCCAGCCGGGCGGGCGGGGTCGGCGCGTCGCCGCGCTCCTCGCGGCGTTCTCGCTGCTTTGGGCGACGACGCTGCTGCCGTTCCTCCACCAGCTCCACCACCGCGACGACCACGTCCACACGGCCGCCGGCTTGGTCCACCTCGGGAGTCCGGCCGACGACGGGGATGAGGACGACGACGACCACGCGCACGACGCAGCGCCCGCGGACCATCACGCGGCGCATGCCGCTCACGACCATCGCGGCGAGCACGCCCACCATCGCCCTTCCCACGACCCGCGGCACGGCGACGGCGCGCTGGAGCATGGTTTTGCGGTAATCACCGAGGTCTTCGCGATCGCCGTGCCCGAGCTCCCCCTCGCGCTCCAGCTGGAGATCGAGCCCGAGCCGGTGCCGGTCGCGCCACGCTTCGAGCCGGCGCGCGACATCGCCTGCCGCGGCCCCCCACGGCTCGGCGCGTCCATCTGACCCACTCATCGCGATCGGCGCGCCGACGTGCGGAACGAGGCGCCCCGGTCGTTCGGCCGCATTTCACCGGAGAATGCCATGTCATCGCGATTTTTCGCGGCGGCAGCGACGATTGCCTGCGCGCTGTCGGCCGTACCGTCCTTCGCTCACGAACCAACCGAAGCAGAGAAGCAGAAACAAGCCGAAGAGGAGCAAAAGGCCAGCGAGGAGGCCAAGGCCGAGGCGAGCCGGCCTCCCGAGTCCGTCGACATCTTCGTCGGCGGCGACAAGGCCCACGCCGCCGCGTCGCAGACCACCATCACCGGCGGCGAGCTGCGCGCCCGGCCCAGGATGCGCCCGGCGGACGTGCTCCAGGCGGGCGGCGGCCTCTTCGCGGTCCAGCACGCGGGGGGCGGCAAGGCCAACCAGTACTTCCTCCGCGGCTTCGACGCCGACCACGGGACCGATCTGCGCCTGATGGTCGACGGCGTCCCCATCAACCTGCCGAGCCACGGGCACGGTCAGGGGTTCGCCGACATGAACTTCATCATCCCGGAGCTCATCACGTCGATGGACGTGTACAAGGGCACCTACTACCCGGAGCTCGGCGACTTCGCCACCGCGGGCGCGGTCGACATGCACATGGCCGACCTGCTCCCCGAGAGCCAGGCGTCGATGAGCGTCGGACAATACGGCATCCTGCGCGGCCTCGGCATCGTCTCGAAGAGCATCGGCGACGACTGGCGTTTCACCATCGCCGGCGAGGCCTACGCGCAGAACGGTCCGTTCGAGAACCCCGAGAAGTTCAGGAAGCTGAACGCCTACCTCCGCGCCACCCACGACATCGGGCCGCAGAGCAGCGTGACCATGACCTGGATGAGCTACACCGGCCGCTGGAACGGAAACGGCCAAATCCCCCTGCGCGCCACCGATCCGGACACGTGCGGCGCGGTGGGCCTGTGCATCGACCGCTTCGGCACCATCGATCCGACCGAGGGCGGGACGACGCAGCGCCACATCGCGGCGCTGCGCTTCCAGTCGCGCATCACCTCGGACACCGAGCTCGACGTGACCGCGTACGCCCAGCGCTACGCCTTCAAGCTGTACTCGAATTTCACCTTCTTCAACGACGATCCGATCCACGGCGACGAGGTCGAGCAGGAAGATCAGCGCTGGGTGCTCGGGATGAACGCCGGCGCGCGCTTCCTCCATCGCCACTTCGGTCCGGTGCAGATCGAGTCGCGCGCCGGCGTGCAGATCCGTCACGACTCGATCGACAACGGTCTGTTTCACGACGAGGCGCGCGGCCGCCTCGACACCCGGGTCGACGCCCACGTCGCCGAGACGGGCGTGGGACTCTACGCCGAGGAGCGCGTCGCCTTCCACAAGTGGCTCCAGCTGCGCGCGGGCGTGCGCGTCGACCGGATGGACGTGATGGTCGACGACCACCTGACCCAGTCGGGAGCGACGACGATCAACGGCTCGGCCGGCGACATGCTCGCGTCGCCGAAGGCCTCGCTGATCCTCGCGCCGCTGCCGCAGCTGCAGTTCTACGCCGACTTCGGCCGCGGCTTCCATTCGAACGACGCGCGCGGCGCGACCCAGGCGACCGATCCGGCGACGCTCCTCGTCGCGGCGACCGGTTACGAGGTCGGCGCGCGCGTGCGGCCGTGGCAGCCGCTGGTCGTGACCGCGGCGGCGTACCGGGTCGATCTCGACAGCGAGCTGGTGTGGAACGGCGACACCGGCGGCACCTCGCCGAGCGACGCGACCACGCGCATGGGCGTCGAGCTCGACAGCCGGCTGAATTACAAGGGCTGGCTGTTCGCCGACTTCGACCTGACGTTGAACCGCGCCGTGTACCGGGCGAACGCGGGCAACGCCGGCTCGGTCGCGCTCGCGCCGACACGCACCATCACCGCCGGCATCGCCGCGCGCGCCCCGTTCGGCACCTTCGGATCGCTGCGGCTGCGGCACATCGGTCCCCGGCCGGCCAACCTCGACGGCAGCATCGAGGCCGAGGGTTTCACCATCGTCGACGCGCAGGTCGGCCACCGCATCGGCCCGGTCGAGCTGGCGATCGACGTGCAGAACCTGCTCAACACCAAGTGGCGCGAAGTGCAGTTCGAGACCACCAGCCGCCTGCGCAACGAGACGCAGCCCGTCGACGAGATCCACTTCTGCCCGGGCTGGCCGTTCACCGCGCGCGGCACGCTCACGGCGTATTTCTAGAAAGGAGTCGAAACAATGATCACCCAATCGCTGACGAACCTCGCGGTCGCCCGATCGCTGTCCGTGCCGGCACTGGCGGCCGCGCACCCCGGCCATGGCGCGCTCGACGGCAACACGATCGCCCACTGGTTGTTGGACCCGCTGCACGCCGGACCGTTACTAGCCGGGGCGCTGCTCGCCGTCGTGGCGGCGAGGATCTGGCTCAGGCGCGCGCGTTGAGGAGCCTGCCTGCGCCGAGCCGACCGCGGCCGTGGGGCGCTCTCCTGGCGATGGCGGCGCTCGCCTCCGCCGCGCCGGCGGGCGCGCACGACTATTGGCTGCAACCCGACGTGCTGGAGACGGCGCGCGGCCGGGTGGTACGCGTGTCGCTGTTGGTCGGCGAAGGCTTCGTCGCCGACGAGCGCAAGCCGTTCGATCCACGGCGCACGACTCGGCTTCTCCACGTCACCGCCGCGGGCGCGAGCGAGCTTCGCGCAGCCGACCAGCCGACGCTGCCGATCGAGGTCGTGGCGCCCGGCGGCCACCTCGTCGTGCTCGATCGCGGCCCGGCCCGCGTGGCGATCGATCCGGCAGCCTTCGAGGCGTATCTCCGCGAAGAAGGGCTCGACGACGCGTTGCGCGAACGGGTCGAACGGGGCGAGCATGCGCTTCCGGGCCGCGAGCGCTACACCCGACACCTGAAGGCGTTGATCCAGATCGGCGCGCGGCGCGACGACGCCTTCCGCGCGATCGCCGGCCAGGAGCTGGAGATCGTGCCGCAGAGCGACCCCGGCGCCGTCGCGCCCGGCGGCAAGGTGCCGCTAGCCATCCGATTTCGCGGCCGGCCGCTGGCGGGCGCGCTGGTGATGGCGTCGTTCCGCGACGGCGACGGCGTTCGCGAAGCGCGCTACGTCAGCGACGCCGAGGGCATCGCCTCGGTGTCCATCGACCGGCGCGGCGCGTGGCTGCTTCACCTGGTGCACATGGTGCGCTGCGACGGCTGCGACGACGCCGACTGGCGCAGCTTCTGGGGCGCGTACCTGTTCGCCTCCTCGCCGCCGGGGGGAGGCGAAGCGCGCGCGCCCGACATGGCGGCCGACCTGTCGCGGCGTTCGCGCGGGGCTCTGGTGGTCGTCGTCGCGCTCGCCGCCGCCGCGGGCTGGGCCGCGTTCGCGCTCCGATCGCGGCGCTCGAGCAGGAAAATAAGTTCCCGCGGGCGGTAACCCTCGCTCGGCGACGGCGTAGGCGACGGCGGGTCTTTTTTTCGGGAGGAGATACTGCGATGAACACCCACTCGGCATGGGCCGTGATGGCAGGGGCGGCGCTCGCGCTCGCGGCGGGCTGCAGCAGCAAGGACAACGGCAGCGCCACGTCGGGCAGCACCAGCTCGGCGGGCGGCTCCAGCACCACCGGCACCACCAGCGGCGCCGGCGGCGCGGGCCAGACGCTGTGCGCCAAGTACGGCGGGACCGCGGCCATCGGCATGGTGGTCGACAAGAACGTGGTCGGCACGGTCGCCGGCGACTGCCGCATCAACTCGTTCTTCCTCGCGCTGCCGGCGGCGGAGCTGAAGCACGTCGACGAGTGCCTGCAGATCCAGGTGGAGGAGCTCTTCGGCTGCCCGGGCGTGAAGTACGCCGGCTCGAAGGCGCCCTCGGACATGAACCCGTGCCGCGACATGAAGTCGATCCACGCCGGGATGAAGGTCAGCCAGGGCGACTTCGACGCGCTGATCGACGACGCCGCCAAGGGCCTGAAGGCCGCGGGCGTGTCGGACGCCGACATCGCGGCGGCCGCGCCGGCGCTCGTCGGCATGGCGCCGGACATCGTCGCCGATTCGACGAACAAGATGCCCACCAAGACCACCTGCAAGTGACCGACATGGACCGCAAGCTGAAAAAAGCCATCGGCTGGGCTTCCGGCACCATCGCGCTGCTCGTCGGGCTCATCGGCGTCGCCCACACGCCGGTGGGCCGGCCGCTGCTCGGTCTCCTCGGCCGCGGCTGCCCGCTCGATCGCGTCGATCCGGCGGCGGTCGAGCGGCATCGCCAGGCTCAGCTCGCGGCCATCGCCGGGGAGGCGGAGGCGGCGGGGGCGCCGGCGCTCGGCTTCGAGCTCGGCGTCGCCACCAAGGCCGACGTGAAGGCGTGGATCGCCAAGACCGGCGCGCGCTGCAGCGAGGAGCGGCAGGGCAGCGTCATCAAGTGCACCGAGGCGTCGGTGTGCGACGGGCAGGCCAAGCTGTTGCCGCTCGCCGACGTGCACCTGCAGTTCGACGGCCAGGACCGGCTCGTGACCGTGGATCTCTACCGTCTACAGTCCGAGCCGAGCCTGGCCGTGGATCACGTGAACGGCGTGACCGCGCGGCTCGACCGCGAGGTCGGGCCGGCGACCGGGCGGCTCGGCTCGCTCGACGCCGGCTACCTCGCCGGGACGCTCCACCAGGCGTCGATCGAGTACCGCTACCGCCACTACCAGGCCGAGATCCGCGCGACGAACTTCGGCCACGGGGTGAAGGTGCGCGAGCAGTACCAGTGGCTGCCCGGCTGAATCAACGGAAGCGATAGCGGCCGTCGGCGCCGACCGTGAAGCTCGGCAGCACGTGGTCCTTTTCGAAGCGGCGGTGGCCCTCGCGCAAGTTCGCCCAGAAGGCGTGGTGCTCGGGGGCTTCGTCGCTCGCGAGGAGCTCGTCGAGCTTGCGCGTGGGGAAGAGGTGGATCGCCACCGGCGCGGGCGCGGCGTGCGCCATGAGGAACAGCTCCTCGGCGCGCTCGTCGCTCATCGCCAGGCAGCCGATCGACACGCAGCTGCCGTGGATCATGATCTCGCCGCCGGGGTGCTCCGGATCGGAGAGCACGCGGTCCGACTCGTTCGGGTAGCTCACCAGCATCGCCAGGTGGAAGCGGCTCGCGGGGTTGAACAGCGCCACGTGGTAGAAGCCCTCGGGCACCTGGCGATCGCCCTCGCGCCGCTTCGGGCCGAGCGAGCCGGAGGCGTAGCAGATGCGGTAGGTGGCGACGCGCGTGAGCGGTCCGTCGGCGCGGCCGCTCGCCCACACCTCGAGGTCGCGCTCCTCTTTGAAGCCGCGCAGGAGCAGCTGGCGCGGCGGGAACGGCACGCCGGCGTCGGCGAACAGCTGCTTGACCACCGGCAGGCGCTGGGATTCGGCGCGCGCGAGGCGCTCGGGGCCGCTCAGGCTGCGGTCGCCGTCCCAGTTGCTCGGGAGGCGCAGTCCGGGGATCTCGGGAGAGGGCGCGGGGGCGACGGAGAGCGCGGGCGATGGGGCCGGCGCGGGCGATGGGGCGGGCGCGGGCGATCGCGCGGCTTCGCCTGCGGGAGCGGGTGCAGGGGTGGTGCAGGCGACGAGGAGCGCGGCGAGCGCGGATCGCACGATCGCGATGGTAGCGCGCTTCATCGGCAGCGGTGGAGGGCCATGACGGCGTAGGCGGTGGCGGCGTCGGACATGATGGCGTGGCTGAAGCTGCGATCGCGGTTCGGCGAGCGCGTGGCCCACGATCCATCGCTGCGCTGGGCGGCGATGAGCCACTCTCGCCCGCGCGCGACGAGCTCGGCGGCGCTGGAGAAGCCGCCGGCGGGCCGGGCGTGCGAGCCGGCGCGATCGGCCATGCACACCGCGAGGGTGGCGAGGGCCGTGGGGTAGGCTTCGGCGCCGGAGCCGCGGGCGATGCCGAGATCGCGCCAGGTGAACGAGCCGTCGCTCGCTTGCCGCTGCGCCGCCTCCGCGACGATCGCCGCCGCGTCGTTCGGATCGAGTGCGTCCAGGTCGCTCGCGGCCCAGAGGAGCGCCAAGCGATCGTGCAGGCGCGCGCCCGCGACGTGCGCCTGGGCGAACGCCACCAGCTTGCGCTTCGGTTCGGCGGGGACGTCGGCGTCCGGCATCGCCCCGACCGCGAGGAGCGCGTACGACGCGCCGAGCAGCTCCTTGCCGCTCTCCCACGGATCGAGCCCGAAATCGAGCCAGTCGAAGCCGCCGTCGGCGCGCTGCATCTGCCACATCCGGTCGAACGCCCGCCGCGCGACGTCGCTTCCCTGCTGGCCGGCCGCGCGATCGTCGAGGGCCAGCGCCGCGGCGTTCAGCACCGCCTCGCTCGCGAGCGACTCGCGCCCGCGCGCGCTCGCGCTCGTGCCGTAGAACGGCGTCGCCTCGTGCCAGCGCTCGGCCGACGCGACGCGCTCCTCGATGCGCGCCCGCAGCCGCGCGAGCGCCGGCGAATCGCCGAGCTCGCGCCGGGCCGCCGCGAACGGCAGCGCGGTGTGGCAGGTCATGGCGCAAGCGACGTTGTTGCCGACCTGCGGCGGGTGATCCATCCACGCGTTCATGCGGCGATCGCGCCGGCCGGCGGCATCGGCCGGGCGCCACGCCGGCGCGGGCAGCGCCGCGACCAGGTTGACCAGGAACATCAGGACGATCTCGTACCCCATAGGAGAGATCCATCGCCCCCGGGCCGCGGAACGTGACGCGCGGGCACGAATCCGACGGATGCCTGGACTTGCGCGGAGCGATGCGACACGATCGATTTTCGCGTGGCCAGCCTCAACGACAGACGCGTCGCGGGATCGGACGCGCTCGAGCCGCCCGACGAGCCGACCATCCCGCTCGCCGCGCCGCCGCCCGAGCCGGCCCTCGGGGTCACGCCGCCGCCGCTGGCGATGGCCCCGCGCCGGCGCTTCCTCAAGCCCGGCGACGAGGTCGATCAGTTCGAGATCACCGGCCTGCTCGGCCGCGGCGGCATGGGCGAGGTGTTCCTGGCGCGCGATCGCGTGCTCGGCCGCGAGGTGGCGCTGAAGATCGTCAGCCCGGAGCTCCTGGTCGAGACGTCGGCGATCGACCGCTTCCGCGTCGAGGCGCGCGCCACCGCCAAGCTCAACCACCCGAACATCGTCACCATCCACGGCATCGGCGAGGTGGACGGCCGGCCCTACGTCGCGCTCGAGCGGCTCACCGGCCGCACCCTGCGCGACCGGCTGCAAGCCGGCCCGCTCCCCTACGAGGAGGCGCTCGCCATCGGCGTGGCCATCGCCAACGCGCTCGCCTGCGCCCACGAGGCGCGCGTGTTCCATCGCGATCTCAAGCCGTCGAACGTGATGTTGTGCGAAGATGGCCGCCACCGCGTGCTCGACTTCGGCTTGGCGAAAATTGCCGACGGCGACAGCTCGTCGATCATCAGCATCGGCTCGAGCTCGGCGCTCGCGGCCGGGACGCCGTCGTACATGGCGCCGGAGCAGTGGCGCATGGAGAAGGCCGGCGCGCCGACCGATCTGTGGGCGCTCGGCGTGATGCTGTTCGAGATGTGCGCGCACACGCGCCCGTACCACGCGATCGAGGAGCACCCGAAGCTCGGCCACTACGAGCGCATCCTCGCGCTGCAGGACAAGGTCGGCTCCGACGAGCCGGTGCCGGGGTTCGAGCTCCTCGCCGAGGTGCCGCCCGAGCTCGTCGATCTCCTCGGCGCGTGCTTGCGCAAGCAGCCGGAGCGCCGGCCGACGGCGGCCGCGGTGTCGGAGCGGCTGCGCGCCCTGCTCGGTCCGGTCACCCTCGGGGCGAGCGGCAGCTTCTATCCGCCGGCGCGCAGCTCGATGCCCGCGCCCGCCTCCCGCGCCGCGGAGTCCGCGGCCGATCCCCTCGGCGGCTCCACCGACCTCGAGCTCCTGCTCGGCTCGCGCCGGCGAAAGCGCAACCTTTTGGTTGCGTCCGTCCTCGCCGCCACCGTGCTGGTCGCGCTGCTCATCTTCTGGGCGACCCAGCCATGAGCGAGACGCGCGAAGACGAAGTGTGGCAGGAGCTGCACCTGCCGGAGGTGGCCAAGGAGATCGCCGCGGGCCACAGCATCCGCGAGACCGACAGCGACACCGGCCGCGGCAGCAGCGACGAGACGCCCGAGGCGCGCCAGGAGGCGAACCTCCGCGCCGAGCTCGAGCAGCTGCCGCGCGTCGAGCTGTCGGAGCTCGGCGTGGTGCCGGCGCCGCGCGACGAGCTCGTCGTGCTCGGCCAGCTCGGCAAGGGCGGCATGGGCATCGTCGAGCGCGCGCGCCAGCGATCGCTCGGCCGCGAGGTCGCGATCAAACGCGTGCGCCGCGACAAGAAGCGCGTCCGCACCGCGCTCAAGCTGCTCGACGAGGCGCGCGTCGCCGGCAGCCTCGAGCACCCGAACATCATCCCGATCCACGCCCTCGCCGCCGACGTCCACGGCGATCCGATCCTGGTGATGAAGCGGGTCGAGGGCGTGCGCTGGTCCGAGCTGCTCAAGAACGCCCAGCACCCGCACTGGAAGAAGATCGACGGCGATCGCCTGCGCTTCCACCTCGAGACGCTGGCGCAGGTGTGCCGCGCGCTCGAGCTCGCCCACAGCCGCGGCTTCGTCCACCGCGACATCAAGCCCGAGAACGTGATGGTCGGCGACTACGGCGAGGTGTACCTGCTCGACTGGGAGCTGGCGCTCGAGCTCATCGACGGCCAGGCGGTCGGCGAGCAGCGCGGCATGCGCGTCGTCGGCACGCCCGCCTACATGGCGCCGGAGATGATCAACCAGCGGCCGATCACCGCGCGCACCGACGTGTACCTGCTCGGCGCCACGCTGCACGTGGTGCTCGCCGGCCGGCCGCGGCACAAGGGCGAGCGCTTCTTCGACCTGGCGGTGCAGATCCACGCCTCCGATCCGGTCGCCTTCGACGACAAGGTGCCGAAGGAGCTCGCCGCCATCTGCAACCGCGCCACCGCCCGCGATCCGGCCGAGCGCTACCCGACGGCGCGCGCCTTCCGCGAGGCGATCACCGGTTACCTCGAGCATCGCGCGTCCGCGGCCCTCTCCGGCGAGGCGGCGGAGCGGCTGCTCCGGCTCGAGGCGCTGCTCGCCGAGGCGAAGCGTAGCGCGGCGCAAGAGGTCGAGGCGCGCAAGCTCGCGGTCGAGTGCCGCTTCGGCTTCACCCAGGCGCTCGACATGTGGGCCGGCAACGCCGAGGCCCTGCGCGGCCGCGCCCGCGCGCTGCAGCACACCATCACGCTGGAGATCGAGTCGCGCCACGAAGACGCCGCGCGCGCCGCCCTCGCCGAGCTGCGCGAGGTCGAGGAGGGCCCGGCGGTGTCCGCGCTCGCGGGCCGCGTCGACATCCTCGGCGCCGAGCTCAAGGCCGAGCGCAAGCAGGTGGCCGAGCTCAAGTCGTTCGCCCACGAGCGCGACGTGCGCGTGCAGTCGCGCGTGCGCGGCAAGCAGCTCCTGGTGTTGGCGATCATCGCGCTGCTCGTGGGCGTGGGCGTGGCGGTCGCCCGGCGCGTGTTCGGCGTCGAGCTCACCTACGCGATCATGCTCCCGACCGGCGTGCTCCCGCCCGTCGTCAGCGGCTCGCTGCTGGTCTTCTCGCGCATCCGCAACCAGGCGGTGAACCGCAAGCTCATCTTCGCGTTCGTGACGATGACCTCCGCCGCCGGCATCGTGCGGTGGATCGCCTGGCGCGCGGGGGTTTCGCCCTACGCCGCGCTCGCGTTCGAGCTCCTCGCCAACGCCTCCGGCGCGATCATCACCGCGACCTTCGTCGATCGCCGCCTGCTCCGCCCCGCCGCGATGTGCGCCGCCTGCGCCCTCGCCGCCACGGTGCTGTTCGACTGGACCGTCGAGCTCACCATCGCCGGCACCCTCGGCGGCCTGGCCTGGGCCGCGCTCATCTGGCTGCGCTCCGAGGAAATTAATTAATCGATTAATTAGTTTATTTTGCCTGAAATTGGCGATTTGAGGCCGTCTTCGATGGGTGCCAGCGCCAGAACGGCGAGCCAGACGAGGGCCGGGATCGCGAAGCTGGCGGCGCACAGCCAGGCGATGCTGCGGACGGGCCAGCCGGCGCGGTCGACCAGGGCGCCGCCCGCCGCCGCGGACGCGCTCATCGCCAGGGTCATCACCCCGAACTCGATGGAGAAGACGCGGCCGCGGAAGGCGTCGTCGCTGGCGAGCTGGGCCAGCATGCTGGAGAGCGCCCACACCGCGCCGGTGCCGACGGCGGCGGCGAGGTACGCGCCCAGCGAACCGACCAGCGTGTCGGCGCGCCACAGCCACAGGTAGCCCGCGGCGCTCACCGCGAACAGCGGCACGATCATCCGGCGGATGACGCGCGGATCGTCGCGGGCGATGCGGCGGAGCGAGAGCGATCCGATGAGCGCGCCGAGGCCGCGGGCGGTGTAGAGCTCGCCGGTCTCCCACGCGCCGCCGTGGAACACGCGCGTAGCGAACAGCGGCAGGAGCGCGATGCCCGCGCCGGACAGCGACATCAGCGCCTTCAGCGACACCACTCCGGCGAGGTAGGGCTTGCGCCGCAGGTAGCGCAGGCCCTCGACGAACGAGCCGGAGCTGTCGCCGTCGCCTTTCTTCGGCACGAGCGGCGGCAGGCTCGACAGGAGCGCCGCGGATGCCAGGAACGTCGCGCCGTCGGTGACGAACGACGCCTCGATGCCGAAGAAGCTGGTGAACACACCGCCGATCGCCGCGCCGATCGCCAGCATCACCGACCAGGTGCCGACCGCGAGCGCGTTGGCGGTGCCGAGCTCGCCGCGCCGGGCGATGATCGGCAGGAGCGCCGACTTGGTCGGCACGAAGATCCCCGCGAAGGTGACCATCGCCACGACCACCGCGACGAGCATGCGCAAGCTGTGCAAGCGGTAACCGACGACGAGCAGGCCGGCGCAGGCGGCGCGCGCCAGATCGGTGGCGATGAGCAGCTTCTTGCGATCGAAGCGATCGATGAGCGGGCCGGCGATCGGCGACACCAGGAACACCGGCAGGGTCTTGGCGACGAACACCGCGCTCATCGCCTCGGTGCTGCCCGAGAGCTGGCCGACCGCGGTGTAGAGGGCGATCGCGTCGAACCAGTCGCCGAGGTAGCTCACCAGCTCGGCCAGCCAGATGGCGCGAAAATGGCGGTTCTCGCGCAAGAGCTGCAGATAGCCCGAGCCCGCGAGAGCCGCGCCCCGCGAGCTCGGCGGCGCTTCGACGGTCACAGCCGGTCGCCCTCGCGCGGCGGCGGCAGGGTCGCCAGCGCGTGGTGCGTCGGCAGCATCTCGAGCGAGGCGCGCACGAGGTCGCCCATCGTCTCGCAGTAATGGAAGCGGTGGTCCTGGTAATGGTCGGCGAGGTCGCGCCGCAGGCCGGTGACGTTGGTGTCGGGCGCGAGGTCGTCGCCGCTCATCGCGCCCAGGAGGTCGTTCAGCCGCCGCCGCTCCGCGGACGCGCGCGAGGCGATCAGCGTGAGCTCCTCCTGGCGGTACTGCTCGTACGTCTCGCGCGTCATGCAGCGCATGCCGATGAACACGATGGCGTTGTTCTCCTTGTAGAACTGCGGCAGGTACACGCGCAGCCGCCCCTCGTGGCTCTGCTGGTCGAAGTCGATCGCGCGGATGCGGTAATGGGTCTCGTCGAAGTCCGGGGTGATGTCGACCACCCAGTTGCCTGCGTGCATGTCGCCGAGCAGGCGCACGAAGCAGCGCACGTTGAACTTCACGAACTCCTTGGCGAGGCGGATCTCGTTCAGGTGGTGGCCGTCGAGCCACTTGTTGATGAAGTCGTCGCCGGGGATGCCGGCGATGTGCTCCTCGACCACGGTGTCGCCGCTGCACAGGAACTCGATGCGGTTCGGCGAGAGCAGGTGCTCGAGCTCGAGCCCGTAGATGCGCGAGGCGTCGGCGCGCTTCACGTAGAAGTAGTCGAAGTTCTCGTTGATCTTGTTGAGGATGCGCACGCGCATGGGCGCGGTGTTGCCCCAGGTGCACACGTCGACGCGATCGGTGACGAGGTGCTCCATCAGCTGCATGCGGCCCGACACCTTGAGCGTGGCGTAGGTCTGCACCAGCGCCTGCTCGATCTCCTCGCGCTCGCCGGGCGGGTAGAGCACCGTCTGCCACAGCGTGTCCTCGCCGCGCTTGTTGTACAGGGTGATCGACTCGCTGTAGCGCCCGAGCATCTCGAACGAGATCGGCAGCTTCTTCACCCGCCCGTAGCTCTGCAGGTACGAGCGCAGCCGATCGGTGACCGGGAAGGGCCGCTTCTTCTTCGAGATGAGCGCCATGCGCTCCGGAATAGTACTGCAGGCCCGGTCCGCCAGACACACGCGCTATTTCGTGCCGCCCGCGCCGGCGGTGCCGCCCGTGCCGGCGGTCGCGCCGCCCGCGCCTGCGCCGCCTGCTCCACCGGTCCCCATGCACTTGCCGGCGGTGACGGTGACGGGAACGGTGGACGTGACCTCGGGCAGGACGATCTTGTGCGTGCTGTAGTGGAGCCGCGCGATGAGCTTGTGCGCGCCCGGGTTCACCGGGTTGTCGAGCGCGCACGGCATGGTCTCGTCCTTCTCGACGTCGGCGCCGTCCTCGTCGATCGGCGTCTGATCGGTCGAGTCGAGGTAGATGTGGTAATGGCCGACGGTCGGATCCGCTTTGGCGGTGCCGTTCTCGATCGCCTTCTCCGCGTCCGCGCCGATGTCCTTGATGGTGAAGTTCGTGGTGGCGATCTTCACGTGGAACATGCCGTTCTGCGCGATGGTCGTCGGCGTGACGGTCATGGTCAGCGTCGGCGGCGCGGCGGCGGGCGCGTTGTCGTTCGACTTGCTGCTGCACGCGCTCGCGGCGGTCCCGAGCGCCAAAAGGAAGAAGAAGGCCTTTCGCATGCTGCTGTTGTTCACCCTCCCGCGCCCGCGCGCAATGCGACACGTTGTCGCACGTTCAGTCGTTCTTCGCGCCGTTCTTCACCCAGTTGACCAGGATGTCGCGGTTCTTCTGCGACAGCTGGCTCTCGCCGCGCGGCATCGGATCGCCGCAGCCCTTGCCGGCGCAGCTGGCGGCGACCGCGGCGCAGTCGATCGCCAGATCCTGGTAGGCGACCTTGGCGATGAGCCAGCTCTTGCCCGGATCGCCCGGCGCGACGGTCACGAGCGACGAGCGCGCCGACGCGCGGTTCACCACGCCGTCGTGCACCGCGGCGATCTCGGCGTCGCTCATCTGCGGCAGCGGCATGCCGTTGGTCGCGCCGCGGCCGAGCTTCAGCCCCTCGCCCGGCGGGTTCGCCACCTCCGACGAGTGGCAGTCCTTGAACGCGCACGAGCGCTGGAAGATCGGCACGACGTCGGTCTTGAACGAGGGCGCGGCGGCGGCGACCTTGGCGAAATCGACGCAGCCCGCGCCGGTCGGCGGCGGCGCGATCGGCGACGAGCAGGCGAGCAAGCTCGCGGCGCACAGGGGGCCGATCGCTTTCATTTGTTCGGCGGGTGCTTCTGTAGCTTTCGCTGCAGCGAGCGGCGGTGCAAGCCGAGCCGGCGCGCCGCCTCCGAGATGTTGCCGCCGCAGTCGGCGAGCACGCGGTTGATGTGCTCCCACTCGGCGCGCGCGAGCGTGGGCGTGTCGGTCTCGGCGATGGGCTCGAGCGGCTTGGCCTCGTCGCGGTGGAACGCGGCCAGCACCTCGTCGGCGGTGGCGGGTTTGGGCAGGTAATGCGTCGCGCCGAGGCGCATGGCCTCGATGGCCGTGGCGATGGATCCGTAGCCGGTGAGCACCACGACCTTGGTCGCCGGATCGATCTGCTTGAGGTCGCGCACGAGCTCGAGGCCGGAGCCGTTCGGCATGCGCAGATCGACCACCGCCATCTCGGGCGAGTCGGCCCGGGCGGAGGCGAGCGCCTCGGCCGCGTCGCCGGCGCTGCGCACCTCGTAGCCGCGCGCGGCGATGGCCCGCGCCAGGCGCTCGCGGAAGGCCGCGTCGTCGTCGACGACGAGCAGGGTTGGCGTCGCTTCGGTCATGACGCGGCTCGCTACCATTCGATCAATCGGGCCGGGCTCGCAATGCGGCATAATGTCGCGCGCGCCGCCCTGCGACGAAAAACCGCAGCCGGCCGGGCCCGAAGCGGAGTAAGTCATGGCCATGAACCGGCTCCTGTGGCTCGCCCTGCCCGCGCTCGCCGCGTGCGCCGGCGCGGATCCGGCCCAGGAAGCGGGCCACATGCCGGTCGTGGCGACCTCGTCGAACGGCACCTTCGTGATCGAGGCGCGCACCGCCGACGGCCTGCCGCCGGCGCGCGGGCTCGACAGCTTCGACTTCTACATCGTGCGCGCCGCCGGCGGCGATCCGGCGACCGACCTCGAGCTCCGGGTCATCCCGTGGATGCCGGCGATGGGCCACGGCGCGCCCGAGCCGAAGCGCGTCGAGCCGCGCGAGCCCGGCCACTACCGCGTGGAAGACGTCGCGCTCTACATGCCGGGGACGTGGGAACTGCGCACGTCGATCGGCCCGGTCGACGAGCATGCCACGCTCGCTCTCGACGTTCGTTAACGCCGCGGCCGTCGCGTTCGGCGTGCTCGTGGCCGGCCGCGCGGGCGCGCAGTCGTGCTGCGCCGGGGCGAGCGCGGTGACCCCGGGTCGGCTCGGGCTGCACGAGACGTTCCTCATCGGCCTGCAGCTCCGCGGCGCGACGGTGTTCGGCTCGTGGGACAAGGCCGGCCGCTATGCCGCCGCCGAGCCGGGCGCGCACGAGCATGACTTCGAGCAGGATCTGTTCGCGTCGGTGCGCTTCCTGCGCCGCGGGCAGATCGCGCTCCTCGTGCCGCTGGTCGAGACGATGCGGCTCGTGCCACGCGCGCCGTCGAGCGAGCTCGGCGGCGGCTTCGGCGACGCGAACGTGAGCCTGCGCTACGACGCGATCGAGGCGCGCCAGTTCCGCTACGCGCCGGGCGTGGCCGTGCTCGCCGGCGCGACGCTTCCCACCGGCGTGGCGCCCGAGGCCGCAGAGAAGCCCCTCGCCACCGACGCGACGGGGATCGGCGCGGTGCAGCTCCACGCGGCGGTCGCGCTCGAGAAGGGCTTCGGCCCCGTGCTCGTGTCGCTGACCGGGCTCGTGGCCAAGCGGCTGCCGCGCTCGGTGGGCGACGTGCGCGAGACGCTCGGCACGCAGTGGACGGTGCTCGCGTCGTGCGCGCTGTCGCTGCCGAAGGACGCGGCGGTCGCGCTGTCGGGGTCGTACTCCGCCGCCGGCAACACCGTCGACGACGGCGTGGATCAGCCCGACACCGGCCGGAGGCTCGCGCAGATCGCCCTCTCCGGGGTGCTGCCGCTGTCGGACCGCGTGCGGCTGCAGGCGTCGGCGTTCGCGAACCCGCCGGCGCCGCAGGCGGGACAGAACCAGCTCGCGAGCGCGGGCGCGACCTTGGCGAGCTTGTTCACATGGCTATGAACAAGTGGTGGGGAGCGCTCGTCGTCGCCGCCGTGGCGTGCTCGCCGCGGCCGGCGGCCGATCCGCGCGGCATCGCCATTTCCCAGGCTGAAAGCGGGGTTGCGCCGACCCTTGCCCAGCTCGCGGCGGCGGCGCCGCTCACCGTGGTGGTGTTCTACTCCGAGTCGTGCCCTTGTTTCGCGGTCCATGAACAACGGCTCGCCGCCATGGCCGCGGCGTACCGCGCGCGGGGCGTGGGCTTCGTGCTGGTCGACTCGGAAGCAGGCGCCGCCGAGCGCGACCCCGCCCTGGCTCCGAAGCTGCCGCTGCCGCTCTACGCCGACCCCGGCGGCAAGCTCGCGGCCGCCCTCGGCGCCGAGTACGCGACGCACTCCGTCGTCTTGGATCGCTCCGCGCGCGTCCGCTACCGCGGAGCGATCGACTCCGATCGCACGCACCTCACCCCCGGCGCCGAGCACTACCTCGAACGCGCCCTCACCGACCTCCTCGCCGGCCGCGACGCGAGCGTCCCGGCACAAGAACCCTTGGGCTGCGAGCTGCAAATCAACTGAGGTCGAGGTCGGGGTCGAGGTCGGGGTTGGGGTCGAGGTCGGGGTTGGGGTCGGGTCTGTGTGTGTGTGCAACCGGGCACGGCAACCTCTTCTCGTCTTACTTCCCGGTCACCTGTTCCCATTTTCTGCTCCACATTTTTCTGAACTTCCCCCCTCCCCACCCTCTCCCGCTTCGCGGTGGAGGGAGCCTGCTCCTCACGCCTTCTCTCTCTCTTGTGAGGGGAAAGACGTCTCCCTCCTCTCCCGCGCAGCGGGGGAGGTTGGGTGGGGGGTCTAGCGGCGGGGGAGGACGAAGCGAACGGTGGTGCCGCGCGCGGGGGTGGAGTCGATGTCGAGGCGGCCGCCGAGCTGTTCGGCGAGGGCGTGGGCGAGGAACAAGCCGAGGCCCATGCCGCTGCCGGGATCCTTGGTGGTGAAGAACGGTTCGGCGGCGCGGGCCAGGACGTCGGGGGTCATGCCGGAGCCCTGATCCTTTACCTCGAGCCACAGTTCGCCGTCGGCGCTGCCGCCGCCCAGCACCACGCGGCCTCCGCCGCTCGCGTCGCAGGCGTTCTTCACCAGGCCGCGCAAGGCCTGCTCGGTCGCTCGCCGTGGCACCTGCACCGCGAGCTCGGCGGCGCCGTCGAGGTTCACCTCGATCGCGCCGTGCCCGCCCATCGCCTTGGCCACGCTCTCGGCCAGATCCACCAGCGTGACGCGCTCGAGCGCCTCGCCCGGCGCGTCGCCGGCGGCCATCTGATCGAGGATGGCGCGGCAGCGCTGCACCTGCGCGCGGATGAGCGCCGCGTCCTCCTCGACCGAGCGTTTGTCGTCGCGGGCCAGCGCGTCTTGCATCTCGCCGGTCGCCACCGCGATGGTGCCGAGCGGCGTGGCGAGCTCGTGCGCCGCGCCGGCCGCCAGCGTCGCGAGCGACGCGAGCTTCTCGCTCCGCGCGGCCTTTTTCCGCGATTCCTCGAGCTCCGCGTCGCGCTCCGACAGCGCGCGCCGGATGCGCCCGACGAAATACACGATGAACACCGCCGCCACCGCGAACGCCAGCCACATGCCGCGGAGGTGCATCTCCATCTGCTCGGCGTGGTGCACGTGCTGGGGCAGGCCGAGGAATCCGCCGAAGAGCGACGCGAAGCAGCCGAGCGACAGCGCCACGAGCCCCCAGGTGTACGCCGGCCGCAGCACCACCGCGGCGAGCGCGATGTGCACGAGGTAGAGGAAGTTGAACGGGTTGAAGCTCCCGCCCGAGAGGTGCAAGAGCGCGGTGAGCAGCGCCACGTCGAACGCCATCACCAGCGCGAGCAGCCACTCGCCCGCGCGCTCGAACAGCCACGCGCACGCGACGTTCGACGCCAGTTCGACCGCGATCACCGCGAACAGCGCCACGAGCGGCAGCTCCAGCCCGAACGCCCAGCGCGCGAGCAGGATCACCGCGCTCTGCCCGAGCGCCGCCCCCCAGCGCAGGCGCACGAGCCAGCGCAAGTTGATCGCATGCGCGCCGCGGTCGCCGGTCATCTCCCGGTATCTAGCATCCCCGGGCGTTCGTCACATCGGGGGCTTCAGCACGTCCTTGGGGAAGCAGGCGAAGCCGTCCTTGTCGTGCCACTCGATCGGCGGCAGCGCCTGGAAGGTCGGCACGAGGGCGAGGTACTTCTTGTCGAGATCGCCGCTGTCGACGAGGCTCTGCAGCACGTCGAGGCCCAGCGGCTGCAGGTACACCTTCATGGTGATGCGATCGGCCAGGCCGTCTTTCGTGGGGAATTTGTAGGTCTGACTGTAGGTGTGGCCCTGCGCCGGCGGCGGCGGATCGGGCAGCGGCGTGAGCAGCTTGCTCTTCGAGCCGTGCGCGTCCCAGAACATGTGCGCCTCTTTTCCGCCGGAGTCGAAGATGACGTCGCGAAAGAGCAAGAGCTGCGGATCGCCTACGTCGGCCGGCGATTTTCCGGCCGGGACGACGCCGCTCTGGAACAGCACCTTGTCGGCCTGATAACCGACGATCTCCAGCCACAGGCGGCGGTCCTGCGACGCGCCGCTGGGAAAATCGTGCCCCGCGAAGGTCTCGAGCCGCACGGTGAGGCTCTGATCGGCGAGCGGCGGATCGACGCACAGCTGGCCGACGAGGGTGTCCTTGAGCAGCAGCGCTTCGATCGCGCTCTTCTGATCGGCCGCGTGCGGGAAGGCCGTGAGCGCGGTGTCGACCGCGGGCCATTGGTGGCTGTGCACCGTCCGGAGCGAAACGCCGGGAAAATCCGCCGCCGGCTGCTTGCGCGGGCTCATGTGGCAGGTGCCGCAGGTGAAGCCCGGCACGGTGCCGTTGCCCCACTGGCTCGCCTTCCACTCGCCGAAGGTGCGCTCGAGCGCGACGCCGTTCGCGTTCACGATGTCGTGGCAGGCCCCGCAGGTCGCCGCCGACTCTATCCGGCCGTGATCGAGGAGCGGCGAGTAGCTCGCCGCGTGCGCCGGGTTGTCGAGCGGATCGGCGATGCCGCCGCGCAGCACCTCGTCGCCGGCGAGCGCGAGCGGGTTGTCGTGAACGCCGTTCACCGACTCGACCGAGTGGCAGAAGAAGCAGGTCACGCCCTTCGACGCGGCGGGCACCTTGTCGAGGTTCAGGCCGTCCTTGCTGAGCCCGTCGGCGAAGGCTTGCGGCGCGTGGCATTTCACGCAGAAGCCGCCGAGCGCGCCCTTGGTCTCGCGCTGCCCGCGCGCGTTCATCGCCAGAAATACCGGATCGTCCGAGGCGTACGCGTGCATGCTGCCCGACCACTCGTCGTAGTGGCTCGCGTGGCATGGCTTGCACGACTCCGGGTTCTTCAACGCGTCGCCGTGGAGCGTCTTGTCCGGCTGCGTCGCGTGGCAGCCCGCGAGCAGCAGCAGGAGCGCGCGCCTCATCGCTTCGCCCCGGCGCCGATCCACTGCTCGATCGCGCATTTCTCCGCGGCGGAGAGCGGCGAGCCCGGCGGCATCTGGACGCCCGCCGACGTCGACTCGATCTTCTCGACGAGCAGGCTGCAGTGCGGATCGCCGGCGATCACCCGCTCGCGCCCGGTCGGTCCGCTCACGCCCACGAGCTGTCCGTACGCGTGATCGGCGCTGTCGAACACCAGGCCGCCCTTGCCGCCCGACGCCGAGTGGCAGCTCGATCCGACCGAGGCGCAGGTCGGCGACAGGGTGTGGCTGAACACGTTGTCGAACGTGGGCGAATAGAGCGGCGCGCAATCGGTCGACACCGTGACGCACTCGCCCTTGCACCCCGACAAGAGGACGAGCGCCATCGCCGCGAGGAGTTCGCGCCCGTCAGGGTGCGAATCAAATAGCAGAGTCATCCGTCGATGCAGAAGGCGAAGACGGTTCGATCCTGGCCGTCGGCGCTGTAGATCATCGCCTGCCACACGCCGGCCATGACGAACTCGAGCTTGTCGATGGCGCACTTGCCCTGGGCGTCCATGGTGCTCGCCTCGGGCGTGACGTTGCCGCCGTGGCCGTGATCGGGCATCCACGTCTTGAGCTTGCCGATGCCGCCGCTGCTGAGTGGCTTTCCCTGCATGTCGAGGAGCTGCACGTTCCAGCGGTTGGCTCCGGAGGCGGGCGGCGCCGGCGTGGCGTCGATGATCTTCACCTGGAAGGTCGACTTGTCGCTCGTCTTGGTGATGCCGGCGACGTAGCCGTCGATCTTCACCGTCGAGTTGTCGCACGGCCCGGGATTCGAGCCCGTGCCGTCCTTGGTCGACGCCGTGCATCCAGCGACGAGCGCGGCCAGAGCGAGCGTGCAGCGCGAAAGCATGTCCAAGTCCCTACGGCCCGATGGGCACGTGGTTACATGCTAGCGCCGGGGCACGCCGCGCGCCATCGCCGGATCGTCACCAGCGGGCTACTTCGCCGCCATCACGAGCAGCTGCTCGGTTTCCTTGTCGTTGAGATCCGAGGCGAGCGCGTAGCCGACGCCGTCGCGCTCGGAGGCCGCGACCGAGTAGCCGCGCACGCGCCCGACGTAGAGGTTGTTGTTGCCCACCACGCGCACGTGCAGGTGGTTGGCCTGCACCGGCACGCGCGTCGGGTCGAACACGTACAGGGTGATGCGCCGACGGTCGCCTAGCGCGTACTGCAGCATCGCCGCGTCGCGCCGGTGCATGCGCCCGCCGAGGTAGCGCGCGCCGATCTCGTTCAGCTGTGGGTGCGGCACGCGCACGCCGACGTACGGCACGAAGCGGTCGAGCCCGTCGTAGTCGGTGACCTCGGGCGGCGGCGGCTGCATGTGCGCCTCGACCAGGTCGTCGATGAACTTGTCGAAGCTCGACGCCACGTTCGTCGGCGACGACTGCTGCGCCGCCACGTCGCGCTCCTTCTGATCGCGCAGCTGGTAGGCGCCGATGACCAGCGCCACGGTGGCGATCGCCGCGAGCGGCATCACGTAGCGCAGCTTCACCAGCTTCGGTGTTTCACGCGACGAGCCGTCGGGCGAAGAGCCGGAAAAACCGAGCCAGCCGCTCGCGAGCGGTTCGTCGTCCTCGTTGGCCTGCGCCGGGGGCTGGCTGTCGACTTCCGGCTTCTTTTCGGCGGCCTCCATCGGCCGCGCGTCGCGCTTGTGCTCGGCGACCATCAGCGTGCAGATCCGCTCGCGCAGATCCACAGGCGCCTTCAGCGACGCGTCGCGCGCCGTCGTCCGCTTGAGGCTCGTGCGCACCGCGCGCGTCAGCGCCGCCTGCTCGCGGCAGCCCTCGCACTCGGCGAGGTGGGACTCGACCTCGAGCACGTGGACCGCGTCGAGCTCGTCGTCGGCGTACGCGGTGATCCAGCGCTCCAGGCGCAGGCATTCTTTGGTGTCGGGTGCGGCGCTCATCGCTTGCCTCGCGGGGGGACGTCCTTCGTACGTGACGAGCCGTCTTTTACCCGCCGATATTCCGCCAAGTCCACCGGTTCGTCGGTGTCGCCGGCGGCGGCCTTCTTGCGGCCGAGCTCGTCCTCGACCAGCCCGAGCGCGACCGCCTGATCGAACAGCGCCTCCTGCAGCATGCGCCGCGCCCGGTGCAGGCGCGACATCACCGTTCCCACCGGGCAGCCCATGACGTCGGCGATCTCGCGGTACGACAGCCCCTCGACGTCGGACAGCACGATCGCCAGCCGGAACGGCTCGGGCAGCGCCTCGAGCGCGGCGCGGACCTCTTCCTCGATCAGCGGCGCGAGCACGTCGCGCTCGGGATCGCGCATCGCCCGCATCGTCGCCGCGCCGATCCAGCGGTCGGCGAGCGGCGCGGCGTCGGGGCCCTCGAGCACGTCGCGCTCGAGCCCGCCGCGGCGATGGCGATTGATGAACGTGTTGGTGAGGATGCGCAGGAGCCACGCCTTGAGGTTCGTGCCCGGTTGGTACTGCTGGCGCGCGCGAACCGCCTTGACGATGGTGTCCTGGACGAGATCCTCGGCGGCGGCCGCTTCCTTCGTCATGCGGAAGGCGACGCCGTAGAGCGCGTCGAGGTGGTCGAGCACCTCCGCCTCGAAGGCGACCGGCCGATCGGCGTCGCGCTCGGCCCGGGTCAGGGGCTTCAAGTAGGTCATCGTTCACCAAAACAAGGGCGGGGGCGGGGCTATTCCTTGCAGCCTCGCGGGTTTGGACGGCTCTTTCTACAGTGTACGCATCGCCGCGCAAGCCCGCATGCTCGCTCTGCGGGAATTTTCCTAGATATTCGAAATTACTCCGGTTTTTTGGTCGACTCGTCCTCGCTCGGCAGGCCCAGGTGCTTCTCGATGGCGGCGATCCGCCGCGAGAGCGCCGCCATTTCCGCGCGCAATCCGCGGATGAGCCCGAGCCCCGGCACCACCGCCTGGACCCGCTCGTCGAGCGCCGTCTGCAGCTGATCGAGCGTTTGGCGCGACGATTCGACCAGCTCGTTGAGGCGGGCCTTCGCCGACATCCGCTCCGGCTCGTCCGCCGGCGGAGGCTCCGGCGGCGCCGCCGGCTCCGTGCTCTCCGGCGGCTTCTCGCCCCCCGGGATGAGCCGGCCGATCGGCCCCTCGCGCAGGCTCGACAGGAACTTCTCGCTCCGCTCCTGCAGCAGGTTGCGCAGCGTGCCGAGCGGCACCGCGCGTGGCTCGCTCTTCAAGTCCTCGGAAAGAATCAGCGCGAGGGTGACCTCGGTTTTGTCTTCCTTGGTCTTGTTGTCGATGATCTGCACGTCCTCGCCGAGCCGCACCATCTCGCCGATCTGCTGCAGCGTGACGTAACGGCTGTCCTTCGTGTCGTAGAGCTTCCGGTTCGAGTAGCGCTTGATGACGCGCTTGCCGGAGCCGCCGCTTTGCGTCTGCGTGGTCATGGGGCGAAGGCTGCAGGCTGATTGGACCACCGCCCACCCTGGCGCGCAACAAGCATAGTGTTACGTTTCGGCGCGTGATCGAGCTCGATTCGGTGAACGCCGGCTACGGCGAGCGGACGGTGGTCCACGAGCTGTCGCTGTCGGTCGCGCGCGGCACGGTCACGGCCCTCCTCGGCGCGAACGGCTCGGGAAAAAGCACGCTGCTGCGCGCCGTCGCGGGCCTGTGCCGGATCGCCGGCGGGCGCGTCCGCCTCGGCGGCGGCGACGCCGCGCGGCTCGAGCGGCGGGCGATTGCCCGGCTTGTGGCGATCGTGCCACAGCGGGTCGAGGTCGCCGCGGGCTACTCGGTGCGCGAGGTGGTGGCGATGGGGCGCGCGCCGCACCAGCAGGGCTGGCTGCGCCCGTCGCCCGCCGACGAGGAAATCATCGACGAGACCCTGGCCGATTGCGAGCTCGCCGACTTCGCCGCCCGGCCGATCGACGGCCTCTCGGGCGGCGAGCAGCAGCGCGTCCACATCGCCCGCGCCCTCGCGCAGCGCGCGCCGATCCTCCTGCTCGACGAGGCGGCGGCGCACCTCGACCTGCGCCACGCCGCGCTCCTGCACCAGCTCGTGCGCCGGCTGGTGAGCGAACGCGAGCTCGCCTGCCTCAGCGCGATGCACGATCTCTCGGCCGCGGCCCGTTTCGCCGATCGCGCCGCCATCCTGCGCGAGGGGCGCCTGCTCGCCGAGGGGCCCGCCGCCGAGGTCATGACCGCGGAGCGGCTCGGCGAGGCGCTCGGCGTCGAGGTCAGCTGCAGCCGGACCGACCGCGGGACGGTGGTTTTTTCCGCGTGATTTCGCGGTTTACCGCGATCAACCGCGCGTACGACAGGATCTCGACCTCCCGCCCCGGTCGATCTATAAGTCGCGGGCAATGCGGCGAAAATACCCGCTGATCGTCTTCTTCGCGCTGCTCGCGCTGGTCGGTTGGAGCTGCAGGCGAAACGACGCCCCGAACCTGCTCGACGTGATCGACGTGGTGCCGCGCGACGTGGAGGTCGGCGACCACGTGGAGGTGCTCGGCACGCGCCTGCCCGCCGGCGACGTGAAGAGCGCGACGGTGGTGTTCGACGGCAAGCTCTATCGCCCGGGCCAGGGCCCCGAAGGCGAAGCGGCCCACATCGTGGTCGACGGCGCGCGCCCCGGCTCGGACAAGGTGAGCTTCGCCTTCACCGAGGCGCTGCAGAGCAAGTTCTGCGGCGCCGGCGACGAGGCCGCGCACACCACCTTCCGCGGCGACGTCACCGTGCAGCTGCCTGCGACGCAGGAGGGCGAGACGGTGCAGGGCCGCGTGCTCGGCGTGACCATCGACTTCCGCCCGCCGTCGATCCGCCGCGTGGTGATGGAGCAAAAGAGCCAGCTCGGCCACAAGGCGCTCGACCACCTCGGCATCCGCGTCGACGACGCGCGCTCGCCCACCAGCGGCGGCCTGTTCATCGCGGCGGTCGCGCCGGCGAGCCCCGCCGACAAGGCCGGCATCGCCGCCGGCGATCTGCTCGTCGCCTTCGACGGCGTGTCGGTGCTGTCGTCGGCCGACATCGCGCCGCAGCGCGGCGAGCGCCTGGCGCAGCTCAGCGTCAAGCGCGGCGACGCCACGCCCGAGATGCATCAGGTGTCGATGGCCGGCTTCGAGCCCGGATCGCTGCCGAACGACATCCTCGCGGCAGTGCTCATCCTCGGCGCCGCGGCGATCATCCTGCTCATCTTCATGGCGCCGACCGCGGGCATCATCACCTGGGTCGAGCGGCGCGTGTCGGCGCGCATGCAGTCGCGCATCGGTCCGAACCGCGCGGGGCCGCAGGGCTTCATCGTGTGGATCGCCGACGGCATCAAGTCGATCGTCAAGGAAGACATCGTGCCGACCGAGAGCGACGAGCCGCTGTTCCGCCTCGCGCCCTACCTGGTGTTCATCGGCGTGTCGGCGACCTTCGTGGTCATGCCGTTCGGCCAGTACCTCATCGCCGCGGATCTCGACGTCGGCATCCTGTTCGTCATCGCGGTGACGTCGCTCGTCGCCATCGGCCTGATGACCGGCGGCTGGGCGTCGAACAACAAGTGGTCGCTGCTCGGCGGCATCCGCGCGGCGGCGCAGGTCATCAGCTACGAGATCCCCGCGGCGGTGGCGATCGTCTGCGTGGTGATGATGACCGGCTCGCTGCGGATGCAGGACATCATCCAGGCGCAAGGCGGGCTCGGCGACATGCTGCTCACCCGCGGCGGCTGGCCCTGGTACTGGTTCGTGTTCCGCAACCCGGTGAGCTTCGGGCTGTTCCTCTTGTTCTTCACCACCGCGCTCGCCGAAGGCAACCGCGCGCCGTTCGACCTGCCCGAGGCCGAGAGCGAGCTCGTCGCCGGCTACTCGACCGAGTACTCCGGCATGCGCTACCTGTTCTTCTTCTTCGCCGAGTGGGCGAACGTGTTCGTGTTCTGCGGCATCGCCACGGCGCTGTTCCTCGGCGGCTGGCAGGTGCCCGGCTTCACCCCGTCGCAGCAGGAGGCGAGCCTCGGGCTGCAGATCGGCGGGGTGTTCCTGTTCCTGCTCAAGGCGTGGATCCTCATCTTCGTCGTCATCTGGATCCGCTGGACCCTGCCGCGCGTGCGCATCGATCAGCTGATGAACCTGTGCTGGAAGTGGTTCGTGCCGCTGTCGTTCGGCGCGTTCGTGCTGACGGCGCTGTGGGTGCTCGTCACCTCGCCGCAAATGCACATGGATGGCGGCCTCCCCAAGGCGGACGCTCCGCTGTTTCCCGTGACCTACCAGACGGGGCTAGGCATCGCGATGTTCCTCGCCTGGAGCTACCTCTTGCTGCACTTCACGCGGCGGGTGATTTACAACCTGCGCGAGAGCAAGCACCCGATCCACGTCAACCCGTTCCTGTGAGGCTGCTCACTCCTCTTCGGGCGGCGGGGGCGGCGGTGCCGGCGGCGGGTTCTGCACCGCGCGCACCTTCAGGTCGGGGCGGCCGTTCACGGTGTCGAGCCGCGGGCGCAAGGTCGTGAGCGGTCCCGCGGCTCGGGTCTGCCCGTTCATGCGCAGCCACATGCCGAGCGCGCGGTGGTTCGCCTCGACCAGATCGGCCACGCGGTAGGCGATGCCGTAAACCGCGAGCGTGCCGAGCTTGTCGTTCTTCAAGCCGCGCTGCGCCTCGGCGAGCACGTCCAGGAGCTTGTTGAGGCGCGGGACCATCTCGCGCGGGTGCGGCGCCTTGCCGTCGCTGTTGCCGGCCGCCTCGAGCGCGGCGCGGGCCAGGACCAGCGCCTTGGTGGCGTTCTCGAGCGCCTGGGCGTCGATCTTGTCGGCGAAGGCGACCCGCGCGGCCGTGCGAGCCTTGTCGAGCGAGTCGACGCCGAGCCGCGCGGCCTCGTCGAGCCGCTCCGGCGCCTCGCCGAGCTGGGCCTCCCACGCGTCGAAGGCCTTGCCGAGCGCCGCGAGCTTGGCGTCGAGCTCGTCGAAGCTCTTGCTGAGCTCCTTGTGGGACGCCTTGCTCCGCTCGAACTTGTCCTGCTCGAACTGCTTGGTGCCGTAGTAGCGCTGCGCCGCGACGATCTCGCGGTTGAGCGCCATCGCCCACGGCTGGTACTCGGCGAGCGCCTTGTCGATGAGCTCGTCGCCGGCGCGCTTCTCCTCGGGCCGATCGGCCAGGGCGCACGCGCTGAGGTAGCGGGTGAACGGCAGGCGGGTGGCGAGCACGGACGGATCGAGCGCCGCGGGCGGGGCCACCGGCGCGCCGCTCGCGCCCGGGCGAGGCATGGCGCGCCCCGAGCCGCTCGGGCTCGCGCTCG
>JACXTT010002696.1_pt1 | contig 27885 bp, 20 predicted proteins | sample 9270951 | NCBI WGS metagenome assembly JACXTT01 (sample SAMN15532306, study PRJNA645909) | rock metagenome | isolation source: weathered quartz diorite | place: Puerto Rico | collected 2017-06-21 | reverse complement strand
TCCAACGACGGCCGCCGCCGCATATGAGGAGCCGGAAGACGACGGCCCGCCATCCTGGGTGACTGAATTTTCCGACGACAGCGCGGTTGCGCCAGCGGCTGTCGCCCCGGCGCCGCCGGTACAGCGGGCGCCCGAAATTGCCCGTCCACCTTATGTGATCACGGCAGTGCCGGCGCTCGACTGGGATGGCAACTGGCCGGCGCTGGCGGCCACTTTGCCGCTGCGCGGCGTGGCGCAGCAGCTGGCCATGCAGACCGAGCTGGTCGAATGTGTCAGCGACGGCCACCAGGGCACCTTCCGCCTGCGCGCGCCGATCGACACCCTGCGCGCCAGCGGCAACACGGAAAAACTGATGGCGGCCTTGCAGGAACGCTTTCCCGCCATCCGCATTGCCGTCGAAGTGGAAATCGGCCCGGTCTGGTACACGGCCAGCGTGGAGGCCAAGGCCTACCGCGAGCAAGTCATGCAGGAGGCCGAACAGACTGTTGCCGGCGATGCGTTCGTGCAGGAGATGGCGAAAACCTTGAACGCGTTCGTGGTACAGGGTTCGGTGCGCCCGCCGGCCACCGCCTGATACGGCCTGGCCGCGCCGGCCACCAATTACAATCGTATATAGTGCCCCTTTTTTAGATTTCGGAGAATGTCACCATGATGAAGAACCAGCTCGCAGGCTTGATGAAACAGGCGCAAACCATGCAGGACAACATGAAAAAGGCGCAGGATGCGTTGGCGCTGGTGGAGGTCGAAGGCCAGTCCGGCGCCGGCCTGGTCAAGGTCGTCATGACTTGCAAGAACGACGTCAAGCGCGTATCGATCGACCCGTCCCTGTTGGCCGACGACAAGGACATGCTGGAAGACCTGGTCGCCGCGGCCTTCAATGATGCCGTGCGCAAGGCGGAAGCCACCTCGGCCGAGAAAATGAGCGGCCTGACCTCGGGCATGGCTTTGCCGCCAGGTTTTAAAATGCCTTTCTGATGACGGCAATCGTGCCGGCCGGCGCAGGGCATTCCTGACGCCATGGCCAAGTCGCTCGATTTTCTGACCGAAGCGCTGCGCCGGCTGCCCGGCGTGGGGCCGAAATCCGCCCAGCGCATGGCCTTCCACCTGCTGCAGCACGACCGCGAAGGCGCCGAAATGTTGTCGCGCGCGCTGTACCAGGCGGTCGACAACGTCCATCACTGCGCCATGTGCAATACCTTCGCGGAAACCGAAGTGTGCGACCTGTGCACCGACGACAGTCGCGACCGTGCCTTGCTGTGCGTGGTCGAAACCCCGGCCGACCAGATGATGATCGAACAGACCCTGACCTACAAGGGCCTGTACTTCGTCTTGATGGGACGGCTGTCGCCGCTCGACGGCATCGGCCCGAAAGACATCCACCTCGACAAGCTGATCGGCCGCGCCGCCGATGGCGTGGTGGGCGAAGTGGTGCTTGCCACCAATTTTACGAATGAGGGCGAAGCCACTGCGCATTACATCAGCGAAATGCTGAAATCGCGCGGCCTGCGCGTGTCGCGGCTGGCGCGCGGGGTGCCGGTTGGTGGTGAGCTCGAGTATGTGGATGCGGGGACTATTGCGCGGGCGATGATAGATCGCCGGTAATCACCCAAAAGTTTAAATCTACTTTTGGGTGGGTCTGAACAGAGGAAATTCCTGATAAAGCCAGGAATTTCAGGAAAACGGCCACGCAAGGGCAAAGATGATCAGGTGAAAGCTGCCTGGCGGAGCCAGGCGTTTTCAGGGGACGCAACCCCGATTCATATCCTGTTTCGCCTCGAAGAATCAGGTTTCCATTAGATAGTTTTTACTTCGGGTGGACTTGTCGCGCGGTTTCAAAAGCTTGTCGGTGGATTTCTACCTCCTCATGTCAATTGAAAGTTTAGGTGCGCTTCCGTTTGATGGTGCGCAATTGCGGAGCGGATGACGCTGATATCTTGGGTTTATCCATTTTGGGTAAGCCAGATGCATCTCGTCGACATCACCATGTTCTATGCGGCGGAAGGGGGCGGGGTCAGTACCTACCTGAATGCCAAGGCGCGCTGGTTGGCGCGGCATAGCGATATTGCGCACAGTATTCTCAGTCCGAATGTCCGCGGTTGCGGGGGCGGGCGCATAGAGATACCGGCGCTGGCGGTGCCGGGAATGCATGGCTATCGTATGCCCTTGTCGGTCGGCGGGCCGGCGCGGCAGTTGTTGGGGTTGCGGCCGGATCTGGTCGAGGTGGGCGATGCGGGGCACTGCGCGTGGGCGGCCTTGCGGGCGCGCGATGCGCTGGGGATGCCGGTGGTGGCCTACTATCATTCGGACTTGCCGAGGCTGGTGCGGCGGCGCTTCGGGGCGGCTGCCAGCCGGGGTGCGGGGCGTTACCTGGCGCGGCTGTACCGCCAGTTCGACCTGGTGCTGGCGCCCAGCCGGCTGATGGTGCGGCAGCTTGCGGAAATGGGTATCGACGACGCCGTGCATCAGCCGCTGGGCATCGATGCGGGCGTGTTTTATCCGCAAGCGGGTGGTGCCGCGCTGCGCAAAAAGTTCGGTATCGGCGCCGACACCCGCTTGCTGGTGTATGCCGGGCGCTTCACGGCCGAGAAAAAGCTCAACTTGCTGGTCGACGCGGTGCGCTTGCTGGGCAAGCCCTATCACTTGCTGCTGATCGGCGGCGGCGCCGATATTGCGCGCCAATCGAACATCACGCGTATGCCGTTCTGCCGCGACCAGCGGCTGCTGGCGCGACTGCTGTCCGGCTGCGATGTGCTGGTCCACCCGGGCGATTGCGAAACCTTCGGCCTGATCGTGCTGGAGGCAATGGCCTGCGGCTTGCCGGTGGTGGCCACCGGCGGCGCGGTCACCGAGCTGGTCGATGCGCGCAACGGCCTGCTGGTGCGGCCGGATAGCGCCGCCAGCCTGGCGGAAGGCATCGCCGCCATCTACCAGCGCGATCTAAACACCCTCGGTCTTGCTTCCCGCCGCCGGGCCCGCCAGCATTACGACTGGAACCGGGTCACACCGCAATTGTTGCGCCGCTACGCTGCTTTGCTGACACGCGCCGGTCCCGTCGAAGCCAGCCTCGAGCGCCTGTGGGCGGCCGGTCTTTCCGAGGATGTGTTCGCTGAGTCCGCCGCGCAGGCCGGCGGTCAATGCAGGGCGGATGCCGTGGGCGGCGATGCGGTCGGGCACGGCGCGGGGAACATCGCTACGGGAGCGGCCGCGGCATCGGCATCGGAATCGGCTGCCCTTGCCACGCTGTCCGCAGGCCTTGCCACGGTGGCCGCCGCCCGCACCGAGGCCGCTCGAGCAGCGGTGTCGCCGGGCGCCATCGCGGCTGACTCCGAGTCCGCATCGCCAGCATTGCCCGCTGCGACCGTCTCCGGGTCCGCGTTCGAAACGCCGGCCGGTTACGCCGCCGATTGAGATGAGGTCGATTCCACCATGAAGCTGAAGGCCCTTTGCGTATCGATCCACGATGTGGCGCCCGCGACATGGGAAGATTGCCTTGTGCTGCACCGCGCCCTGCGCCAGGTGGCGCCGGCGCTGCCCCTGACCTGGCTGGTGGTGCCCCGTTACCACGGCACTGCACCGCCGGCTCCGGCGATGGAAGCGGCGCTGGCGCGCTTGCTCGACGCCGGCCACGAACTGGCGCTGCACGGCTACACCCATGTCAACAGTGCGGCCCGCCGTCCCGGCCTGCGCAGCCATTTCGTGCGCGATGTCTACACTACCGGGGAAGGGGAGTTCGCCGCCATCGACCACACCGAAGCGCTGCAACGGCTCGATTTGGGGCTGGCCTGGTTTGCCGAAAGGGGCTGGCCCGTGAGCGGTTTCGTGCCGCCGGCCTGGCTCGCCAGCGCCGGCGCCCACGCCGCCATCCGCCAACGGCCGTTTATTTACACCACCAGCCTCACCCATTTTCATTGCCTGCGTGACGCAGGCATGACGGGGCGCGGCGAGAGCTTGCCTCCGGAGTGCGGCGAGTGGATGCAGCCGGAGCGCAAGGAGTCGGCGCAGTCGGAGCGTAACAAGCTGTCGTCGTTTGGGGCAATCGCGTCGGCGCCATTAGAGCGCAGCAAGTCATCGTCGTTTGGGCAAAGGCAGCGATCGTCGCCAGGGATGAGTGCGCGGTCGTCGCCGGAGCACAGCGTGTGGTCGCCATCGCTGATGTACACGGCCCGCCACGCATACGGCCGCTGGCTGTCGCCACCGCTGGACGAAGCGCTGGCGCTGGCGCTGTCGCACAGCCCGCTGATCCGGCTGGCCCTGCATCCGGCAGACGCCCGCCATCCGGCCCTGCTGCGGCATGCCCAGACCCTGGTGGCCAGACTGTTGACGTCACGTGTGCCGATGACCAAAAACCGCTTCGGCGCCACATATGCCGCGCCGGCCAGCGCGATGCCGCTGGCGGCAGCGGCGTCCTGATTGCGGCGAGCTTGCGCGGTGCTAATGGCCGGCGGCTTCCACCGGTGCGCTCGCGCGCGACTTCGACCGAGCCATCGCACGCAGAGCCGACAACCTGCCGGCTGGCTCCACTTCGAACGCAAAAATGCAAAGCGTTCACACGACATTGCGCCCACGCCGAGCGGCAATGTGCCAGACGACTATCTAGCTTACCGACCCACCTGACCGGCGCACGGCCGCCATGAATATCCCCCGCATGATCGCCGCGCGAAGCGACCGCCTCGAGTACGCAGTGGCGCACGTCACGTCGACCATACAACCATCGATCGCCTCCATCAAGCTGTGGGCACTGCCGCTCGCCTATAAGACAACTGAACTATCGCCCCCACCAGCCGCCGCCACCCCAGTGCGAACGGCCGCCCCAGCCGCCGTACAGGTAAGTGGAACTACCGTAGCGGCTGATTTCGTCCTTGGTACTCAGCTGAATGACGCAATTGCGCCATTGATCCGAATTGGTGGCGTAACCCAGGCGGCCGCAGGCGGGGCCGAATTCGATCATCATGTTTTCCATATCGGCTTGTTGCTTGAGCGCGCGCTCCTGCGGGGTGGAGCAGCCCACCAGGCATAGCGCGCTCGCTGCGGCCAGAAGCAAGGTGCGCATTGCGGTCTCCCTCATGTCGGTGCGTTGAGTACAGCTTAGGCTTGCGGAGCGCCGTACCCATGATGCATATCAATCGTGTTGGTGAACCCGAAAAACCCCACCTATGCAGGATGATTTCGTAAAATCGTGGTTTTCGGGCAAGATCGAAGCGTCGCCACCTTAAGTGGCGAGCCGCTCGCATATTGTTTAATCAAAGTAACTGGCAGGAGTGTCGATGGGCGCAATACGAAATCGCGGATGGCGCAGGCGTGGCGCGCTGCTGCTGGGGATGCTGTTGGCGCTGACCTTGCTGGTGCTGGCGGGCAGCTGGCTATACCTGCGCGGCAGCCTGGCGCAACTGGACGGCGTGCGCCGCAATGCGGGGCTGGCCGGCGCCGTCAGCGTTGCGCGCGATGCCCGCGGCGTGCCCTTGTTGACGGCGGCCGACCGCGTCGACCTGGCCTACGCCACCGGTTTCGTCCACGCCCAGGACCGCTTTTTTCAAATGGACTTGATGCGCCGTTCGGGGGCGGGCGAATTGGCCGAGCTGTTCGGGCCCAAGGCGCTACCGCTCGACCGCGCGCACCGGCTGTATCGTTTCAGGGCGCGCGCCGAGGCGCTGCTGGCGCAGATGCCGGCCGAAGAACGCCGTTTCCTCGATCGTTACGTCGACGGCATCAACGACGGCCTGGCTGCCCTCGGCGCACGGCCCTTCGAGTATGTGCTGAGCGGGACCAGGCCGCGGCCGTGGCGGGCCGCCGATTCGCTGCTGGTGGCGTGGGCCATGTACTTCGAACTGCAGTCCATGCAGGAAAACCGCAAACTGGCGCGCGGCTGGGTGGCCGATCACAGCGACCCTGCCCAACGCGCCTTCCTGCTGCCCACCGCCAGCGCTTTCGATGCGCCGCTCGACGCCGAGGCGGTGGCGACACCGCCTTCGATGCCCATCCCGGCCACCGCCCCGGCCTGGTGGGGACAAGCCGGCAGCCTGCCGGCCGGCGCCGCGCGCGCTTCGGCGTCCTTGACGGGGATAGACTTCAGCGACGCCGTCGGCAGCAATAACTGGGTGGTCGCCGGCAGCCGCAGCGCCAACGGCCGCGCCATCCTCTCGAGCGACATGCACCTGGGCCTGCAGCTGCCCGCCACCTGGTACCGGCTGGCGATGCAATATACGGACGCCGCCGGCCGGCCGCGCCGGCTGGCCGGCTTGACCTTGCCCGGTGCGCCACCCGTCATCACGGTCGGCAGCAACGGCCACGTGGCGTGGGCCTACACCAATGCCTATGGCGATTTTATCGACCTGGTCGAAGTGGCCGCCGATCCGCACGACGCCGGCCGCATGCGCAGTACGGCGGGTTGGCAGGCAGTGGTGCCGCAAACGGAAACCATCGTGGTCAAAGGCGGCTCGAACGAGTACATGCAGGTACGCGAGACGCCCCTCGGCCCTTTGCGCACGGTGGATGGGCGCACCTACGCCGTGCACTGGATCGCCCAGCACCCGCAGGCGCTCAATCTGCGCCAGCGCGAAATGGAGTCGGCCGAGACGGTCGAGCAGGCGCTGCGTGTGGCGGCGACCATCGGACTGCCGGCCCAGAATTTCGTCGCCGGCGACGAGCAGGGCCACATCGGCTGGACCATCACCGGCCCGCTGCCGCGCCGCCTGCAGGCGCCTGCCGCATCGGACTCCGGCGCGTCCGCGCGCGACGCCAGTTTTCCGCTGCTGGTGGACGGCGCCGTGCCGGCCTGGGACGGCGTGCTGGCCGCCGCCGACTACCCGAAATTGCTCGACCCGGCCGGCGGCCAGCTGTCGACGGCGAACAGCCGCCAGCTGGCCGGTCCGGAAGCGGCCTTGATCGGCGACGGCGGCTTCGACCTGGGAGCGCGTAACCAGCAGATCCGCGACGCCTTGCGCGCACTCGGCGCCGGCGCCAAGGTGGCCGACGTGTACAGCGTCACCCTCGACGACCGCGCCTTGTTCGTCCAGCGCTGGCGGGCGCGCGCCCTCGCGCTGCTCGATGCCGATGCTCTCAAGGGACATCCCCAGCGCGCCGAATTCGCCCGCCTCCTGAAAGACAGCTGGAGCGGACGGGCCAGCGTCGATTCGGTCGGCTACCGGCTGGCGCGCGCTTTCATGTGGATGCTGTACGAGCAAGCCTACGGTGGCGCCAACACGGCCTTGGCCGGCATCGACCCGCGCGCCGACATGCACGCCGCCAGTTCGCGCTGGCCCGCAGTGATGGAACGCCTGCTCGATGAACAGCCGGCCGGCTGGCTGCCAAAAGCTTACCCGAGCTGGAGAGATTTCCAACTGGCCGCGGTCGACCGCACCATCGCCCAGCTGACCAAGGAAGGCAAGCCGCTGGCGCAGGCCACCTGGGGCCAGCGCAACACCGCCGACATCGCCCACCCGATCACCGCCGCCGTGCCGTTCTTGAAACGCTGGCTGGCCGCCCCCGCCGACCAGCTCCCAGGCGACGCCAACATGCCCCGCGTCGCCGGCCCCAAATTCGGCCAATCCGAACGCCTGACCGTCAGCCCCGGCAAGGAAGACGAAGCCATCTTCAACATGCCCGGCGGCCAAAGCGCCCACCCCTTGTCGCCATACTTCATGGACGGCCACGCCGACTGGGTAAAAGGAAGCACTGTCCCGCTGCTGCCGGGACCCGCAGTCCACACACTTCGATTCGAACCCGCCAAGAGCAGTAGGGGAGTGCAGTAGAGGAATGCAGTAGAAACAAGCAAATAGAAGTCCCCATTCCCCGAGGCGAAGGCTGATCTGAATCGGGTTTGCGTCAACTGAAAAAACCTCGGCTCCGCCGAGGGCTTTTTCGCCCGTTCATCCCCAAACAAAAGTAGCTCCTCACTTTTGTTTGATTTCTTCCTCAAGCAAAAGTAGGTTTTCACTTTTGCTTGATAGTCTCTCAGCAATCGCCTCATGCGGCGACGGATGCCCCAAATAAAAGCCCTGCACCATGTCGCAGCCATACTCCTGCAGCAGCGTGAGCTGTGCGTCGGTTTCCACCCCTTCCGCCACCACCACCATCTTCAAGCCATGCGCCATGGCGATGATGGCGCGCGTGATGGCGGCATTCTCGGCGTCCTGCGGCAGCCCGCTGATAAAGCTTTTATCGATTTTCAAAGCCCGTACATCGAAACGCTTCAGGTAATTCATCGACGAATAGCCGGTGCCGAAATCGTCGATCGACAGCTGCACGCCGATGGCGCGCAGCTGCTCCATGGTGGCCATGGTGGCACGGGCGTCGTCCATCAGCGTGCCCTCGGTCAGTTCGAGTTCCAGCAGCTTGGGATCGAGGCCGCTGTCGTGCAAGGCCGACAGCACGATCTGGCTCAGGTTCTCGTCCTTGAACTGCTTGGCCGATAAATTGACCGCCATGCGGATGCTGCGTCCCACGCCCCGTTGCCACGACTTGGCCTGGTGGCAGGCGGTACGCAGCACCCATTCGCCGATCGGCACGATCAAGCCGGTGTCTTCGGCCAGCGGGATGAATTCATTGGGCGAGATCAGCCCGCGCTCCGGATGGCGCCAGCGCACCAGCGCCTCGACACCGACGATGTCGCCGCTGCGCACGTCGATCTGCGGCTGGTACAGCAAATACAGTTCCTGGTTTTTCAGCGCGCGGCGCAGGCCCACTTCGAGTTTTACGTGGCTCATGATCTGCATGGTCAGCGAAGAGCTGTAAAGCTTGGCGTTGTTCTTGCCGCAGTTCTTGGCGTGGTACATGGCGGTGTCGGCGAATTTGAGCAGGGAGTCGCAGTCGTCGCCGTCTTCCGGGAACAGCGAGATGCCGATGCTGGCGGTGACGAAGATCTCGTTGCCCTCAATCAGAAACGGCCGGCGCATCGCTTCCTTGACGCGGTGGGCGACATTGAGCGCGTGGTCCACCCGCTCCAGGTCGGGAATCAAGATGGTGAACTCGTCGCCGCCCAATCGCGCCAGGTTGTTGGACTGGCTGCCGGTATGGCTGCCGGTGTGACTGCCGCTATGGCCGTTTAGCTGCTCGCCGCGCGACACCAGGTCGGTCGGCCGGGTGGTCTCGCGCAGCCGTTCCGAGACCACCTTCAGCAAGTGGTCGCCGACGTTGTGGCCGAGCGTGTCGTTGATGCGCTTGAAGGCATCGAGGTCCATGAACAGCACGGCGAATTTCTTGTTGCCGATCTTCGAGCGGTGCAGTTCGCGTTCCAGCGTTTCCAGAAACGCCTGGCGGTTGGGGATGCCGGTCAGGCTGTCGCAATAGGCCAGGCGGCGAATCTGTTCCTCCGTGCGTTTGCGTTCGCTGATGTCGCGCACCAGCCCCAGTACCTCCGACGGACCGGTCGCCACCAGGCGCGCTTCGAAGTGGTGCACGACGCCGAAACGCGTCAATTCGTAATCGACCGAACGGATATGCTGGGTTTTGAGGACGGCGTGCATCTGTTCGAGCAGGCGCTCGGCGATCTCGCGCGGCAGCACCTCGGTGATGTGCTTGCCGATGCAGGCTTCGGCCGGGAACGATGCAAAGGTGTCGCGGCTGGCCCGTTCGCGGCCTTGCCACTCGCGGCCCGGCCAGTCGCGGCCGGCCCAGGCGGCGCCGGACCGATCGTGGCCCGGCTCGTAGTCGAGGTAGAAGCCGTCGCCGTTGAGCCGGAAAAAGGTATCGGGAATGGCGGCCAGCACGGCGCGGTTCTGGGCGTCGGCCATGCGCAGGCGGACGATGGCATCGCTGGCGCGCAGCACGTACAGCACGCGGTGGCCGAGAATCGGCCAGTTGATCGGCTTGGAGACGAAATCGGTGGCGCCGACCTCGTAGGCGTTGGTGACCGCCTCGATGTCGTCGCCGCCGGTGACCATGATGATCGGCACCGGCGCGCCCGTTTCGATGCGGCGTATTTCGCGGCAGGCCGAGAAGCCGTCCATGTTCGGCATTTCGACGTCGAGCAGGATCAGGTCCGGCGCCATGCTCTGGAAGTAGGTGACGGCCTGCACGCCGTCCTCGGCTTCGATGCCGTCCAGGCCCACCTGGCTGAGCATTTCCAGCATCAGCAGACGCATCACCGGATCGTCGTCTGCCACCAGGACCACGCCGCGTTTGTTTGGGGGGAGTGAGGCCATGTCAAATTTCCTTCTCTAGGATGGCGCCGAGCGAATGCCGTACCGCCTGGAACTCGAGCTCCATGTCGTCGAGGATGCCGGCGGCGCCCTCGGTAATATTGTTACGGCCAAATAGTTCCATGTCCTTGCACATCTGCGCCAGCAGTTCGGCGCCGACGTTGGCGCTGCTCGACTTGAGCGTGTGCGCCACCTTGCGCACGGCGCCCGTATCGCGTCCGGCGATGGCCGTGCGCAGGGCGGCGAACTGTTGCGGCGTGTCGCCGATGTAGGCGTTGACCACCCGTTTGACGAGCGCCCCGCCACGGTCGGCCGAGAGCGCGCGGATGTTGTCGAGTGCATGCGGGTTGATGACGTCGCGGGCGGCGCTGTCGCGCGGCGCCAGCACTGGCGCCGCCGCCGGAGCGGATGCTGGCGCGGGCGAGCGCAATGGTGGCATCGGGCCGACCGGATCGTTTGCCGGCGCCGAGTCGGCAGCGCGAGGGCCGCCGACCAGCGGCAGCGTGATCCAGCGGCCCAGTAAGGCGCCAAGCTGCGCCTGTGTAAACGGTTTACTCAGATAATCGTCCATGCCGGCGGCCAGGCAGGTTTCGCGGTCGCCCTGCAGGGCGTTGGCGGTAATGGCAATGATCGGCAGGCTGCGCATGCCCTTGGTGTCGCGTTCGAGACGGCGGATTTCGGCGGTGGCGGCCATCCCGTCCATGACCGGCATCTGGCAATCCATCAGCACGATGTCGTAGTGGCTCTCGCTGGCCGCCTGCAGGGCTTCGGCGCCGTTGCGGGCGCAGTGCACGGACAGGCCCAGGCTGTCGAGCATGGCCGTGGCCACTTCGACGTTGACGGGATTGTCCTCGGCCAGCAGCACGCGGCGCTGGCCCGCTTCGGCATTGGCGCGGCGTTCGACGGCCACCGGCGGCGGCGCCACCGCCAGGGCGGCGTTCGAGGTGCGGGCGCGCGTGGCGATGCACTCGAACAGGTCGGCGGCGCGCAGCGGTTTGATCAGCTGATAAGCGACGCCGGCCTCGCGGCGCTGCACCGGGTCGGCCGCCAGCCGGTCGTCGCTGACCAGCAGAATGCGGGTGGCGCGGGTGGCAGGTTCGGCGCGGATGGCGGCGGCCAGCGACAAGCCACTGGTGCGTGCCAGTTCCATGTCGAGAATGGCGACATCGTAGGGCCGGCCGGCGTTGGCGGCGCCGGCCAGGTATTCGCTGGCGCGCAGGGAATCGTCGACGCTGTCGCACTTGATGTTCCAGCTTGCCATCTGCCGGTCCAGCGCTTCGCGGCTGTCCTCGTGCTCGTCGACGATCAGCACGCGCTGCCCTTCGACGGCGGCCAGCGAAAAGCCCGGCTCGTCCGGGTCGACGCGGCGCTTGTCGAAGGTCACGGTGAACCAGAAGATGGAGCCTTGCGTGAGGGCGTTGTCGACGCCGATGCGGCCGCCCATCAGTTCGACCAGCTGCTTGGAAATGGCCAGGCCCAGGCCAGTGCCGCCATATTTGCGGGTGGTCGAACCGTCGGCCTGGGAAAACGCCTCGAAGATGCGGCTGCGGGCGTCGCGCGAGACGCCGATGCCGGTATCGTGCACTTCGAAGCGCAAGGCCACGGCCTGGGCGTCTTCGCCGCACACTTGCACGGTGGCGCGGATGCGGCCGTGGTCGGTGAACTTGATGGCGTTGCCGAGCAGGTTGGCCATGATCTGGCGCAAGCGGTTAGGGTCGCCGCAAATTGCCGCCGGGATATTGTTGGCGATGTCGAAATCGAGTGCGATGCCCTTGTGCTGCGCTTGCGGCGAGTAAACGTTGTTGATGTCGTCGAGCAAATCCCACAAATTGAAATTGATGTATTCCACTGACAATTTGCCGGCCTCGATCTTGGAGAAATCGAGAATGTCGTTGATGATGACCAGCAGGTGTTCGCCGGAATTTTTCACCAGGTGGGTGTACTTGCGCTGGCTGTCGTCGAGCTTGGTACTCAGCAGCATCTCCGTCATGCCCAGTACGCCGTTCATCGGCGTGCGAATCTCGTGGCTCATGGTGGCGAGAAACGCACTTTTGGCGCGGCTGGCCGCTTCGGCGGCGTTTTTTGCTTTTTCCAGCTGCTCCGTGCGGACCCCGACCTGGCGCTCGAGTTCGTCGCGGTGATGGGTCAGCGCGGCGCCGCGGCCCTCGATCTGCGCCAGCATGTCGTTAAAACTGTCGATCAGGGTGCCCAGTTCGTCGGTGCGCTGGTGGGCGATGCGCAATGTAAAATTTTGCGTGGACGAGACTTTTTTTGCGGCTTCGATCAGCTTGGTTACCGGGTCGGCGATGCTGCTTTTAAAGCGGCTCGCCAGCAGCAGCGACACCAGCAGCGAGCCGCACATGGCGCAGGCAATCATGCCGGCGCTGCGGACGATGTCGAGCCACATGGCTTTCAGGTCCGCTTCGATCATGACGATGCCAGCCTGGTTGCCGTCGCTGCCGATGTCGCGGTACAAGCGCATGCGCGTGTGCCACCAGGCGCTGCCAAGCTGGTTGGCGGCAGCCAGCGACGCGGCGTCCGTGCCGACCACGGCGACATCGTTGAACACTTCGTCGCGGAAGTTGTCCGATACATAGCGGGCGAATACCTTGCCGTGGCGGTCGAACAAGGTGGCGCTGGCGATTTCTTCCTTGGCCTTCAGCACCGACAGGGTGGTCTGCGCGGCGGTGCGGTCGTTGAAGAGCAGGGCGTTGACGCTGTTCGCGCCGATCACCCCGGCGAAGGACGACAATTGCATTGCTTCATCCTTGCGGTGATTGACGACGGAGACGACGGCAAAGGCGATGAAAACAAAGACCAGTGCGGTGGCTGTCGACAGGAACGAAATGATCGTCAGCTTCTGGTTCAGGCTGCAGCGCGCAAATTTCAGCATGGCACACCTGTGTTGGCGAAACGGTGGAAAAATCGCGCGCTGGCGCGCGTCCTTCGCGGACACAACAATTCCGCCAGAAAAAAATATACGGGTAAAGGTTGAGGACAAGCTTGATATGACGCAAACGGTTATGGTCTTGGCGGCAACAGATGAGTTATTAGCTTTCCCAGTAGAAAAGCTTTGGCGCCAGAATGGAGGAACGAAGCAAAATAGGGCGCGCAGGTCGACTGGCGATGTCGGCGCGAGACCCGAGTAAATCTCGCGCAAGTCCGCAAGGCCGCAAGGCCGCAAGTCTGCAAAGTCGACATGGCCGCAAATCCGCAAATCGGTACGGCTACAAATCGGCACGGCCGCAAGTTCGGCGAATGTCCGCCAGGGGATCCGCCCGATCACTGATATATATGTGGAACGGGTGAAAGCGCCCTGCAGAGCGGCGCTAAAAGGCAAACCGCTCAGCAACACGCGCCTTGCTTGCCGCCGCCGTAACGCGCCTGCTGGCGTTCACGGAAAAATTCTTCGTACGTCATGGCGGCTTCACCAGGATGGGCCGCCGCCATGTGCGCCAAATAAGTCGAGTAGTCCGGCATTCCCACCATCAGGCGCAGGCTCTGGCCGAGATAGCGGCCGGCCTGCGTCGCCGATTGCGCCAGTTCGCCGCAATGCGTGCCCAGCGCCGCACCCAGCCCGCGCCTCGCTTGGCCGTCCGGGTCTTCGCGCCTTCCTTCCTCGCGAATTTCGTCATTCATGGTGTCGATGCTCCTCCTGCCAGAACGCACCAGGCGCGGCGACGGCTCCTTAGCTGCTGCCAACCGGGGCCGGCGCCGCCCACGGTGCCGGAACGAACGGCGTCTCGCGCGCGCTGGGCGCACTGTCCCTTCGCGCTTTCATGGCGGTGCGCCAGCCGAACACGAGCACGGCCAGCACCACCAGCATGAAGAAGGCAGCCAGCCCCGCATCGACGTAGTCGTTGAACACGATGCGCCGCATTTCTTCCAGGGATTTGGCCGGCGCGCGCAGCACGCCTTGGTCGATCGCCGCCTGGAAGCTGCGTGCATGGGCCACAAACCCGACCCGTACATCGCCGTCGAAAATCTTTCGCCAGCCCGCGGTGAGGGTGCAGACCAGCAGCCAGATGGCTGGCGCCACCGTCACCCAGGCGTAGCGTGCCCGCTTCATCTTGAACAGTACGCAGGTGGCCAGGATCAACGCGATGCCGGCCAGCATTTGGTTGGCAATGCCGAACAGCGGCCACAAGGTATTGATGCCGCCCAGCGGATCGACCACGCCCTGGTAAAGAAAATATCCCCAGGCCGCCACGCACAGGGAGGTGGCGATCAGGTTGGCCGGCAGCGAGTCGGTGCGTTTGAGGGCTGGCGCCACCACCCCCAGCAGATCCTGCAGCATGAAGCGGCCGGCGCGGGTGCCGGCATCGACGGCGGTGAGGATGAACAGGGCCTCGAACAGGATGGCGAAGTGGTACCAGAAGGCCATCATGGCCGGTCCGCCCAGCGCGCCGGCGAGGATGTGCGCCATGCCGACCGCCAGGGTGGGGGCGCCGCCGGCCCGCGAGATGATCGACAGTTCGCCGACGTCGCGCGCCGTTTGCGTGAGCACGTCCGGGGTGATGACGAAGCCGAGCTGGCCGACCGCCGCCGCGGCCGACTGCGCGGTGGCGCCCAGCAGGCCGGGCGGGCTGTTCATCGCAAAATAGATGCCGGGATCGATGGTGGAGGCGGCCACCAGGGCCATGATGGCGACGAAAGATTCCATCAGCATGGCGCCGTAGCCGATGAAGCGCGCGTGCTGCTCGTTCTCGATCATCTTGGGCGTGGTGCCCGAAGCGATGAGCGCGTGAAAGCCGGACACGGCGCCGCAGGCGATGGTGATGAACAAAAAGGGAAACAGGCTGCCCGACCAGACCGGACCGCTGCCGTCGATGAATCTGGTGACTGCCGGCATTTGCAGATGCGGCGCGACGATCAGGATGCCGACAGCGAGGGCGAGAATGGTGCCGATTTTAAGAAAGGTCGACAGGTAGTCGCGCGGCGCCAGCAGCAGCCACACGGGGATCACGGCGGCAATGAAGCCGTAGCCGATTAGCATCCAGGTCAGTTGCGGCCCGGTGAAAGTGAACATCGGCGCCAGCACGGGTGAATAGTGCACGTATTGGCCGCCCAGAATGGCTGCCATCAGCAGGACGAAACCGATGATCGATATCTCTCCGATGCGGCCGACCCGGATAAATCGGGAATACACGCCCATGAACAGGGCGATGGGAATGGTGGCGAACACGGTAAAACTGCCCCAGGGCGAGCCGGTCAGTGCCTTGACGACAATCAGCGCCAGCACGGCGAGAATGATGACCATGATCATGAAGGTGCCGAGCAGGGCGACGACGCCCGGCACCGGACCCAGTTCGGATTTGATCAACTCGCCCAGCGAGCGGCCGTCGCGGCGCATGGAAATGAACAGCACCATGAAGTCCTGCACGGCGCCGGCGAACACGACGCCGGCCAGGATCCACAGCATGCCTGGCAAATATCCCATTTGCGCGGCCAGCACGGGACCGACCAGCGGCCCGGCGCCGGCGATGGCGGCGAAGTGGTGGCCGAACAGCACGTAGCGGTTGGTGGGAACGTAGTCGAGGCCGTCGTTGTGTTTGAACGCAGGCGTTTGCCGCGCCGGATCAAGGCCGACTACTCTGGCGGCGATAAATCGGCTGTAATAGCGGTAGGCGATCAGGTAGGTGCAGACGGCGGCGGCCACCACCCAGATGGCGTTGATGGTTTCTCCGCGCCTGAGTGCGACATAGCCCAGCGAAGCGGCGCCCAGCAGTGCGATGGCGGCCCAGCCGGCCTGGCGCATAAAACGGTTCATTGCGGCTCCCGCAGGTGCTGATTGATCGTGATGGTTGGAGCGGCCGGCGCCGCGAAAATTCCGTCGCCCGCGCAGCCAACACGATCTGCGTCAAACCTGAGCGGCCTGTGGCGGCGGCGCCAGCGCGCGGTCGCACCGGCCGCTAGCGCCGCGGTGCCTGAGCAGTGAAACGGGCGCCATGCAATAGCTCGTTTGATGCGTGCCGGCTATGCAACAGGCATGGCAATTCTTCTGCGCAACAGCGCGAATCCCGGTGTTACACTCGATTCATCCGTGGAGCACGCTGCGGCAGCATCAGCACAAGGTTGCCTTGCGGTAATAATTCCACTATGATGGGATCCATTACAGTCACCGACATGCAGATGGTCGCCACCGACACCTCATATTTTCCGCTTGTCGACTTGCGCCCTGTCTCGAACAGCACGCACCAGTGGGTCGCATTGAGCGCGCGGCTGGCCCCCGAGGCCGGCGCGGGAGGCCTTGCCAACGCCGGGCGCGCCGCAAGCGCGGATGCCGCAGCCGATCAAGAAGCAGCGCCATCGCCCTGGCAAGCCGTCTTCGACAGCAGCGATTTACTCACCGCCATCGCACCGCTCGACTGCATCCTTCACCTAGCCAGCGTCAGCCAGTTGACGCCGTCCTTGCTGGCCCGTTTGCCGGCCAACCGGGTATTGTTCGCAATCGCTTGCGCATCTCTGGCGGAAGAGGGCGCGCTGCGCCGGATCGCCAGCTTGCAGCAATCCGGTTACCGCGTGCTGATCGATGGCGGCGCCAGCGCCGGCGCGAATACTCCGCCGACCCTGCGCGCGGTGGCACACGATTGCGCCGATGCGCTGGCCGTGCACACGCCGCTGGCCGCCCTGTTCGGGCCGCACCTGGCGCACGGCGTCGACACCGCGCAACTGTTCGACGCCTGCGGCAAGGCCGGTTTCGCCTGGTTCAGCGGCAGCCATGCGCTTGCCGCGGCAACGCAGGCATCGAATGCCGACGACGGCCTCACCGCGCGCCGCCTGCTCAAGCTGCTGGGCCTGCTGCTGGCCGATGCCGAAACGCGGGAAATCGAAGCTGAACTGAAACACGATCCCGTGCTGTGTTTCCAGTTGCTGCGCCTGGTGAACTCTGCGGCCTTCGCGCCAGCCGTGCCGATCCACAATTTTGCCCAGGCTATCGACCGGCTGGGCCGGCGCCAGCTGCTGCGCTGGCTGCAATTGCTTTTGTACGCGCGTCCGCGCGCCGACGGCCTGCCCAATCCGCTGCTGCCGATCGCCGCCATGCGCGCCGCGCAGATCGAGTCGCTGTGCAAGCAGCAGGGTTGCTGTCGCGACGAGCAGGACCTGGCCTTCCAGGTCGGCGTGTTTTCCTTGCTCGACGTGTTGCTGGGCATGCCGATGGACGAGATCGTCGCCGCCCTGTTTTTGCCGCCCGATACGGCCGGCGCCTTGCTCGAACGCAGCGGCCGCATGGGCGGGCTGCTGGCGCTGGCCGAGGCGGACGCGCCGCCGCTGGAGGCGTTGGCCGATATGAACGTCACGCCGCAGCAATGGTGGCACAGTCAACTTCATGGCTTTCACTGGGCAATCCAGGTCAGCCGCAATCTGTAGGATGCCCATGCACCCGGCCCCCGACTTCATCGCCAGCAGCGCCGCCGTGTGCGACGCCGTACTGCGCTTGCGGGGCAGGGCGCTGCACGAGGAGCTGGGCCGCATCGTACGTGCGTTGCTGGCCAGTCCCTACGGCATGTTCGATGCATCGAAACAAGCCGCGCTGCCACCGGCCGGGGTCGGCCAGCTGCGCCAGGAAGTGGCCGGCGAGGACGCATACTATGGCTGCTACACCGTGTTCGGCCGCGCCGCCTACAGCGCCGAGGACCGCCACCACCTGGCCAGCCTGGCCCGGCTGACCGCCAGCTTGCTGCAGCTGCACGACGCCGCCCGCCATGACAATCCGGGCCTGCTCGAGGTCGAGCAACGCCTGGCGCGCCAGGACCAGATCATCGAGCAGAGCCAGGAATCGGTGCTGACCCTGGACCGCGCCGGCTACATCACCAGCTGGAACAAGGGCGCCGAGCGGCTGTTCGGCTACAGCGCCGATGAGGCGATCGGCCGCCACGTACTGTTCCTGTATGTCGACGAGGACGCCAATTTCCGCGACAGCTTTGCCGAGCAGGGCGGGCGCATGATGGAAGTACGCCGCCGCAAGAAATCCGGGGAAATTTTCTGGGCCAGCATGAGCCTGACGCCGCTGGTCGACGCCGACGGCCGCCAGGCCGGCCTGATCGCCTATCTGAGCGACATCACCGGCCGCAAGCAGGCCGAAGAACGCCTGCACCACTTGGCATATTACGACGCGCTGACCAGTCTGCCCAACCGCACCCTGCTGGCCAAACTGCTCGATCAGGGCCTGGCGCTGGCGCAGCGCAACGACATGGCCGGCTGCGTGCTGTTCATCGACCTGAACCGTTTTAAATGGATCAACGACACCCTCGGACGCGCCATCGGCGACGAGCTGCTGCGCCAGGTCTCGCTGCGCCTGCGCGGCGCCTTGCGCGAAGAGGACATCGTCGCGCGCCTGTCGGGCGATGAATTCGTGGTCGGCCTGTTCGACATCCGCCAGCATTTCGAAGCGACCACGGTGGCGCAAAAGCTGCAGGCCTCGCTGGTGGCGCCCTTCATGATCGAAGGCCACGATTTGCGGGTCGGCGCCAGCATCGGCATCAGCGTCTATCCGCAGGATGGCGACGACGCCGAGACCCTGCTGCGACTGGCAGACATCGCCATGGCGCGCGCCAAGCACGGCCACAGCGCCGGCGGCCAGGCCGACAGCGTGGCGTTTTACAGCCTCGACATGAACCACGGCATGCACGAACGCATGCGCATCGAATCGGGCCTGCGCCACGCCCTCGGCCACGGCGAATTGCTGTTGCACTACCAGCCGAAATTCGCCATCGAAGGCGTGCGCATCATCGGCGCCGAAGCGCTGGTGCGCTGGCTGCATCCCGAACGGGGCCTGGTGCCGCCCGCCGACTTCATTCCGCTCGCCGAAATCACCGGATTGATCGTGCAAGTGGGCGAATGGGTGCTGGAAGCGGCCTGCGCCCAAGCCGCCATCTGGCAAAGCGCCGGCCTGCCGGTGATGCGCATCGCCATCAACGTCTCCGCCCGCGAATTCACCCCCGCCTTGCCGGCCCGCTTGGCCGCCACCCTGGCGCGCTACCAGCTTTCTCCCGACTGGCTGGAGCTGGAGATCACCGAAAGCGCCCTGATGCACGACATCGAACGGGTGATCGCCATCATGGACAACATCAACGCCCTCGGCGTGACCTTGTCGCTGGACGATTTCGGTACCGGCTATTCGAGCCTGTCCTACCTGAAAAGGTTCCCCATCCAGAGCCTGAAAATCGACCGCTCCTTCACCATGGGCTTACCAAACGACGCCAGCGACTGCGCCATCGCCACGACGATCATCGGCATCGGCCAGAAGCTGGGACACCGGGTGATTGCCGAGGGGGTGGAGACGGTGGAACAGATGGAGTTTTTGCGCAAATCCGGGTGCGACGAGGTACAGGGGTATTTGTTTTCCAAGCCGCTGGGAGCGGAGGCGTTTGAGAGGGCGTTGCTCGAGAATTGGTTGCTGTAGAGTTTCTTCTTCCGCATGTGTTACCCGGACGCAAACAGCAGAGGGACTGGCGCCGCCGGTGCCTGTCCCATGTTTGCAGATGACGCATTAGCTGTCAGGCCTTTGTTTCTCGAAACAGGTGCTGGCGCGCGAATATGTGTTTGGCGGACTTCCAGAAGCGTGGCCGAGTGGTTGAAGGCAGCAGCCCTGAAAACTGCCGACGGTGTGCGCCGTTCGTGAGGTCGGCTTCGACGCTTTCAGCGAGTTCCGAATCGCCCATTTTGCAACGCCCCTACTGATCTAGCCCGTCAAGCTCACCCTTATGTATAATGTCGGACTTCCGGAAGCGTGGCCGAGTGGTTGAAGGCAGCAGTCTTGAAAACTGCCGACGGTGTGAGCCGTTCGTGAGTTCGAATCTCACCGCTTCCGCCAGTAGCTCATCGCCAGGCTCCCCACCGGGAGCTTTTTTTCGCCTCTTCATAGCGGAAAATCAAAATTTATCCTTCGGTCCCGCTCCCATCGGCAACGCTTTTAACGCTTCCCGCCCTTACCTAACGATCAGACAGAACAATTCGGCACAACACCTGATCAATACGAAGTTCATCCGCTATCGCAGGGCCACGGACGCCGAGGGTTAAACCCCTAAGTTTGAAAAGCCCAAAATACACGTTGATGAACCTGAAAACCAGCGCCGCGTCGAAAGAGTTCATTTCGCGCTTCAACGGTCTCACAGTTGTCCAATAGGCACAAGAATGGAATGCCGAGCCTGGCATCCCGAGAAATGCCGTACAGCTGTCGAACCGCCGCATATGCCACCGGAAGACGAAATACCAGTAAAACAGGTAATTGACGAATACCCGCTATACGAGTAATCTGCAAATACCCGCCAAGCAGGTAAATCGTCGAAAACGTCATGAAGCAGATTTTGTCCCTTTCCAGGCAACTCGGCCCTCTGTTGCAGGCAGCGCGCAAAAGCGCTGGTTTGTCGCAGACGGCGCTGGCGCAGCGCCTGGGCATCAGCCAGAGCCGCGTCTCCGCCATGGAACTCGACCCCGGATCGATCAGTGTAGAGCAACTGCTGGCGCTCCTCGCCGCCCTGAACTACGAAGTGCTGGTTCAGCCGAAGCGGGGCGCTTCCATTGGCGATAACGTCGGCGACGCTGGCGCAACCACGCCGGACTGGTAGCCATGGGACGCCCATCGCACGCGCGATCTTTGTCGGTGTGGAGTAACGGTGAGCGCGTCGGCACCTGGACCATTCCCGCCCGGGGAGACAGCCAATTCCTCTACGACCAAACCTGGCGGGCATCGGCGCTGGGGCGTCCTCTGTCTCTCTCCCTACCTTGTACGGGCGACTTGCCGATTCGGGGCGACGTTGTGCGCGATTATTTCGATAACCTGCTGCCCGACAGTGAAGCGATCCGCAAGCGCCTGGCATCGCACTACCAGCTGGCATCGATCGATGCTTTCGATTTACTCCAGGAGATAGGGCGGGATTGCGTCGGCGCCGTGCAACTGCTCAAGGAGAGCGAGGCGCCAGCCGACGTCCAGCGCATCGAGGGCACGCCGATGTCGGAAGAGGAGGTGGAGCGACATTTGATCGGACTGACGCAGCCCGGGCGAGTGGGTAAGGGAATGGACACCGACGATCTGCGCATCTCTCTCGCGGGCGCGCAGGAAAAAACGGCGCTGTTATGGCATAACGGCCGCTGGATGCGTCCGCACGGCTCGACGCCGACCACGCACATCCTCAAATTGCCACTGGGCCTGGTGGGCCATCGCATGGCGGACCTGAGCGCATCGGTGGAAAACGAGTGGCTGTGCATGAACCTGCTGGCGGAATTCGGCCTGCCGGTTGCCCGCACTGCCATCCTGTGCTTCGGCAGCCAGAAAGTACTGGGCGTCGAGCGCTTCGACCGCCAGCTTCATCCATCCGGCTCGTGGATCATGCGCCTGCCACAGGAAGATTTATGTCAGGCGTTGGGCGTGCCGCCGCACCTCAAATACGAAGGCGACGGCGGTCCTGGTCTGGCCGATCTGGCCTCAGTGCTGTGGGGCTCGGAGCGGGCGCAGGAGGATCTCACAACGCTGCTGACCAGCCAGGTGTTGTTCTGGCTGTTGGCGGCGCCCGATGGTCACGCCAAAAATTTCAGCATCAAGCTGCTGGCTGGCGGCCGTTACCAACTAACGCCTTTGTACGACGTCATGTCGATCTGGCCCATTGAAGGTGGTGGGGCGAATCAGTATTCGCTGCACAAGGCGCGGCTGGCCATGGCGCTGCTGGGCAAGAACAAGCACTATCGCTTCGCGGACGTGCAGCGCCGGCATTTCAACAGCACCGCGACCCGGTGTTTCCTGCGGGCCGATGCGGAGGAGGTGATCGAGCGGGTGCTGGTGCGCACCGCCGGTGCGATCGAAGCGGTAGCGGCGCGTTTGCCCACCGGATTTCCGCAACGGGTGGCGGACGCCATATTTGCTGGGGTCGAGTTGTCTGCGCAACGCTTGCGCGAAATGCCGAAATCATGACGTGCAAGTTGCGCGACCTTGATCGTGAAGGCGAAACTGCGCGATAGCTATACCTGGCTGCCGTCGCGGCACCGTCGAGCGTTGCTCGCATCGCCGGGCGATTCGATTGCGCACCTGACCAAACACAATACAATGGCTCGCCAGCGGACCGCAGCCGAGCTTGGATTTGCTAGATGAAACGTCTCAACATCAAGCATGGTCCCCAAATTATCAAACCTTCAGGAGGAAGACGCGTGACGTTCGAGTTTTATTGCAAGGGGTGCGGCAAGGTCCATCAAGGCATGCCGGCGTTCGACGCCGAGGCGCCCTTGAGCTACTACGCCGTGCCGAAGGATGAACGCGAAGAATGCTGCCAGCTTGATTCTGATGCCTGCATCATCGATGGTTCCCTGTACTTCGTCCGCGGCTGCCTCGAAATTCCGGTGCTTGGCGAAGCCGAACCGTTCTCTTGGGGTGTGTGGGTCTCCCTCAGCGAGCAGAGCTTCTGGCAATGGAGGGCTTGTTACGAGTCCGAGAAGCGATCGCATATCGGCCCTTTCTTCGGATGGCTCGATGCCGCGCTCATGCCGTATCCGGACACGATGGATCTGAAGACGCGCGTCCATCTTAGAGACGGCGCCATCCGGCCGTTCATCGAGCTTGAACCCACCGGCCATCCACTGGCAGTCGAGCAACGGGAGGGGATCAACATCGAGCGAGTAGGGGAGCTCTACGCAGCGATGATGCATGGAGTGGACGTAGGAAACGATGCTCGCTGAGTCCATCTTGGCCTGTGATGACTTTTCCGCCCTGGTCGGCAAGTGCGTCGACGCGTACTTCCACGCCGACGGCTATTGGCGTTTCTTCGTGGCGCTTCGCACGGAAGACGGTGGGACTATCGTGTTTTCGACCGAAGCGCATGGCCTCGCCAAGTGAATGCCCGGTCAGAAATCGAGCAGCCGGCGCCACAGGCCGGAAACGACCCAAAGCGGACGTATTGCTACATGTTGTCTTCAAAACCCGCTGAGCGTGCGAGCTGATGTCTGTTCAAATAGAAATAAAGCAGACACATCGCAGCTGTCGGAAGCCCGCAAAAAAGAAGCGCGCTCACTTCCGTAAGATCAAACGCCCATTTCAGGGCGACAGCAACGAGCATTCCCCAAAAGCCCGCTGCACCTAGCGAAAGCGATACCAGTGCAACGTACTTTCTGATTCGCTCAACGTACCGCTGCCTTGGCGAGAGTAATTCGCTTCTCTTCAAAATCATTCCAATGTGGACCATCAAACGTCAAAATCAATGGCCGCTTCTGGCCGAAACACGCTGTTCGAACATGTCTGGCGTGTTGTCAATCTGAAGTTGTTTCAATTTATGCTGACTAGAGGCATTCGAGCCTAAGCGAACGTCCAGGAGCAGATAACGCCGCAGACTGTAACAATCACGAGGGGCGATTACACACCCCCGCGATTCAATGCATGAATCGAGAGCGCTTGTACCTGATCGTCGAGGTCGACAGCAACCGGATTGGACTTCGCTCGCGGCAGCAAAAATTAGGCGGATTGAGGCGCCATCCAAGCCAGTTCCCATACGTGTCCATCGAGGTCCTCGAACCCGTGGCCGTACATAAACCCGTGATCCTGCGGCGTCCGCGGCGCCTTTCCTCCTGCCGCGATTGCCTTGGCCACGAGTGCGTCGACTTCCTCGCGGCTTTCGCAGCTCAGGCAAACGAGAACTTCGGTCGCTTCCTTTGCCTGCACGATGGGCTTGTCGACGAATGTCTTGAAGAACGGTTCAGTAAGCAGCATCGCGTAGATACTGCCCTCAGCGATCACCATGCAGGCGCCGTTTTCGCTGGTGAACTGCGGATTGAACGTGTAGCCCATCGCCTCAAAGAACGCCTTGGACTTGTCCAAGTTCTTTACGGGCAGGTTGACGAAAATCTGTTTGTTCATGAAACCTCCTGTGTTTTGAGTGAAGTAGGATGCCATATGCCGGCGCCGAATGGGCTATCCAGGATTCGATACTGAACGAAAGAATTGAACGGGATGCCATTTTTATCCGTACAGCTGTTTTTTCTCATCCGTGCACTCCGAAGTCGACACATCGATCTTCCGCTCCCGACTGAGGCCAAGATGCAAAATCGCGGAGCGGTTGCAGTTGCCCAGGGCGGACCTAGCTCGGTAAGCGACAGTGCTAGCGCGGGGGCCTGGCAGCACGGCAGATAGCTAGCGCATTATTTACGATAAGCACCTTCAATCTCCGCTCGGTGGGCCGGCGACATACGCAACAATGTACCGTCTCGGCGCAGCAGGTGATGATAGAGTGCGGCGAGGATATGCAAGGCGATCAACCACAGCAACGCCCACATTGCCGTGGCATGGATGTCGCCGGCTTGATTGGCCCATCCGGTGCCCTGTGCGACGAGCGCGGGCAGAGGCAAGCCGAACAGGCTGACCCCCAGGCCATGCGCCGAGGCCGAAGCCCAACCCAGCACCGGCGCAACGATTAAGGTCAGGTAGATCAACCAGTGCGTGGCCTTTACGAGCAGGCGCTCCCACGGCGCGGCATCGCCTGCCTCCAGCGACACCGGATGCAGCAGGCGGCGGGCCAGTCGCACGATCATCACCAGCATGATCAGCACGCCCATGGAAAAATGAAGGCTGATGATATCGCTGGGAGCCGTCTTGCGGCCGATGTGGGGCAGCACGAAGGCGGTGGTGTACTGGACGATGATGAGGGCCGCGGCCAGCCAGTGTAGGGCTTTGGCGAATGGTGTGTAGCGCGCGGAAGACCGTGTCATGTTGGATCGGTTATCGTTATCAATTTCTCACGATAGCATACTGTCACAATCGACTTCGCGCGCCTGTGATTCAAGCTTTTCTACCTTACTGGACCTGCTACCGGCGCGTGATGCAAACCACTGGGATTACGTGACTATCGGCATTCGCCGGTTTGACGTAGCCTCTGAAGCGATTTAGGTCTTGATCTTGGGCCTTTGTCGGTCTAGTTTTCGCGTGAATGATTTCTACAGTCCAGGCGACAACGGCAGCCGCTTCTGCCTCACTGGACATCAAAACGTACAAGGACGAAATCCGAGCAGGCCTTCGTCAGATGACTGCTCGTGGCGAATCGCAGCTGTTGTTAGGTGACCGCTTCCGAACCGAAGCGGACCTTCGGTGCGGGAGTTAATGGCGTTGCGAAATAACGAACTCTTCTCTTTTCTTCACCCCAACGCAGGGTCGAAAGCGGTTGGCCAGTGGCCAGCCAAAAATTCAATGCTTCTAACGCGGTAACGTATGGAACTGTAGCGTTCTCGTCCACTTCAAACACGCTGCCAACATCACTTATGAATTGAACGGGCTTTCCAGTCAACGTAACTTCCGATCTCTTCGCATAGAAACCTTCGTGTACAAGAAGACGGCGGACATGAGCCACATTCATCGCATTTACGAAGATTAGAAAGTATCCGTTGTCTGCACCTTTCTTCAAGCGAACTACTGTGAGCACCGAATTTGGTTCAAGCGACTTTGCGACGAAGGCTTCCACATCGGTCGTCGAAGAAAACGCGGCTTCAATCGAAGTTGCTGGGTCGCCCCGAAAGACGAGTTCGAGTTTAAAAGTGGAGGACTCCGCTTTCTGCAGAAGATGCCTTATAAATCACGAAACTGAACCAAGCCAATGGGTTAAACAACCGCTTTTGGCCGAACTCGGCCGTTCGAACCAGCATAGCAGGTTGCCGAGTTGGAAAGGTCAAGAACGGTCACGACAGGCCGGACTCGACCCAAAGCAGCCATATGCCTAAGGTTCCGGGCGAATCGGAGCGCTGGTCCCAAAAGTTCGCATGTACGCTGACCAAATTTCATGAGTTCGTGAATGGGTTGCTTCAATTTCGCACTCGAGCCCGGCCCGATAACGGTATGTACCAGCCTCTTGATAGTCGTAAGCGTTCTGACATTGGTCCGAACGATATTTCTCCCACTCATTCTGAACGGCGGCGAGTTGAGGTTTGCCTGCATTTTGCCTATCAATTTGCTGCTGGGCTGCTTTAACGTATTCGGAAAGTACAGCTTTACTCTTGTCGAGCTCCTTGGACAGGCATTTTGTTTCTTCGACTCTACTCTGAGATTGAAGACACAATGATTGCGGCGATTCGGCTCGCGCTGCCGTGATAGTTAGCGTTAAAAAAAGCCCGGAAAGAACGAACTTAAACATGAGGTCTCCAGATGATGTTGTTAATTACTCCAGACTACACACCGCTGAACGAGAAGTGTTAAGGAAGACTTAACGGAAGCATCATTAGTCCGCTTCTGACCGAAAGCGGGCTGTCACGGTCTGTCGCAAACGACGCACTGCGGACGTCCATTGATTCCATGAAAGAGTACTTTTCTCGTTGTCGTCTAGTCAATTTCAAACTCCTCGATCTTCACTGGTAAGGCCATTAGCGGTACAAGGCCTATTTGCTCTCGAACTTTTTTGAAGTTATCCGACCAAATTCCCAACGACTCGCGCTCTGCCAGGGTTTCAGCGGCAATCAGTTCTTTGACGAAGGCATCGTAACGGCGTTTTGGAATTAGCCTTCGCGACACTATACCGGTCGGATTTACTGCGCGCTCGACTTGGATAGCCCGTTCGATGAAGGGCGCGTTAGACGATGCCTGGAGAATCCGACTGAGATTCGTGGTGTCTAGCATTCCGACCGCAGGATGAATGCCATTCCTGACCAAATAGACGTTTAGGATGTCATTGCCATCGACTGCCCAAACATAGACCATTGGAAGTTGCGACTTTTCACCAAGGACCGATACAGGCACGGCAGTCGCAGCCGGGTGCTGCTTTGACCATTCTTGAATGACAGCGGCTTCTTGAAAGGGTGGCAGCCCTGGTAAGATTTTTCGTCTGATTAAGAAGTATTCAAACATTTCGCCCCGATGAAAACCGCTGAGACCGGGATGTTGAAATTCGATTTCTCTAAATGGCAGCTCGCGCTGAGCAAAACTGCTCTGACTGATCGCCAGCAGCACCGAAAAGATAGCAAACTGAAATTTCACCTTTTTCTCCGTTTGTAGAGGTGATCGTAAGTGATTCGCAGAAAGGAGCTATCTCTAACCCTCAGCTAATGGCCGAAACCGGCTCTTCGAGCAAGTCTAGCATGTTGCCGATATGAACATATTGCAAGTTCCATTGAGAGGCGGCATTCGACCCAAAGCAGTCATTCACCGGTTGACTTCAAAGATATATGAACCTGACATTGCTCATGGTAGCGAACCAGTCCCTTATAAAGACTGCTGTCTTCAATTGAAAATACATCACTCAAACCGGGTTCGCGAATCCGTGCGGCGTTGTAGATGAGCTGCCCCAAGCGCAGATCGGGCTCAAGTGTCCATATTTCGCGCAGCAGTTTCAGTAACTCGTCAATTCTGGCAGGATCGCGCATCGTGAGCATTCCGTAAGGTGTTAAAGATCCAGTGACCGCTTCTGGCCGATTGTAGCCGTTCGCACTATTGGATGGGGCACTGGCCGGGCCACCCCAAAGTCAGCGCTGGAGCAAGCGCCCCTAAGATCTTGTCAAGTTTTAGCGACCAGTATTTTTCGAGCAACCTGAAGTGTCATTTTTTGTTTCCGATGCCGCCGTTACAACTCCTTGCTCGACGGTCAAAACCTGGTTTACTGAATATATTGGACCTGCAGAGTTGTCGTAGCATAAGAATCCGACTTGAGTTCTAAACGTGCCTGTAAGCCAGCTTGCCAAAGCTGGACTTCCAAGATCAGGAAAGACATCGCGAAGAGAGATTTCGCCGCCGCATGTCAGAAGACCGGTCAGCCATAACTTTCCTGAATCGAGTTTGAATTTGCCTACAGGC
>JACXTT010002695.1_pt1 | contig 27892 bp, 28 predicted proteins | sample 9270951 | NCBI WGS metagenome assembly JACXTT01 (sample SAMN15532306, study PRJNA645909) | rock metagenome | isolation source: weathered quartz diorite | place: Puerto Rico | collected 2017-06-21 | reverse complement strand
CGCACGACGCGCTGCCATTTTTCAATCGCCTAAGCGATTGAAAAATGAAGAAAAGTCAAAATCGCATTTTGGCTTTTCGTGCTCTGAGAAGTCCAGGGATGGACTTATTCAGAGCTTCCCTAAGAGTTACCCTCATCCCCATCCCTTCTCGCAAGCGGAGAAGGGGGCGAGCCGAGGCGCTGGTGCGTACTTTATATGATTTGGTCGGGGTGAGAGGGCGAGCGGCGGGCCCAGGAGCCGCGAGCGACAGTACAGGGCGAATTGCGAAAGCAGTGAGAGGACTACATGGATGTAGAGTCCTGGACTCTACGCGCAGCCAGGATCGGGAGCGTAAAGTACTGGCTGGGGCTGATGAAAAAAACTGAAGTTGCGCCAGGGACGGCGAACAACACCTTAAATATCGCGTTGGTCGGGGTGAGAGGATTTGAACCTCCGGCCCCTAGCTCCCGAAGCTAGTGCTCTACCAAGCTGAGCTACACCCCGTGGTCAGTACGTACGGTTTACGGAAAATTCGGCCAGGGCGCGCAGCGCATCCCGGTAGGGAGAAGACGGCACTGCCAGCAGGGCCTCAATCGCCTTATCCGCCTCTTCCCTAGCCAAGCGCGCAGTGTACGCGATGGCGCCGGTGGATTCAATGGCCTCAGTCACGACCGCCAGGTCCTCCGCCCCACCGTTCTCAATAGCCTGACGGATCATCGCAGCCTGTTGCGGGGCGCCATGCCGCAGGGCGTGGATCAGGGGTAAGGTGGGTTTACCTTCGGCGAGATCATCGCCGATGTTCTTGCCCAACTGCGTCGCCGCACCGCTGTAATCCAGGGCGTCATCAACGAGTTGAAAGGCCGTGCCGAGATGCAGGCCATAGTTCGCCATAGCCTGCTCGACCAGCAGTGCCTGTCCGTTCAGCACCGCCCCCAGACACGCCGCGGCCTCGAATAGCGTTGCCGTTTTATAACGGATGACCTGCAAATAGCGCTCTTCAGTGGTCTCGGGATCGCGGCAATTGAGCAACTGCAGCACCTCGCCCTCGGCGATGACGTTAGTGGCATGGGCGAGAATTTCCATCACGCGCAGACTGCCGATCTCGACCATCATTTCAAAAGAGCGCGAATACAAAAAATCACCGACTAATACGCTGGCTTCATTCCCCCACACAGTGTTGGCCGTCTCTTGCCCGCGGCGCAGTTCCGAGGCGTCCACCACGTCGTCGTGCAGCAAGGTCGCGGTGTGTATGAATTCAATGACGCCCGCCAAGGCAATGTGCTGTTCGCCTTCGTAGCCCAAGGCGCGGGCGCAGAGCAGCACGAGCGCAGGACGCAGCCGCTTGCCACCGTTGTTGACGATGTAATGGCTGATCTGGTTGATGAGGGCCACTTCCGAGTGCAGGCGCCGCCGGATCAAATCATCCACGGCGCGCATATCCGCGGCGATCAGAGACTGAATGGGGGCTAAACTCATGGAATTTGGGGCGGCGCAGGCTTTGCGCATCGTAGGTGGCCAAGCCGGCCGGTGTCAAGCCGAGTTTGACGTAGCCTTGGCTACAGGTTAAAATTTACGGCTCAAAAGTTAAGTATTTAGGAATTCAACATGTACGCGGTCATTATAACCGGTGGTAAGCAATATCGTGTAGCCGAAGGCGACACCCTGAAGGTCGAGAAGCTGACCGCCGAGGAAGGCGCCACGGTAATCTTCGACAAGGTACTGATGGCAGGCGAAGGCGGCGATGTCAAGGTCGGCGCCCCGTATCTCACGGGCGGCAAGGTCACCGCCACCGTCAAGACCCATGGCCGTCACAACAAGATCCGCATCATCAAATTCCGCCGCCGCAAGCACCACATGAAACAGCAGGGGCACCGGCAGTATTACACCGAATTACAGATCACCGGCATCAGCACCGGCTAAAGAGGTTCAGCAATGGCACATAAAAAGGCAGGCGGCAGTACCCGCAACGGACGCGATTCCCAATCAAAACGGCTGGGCGTGAAGTGCTTCGGCGGCGAACAGGTCATCGCGGGCAATATCATCATACGTCAACGCGGCACCCAGGTTCACCCCGGCGTCAACGTGGGGATGGGCAATGACCACACGCTCTACGCCAAGGGCGACGGCAAAGTGCTGTTCCACCGCAAGGGACCGAAAAACCGGAAATACGTAAGCATCGTTGCCGGTTAAACCCATTTACTGGCAATCCCCAAAAGCCCCGCTCACGCGGGGTTTTTTATTTGTCCCACGATCAGGAAAACCAGCGCAGTACCGCGGCGGCGGCGAGGGGGGTGGCGGCCACCCAGAACAGTATTCGCCATCGCTCATGCCGCACCGCCTCATCCCACGCGGATGATTTTGCGAGATAGCGGAGCACTAAAATAAAACCGGCGACAGCGCACGCGATTTTTATCAACAGCGCAGCGATAGCGATGGCTTTGATATCAGGAAATTTGCCGTAGAAGTAATAACTGGTTGCGCCAAAACCGGCGCCGCTCAGGCCTTGCACAACCCAGCCCAGCGCCATAAGCCGGGCGAGCCGGCGTTGCGAGAGAGGGTCGGAGACGAGCCAGGTGGCGGCGGCGGAACCGCCCACCACCGCCACGGCGCCGAAGTTATGTGCGAGCTGAACCCCGCTATAGACAAGGTTTTCGAGCAGCGCCACTAGTACGATGAGAAAGTCCTTCCATGGACTTTTTCATCTTGTAAAGAAAAAAGTGTCATTTTTTCTTGGACTCTATTATTCAAACACTTCCGTGTTTAAATAATGACGGTACATCTCTGTACCGCATGTTGTTGGAAAACACGTTTTAACAACATGCTATTCGCCGGTGACTTTGAGCGTCTTCTCGATGCCAACCGGCGCATGGCCCTTGTCCACCACTCTAAGGGTGATGGTGTTTTCCCCTGTCTTCAACTTGGGTAAGGTGTAGCTGCCCTTAAGCGAGCGCACCACATCTTCCTTGCCGCCGTTAATGGAGATGTGAAAGTGATCGCCGTTGGAGCCCGGATCTATTACATATTCTATCTTGTTCTCTGCGCCCACTTTGAGCTTGGCGCCATCGGCGGGGGATTTGATAGTGATCGAGCCTCCCGCGGCGAACGCCAGTGCAGCCATACCTAACAGCAAGCCTAACAAGGTTCCAGATTTCACTCGTTTCATAAAACCTCCTTAAAGTTGGTTATGGGCACTTCTAAAAATAGTGGATTTTGTCTTTAGGCAAGGCGGAATTCTGAAAGACAAAAGACGCATTTTTAGAAGTGCCCATAGTTGAGTTGACTCTGTTGGATATCCGTGCCTAAATCCATCGCCCTGAATTATAGGCGCGGATAATGTCAGTTAGATGAAGATCCGCCCAAAAAGTTTAAACTTAAGGAAGCTCTGAATAAGTCCATCCTGGACTTCTCAGGACGCGGCCGCTGATGTTGAGGCGTCCTGCCCGGCAAAAAGCAAAACCGTGGCCATAAGAAGATTGTTATGCTACTTTCTTTATTTTCCAAACACTTACGTGTTTGAAAAATGGCGGTGGAACCCTTCGCTGCGCTCTTCCCTGCACCGCACACAGGCTGTTTTTAACAGCCTGTTAGACCGGCTTATTCTGAAAGCCCATAAAGCTGGCGATTCCCATCAACAACAGCCCTAGCAGTATCAAGGCCGGCCCTATAATACCAAACGGGCTGCCCAACAGCGCGCCGGCCCAGGGTACGCCTAGCACCACGGTCAGATAAAGCAGGCCGGAATGGAGCAGCGCGCCAAGGATAAACACCCAGCTAATCACCTGCTTGAATGTAGCGGACACTGTCAAAAACCCAAGCACCAGTCCCACCACGATATTCAGCATAGCCTCTAGATTGCCGTGCGCGTGAGGCCCACCCTTGATACCCTGTATGGGGGCGTAGATGTTGAGGCGCGCAGACAGCGCGAGCAGTCCGTTCGCCGTTTGTTTTGCAATCTCGTCTGCGCTCATCGGGGCGAGATTCATTTCGAACTGATTCTCGGCCGACTGTTGCAAGGCGCCCAGTTTTTCCTGCTTGATCGCCTCGCTCTTGCCCACGTCGCCTAAAAAAGTCACTACCATGTACGGGCCCAGTGCCGCCGTCAGCACCAGATAGAAAAATCCAAATACAATGTTCTTCTTACCGATCATCGCCTTCCTCCTTTGCGCTACGCAACAAAAAAGTCACCGGGCCATCGTTGAGCAGACTCACCTGCATGTCCGCACCGAACAGGCCGTTTTCTATTTTATCATGAAGGCCGCGGGCCTGTTGCAGCAGATAGTCGAACAACTGCTCGCCGTGCTCCGGGCCGGCGGCGGGCGTAAAGCTGGGGCGCAGGCCTTTGCGCGTATCGGCCGCGAGCGTGAACTGTGGGACCAGCAGCAAATCACCCTTGATGTCATGCAGGCTAAGATTCATTTTACCGGCATGATCCGCGAAGACACGGTAATTTAACAGGCGCTGTATCAGCCGCTCCGCTTGGGCGACGCCGTCGGCGCGCTCCACTCCGATGAAAACCAGCAGCCCCTCGCCGATACGCGCCACGGTCTGACCGGCAACATCAACCTGCGCCCGGCTAACGCGCTGTAACAGTGCTATCATGTAAGGCGCCGCGCCATGTCTTCCGCCGCCTGCATTAGCGCGTCGGTTATGGCCTTTTCGCTCGCGGCGTGACCGGCGCCGGGGATGATCTTGAATTCCGCCTGTGGCCAAGCCTTGTGCAGATCCCAGGCGCTCTCCAACGGGCAGACAATATCGTATCGGCCGTGCACGATCACGCCGGGGATGGCGTGTAAACGCTGCGCGTCGCGTAGTATCTGGTTAGGCGCAAGAAAACTGTCATGCACGAAATAATGACACTCGATGCGCGCCAGGCTGAGTGCCGTCCTGGGGTCGCTGAAATGATCCACTACGGAACGATTCTCCAGCAGCGTCAAGGTGCGTCCCTCCCACAAAGACCAAGCCTTAGCCGCTGCCATGCGCGCGATTTCGTCGGCTCCGGTCAACACACGGTAATAGGCGTGCAGCAAATCATCACGTTCCCGCTCGGGGATTGGACGCAAAAAGTCCTGCCAGTAATCGGGAAAGATGCGGTTGGCGCCTTCTTGATAAAACCACTGGATCTCGCGCGGCCGGCACAAAAAGATACCGCGCAGAATAGCCCCTAAAACACGCTCGGGGTGCGTCTCCGCGTAGACCAGGGCAAGTGTCGAGCCCCACGAACCGCCGAACAACACCCAGCGCTCGATACCTAAGTGCTCGCGTATCCGCTCCATATCGGAAACTAAAGCCTGGGTAGTGTTGCCTTGTAATTCGGCATGCGGGGTCGAGCGCCCGCCGCCGCGCTGGTCGAACAAAATGATGCGGTAGATGTTTGGATCAAAAAAGCGTCTGTGATACGGTTCACAGCCCGCGCCCGGCCCGCCGTGCACAAACAGCACCGGTAGACCTTGCGGATTGCCACACTCTTCGACGTGCAACACATGCGGCGGGGCTACCGCCAAACTGTGTTGCACGTAAGGTTGGATGTCGGGGTAGAGCCTTAGCACGGTGCCCGTATTTTTCTTGTAATGTTGCGGACTGGTTTATACCTTGCGATACACGTCCCCACCTTGCGCGCTGAACTCTCGCGCCTTGGCGCGCAGGCCGGTCTCCAGCGCCTGCGCGGTATCTTGTATTCCTTGTTGCGCCGCATACTCACGCACGTCCTGGGTAATTTTCATGGAGCAGAAGTGCGGGCCGCACATGGAACAGAAATGCGCGAGCTTGGCGGATTCTTTGGGTAACGTTTCGTCATGGAATGCGCGCGCCTTGTCCGGGTCGAGGCCAAGATTAAATTGGTCTTCCCAGCGGAATTCGAAGCGCGCCTTGGACAGTGCATTGTCGCGCAGTTGCGCGCCGGGATGGCCCTTGGCCAAATCCGCCGCGTGGGCGGCGATTTTATAAGTAATGATGCCTTCGCGCACGTCGTTTTTATCCGGCAGGCCGAGGTGCTCCTTAGGCGTGACGTAACACAGCATGGCACAGCCGTACCAGCCGATCATCGCCGCGCCGATGCCGGAGGTGATGTGGTCGTATCCGGGTGCGATGTCGGTGGTGAGCGGCCCCAAGGTGTAAAACGGCGCCTCGTGGCAATGTTTGAGCTGCTCTTCCATGTTGATCTTGATAAGATGCATGGGCACGTGACCGGGGCCTTCAATCATGGTTTGCACGTCGTGTTTCCAGGCGATCTTGGTGAGCTCGCCCAGCGTTCTCAGTTCGGCGAATTGCGCTTCATCGTTTGCATCGGCGATGGAGCCGGGGCGCAGGCCGTCGCCGAGCGAAAAGCTGACGTCATACGCCTGCATGATTTCGCAGATGTCTTCGAAATGGGTGTAGAGAAAATTTTCCTGGTGGTGCGCCAGGCACCACTTGGCCAGGATCGAGCCGCCGCGTGATACGATGCCGGTGACACGCTTGGCGGTGAGCGGGATGTAGGCGAGTCTGACGCCGGCGTGGATGGTGAAATAATCCACGCCTTGTTCGGCTTGCTCGATCAGCGTGTCGCGGAAGATTTCCCAGGTCAACTCCTCAGCCTTGCCGTCCACCTTTTCCAGGGCCTGATAAATCGGCACCGTGCCGATGGGCACGGGAGAATTTCTAATGATCCACTCGCGTGTCTCGTGGATGTTTTTTCCGGTGGACAAATCCATCACCGTGTCGCCGCCCCAGCGCGTGGCCCACACCATTTTCTCCACTTCCTGCGCAATGCCGGAACTGAGCGCGGAGTTGCCGATGTTGGCGTTGATCTTGACCAGGAAATTCCTGCCGATAATCATCGGCTCCAGTTCCGGGTGATTGATATTGGCGGGGATGATGGCGCGTCCACGCGCCACTTCGTCACGCACAAATTCCGGCGTGATACACTGCGGGATGGATGCGGCGAACGATTCGCCCGCGTGCTGTCTTAACAGCGCCTGTTCGCGCACCTGCTCCAGGCGCTGGTTTTCACGCAGCGCGATGAACTCCATTTCCGGCGTGATCATACCCCGCCGCGCATAATGCATCTGCGAGACGTTGCCGCCCGGCTTGGCGCGGCGCGGTTGGCGGATGTGCTCGAAGCGCAGCGGCTTGAGCCTGGGATCGTGCGCGCGTTCACGCCCGTAGCGCGAACTCACCTCGGACAGCAGCTCGGTGTCGTTGCGCTGCGCGATCCAGGCCGCGCGCAGCGCGGGCAGGCCGCGGCGGAGATCAATGCGCGCCTCCGGATCGGTATACGGGCCGGAGGTGTCGTACACGTACACCGGAAGATTGGGCTCGGCGCCGAAGCTCGCGGGCGTGGGTGACAGCGTCACCTCGCGCATGGGCACGCGGATATCATGGCGGCTACCCGTGACATACACCTTGCGCGAATTGGGAAACGGCTGCGTCACCACTTGGTCCAGGGTGACGGAGGTATTCGGGAGTGTTTCAGGCACTGCGCTCATCTTGCACCTCGACAACGTGGGCCCAGGAACACGGTGGACGCCGCTTTCCTACGCCGGGGTTAACCGGATCAGGTTTAAAGGGTTCTCTCAGCCCCGCGCTTCGATCGGATTTCGCGGCGGGGCACCCCTAGCTGCACCGCCCACCGTAGCCTATAGTGCCTGTATTTGCAATAGCTTGGCAGGTGTTGAAAAATGGCGGCGCATCCCTGCACCGCACACAGACTGTTTCCAACAGCCTGTTAGACAGACTTGCGTCGCGCCCGCAAAGACCGTACTCTTTTGCGTTGCGATTTTTGGATCCGGAAATAGGTAGCACCGATGAATATGGAACAGGCCCGCTTTAACATGATCGAGCAGCAGATCCGTACCTGGGAGGTGCTCGATCCCGCCGTGCTGGATTTATTGGGCCGCGTCCCGCGCGAGGCTTTCGTCCCGGCGAAATATCGCAACCTGGCCTTTGCGGATCTTGCCATTCCCTTGGGACACGGGCAGGTCATGATGCCGCCCAAAGTGGAAGGCCGCTTAGTGCAAACGCTCTGTATCAAGCCGGATGACAGCGTTCTCGAGGTGGGTACCGGCAGCGGTTACCTCACCGCGCTGCTCGCCAGCCTGGCCAGGCATGTCTACAGCGTGGACATCTTCCCGGAATTCAAGACGCAGGCCCAGCAAAAACTCGCCGCGCAGGGGCTCGGCAACGTTACCATCGAGACCGGTGACGCCGCGCTGGGGTGGGAGCGGCACGGCCCGTATGACATCATTGTTATCACCGGCTCTTTCCCGCTCTACCCCGAACATTATCAGCGTAGCCTACGCGTCAACGGGCGGATGTTCGTGATTACGGGCCGCGCGCCCGCGATGGAGGCCCTGCTCGTCACCCGGGTGGGTGAGACTGACTGGATGCGTGAGAGCCTGTTCGAGACCAACATCCCGGCGTTGATTAACGCACCGCAGCCTCATCCATTTGTATTTTAAGGGAAATTTTTGACTTTTTCGGTGTCTTGGCGCTCCGCATGACAGCTCAGAAATCCCTTTATTAAAGGAAACGCTGATTTAATCAGCGTTTCCGTGTGGCACAGGGAAGAGTGCAGCGAGGGGTTCTGCCACCCTTTTCAGTGACCCAAGTCACTGAAAATGAAGGAAAGCAAAAATCACAATTTTTGCTTTTTGCCGGGCAGGACGCCTCAACACCAGCGACCGTGCGCTGAGAATTCCAGGATGGAATTATTCAGCGCTTCCCTAAGCGAACGAGTGTTCCATGGATAAAAAAATAATCAACATAATAGCGATTGGCGTGCTTAGCCTGGCAATCGGTGCCTGCAGTGGCGCAAGCGGGCAAACAGGCGCTACGGCGGGCAAGGACGCCAAGCCGCAAGGCCCTATGGAGATGCCGGTCGAAGCAGTAACGGTGGAGACCGGCATCGTCACGCGCGACATCACGGCCGTAGGCTCGTTGCGCGCCAATGAAGCGGTGACCATCCGCTCGGAGATCGCGGGACGGATTCAGGCGATTCACTTCTCCGAAGGCGAGGGCGTCACGCAAGGGACCGAATTGGTGACGCTTGATGCGACCGAATTTCGAGCGCAACTCGCCGAGACGACCGCCACGGCAAAACTCAATGAACTTAGTTTCCGGCGCGCCCAGGAATTGCAGGCCAAAAATCTGCTCAGCCGCCAGAGCTACGACGAGGCGCAGGCCAAGCTGGCGGAGTCGCGCGCCAAACAAAACCTCGATGAGTCGCGCCTGGCCAAGACCAAACTGTTCGCTCCGTTCGCGGGCGTGCTGGGGTTGCGGCAGGTGAGCCCCGGTGATTACATCAAAGAGGGACAAGATATTGTCAATCTCGAAGACATTGCTTCATTAAAGCTGGATTTCCGCGTCCCGGAGACTTACCTTGCCGAGATCAAGCTCGATCAGGAGGTCAACATAGAGGCGGATGCGTATCCCGGCAAGACTTTCAGCGGCAAGGTCTATGCCATAGACCCGCGTATTGACGCACAAACGCGCACCGTATTGCTGCGCGCGCGCATTCCCAATACCAACCTGCTGTTGCGCCCCGGCCTATTCGCGCGCGTGAATCTGGTGCTCGAGCAGCGTGCCGCGGCTCTGCTGATTCCTGAGCAGGCGCTGGTTCCCAAGGGCGAAGAGCAATTCGTGTATCGAATCGTCGCCGGCAGGGCGCTGCAAAGCAAGGTCAAAACCGGCCAGCGCCGCAGCGGCAAGGTGGAGATTCTGGAGGGACTCGGTTCCGGCGATACTGTGGTCAGCGCCGGGCAGACCAAGCTGCGCGACGGCGCGCCGGTGAAGGTAATCAGTCCGGTTGCTGCCAAGCACGGTCCCTAAAGATTAGTCCAATGGTGCTCTCAGATCTTTCCATCCGCCGTCCGGTGCTCGCCACCGTGATGAGCCTGATGCTGATTCTGATCGGCGTCATTTCCTATCAGCGCCTCTCGGTGCGCGAATACCCGAATATTGATGCGCCGGTTGTGTCGGTGCGCACCGTGTACACCGGGGCGAGCGCGGAGATCATCGAGAGCCAGGTAACACGCCCGTTGGAAGACTCGCTGGCCGGCATCGAGGGCATCAAGACCATCAAGTCGGTGAGCCGTGAAGAGGTGAGCCAGATCACCGTGGAATTTGTACTCGCGCGCAACCCGGACGCCGCGGCGAGCGACGTGCGCGACCGCGTTTCCCGGGTGCGCGGGCGGCTGCCGGACGACGTGGATGAGCCAGTGATCGCCAAGGTGGAGGCGGACGCGCAGGCCATCATCTGGCTCGCCTTCTCCAGCGATCGGCACAACGCCTTGGAGATTACCGATTACGCGGACCGGGTGGTGCAAGACCGTCTGCAGACCTTGCCCGGCGTAGCGAGTGTAATCATCGGCGGCGAACGGCGCTATGCGATGCGCATCTGGCTGGATCGCGACCGCCTCGCAGCCTACCAATTGACTCCGCAAGACGTCGAGGATGCGTTGCGCAAGCAAAATCTCGAAGTCCCCTCGGGCCGCATCGAGAGCAAGAATAGAGAATTCACCGTACTTACGCAGACCGACTTGCAGACGCCGGAGCAATTCAACCGGCTCATCATCCGCGAACTGAACGGGTATCCGGTGCGCCTCTCCGATGTCGGACGGGCCGAGATCAACGCCGCCGACGAGCGTAACGCGGTGCGCGTGAACGGCAACCCCGCGGTGGGACTGGGCGTGGTCAAGCAATCCACCGCCAATACGCTTGCCGTCGCCCAGGCCATTAAAAATGAATTACCCAAGATCGTTGCGGCATTACCGGAGGGCATGAAGCTCAAAATCGCCTTCGATCAGTCCCTGTTCATTGAGGAATCCATCACCGCGGTGTTCAAGACCATGGGCGAGGCGCTGATATTGGTCGTGGCGGTGATCTTTCTGTTTCTGCGCACCTTGCGCGCGACCCTGATTCCGTTCGTCACCATTCCGGTTTCTCTGATCGGGGCCTTTATCTTTCTTTATGCGATGGGGTTCTCTATCAATGTCCTCACCCTGCTGGGTCTGGTATTGGCCATCGGGCTGGTGGTGGATGACGCCATCGTGATGCTGGAAAATATTCAGCGCCGCATCGAGCACGGCATGAATACGCTGCCGGCCGCGCTCGAGGGCAGCAAGGAAATCGCCTTTGCGGTGATCGCCATGACGCTCACCCTCAGCGCGGTGTTCGTGCCGCTCGCGTTGATGACTGGCAATACCGGCCGCCTGTTTACCGAGTTTGCGCTCACCGTGGCGAGCGCGGTGCTGGTGTCGGGTTTTGTCGCGCTGACGCTGACGCCGATGATGTGCTCAAAAATCCTGCGCCCGCAAAAAACCCACAACCGCCTGTACCGGATCAGCGAGCAATGGCTGCTGGCGCTCAACAACGGTTATCGCCGGCTACTCACGGCCGCACTCAACAAGCGCTGGTGGATAATCCTGCTGGGTGGCCTGGTTGCGGGCACCAGCGTCCCGTTGCTCACCGCACTCAAATCGGAACTTGCCCCGCTGGAAGACCGCGGCCTGCTGATAGGCATCATGGTCGCCCCCGAGGGCGCAACCATGAATTACACCGATCGCTACGCACGGCAGGTGGAAGACTTTTACTCCAAGGTCCCCGAGATCTTCAACTATTTCATGGTGGTCGCACCGGGCCTGGAGCGACCTAACCCCGTCACCTTTGCATTGTCGTTCGTCAATCTCACGCCATGGGAACAACGCAACCGCAGCGCGCAAGACATCGCCGCGGAGCTCGGCCCGAAGATGTTTATGTTGCCCGGCGTGCTGGCCTTCCCGATCAGCCCACCCTCGCTGGGCCAGAGCTTCCGCAACCCGCCGCTGCAGTTCGTGGTGCAGGGCAACTCGTATGCGGAGTTACAAACTATGGTGGACGCGCTGCTCGCCAAGGCCGCCAAATTTCCGGGGCTTATCAATGTAGACAGCGACCTCAAACTTAATAAACCACAGCTCAAGGTGATGCTGGACCGCGACAAGGCCGCCAACGTAGGCGTCGCGGTGGATCAAGTGGGACGGACGCTGGAAACATTGCTGGGCGGGCGGCAGGTGACGCGCTTCAAGCGTGAGGGTGAGCAGTATGACGTGATTGTCAAACTCCGCGACGAAGAACGCACCAATCCAAATGATCTCTCTTCCATCTTTGTGCGCGGTAACAACGGCCAGTTAATCCAACTGGCCAATCTGGTGCGCATAAAAGAAACCGTCGCGCCGAAGGAACTCAATCATTTTGACCGGCTGCGCTCCGCCACGATTTCCGCGAATCTCGCTCCGGGGTATTCGCTGGGCCAGGCGCTGGAGTTTATGGAAGGCGCCGCTAAAGAGGTGCTTACCAGCAGCGCGAAGACATCGCTGGATGGGCAATCGCGCGAGTTCAAGGAATCGGGCGCCGCCTTGTACTTAACATTTGTGCTGGCTCTGGTCTTTATCTATTTGGTGCTGGCCGCGCAGTTCGAGAGTTTTGTCTCGCCGCTCATCATTATGCTCACTGTGCCACTCGCCATGACGGGAGCCTTATTGTCGCTGAAACTGAGCGGCGGCACACTTAATGTATATAGTCAGATTGGTATGGTGATGCTGATAGGCCTGATCACCAAACACGGTATCCTGATCGTCGAGTTCGCCAATCAATTGCAGGAACGCGGCCACGGCTTGCGCGCCGCCATCATCGAGGCGGCTAGCCTGCGGTTACGCCCCATCCTGATGACTACCGCCGCGATGGTGCTGGGCACGCTGCCGCTGGCGCTGGCCAGCGGGGCCGGCGCCGAAAGCCGCCGGCAGATCGGCTGGGTAATCGTGGGTGGTCTATTACTCGGCACCTTTCTCACTCTGTTCGTCATCCCGAGTGTTTACACGCTGGTATCGCGCACCCGGGAACAGGTAACATATCCGCTAGCCGCTACTCAAGGATAACATCACCATGTTTAAATCCACTCGAATCTTGTTGCTGATTTCATCCCTCTTTCACAGCAGCGTATATGCTGAGGATTTGTTTCAAATCTATCAGCTCGCAGAGCAAAGCGACCCGCAACTGAAGGCGGCGCAGGCAGCGCGGCTGGCGACTCTGGAGAGCAAACCTCAGAGCCAGGCCCTGTTGTATCCCAGCATCAGCGCCGGCGCGAATACGACCGGCAACCGCTTGAGCATTACGCACCCTACCTCGGTAGCGGGAGAAACCTATTTCAATAGTAATGGCTACAGCTTGAGCCTCACACAGCCGGTTTACCATCGTGACAGCTATGTGCAATTGCGCCAGGCCGATGCGCGCATCGCGCAGGCCGACTCGCAGGTAGCCGGTGCGGAACAGGATTTAATCATCCGTGTGTCCGGCCGCTATTTCGATGTGCTTGCGGCGCAAGATAACCTGGAGTTCGCGCGTGCGGAAAAAAAGGCTATTGCGCGTGAACTGGAGCAGAGTCAGCAGCGCTTCGATGTCGGCCTCGTCGCAATCACCGATGTGCAGGAGGCGCAGGCGCGTTACGATCAGGCGGTTGCGCAGGAGATCGCCGCCGAAAGGCAACTTTTTACCAGCCGCGAACTGCTGCGTGAAATCACCGGCCAGGATCATGCCGAGCTAGCGGCACTCGGAGAGCAAATCCCCTTCCTCACCCCCGATCCCGCGGATATCGAGCAGTGGACGCAAACTGCTCTCAAACAGAATCAGCAGCTTGCTGCTGCCCAACACGCCGCGGAGGTTGCCCGCGAGGAGATCGAGCGGCAACGTTCGGGCCATTATCCCAGTGTGGATATAGTGGGCACTCACGCCTACTCGAAATCGGGCGGCGGGCGATTCGGCGCCAGCGAGACAGACAACGACGCGGTCGCCTTGCAGCTCAACGTCCCTATTTATCAAGGCGGCCTGGTCACTTCACGCACCCGCGAAGCGGAATACAAGCACAGTCAGGCACGGGAAACTCTGGAGCAGCAGCAGCGCGCCGCCGTGCGCCAGACGCGCGACTCTTATAGCGGCGTGATCGCTAACATCAGCCGCGTCAACGCGCTTAAGCAGGCAGTCGCATCCAGCAAGACCGCGTTAGAGGCTACCGAGGTCGGCCTTGAAGTGGGCACGCGCACCCAGGTAGACGTGCTCGACGCCCAGCGCGAATTGTTCCGCGCCGAGCGCGACCATGCCAGGGCGCGTTACGACTACATTATCGAAACACTGCGCCTCAAGCAGGCAGCGGGAACCTTGAGCCCCGGCGATGTCGGGCAGATCAATAGCTGGCTAAAGTAGATCGTCCTGCCCATGACTGCCGCAGCCGCGCTCTGTTCCGTCAGACTAAGTCTGCTGGCCGTGGTGGACATTCAGTCCAGGCTCGCGGCTGTAATGCCGCCGGCCAAGCGCGATGAGGTCGTGCGCAACACGGCGATACTGCTGCAGGCCGCGAGTTTACTCAGTGTGCCCGCGCTGCTTACCGAGCAGTATCCCAAAGGCCTGGGCGAAACCGAGCCCGCTGTTACGCACTACTTGCCGCCAGCAACCCCGATTATCGAGAAGACCTGTTTCTCCTGCTGCGCTGCCACAGGCTTCATGGAAAGGCTGCGGCAAAGCCGCAGGGATCAGATCATCCTAGCCGGCATGGAGGCACATGTGTGCGTGTTGCAAACCGCATTGGAATTGCACGCAACGGGTATGCGGGTATTCGTCGTTGAGGACGCGGTCTGTTCGCGCCGCATAAGAAACAAGACCAACGCCATCGCCCGCCTGCGTGCAGCGGGAGTGATCGTCGCCAATACGGAATCGGTGTTATTTGAATGGCTGCGCGATGCGCGACACGAACATTTCAAAAAGATTTCTGAGTTGATGCGTTAAGAAAGCTCTGAATAATTCAGAGCTTTCTGCGCTACAGGGATGTACCGGCATTTTTGCTTTTTGCCAGGCAGGACGCCCCAATGCCGCGGGCACAGGGATGCACTGGAGCGGCCGTGCTCTGTAGGATGGAATTATTCAGAGCTCCCTCAAGGCGTCAACGTATGTACTGTGAAGCGCTTTCCAACAGTGCGTCTAGAGCACCCCGGTTGCGCTCGACCAATTGCTTACCCTTCTGACCGGTCTGATAACGCAGATTGGCGTCTCTCAGATACATCGTAACAGTATCACCCAACTCTTGAGTGTTGTGTATCCGCACGGCCGCGCCGGCGTCACATAATTGCTCGGCGACCTCCGAAAAGTTAAACGTATGAGGACCGGTGATGATCGCTACGCCCTGCGCGGCGGGCTCGATGAGATTGTGCCCGCCCGTTGCTACCAGGCTGCCGCCGACGAAGGCGATATCGGACGCGGCGTAGAATAAATTCAGCTCGCCCATGCTGTCGCCGATGACTATTTCTGTGGCCGCATCACAGGCACGTTGCTCACTACGGCGTACAATGCTGTAGCCCTGTCTTTGACACAACGCGACAATCTTGGCGAAACGTTCGGGGTGACGCGGCACTATTACCAGCAACGCGTTGGGTAGCTCGCGGCGCACCGCCGCGTAGGCATCAAGGATTTGCTGTTCTTCGCCTTCGTGAGTGCTGGCGGCGATCCACACCGCGCGCTCGACACCCCAGGAGCGCCGCAACACTTCGGCCTGCTCGCGCAGGCTGGCCGACAGTTTCATATCATATTTGATATTACCCGTGATACGCACCGAGGCGGGGCTGGCGCCCAACTCGATGAAGCGAGCCGCATCGGCTTGTGTCTGCGCCGCAATGACGGTGATCTTCGTCAGCATCTCGCTGGTTAATCGTTTAACCCGCCGGTAACGCGCGGCGGAGCGCACCGAGAGCCGGGCATTGGCGAGAACGATGGGTAAGTTTTGCGCGTGACAGTAGTGAATCAAATTAGGCCAGAGCTCGGTCTCCATGATGATGAGTAGCCGCGGCCGCAAGCACCACACAAAGCGCCGCACCGCGCCGGGGAGATCATAGGGAAGGTAATAATGGCTAACGTCTTGCTGCAGCGCCGCCTGTACACGCTCCGCGCCGGTCGGGGTCATGGTGGTGACAACGATGCGCCATTGCGGATAACGCGCACGCAAGACCTTGACCAGCGGTACGGCGGCCTGGACTTCGCCCACCGAAACGGCGTGCACCCACAGGCAGTTATCACTCGCCCGCGCTATCCAGCCAAAACGCTCCGGCCAGCGCCGCCAATACGCCGGCGCGCGCAACCCGCGCCACAGCAGACGCAATACCAGCAGAGGCGCGAGAACATACAGCAGGAAGGTATAGAGCCGCCGCGTCAACGGGATTGCAACGATTCCGTATAAGTCTGCACACCCTGTTCAACATCCTTGAACGGTTGGGTATAGCCTGCGGCGCGCAGCGCGGACATGTCGGCCTCCGTGAAACTTTGATAGCGGCCGCGCAGATGATCGGGGAAGGGAATGTATTCTATCAGCCCCTTGCCCTCGGCCTTGATGACCGCGCGCGCCACTTCGTTGAAGCTGTGACTGTTACCGGTGCCTAGGTTAAAAATCCCGGATTTACCACGCTGCTGCAGAAACCACAGGTTCACCGCAACCGCATCGCCGACATAAATAAAATCCCGGCGCTGTTCGCCGTTCGCATAGCCGTCGCTGCCTTCGAATAATCTGACCTTGCCGGTGTCGTGTATCTGGTTACGAAAATGAAACGCGACGCTGGCCATCGTTCCCTTGTGCTGTTCACGCGGACCATAGACGTTAAAATAGCGCAGTCCGACGATTTGGTTCTTGGCCGTAGGCAACAACCGGCGCACATATTGATCGAACAGAAATTTTGAATAGCCGTACACATTGAGCGGAGCCTCGCACTCGCGGCTCTCTTTGAATAGCTTGCCGCCTCCATAGACTGCGGCGCTGGAGGCATAAATGAAGGGTATCTTATGCTTCGCGCAATAGTGCAGCAGGTGTTTTGAATAGTCGTAATTATTGCGCAACATGTAGCGGCCGTCCCATTCCGTGGTGGTCGAACACGCCCCCTGATGCAGGATGGCCTCTATGGGAGGCAAGAATTCCTTCTGCGACTGTACCGCGGACAGGAGTTCGTCCTTATCCATATAGTCCTGAATTTCACAGTCCACCAGATTGGCGAACTTTGCGCCGTTTTCCAGATCGTCAACGACGAGAATGTCGGTACGTCCCTGCTCGTTCAAACCCTTGACGAGGTTGCTGCCGATGAAGCCGGCGCCGCCGGTGACTACAATCATGCAGGAACCTCTGCAAACCTGCGGATTTTGTCTTGATACTTCGTTGCGATTTTTTTCCGCTGCTCACATACTGACGTGTAGGCTGCGCTGCTCAACTTCGCCGCGCTTCGTCTCAAGCCAAACTTCTTGTTTTGCAGCGGCTTCATGCCGTTGATCCCTTGTTATCGGTACGAATGTTTTCGATCATGCGGCTGGTGGAAATGCCTTGTTCATAGCCCAGTATCCGCACCTCGCCACCATGGGCCGTAACGCATTGATGGCCCGCGATCTGCTGCGGCCGGTAGTCGCCGCCTTTCACCAGAATATCGGGCAGTACACGGCAAATGAGCCGTTCCGGCGTGTCTTCCGAGAACGGTGTCACCCAGTCAACGCTCTTCAAACCTGCCAGCACGCGCATGCGTTGCGCGAGCGGATTCACCGGCCGCTGGGCGTCGCCATTGCCCTTCAAACGCCGTACCGAGGCGTCGTCATTAACGGCCACAATCAGCCGGTCCCCCAGCCGTTTGGCCTGTTCCAGATAGCTCACGTGCCCGGCGTGTAAAATATCGAAACAGCCATTAGTCATCACCACTCGTTCGCCGCGCGCGCGCGCCTCCGCCAGCACCGCCAGCAACTCATCCTCCGTCAACAGCGCGGAGTTCACAACGGCGCCCTCCCCCATCGCGCTGCGTAACTCATCAGTGTTCACCGTCGCCGCACCGAGTTTGCCCACTACAATGCTGGCGGCCGCATTCGCCAAGGCAGTGGCGGAGGGAAAATCCTCGCCCGCCGCCAAGGCGGCCGCCAGCACGGAGATCACGGTATCGCCGGCACCCGTCACGTCATAAACCTCTCGCGCATGCGCGGGCAAGTGCAGCGCCTGCTCACCCTCACGCAGCAAGGTCATGCCGCGCTCGCTGCGGGTAATCAGCAGGGCTTGCAGCTCAAGCCGGCGACGCAGTTGCTCACCCTTGCTGACCAATTCTTGATCGTCGCGGCAATGACCCACCACAGCCTCGAATTCCGCCAGATTGGGAGTCATCAGCGTCGCTCCGCGATAGACACCGAAGTCTGTCCCCTTGGGATCCACCAAGACACGTTTGCCGGCCTGGCGGGCCAACACGATCAATTCGCCTACCTGGCGCAGCGCCCCTTTGCCATAGTCGGACAGAACCAGTACATCGCCTTCCGGCAACAGCTTCTTGAGCGGCTCCAGCAGATTTACCGGCGCGTGTTCTGCGAAATCATTCTCAAAGTCAAGGCGGATCAACTGCTGATGGCGGCTCAACACGCGCAGTTTGACGATGGTGGAACATCCCGTCATCTGCACAAAATGACAGTTGACCCTGGCCGCCGCAAGCCGGTTTTGCAGGACCTTCGCCGCCTCATCCTCACCGGTCAACCCAAGCAGGGTGACCTTAGAACCCAGTGCGGCGATATTAAGCGCCACATTCCCCGCCCCGCCGGGACGCTCCACCCTCTGTTCGACACGCACCACCGGCACCGGCGCCTCGGGCGATATCCGTGAGGCGCCGCCGTGCCAATAGCGGTCGAGCATGACATCGCCCGCGACTATTACTCTGGCGGAAGTAAAATCAGGCAAGTGCATGGATAGGGTCGTTATTTTCGGTTGGACAGCGGATTTAAGGATTAAATCATAGCATAATAGGCCGCCCACGATCAGGCCAGCCTGATTCAATGTGAACCGCGCTAAAATAACGGTTATGAGCCCACCTGATACAGTACTCGCGCAACCATTTCCGGTAAAATATTTTCTGACGCCACGCTATTGGCCAACCTGGATTGGGTTGGGAATCCTCCGGGGTATCGCACAGCTTCCCTACCACTGGCAGTTTCAGACAGGAAAATTCATCGGCGCAGTGATGCACCTGATCTCGCAGCGCCGCAGACACATCGCTAAGATCAATATCAAGTTATGCTTTCCCGAATTCGACGAGCAGCAGCGCCGGCGTTTGTTAAAAAAACACTTCGCTTCCTTAGGAATGAGCTTGGTGGAAACGGCAATGAGTTGGTGGACACCCGATGCCAGGCTGCGTAAGCTGGCATGGGTAGAGGGATTAGAGCATCTCGAACAAGCCCTGCAACAGGGTAAGGGCGCGATCCTGCTCAGCGCCCACTTCACTAATCTGGAGATCGGCACGCACTTACTCGCTATCCACACCCGTTTCCATGCGATGTACAAGGCGCATAAAAACCCTCTATTTGATACCGTGATGAAACGCGCCCGTGAGGTCCGCTGCGAGATCGCCATCCCGAGCGATGACGTGCGCGGTATGCTCAACAGCCTGAAAAAAAATATCGCTGTGTGGTACGCATCAGACCAAAACTACGGCCTCAAGCACAGCGTGTTTGTGCCTTTTTTCGCCATCCCGGCGGCGACCAATCCCGCGCCGCTGCGGCTTGCCCGGCTCAGCGGCGCGCCGATCATCCCCTTCATGATACAGAGGCGTGACGAGCAAGGGGATTACCTGCTCACGTTATTACCCGCCATGGAAGACGTCCCTGGTGAGGATATCTATCAGGACCTGCTGCGCATCAGCCGCTTGATAGAAGCGCAAGTCCGCAAGGCGCCCGAGCAATACCTCTGGGTGCACCGGCGCTTCAAAGATCGCCCTCCCGGCGAAGCCGGTTTCTACACAAACTAAGGAGCATCGCATGAGCTGCCCTGTCAGCGTCGTCGTTATTACCTTGAATGCCTCACGGCATCTCCGGCAATGCCTGGAGAGTGTGCGCTGGGCGGATGAGATCGTGATTGTGGATTCGGGCAGCACGGATGATACGCTGACCATAGCGAGGCAGTTTAGCGATAGTATCGTTCATCATGATTGGGCAGGCTACGGACCGCAGAAGCAATTTGCCGTCAGCCAGGCGAAGCACGACTGGATACTCAGCCTAGACGCCGACGAATCGCTTAGCCCCGAACTTGCCGGAAATATCCGGCGCGCTCTGCAAGAGGGTCCGCCTTCTTATGCCTATAATCTGAGACGCCGCAATCAATTCATGGGGCGTTGGCTAAGACACGGCGAGGGCTACCCTGATTTAGTGCTGAGGCTGTTTGACCGCCGCCACGCGCGCTGGAGTGACGATGTCATTCATGAGCAGGTTATTTATGGTGGTCAGCCGGGCGAGTTGGCGGGTGATCTGCTGCACCGGTCCGAGGATGGCATTGACGCTTACCTGGAGAAGCAGAATCGCTACACCAGCTTGCAGGCTGAACGCCTGTATCAACAAGGCGTATCTACCAACCTCGCGCAACTCCTGCTCAGCCCGCTGCTGCGCTTCTGCAAATTTTATATTGTCCGGCGCGGTTTCATGGACGGAGTACCGGGACTGGTGCACATTGTCATCGGTTGCTGCAACAGTTTTATCAAGTATGCAAAATTACGTGAACTCAGCAAAATCTCCAACCGTGCTCCTGATTTATAGCTTGGTAGGGCGGCTTGCGCGTAGCTTAAGGTACGCTAGCCAAGCCCCCAGCAGCAACACACTTAATATCGCATGCTCATGATGCAGGGTTGTATTGGCCGCCCCCACGCCTACCGTCACCCACCAGGCGCTGAAACTGCCACCCCACAACATCCAGGTCATATTGTCATCGGCAGCACCGGGAAGAAAACGCCACAATTCATATAGCCACGCTGTCAACACAGCTATCAGCACTGTAAAACCAAATACCCCTCTCTCAGCCAGCGTCGTGAAATATAAGCTGTGGGCATGGGTATTGGCCAGATAATCACTCGCTGTGTAAACGCGACCCGTTGCCTCGACCCATTGTTTAACACGCTCCAGACTGATCTGGTCGTAGTTATGCATGCCCACACCGAACAGCGGAAACCGCCGCCATGCCTCTAGCGCGGTATTCCATATTTCTCCCCGGTATGACAAGGGGTCGCCGGCAGCTAACCGAGCTTGGTATTTGACAACGACGTCCGGCTTACTGAAGTAGGCAATAGACAGGGAGACCGTCAGGGCAACAATCGTTAACCCGGCAATGGCCTTCGATTTTCTCAACCAGACCAGAGCCATGAGCAAGGTAAGCGTAATGATGGCGCCCACCGCCCCACGGCTTGCACTGATAAATACCCCAGCCGCAAGCGCCCCGATAGACAGAAGACCCGCCGTGCGCCATAGCCAGCCCAGCCGCTTGCCATAAACGAGCAATGTGCCCAAAGCTACACCATAGCTGATGGCGAGATAAATCGCACTGTGGTTGACGTGTCCCACGGAACGCAACTCCAGAAGCTCACGGCTGTGTGCCACATAAACGGTCCACAATGCATCGCTCAGCGCAATCAGGCTGGAAATAATCGTGGTCACCAGCAACCACTGCAGCTCCCGTTCACCATAGCCGCTGCGCTTGAGCGCCCACAGGATAAGCCCGTATCGCAGCAGATCATTGGCGCCCCGCCATTCCTGATAGTGAATGCCCGCGAACAGCGCGACAACATAACCTGATGCGATCCACAAGGCGATCAAACTGTCCCAACCATCCCAGGCGCCGCCAAAATCCTGGTCCGCTAGCCGGTGATACAACCAGACCATCATCCAGCCGCCCCACAGTATGTTTTTTGGCGCTTCGAGCAGAGGCAAAAACAGCACCAAGCCTAACAGCAGAATAAGTTCCACTGGCCGCTTAAAAGTGTTTTTTACCATTGGGGCTTTAATGCGTTACGGGATAATAGTCTTGAAATTGATCAGGCGTTCCGAATGATCACGCAAACAGTCACTCAGGACTTTACCACCTGTAGCTCGAAGTACAGGGTGCTGGCGCGGAATATGAAGCAGTATTTTTTCTCGAAGGACTCCGGGCTAAGCAAAAAGATCAGCCGCCCAATCAGCCCCAGCAAACCACCGCCAAACGATAGGTGGCGGCGTATTATCCTTAACCCTCCCCCAATGTAATGGCGTGCTGATATTTTCTCGAAATGGTCAAAAGAAAAATACGAAAGGTGATGCAGGTGTGTTGGATCCCGCCAGGATGACAGCGAGGTAAAGTGCGGGGTAATGATGGTGATTTTTGCAGCGTGTTTCGCCGTCCGCACCATTTCCGCCATCAATGCCGGTATGTCCAGCACATGCTCGATGAGGTTGTCCAGATAAAACTCATCAACCGTGTCATCTTTGAATGGCAGTGAGCGGTTAATGTCGCAGAGTAGATCCGCGGCCTGACACCTAGCTCGGTCAACACCGATACAACCCTCCAGGCGTTTGTTGCCGCAGCCGAGATTGATTCTGATCTGCTTTTCTGTACCGCTAGTTATCATCCGATTGCTTCATGAAATAGGCGCTCCATTTTGTCGAGCATGGTTTCGAGGTCAAATTTTTCCTGCGCCAATTTCCTGGCAGCCGCACCCAGGGTTTGGCCCAGCCGCGCATCGTGCAGCACCCTGCTGATAGCTTCATGCAATTGCCGTGAGTTTTTCGGCTCGACAATCAGGCCCGTTTGTTCATGCCGTATCGCTTCCAGAATGCCGCCCAGGGCGGTGCTCACAACGGGTAGCCCACATAGCATGGCCTGAACTACAGCCTGCGGCACGCCCTCATTGGCGTAAGACGGCAACACGAAAATATCCATCGCCCGCAGCCACGGCAGCACATCCTGTTGATTACCCGCCATTATAATACGCTCGTTGAGCCGCCGTTCCGCAATATGCCTGCTTATGGCCGCACGTTGTGGCCCGTCCCCGACTATCAACAGCAGCGTATTGTTGTCGGACAGCCTGGCGAATGCTTCGATCAGAAAATAATGTCCTTTCCAACTACGCAACGTGGCCACTATCCCTATAATTTTTTTCTCCGGATCAAGCCCCAGCGCGCGGCGAGCCTGCAACGCATCACCTGGCGTGAAGTGGTCGGAGTCAATGCCGGTAGGAACAGCGCTAACCGCCTCGGGCGGATAGCCATTTTGCTCGATGAGTTGCCGGCGCAGCGCTTCGCTAGTGGTAACAATGTGCTTACTGGAGCGGGTATACAGCCAGCGCGTAGCGAAGTTCAGGGGTACCGGCGCTGAAACATGCCGAGTCCGCACCAGCGGAGCGGCATGGCGCAACATCCGCGTCGCGATTGCGGTTAGCCAACTGTCGGTGGAACTATGGGTATTGACCACGTCTACCCGGCGCTTTCTCAACCACTGCCATAGCGCATAAACCCCCTGCAGGGACTTGCGTGCTATTGGAAGTGCCACTGTCGGTATAGCGCGCCGGCTGGCTTCGTTATAAATAGTGGACTCGCGCGGGCATAATATAATGACCTGATGGCCGCGCGCCCGCATACCCTCGGCTTCGTTGAGGATGCGAAGCTCCTGACCACCCCAGCCGAGCGAAGACTCGGTGTGTACGATAACCATGGAGGCTGGCTTAAAGCTGAGCGCTTAGTAGATTTTGATAAAGCGCCAACAATTGCTGAGCCATGTTTTTTTCACTCAACTGTTCCGCGGCCCGGCGTGCCGCATCGCCGGAGGCGCACCTGTATTCCGAAACAAACATATCCTGCATGGCCTCCACCCATTTATTTTTATCCAAGGCATCACAGACATAACCACTATTGCTGTTTTGTATCAACTCAGCCGCACCACATTTGCTGCTGGTAATCACCGGTAAGCCCGAGGCCATCGCCTCAAGGGCCGCATTGGGAAAAGGATCGTACAGGGTAGGGAGCACGAAGACATCGGCTGCCCCATAAAACGGCGTGACGTCCTGTTGCGCACCTGTAAAATGCACGCGCCCGGCGATCTTCAGCTGCTCTGCCTGAATCAGGAAGTCACGCATCTTTTTATCTTTACCTACCACTAACAGATGCGCGGCGTCTGGAAGTTCTGCCAGAGCATCGAGCAACAGACGCACTCCTTTACGCTCAAAACCAGAACCTACTAACAGGAATACCATCGCATCGGCGGGAATCGCATGTCGGGCGCGGGTTGCGGCACGAGACTCGCGCAACCCCGGGTGAAACAGATTCGTATCCACATCGTTGTAGATCACATGCAGCCTGTCCTCCGGTAGGGAAAAATAGCGGATGATCTCATCCTTCACCATCCGTGAGTTACAGATCACGGCGCGCAATCTGCGGCTGGCAAATAATTTCCGTTCCGCAAACTGTACATAATGATGGTAAGGATTTAAGGCCAGACGCAACCTTCCCCAGCGTCCCAGTCTGCGGCGACGCTGTTTAAGCCATTCCCGGTGCACGCCATCACCGGCACGATAGATATCGCAGCAGCTCAACCGTTCATGCGACTGCACCAGATCAACAGGATATTGCGCCAGCAGCGCGCAGGCGCAGCGCGCAAACCCCCAGTCACGCCACACGCTACCGAGATAAAACGGATTACAAGGTAATAAGCGTACACCCTGCACGGCCTGCCATTGGCGAGCAACCAAGACCATATTTACAGGATGGTTTTGCAACGCGGCCAAGGTGCGCGATACAAAGCGTTCCGCGCCGCCATCCACGCTATAGCGCTGCCGCACCAGAGCCAGCGTCAGACTCATCATCTAGTGACATCCTTAATGGCATCCAGAACATCTCCAACAGGAATGTTAGTTAAACACTCGCTGACCTTTCCACCGCCGCAGCCGTCCAAGCCGCAAGGGCGGCACGAGTAATCCGCCGTGATAATCTTATGCCGGACTTGCCACGGTCCCCATACCCGCTCATCGCTCGGCCCAAACAACGCAACAACCGGCGTCTGCACCGCCGCGGCGATGTGCATCGGGACGGAATCCATGCCCACAAAGCACTTTGCCCGAGCGGTAAGGGCAGTCAATTGCTTGAGGCTCAACTGGCCGGCAAGATTAATAGCGGGGCGTATCAGCCTCGCCAAAATACGCCGCACAATAACCATTTCTTTTTCATCCGGCGCCGCGGTGACAAGCACCTGTTCGCCGGCTTCGTGGAGAGCGTTAATCAAGTCGGCATAGGCGTCTTCACGCCATGCCTTGAACAACCAGCGCGAAGTGGGATGCAAATGGATGAATTGTTTATCGCGCAACCCATGTTGTCCCAGCTCACGGTTGATGTAATGCTCCGCCTCGGGGCCAGAGATCAAAATCAGTCGTCGCTCTTCAGGATTTGGATAAATACCCAATCTACGCAAAGCATCCAGATGCTGCTCCACGATGTGACGCGATGTCGTTACCTGGCGGTAAAGGTGCGAATAACTGTTACGCCACAGTGATCCGCGCCGTTGCAAATACTCTCCCGCCACGCTGTAGCGCGGCGCCAACAACCGGGTTAGCCACGCGCCGCGCGGATGTTCGGTGAGGTGGATGACTAAATCGTAATTGCGCTTCTTGAGCGTCTTTAATAAATTTACTTCCGCGCCGAGGCGTTGAATGGAATTTAAATTTTTCCAATCCCGGTCTATGGTGAAAATGTTTTCTAGCGCGGGATGCAGCGTCAGCATGTCCTGCGTATCGCGATAGACCAAGGCGTCAATCTGTACATGTGGCGCATGATTTTTCAATACGCTACACAGCGGAGAGGTTAGCAGCACATCGCCGTGATGGCGTAATTTAATCACCAACGCGCGTTGCAATGTATTCAAATCAATGGCGTCAGTGAGCATGGGCGTGCGCCTCTCCGCTATTCATCAATACCGTCATCGTTTCCCAGACTTTACCGGCAGAGATGGTCTGGTAACAGGCAGGCGTTACGTCGCTTGGCCCATGGTAAGTACAACGGCGTTGCAGGCACGGCGAGCAACTAAAATTCGCGCACAGATGCCGCGCCGCCGCGCCCAGCGTGCCGGTCAAGCCCGGTTGCGTGGCGCCGTACAGCGTCACGCTCGGCACGCCCAACGCCGCCGCCAGGTGCGCGAGACCGCTGTCCACGCCGATCACGCCTTGCGCGCCGGCCAATATGGCAGCCGTCTCGGTCAGGTTCATGCGCTGCAATACCTCAGCGTTGGGGCAGGCTTGCACGATGCGCATAGCGCGTTGGCGTTCCACTTCGTTGCCCCACGGCAGGCGCACCTTGAACCCAGCCTGCTGCGCCACGCGCGCGAGTTCAATCCAATACGCCTCCGGCCATTGTTTGCTCGACCAGGTCGTGCCGTGCAAAAAGACCGTATAGCGATCCGTATAGCGATACGCTAGAAATTGCGCGCACTCGATGCCGTAATCTAAATTATTTTCCGGCAGCGTATAACCCAAGGCCGCCGCGAATAATTGGCGCACGCGCTGAATGGCGTGTTGGCTCTTGGGAATAACATAGCGTTCTTGATACGCCCACGCTGCCCACGCCTCACGCGCAGAGGAGCGATCCAGACCACAACGCACACCGTGTGCCATACGACTCAACAGTGCGCTTTTAATCAGCCCTTGGGCGTCAATGATTTTGTCATATTGCCGCGCGCGTAACATGCGCAAAAATTTTCCGTATTCGCCGTTGGAAAAACCTTGCAGCGGTCGGTTACGCCAGCGTCGCACAGCCACCGGAATCACGCTGTCAACCGCCGGATGCCAGGCCGGAATTTCGGCAAAGGCCTCTTCCACCACCCAGTCAAAACAGATGCCCGGCACCGCGCGCACGGCGTCGCTGAGCGCCGGCAGTGTGTGCAGCACGTCGCCCAGCGAAGAGGTTTTTACAATCAAGACGCGCATTGTTCGATGGCCTGCAAAACCTGATCGGGTTTCAACTCGCGCAAACAATTGGTGTGGCCGAGCGGACACTCGCGCTTGAAGCAAGGGCTGCACGGCAGGCGCAGCGATAAAATTTTCGCGCTGCCGCTCAACGGCGGCGTCAAGCCCGGATCGGAAGAGCCGTAAATAGCAACGAGCTTACGCCCCAGCGCGGCGGCGACGTGCATCAGCCCCGAATCATTGCTCACTACAAGATCGGCCAGCGACAACAGGTCAATGGCCTCGGCCAGCGTGGTACGCGCGGCGAGATCCACGCACTGCATGCCTGCTAGTGAGCGCAGCCTGGCGGTAATGCCGGCATCTTTTTCGGAACCGAACAGCCACACCTGCCAACCTTGCGCGAGCTTGGCCTTGGCGACTTCGGCGTAGTATTCCGCCGGCCAGCGCTTGGACGAACCGAATTCGGCGCCGGAGCAGAGCGCCAGCAAGGGCGCGGCGGGCCGCTCCAAACCTAAGCGTGCCAGGGCCATTTCTACACCGCTCTCGGTCACAGCGAGGCTCGGGCGGGGGAATTCCGCGGGCAAAGCCGCGCCGGCGTGCACGCCTAATGCAACGAAACGTTGCACTGTCATTGGAAGTCGGCTCTTATCAAGATGTCTTGCATCGTTGAGCAAGCCCCAACGCCACTCGCCGACATAGCCGGTACGCACGGGGATCTTTGCCCAAAAAGGAATCAATGCGGACTTGAGGGAATTAGGCAGCACGATAGCCTGATCATAGCCTCGCTCGCGCAGGCTATGCGCCAGCCGGTAACGCACCATAAGCTTCAACTGTCCATGCTTGAAGGGCAAGTCCAGCGCCTCATGCACTTCCGGCATACGCGACAGCAGCGCCAGTGTCCAGGCCGGGGCCAGCACATCAATCCGCACACTCGGATGACACTGCTTAATAAGCCTGAACAGACTCTGCGCCATCACCATGTCGCCTATCCAGGAAGCACCGACGACAAGGATTTTATTGATGCTCACGTCGTGATAAGCAAGCGCCTAGGTCAGCCCTTATCCTTAAGGAAGCTCTGAATAAGTCCATCCCTGGACTTCTCAGAGCACGAAAAGCCAAAATGCGATTTTGACTTTTCTTCATTTTTCAATCGCTTAGGCGATTGAAAAATGGCAGCGCGTCGT
>JACXTT010002694.1_pt1 | contig 27908 bp, 27 predicted proteins | sample 9270951 | NCBI WGS metagenome assembly JACXTT01 (sample SAMN15532306, study PRJNA645909) | rock metagenome | isolation source: weathered quartz diorite | place: Puerto Rico | collected 2017-06-21 | reverse complement strand
AATGTTATTTAAACGTGCAAAAAAACGCAACCGACGGGTCTATAATTGTCTTCCACGACAGCGAAAAAGCCTTTGAAAGGATGGCCTACGCATTGCCGGGAGTACTGGAGTATTTTAGTGCGCGCGGGTTTGGTTTTGATAAAATACCGGGTTGAAAAGAGGGAGAGGGAACCTGTTTATCCCGTGCCGGGAAATAAGCTGAAACCCTTGCTGGGAGCGGGTTTTATGGGCCGTACTTTCGTAAAAAAATTTGGGCCTGGGTAGAAACCCTGGCCCGTTTTTAATCCGTACCCTATGAAAACTGACTTAAAGGTATAATAATTTTTGATTAATGCAAAGTTATTTCATGGCACCCGGTATTTATTGTGCCGTCCGTGGCAAATTACCGGTTCTTGGAAACTGCGCATATACGGAAATGATTTTAGGAGCAGGCAGAATAACGCATAATTTCTCCAATTTTGCAACATGAATTTAATCGATACGCACTGTCATTTGTACCTGGATAATTATGATGCCGACCTCCCTGCTGTTATGGAAAGGGCTCAAAATGAAGGAGTTGAAAAGTTTTATCTTCCCGCCATCGATAGTACGGTCATTGCCCGCCTGCTGGAAACGGAAAGCCGTTTTCCCGGAAAATGCCTGGCTATGATGGGCCTGCACCCCTGTTCGGTAAAGGAAAATTATGAAGAAGAGCTGCAGCTGGTGGAGGAATGGCTGGCGCGTAGAAAATTTTCGGCAGTAGGGGAGATTGGGCTGGATTTTTACTGGGACAAGACGTTTACCGATCAGCAATACGATGCGTTCCGGCGTCAGCTCTTGCTGGCGCGGCTATACCACCTGCCCGTGGTGCTGCATTCCCGCGATTCGCTCAATGAGAGCATCGAACTGGTAAAATCAATGCACGATGGCCGTCTTTCCGGCATTTTCCATTGTTTCGGCGGCACCCTGGAACAGGCGCGGCGGATAACCGACATGGGGTTTTACCTTGGCATCGGTGGTATTATTACGTATAAGAATGCCGGCCTGGGGCCGGTATTGGAGCAGATTTCGCTGGATAATATGGTGCTGGAAACGGATGCGCCTTATCTTACGCCGGTACCCTTTCGCGGCAAACGCAATGAAAGCAGTTACCTCCGCTACATTGTACAAAAGCTGGCGGATATAAAGCAACTGCCGGTACAGCAGGTGGCTGAAATCACCACCCAAAATGCCCAAAAAATATTCGGTGCCTAAGGCCCGAAACCGTATTTTTGCAACCCGGTAAAATGACCCGGAGAGTTGTCCGAGTGGTTGAAGGAGCACGCCTGGAAAGTGTGTATACTCGAAAGGGTATCAAGAGTTCGAATCTCTTACTCTCCGCAGGAAGAAAACTACTGATGGCCCCCGCTACGCGGGGGCTTTTTTGTTTTGAGCTCCCCACCTTGAGATCACCGCAGGTAATCTCTTACTCTCCGCAACGCCATCTGCGATACTCCAAACATTTCTTATGTGTGGAAAAAAAAAGTAATAATTCCCGGCTATCTGTAAAACACACGACAGAACACTGTTTGCATCTCTTCTTCCTTTGTATCGTAAAAAATAAATTATGGAAAAGAATAGGAGAGGCTATATCTCACTAAGAACAATCGTTTTACTTGCCGTTGCCGTACTGGCATCCGCCTTTGCAAAAGCCCAAACAGTTAATGGCAAGCCCTTCGTAAATGTAAATGAACAAGGAGTAATACTGGATGGCTACGATGCAGTAGCCTTTTTTACCGACAACAAACCGGTAAAAGGAGATACGCAGTACCAGTTCAGCTACGAGGGAGCTATTTATTATTTTGTGTCACAGGAGCATCTTGCCCTGTTTAAAGCAACCCCCGACAAATACAAACCCCAGTTTGGTGGATGGTGCGCTTATGCCGTTTCACTGGGAAGGGTGGCACCGATTGATGTTAACACCTTTTCAATTGTAAATGGCCGCCTGCTAATACAGCATAACCAGCGCGCGGTAAATGGCTGGAACAAAGATGTGAAGGGCAATTTATCACTGGCCGATAAATACTGGCCCGCCGTAGTAAATAATGGTGGTAAACAAATCACTACCGACGATGAAAAGAAATTCCTTAACAACGTCACCGAAGAAGGTGTCATTTTGCAGGGTTACGATGCAGTAGCCTATTTTACCGACAATAAGCCGGTCAAAGGCAACCCCAACTATTCCGCCCGCTACAACGGCGCTACGTACTGGTTTGTTTCAGACGCACATGCAATCATGTTTAAAGACCATCCCGACATGTTCGCCCCCCAATACGGCAATTTCTGCGGCTATGCCATGAGCTTAAATAAACTTCGCCCCGTCGATCCCACCATTTTCCAGGTCGTAGATGGCAGGCTGATCCTTCAGCATACACAGGATGCCTATACACAATTCAATAAAGATGTAAAAGGTAATATAGTTAAAGCTGATGGTTACTGGCCCGGCCAGGTAAAGAAGCATGCCGGTAAAAAAGTGAAGTTCGATAAACCGGCACACCCCATTGCTGAAAACAATTCACCCAATTCACCGGTGCAAAATTAATACTCCCGGCAGTAAAAAAACGATAATGAAAAGAATACTATTTATACTCAGTTGCACACTTGCAGTAGCAACCGCCGGTACAGCACAAACTATCAGTACAAAAAATATCTCCCTTGATGGCGCAAAAAAAATTGTAGCTGAAGCCGTAAAATATGCAAAGGCAAATAACGCTCCCGGCGGCGCCATAGCCGTAGTAGATGCTGGTGGCAACCTGGTCTACCTGGAGCGGCTGGACAATACCTTTCCTGCAGCCGCCGAAGTGGCTATCAAAAAAGCAAATACCGCCGCCACATTCAAAGCACCCTCCTCCAAACTGGAAAATGCCATCAATGGAGGAAGACAGGCGCTTATCACGGTAGGACATACTTTTTTACAAGGCGGTATTCCCATCATCTCCGACGGACAGGTAGTAGGTGCCATCGGCGTAAGCGGCAGCGCCAGTGCGCAGCAGGATGAAGACATGGCCAATGCCGGTGTAAAAATAAAACTGGATTAACGCCCTCTTATAAGACCTGAAAAATTCTCTTAACATGAAACGCCATAACAGCATTTACCTGCTTTTTGCAATACCCTTTGTCGCTGCTTGCTATGCAGTTCCCCTCGCAGCGCAGGAAACAAGGCAATTAGCAGTAGATAAACCACAGGCAGTAGCCGACTTACGCAGCAATGAAGGCGCGGCACTCGTTAATGCCCAATGGTATGTACAACCCGCGGAGATACAGGAAACCGCTTTTAAATTACCGGGCAGTTCTCCTACAGATGCCATGCTCCTGTATCCAACCGGCATGGCTGTCAAAACGCATACCCTCCATCCCCAGGCAGGTGCAGCCGGTTTCGATGAAGGGTTCAAAGCCATCAAACCTACGGAACTGGAGACAAGAGAGGGAACAGGGCTGGTCTCCTTTGTCTGGTTCAAAGTAGATCTGACCATCCCGGCGACTATCGGCAAGCTGAATACTACCGGTACAACCGCTGTTTTTGAAATTGTCATGGATGATTACAGTGAAATATGGGTGAACGGAAAACAAACCGATGTATTCGGGCAAAGCGGCAACGGTGTAATCGCCGGTTATAATACCCGTAACCGAGTCATACTAACCAACGATGCAAAACCCGGGGACCATTTCTCCATTGCAATACTCGGTATCAACGGCCCCCTGGGCAAGATTCCCGACAATTATATATGGGTGCGCAATGCCGTAGTCGATTTCTACCCATCGCTCCCCACCAATACAACGTGGAAGGACATCGGTAAGATTTATGCCATCGACGACAAACTCAACAGCATCATTACACCCGGCACAAAAGTGGAGAAAGTGGCCGAAGGCTTCCAGTTTACCGAAGGGCCGGTATGGCACCCCGGCGGCTACCTCTTATTCAGCGATCCCAATACCAATACCATCTACCACTATAACCCGAAAAATCACAACGTAACCGTATACATGAGCCACAGCGGTTATACCGGTGCTGACATCGGGGAGTACGGGCAGCCTGGCTCCAATGGGCTGGCGATAGACAAAGAAGGCCGTCTTATTGCAGACCAGCATGGAAACCGCCGCGTGGTTCGCTACGAAAAGAAAGGCCCGGTAACCGTACTCGCCGATAAAATAGATGGTAAACGATTCAACAGTCCCAATGATATTCTATTAAAAAGCGATGGCACTATATATTTCACCGATCCGCCATACGGGCTGCCCGGTTTCTTCAACGACCCCCGCAAAGAACTGGATTACGCTGGTGTTTTTATGATTAAGAATGACAAAGTGCTGTTGGTTTCAAAAGACCTGGGCGGCCCTAACGGATTGGCTTTTTCACCCGACGAAAAATATTTTTATGTCACCAACTGGGATATCCGCGATATCCATCATACCAAAACATTGTGGCGCTATGAAGTACAGCCAGATGGCACCTTAAAAAACGGTAAAATATTTTTCGATTTCAGCTTTACCGAAGACGACGAGGCGCTCGACGGGATGAAAGTAGATAAACAAGGCAATTTATTTGTGTCCGCCCCGGGCGGTGTATGGATACTTTCACCCGAAGCAAAACTGCTGGGCAAGATCGTAACACCCGAACGCCCGGCAAATATGGCATGGGGCGACGATGACGGAAAAACATTGTATATGACGGCCCACAGTAGCTTATACAAAATACGAATAAACACGGGTGGTAAATTCTCCTGGCAATAATGGGTAAAACACAGGCTATTCATGCCACTGTAAGCTGGCCGACATTTCCCCTGGCTGCGCCGCATTACTTTTGAACCACGCGGGCAATTTTCCCGCGTGGTTGTATTATGAAACATTACTCCCCTGCACGGCTGTTGGTATTGACTACCCTGTTGATAGCGCCCTTGCCAAAGCTATCCGCACAGCAAACCACCAACGCACTGAAAATGGATACTATCGCCACCCGTACCTGCTGGCCCCAGTTCCTTACCGCATTCAGCCATTTTCCCGAATTAGGCCAAACGGCTATCCGGGTTCGCATAAAACACAGCCGCTCCCCTCTGTCTACAAGACCCGCCTGGTCCACTATTTTCCGCAGAAGCAGTAAGCGCATATATATCATCACCATCAGTGACAGTACCATCAAACACCTCACGCCTATCTTATTTAAGAACCTTGACTATAATGCACAGGTGGGTGTGTTGGGGCATGAATTAAGTCATGTATCCGATTTTAGACGAATGCATTTTTTCGGACTTATGCGCGTGGGCGTCGGCCACTTGTCCGGTCGTTACGTCGATCGCTTTGAATTTAAAACAGATAGCATTTGCATTGCCCATGGGTTAGGTACTTACCTGCTCGCCTGGAGTATTTTTGTACGGCAGGCTTTACAGCTTAATAACTGGGGCGGGGCTGACAATAGTAATATCGTTCCTGTTAAGAGAGAGCGGTATATGAATCCTGCCACTATTGAAAAACGAATCAGGGCTGAGGCGCAGCCATAAATACCGGTCGCCTTTATTTTTCACAGTCGGCAGAACAATATTCAATCGTATTACCATACTTCTCAGTAATATAAGAATAGCGTTGAATGCTATGATCAGCATTTACATAAAGCACCATCCAGTCGTCATACTTCACCACATGGGCATGCAGCGTTACGGGCTCCGCCACAAAATTCCTTACAGCCTCGTTCACCTTTCCGCCATCGGCGCCGGCAAGCAGATAATAATTTTCCTCCCCCTTTTCATTAGTCACTTTCAGCATTGGTGAAATGCCGCCCAGGATGCAACGGATGGCGCAATCCCTGTGAGGCTTTCCCTGGCCCGGTTTCATCACTCCGAAATAACATTTGGGATCGATTATTTCACCTTTTATCGTCATCTGTCCCAGGTCTTCTCTTACCGGCAATAAATCACCGGCTGCCATAGCGCCCGCTTTAACAAGGGGGGTGTCATTGGCGCTAACCTGCATAAGCAACTTACCATCATTATACAGCAGCGTTCCCTTCAGTGTTACTTCACGATTGTCAAGGGAAATATTTTTTTGTTGTGCTATACCTGCCATAATCCCATCCGCACCAAACTTCCCATAGCCAATCAACGGAATGGTAGTATAAGAAAAGCGTCCTAAGAGATCCTTTCCGCTGATGGCCTTAATACAGGGCACTGGCTTACTGAAGTAAATCCCTTTCACTTCCGTTAGCTGGCCAAATTCAAAATTGCCGGAACCAAATTTTTTCTGTGATATTGCCAGTAATACACCCGTAATAACCACCAAAACAAACAGGACAACTACTATCTTTTTGGTATGTTTGGCAAAACTACGCGGCGCTTTCGCCATCCAGCCAATATAAAATTCATTTGTAGCCATATCTTCAATTGATTTTCTAAATCGGAATAATAGCCCCGGGTCTTTCGGTCCCCTCGGCATAAGGTGCAGGATTCACCCATACGCCATTTTCATTTATCTGCACATCATAGGTGCTCACTTTTTCCTTAAAGGGAGGCGGCGATTGCCCGTTTTGCGGAAGGTACTGGTAGCCGTGCCACGGGCAGGTAATACATCCATCCAATACCTTACCCTCGCCAAGCGGACCGTTCTGGTGTTTGCAAACATTGTTGATCGCAAATAACTTACCCTGTGTTTTATACACTGCGATGCGCTCTTTGTCAATACAAAACATCTTTGCCCTGCCTTCCTCAATATCATTTACGTTACAAACGAATACAAACCCTTCCTGCTCCAAATCATATTTAATACTATCCTTCCGTATTTCCCGGTACCCGGTTATAAGATGCAGTACAATAAGTGTGGCAGAACCAACCGCCAGCATCCAGGTAAAAACAGGACTTGTTTCATATTGAATGGCCCCGAGCATCACATGCATCACCACCAGGAAGTACGCCAGGTATACAAACATGTGCAGCGTCTTCCATACCCGGGGAGAAAGATTGTGCAGCCAAAAATCATGACTGGACGCCGCCATCAGGAAAAAAATCAGCAACGCCAGGAGCCCCAGTGCCTGAAAGGGAAAGCCCGGTAATGAAGAAAAATTGGTATTCGATGTAAATAAGGACACAAGCGGGTTGACGTTGCCCAGGGCATGAAACTGGAAAATACTGAAACTTCCATGCACCAGCGCCACCGTAAACATAGTCACCCCCAGGTGCCTGCGGTTGTACAACAGGGGCAGAAATTTTATGTTGAGGCGTGTAAGCGGCCCGATAGCCAGTATAACATGCAGGAGCAATAAAGCAAGCGTTGAAGTAGAACGGATCAACGCCGTCTCAAAAGTATATTCCGGGTTGAAGATGGCCGTAAAAGAAATAAACACCACAAGGTATAAAACGCAAAACCCGGCAATCAGCCCGTCATATAGCCTCTTTTGCCGGTTCCACCCCACCGCAGAATAAGATACTCCCATGGCTAAAAATTTATAGTGTCGATAACTTGCTGGTGAATAAAATCATAGAGCAAAAGCTGGCTGGCGCCGGCAACGGCAAAGGAACCAGGCGCCAGGCTAAAATGATAAATACCCCTTGCTTCAATGCGCCCGATAAATTCGGCCCTGCTTATATTCCTGTTGCCTGTTGCGGTTTTATACAGCAGGGCTGTAGGTACGGTTAGCACGTTTTTATTCACCCATTCCAGTTGCCAGGCAACTGCGTCCCTTCTAAGGCGTATCGTATAATTTTCTTTTTCTATTGCCTTTACGATTTCCGGCAGCGCCACCGTATTCCCCGGTTGTAACAGGCTATTGGTGGGCTGTCGGGGTATGGCCAGCCTTGCACTCACAATACCTGCCGGCAATGCTATTAAAAGAAGGGCCCATAGCTGGAAATGCCTTCTTCGCAGTTGTTTAATCATTTGGCTTGTTTTACAGTGTTAATCCACTTCCGTAATAAAAGCGGCCAGAACACCATCGTGCCAGGAACAATAATGATGCGAAAACCAATGCTGCACCCATGAGCCCCCTCATCGGTTTTTTCCAAACCTTTTACAACAAAAGCTATCGCAAACAACAGCCCGCAGCCCAGGTAAAAGGCCATTGCGATTAATATTATTTTTATTATTTCCATTAGCACATCATTCCTATAAATGTTCCAGTATATCTTTTACGCTGGCCCGGTTGCGGTAATCGGGGTCAAAATGACGGAAAACGATTTTCCCCTCTTTGCTAATCACATATACGGCGGGAACCGGCAGGTATGCGCCATTGGAGCCATTTGCCACGTTAAAATCAATGCCGTAGCCTTTATATTTTTCCTGCATTACCGGGTCCACTGCATAGGCTACATCATAGCTTTTCATGATCTTCAGGCCTTCATCAAACAAAATGGGATAGGTAGCTTTTGTTTTAGCAATAGTCTTTGTGATATTATCCGGCTTCTCCGGTGTCACAGCCATCAGCGTAGCTCCTTTTGATGTAATAAGCGATAAGGAATCCTCCAGCTTCTTCAGCTGGCGGTTGCAATAAGGACACCACTGGCCGCGGTAAAATACTACCACTACAGCTCCTTTCTTTAGCTGATCCGCCAGGTGAACCGATTTGCCGCCCTGGTCCTTAGCCACAAAATCAGGAGCTTTATCGGTTACATTCAATCCTTTGGGGGCATCCTGCGCCATCAGCAAAACATAGTGCAATGCAGCTATGGAAAACAATATCATTTTTTTCATACGCACCTATTTTTGCCAAAGGTATTTTTCAGGCGCTCCATAAATTGTCGGCTTCCCGACATCAGCTGTTTAGTTTTTGCAATATCAGCATAGCGTGTCCATCCCTGTCCCTTACAATAAATGCCTTGCTGCCCCGGCCATTTTTATCCTGCAGCACTGTAAGCTCTTTGGATACTATGATATAGTTGGCGGCCTTCAACTGGTTGTACAATTGCTCTGCATCATCCACTATCAGCGTAGTCTGCCAATGCCAGATATCATCCGTTCTTGAATCCGCCGGGTAAGGCCTGCCCGGGCCGGGTTGCAGGTATTGCAAAAACTCTATGCCCGGCCCGGCTGCAGCCCGCAGGCCCGTAATATGCAGGCTGGCGCCTTCTACAAAATTAAGATGCGCCTGCTCCATACCCATATTCCAGCTTTCGCCCTTACGTTCCAGCCCCAATATGCCCGTATAAAATTGTAAACTTTCATCGGTGTTACTTATGCCAATCGCCGTATGGTCGATACCAAGAAATAAACGCCCCTTTGCATCCTGCCATTTCGCCTGCCCTTTTCCCTTCGGGAAATAAATCAGTTCCAGGTTGTGCATATCGGGATCGTGAAAATAAAACGCACGTACGCCTGCTGCAGCCGTATTAATGGCCGGTATGGTCTGCGGGCCGGTGGAAACATGCATCACCATATATTTTCGCAGATGCGCGTAAGCCTTATCCATATCACTTACCACAATCGCAATATGCTGGAACACCAGGTCATTACTTTTGGCATCTGCCGGTATCGGCCGGCCGCCGCTGGTTAAATACCCGGTCAGTTCAATATGCTCGTCACCCAGTTGCATCCCTACAACACGCATTCGCAGCCCGAATATACCCTGCAATTGTTCATACGACGTGCCATACAACTCCACATCACTCACTTTCTTAAAGCCCAGCACCTCGCTGTAAAACTTTACCGAACGGTCCACCTGGCTTACCGTGATACCTACTGCCCCGATACTTTTTACCTGTGCCAACAACCCGTAATGTCCTGAACCGGCCACAAGCGTTACCAGGAAAACTTTTATTAATTTTTTCATATTCACTTATTTTTCTTTTTTATACTAACCAGCAGGAAGAGCTCCGCGGCACACAGCATGCCCGCCACCGGCACCAGCATATATACCCAGATGGCTGTCCATATATTGGCCGGGAGTGCCGAAGCAAAAGTTCTGGCGGGGTTCATGCCAAAACCACTTATCGGTCCGGCTAGGATTGCATACATGCAAACCATGCAGGCAGCTATTATTCGCGTATATTTCTGCCACCGGCTACTGGCGGAAGTAAACAATACCATGCTCATCATAATAAACGCGATAATAAACTCGGTAAAGAACGCAGGCCATAACCCGGCCTTTCCCGGAACGGTCACAACTGAATTTACCGGCGCCTGCACAAGCGTCTTACCAATGAACAGCTGCATTACATAAACGGCCGCAAGCCCGCCATTAAACTGGAAAATGATATAAAAAAGGACATCCCATTGACACATTTTCCCCAGCCGGAAAAAAGTAAGCGTTACTGCAGGGTTTATATGGGAACCGGAAGGACTGGTAAATGGGGAATAAAAAATAAACAGGGCCGTTAATCCCATCATACTACCCATCGCCACCGGTCGTACAAACGGCACAGGAATCAGCCTGTGCAGGTAAGACCCATTGCCCTCCAGCATAGCGCCAAAAAAACAGGCTGAAATCATAAAGATGGCTAGCCCCAAAGCCTCCTGCAGGTAGTGTTTCCGGTTTTTACGAAAAGATTCCCTTAGCTGCTGCATGCCGCCCCGGCTGGAAACGACGCGTATGGGCATTACTCTCATGCTGTAAAGAGAATAAACCGGGAGCAGATAATTTGTCAGTCGCCCGACGAAAAGCACTATTTTGTAAGGCCGGCTCCATGGCCGGGCAATTTGTCCATGTACCGGGAACATTTGTTCATGAACAGGGAAGATTATGATGGTAACTTGCCGTCTCAATACGCTATTATGACAGGGGATGCTACTTCACAAACACTCATCAATAAAGACACCGGCGAAATGGCGGTACAGCTTAAACCCATTGACCCAACAAACCAATACAACGAGGTACAACGGTTAAATTATTATACTATCCTCTGGGTGCAAAAAGGCAGCGGCCGCTACAGGGCAGATATTTCAGAATACCCCTTTGGCCCGGGCACTATTTTCTTCTTCACCCCCTACCAGCCATTCCGGTTCATGCATGCGGAGCAGGCATCGGGCCTGGTCCTGCATTTTCACCCCGATTTCTTTTGTATTGAAAAACACAAAAAAGAAGTTTCCTGCAACGGGGTGCTGTTTAATAACGTTTACCAGCCGCCAACCATTACCGTATCCGGTAAGGACGCACTGGCGCTTACCGATGTGCTGCAGAAGTTTAGAGAAGAAATGAGCAGCGACGCCATTGCCAAATACGATTTGCTCGTTTCCTGGTTGAAAATATTCCTCATCACGGCATCACGTATAAAAATCGAACAGCACCCGGAAGCCGTACGGTTTGAATACGAATGGCATGATGCATCAGGCCAGTGGTTCCGCTCTTATGGCAATGAATTATGGGAGTTTGATGAAGACGGTTATATGCGTAAGCGCTTCGCCAGCATTAACGACCTGGAAATTGGTGAAAAGGGCAGGAAGTTATAATAAAGCCCATAAGTTCGCTATTTATTCCATCACAGCACATTATTAATAATATGTTCCCCAATACGTAAAGCATTGGCGGCAATCGTTAAAGCAGGGTTGAAAGCGCCGCAACTGGGAAAAAAACTGGCGTCCGCCACATAGAGGTTCTCTACATCATGCGCCCGGCAATTCAAATCAAGCACCGAATCTTTGGGGTCAGCCCCAAATCGTAGTGTCCCGTTTTGATGGCTCATCCCGGTAATGTCCAGATCGTACCCGTTCCATTGCGTATCCCTATAATCCGGATCCAGTTCGCCCAGTTGCACGAAGATTTGCTTCAGCCTTGCTTTCAGTTTTTCATACGCGGTGTAGTTTGTCCGCGAATACGCAACTTTAATCGTACCATCCGCCCGCAACGTTACACGATTATTCGGCGAGGGTAAATCCTCCGAAGTAAGCCAGAAATCAATCGTCATTTCCTTTAATTCCTTATAATCCTTCCCGGGGGCTATTTGCGCTGCAAGCCATACAATCGTGTCCGGATCGTTTCTGCCCATCAGCTGAATTTCACCCAGCGGAAAAGCACTGTCATCCGAACCATGATAGAAATCCGCCAGCCCCAGCGATTTTTGAAATACACAATCATTCTTTTTCTTCGTAAATGCCACCAGGCAACCATTGTGATGCAGCATCAGGTTGCGGCCCACCTGCCCGCTGCTGTTGGCCAACCCATTGGGATGTTTATCATTGGTGCTGCGCAACAGCAAAGCTGCACTGTTCACAGCCCCGCACGCCACAATTACCAGGCCGGCACTGAAAACAATCCGCTCGCCATTAATTATTGTTATTACACGACTTACCTTTTTTCCACTCGCATCCGTTTCCAGTTTTTCCACATAGGCAAGCGTGAGCAGGGTTACGTTTCCCTTTTGCAGCGCCGGGCGCAATGCCATTACCTGTCCATCGGCCTTTGAATCCGTCGGGTCGGGAAAGCCATCAAAATTCTCCAGCAATACCGGCGCTTCCGCAACAGTATAATCCTGAGGCAGCCGCACACCCATCGGTAGGGGAAAGGGTTTCAACCCAAGCTGCTTCAGCTTCATCTCCAGGTCAATGATCAACGGCTCATAGGCCAGCGGTGGCAGCGGGTAACCTGCTTTTGCAGGCGGCTCGCTCGGATCTGTTCCACGTTTGCCATGCACATGGTACAATTGCTCCGCCTGTGTATAATAATCCTCCAATACCTCGTATCCAAATGGCCACGCAGGTGATATACCGCCATGATGCTTTACTTCCTCAAAATCAGTTTCACGGAAACGGAACAACGCAGCTCCGTACATTTTTGAATTACCACCTACATTGTAATGTATAAATGGCTTAAACGGTTTATCATCCTGGTCATACCAATATTCGTTCGGGCGGTACCGGCCCGCCGTCACTACTTCATGCGGGTCCCAGTTTTCTTTTTCTTTGGGAATAAAGCCGCCCCTTTCCAGCACCAGTATCCGTTTACCGCTTTCGGCCAGTTTGTAAGCCATAGTGCTACCGCCGCTGCCGGTACCTATAATAATGATATCATATTGATTGGTCATAGTAAACTGTTTTTGGTATTGCTTTAAGAAACACAAAATGAAATAAAACCGCTGATAGCCCATGTCAGCCAGTTGACGAACCCATAGAATTAACAACAGCTGTAAAGCAGCAGACAATTGGTGCCCCGGTTATTTGCCAGCTTGCACCAATAACATCACCTGTATGGAAAAGAATAAACCGGCTGAAATCCAGCACCAGAAGGAAACCAATCGCATTGAAACCTTCAGCGACGGTGTGTTTTGCATTGCCGTTACGTTGTTATCGCTCGAAATTGGCGTGGAAGTAAAAGGCAACGATACCAATAAGGATCTTATGCATTCATTGTTGGAGAAATGGCCTGTCTGTCTCGCCTATGTGATCAGCTTTATCAATGTGTTGCTCGCATGGATAGGACATCATGGTTTATTCAAAAACCTGCGAAACACCAATAATTCAATAATGATCACCAATGGCCTGCTGCTGATGCTGGTAGCCCTGGTGCCTTTCCCCACTAAAACGCTGGGGCTCTTCCTGCAAACAGGAGCCCTGCAAACCGCTGTTGTTTTCTATACCGGTTACTTTGTTTTGATTAGCCTCGCTTTCCGGCTGCTTTGGTGGGCCGCCTGCCGTAACCCGCAACTATTGGTGCAGGGTATTACAAAGGCCCAGGTAAGTCAGACCACCAAAAACGAAAACATCGGCCTTATTTGCAATATTGTTATTATGGTTGTTGTTTTTGTAAGCCCGGTGGCGGCATTGGTACTAAGTTTTGTGATGTGGATCTACTGGATTGTCTTTGCATAATCCATAGCCTTTTATTACCCGCAGCAGTTCTGCTACCCCCCATGCCTGGGCCACGCATCCCCTGGGATGATGTGGGGCATTGGCGTCAAATATTTCCGATACGCTGCCGATACATCCTTCGGAAAGATGGTATTTGAAGGCATCAATTACCTCCTGTGCTTTATCTTTTGAAGCATACACTTTCATAATGGTATCTATATAAGGCCCCAGCAACCAGCTCCATACGGTACCCTGGTGATAAGCGGAATCCCGGTGCCAGGCATCGCCGCCGTATACCGGTATATAACGCGTATCGCTAACTGGAAGTGTTCTTAGGCCCGGCGGGGTATGCAATTGCGCTTCCACCACGTTTAAAACGGCCGCTGCTTTTGCCCCTTCCACTAAAGCAAACGGAAGGCTGATGGCAAAAAGCTGGTTGGGTCTTAATGAGGCATCGGGATGCCCTTTTTCATCAATAACATCATAAAGGTAATTTCCTTCGGCATACCAGAACTGCATTGCAAATGCATTCTTTGCCTTTTCGGCGCTTGCAGTAACCGTTGCCGCATCCTTTTCCTGGCTGTTCAGCGCCAGCAGCTCCGCAAATATTTTTAATGCATTGTACCAGAGCGCCTGTATCTCTACCGGTTTGCCCATACGGGGGGTAACCACCCACCCGTTTACTTTTGCATCCATCCAGGTAAGCTGTTGCCCTGCTTCACCGGCAAACAATAACCCATCCTCCTGCACATGAATATTATACCTTGTTCCCCTGAAATGCCAGTCGATGATATCTTTCAGAACCGGCAAGATTTCATTCAGTATAAAGTTCGTATCATTGGTCACCTGCAAATACTCGTATATGGCAATAAAATACCAGAGGGTGCCATCCACCGTATTGTATTCCGGCGCTTCGCCATTGTCCTGGAACCGGTTCGGCAGCATACCCTGGCTCACGCTTTTTGCAAATGCCGCGATTATTTTTTTAGCATCTTCATAACGGCCGGTGCTGAGGCAGAGGCCGGGCAAAGAAATCATTGTATCCCTCCCCCAATCGGTAAACCAATGATAACCGGCAATAACCGTTTTCAGGTCTGCATCCCGCTTTACGATAAACTGGTCGGCGGCCAAAACCAATTGCTGCAGCGTGTCATCCCCGGGCATATCAGTCAATAATAGTTTTCTCCTTTCCTGTTCTGTGGCCATCAATTGAAAAGCATCTCTTTCGCCGGGGTTATCTGTGGAAATAATAATACCCAGGGTATCTCCCTGCTTTAATGCAACATTGAATACCCCGTGCGTAAACAGGTCTTCCACAAAATCAAGCCCGCGATATTCCTCCACGCTGTAATTGAAATTAAAATACCAGCCCGGGTTGGGCTGGTAAGAGGTGCCGGGAATTTTTATAAACAGCTCCGGCGTTCCTTCATAGGCTTTAACCTTAAAAATATGATTATCAAAAGAAGCATTCCTGTTAATGGCATCGTTGGCATGCATCATACTATGATACCCTCTTACAGAAAGCAATGGCAGGAGTTCCAGTGAAAACGGCTCCGGGGCATCCATCACCTCGTAAATAACCAATACCGTATTCTCACCGTGCAGCATGGCAATGGTCTTCTTTAACCTAATGCCGCCGGCCTCGTAAGTAAATACCGGGAAGAGCCCTTTTGCAAAACTGGTAAGGTATTGATACCCTTCAGGATGAATCACTTTCCCGTAGTTATTGGTACCCAGCTCAAACCGACCGGCACCGGAAACGATGGTTTCGTCCAGCTTAGACAGCAATGCCATTCTTTCCGTGGGCGGATGGGTAGCGGCTACCAGCAACCCGTGATAACGACGGGTATTGCACCCGGTCACCGACGAACCGCTCCATCCACCCAGCCCGTTTGTTTCCAGCCATTCATATTTCACAGCTGCAGTATACTGCCGAAGGCTTTCTATAGTAAGTTCTAACATGCGTTGAATTGAATAATGAAGCAATCAGGCTTTTCTCTTTTCAAATAAACTTACCCGGTTTATCAGTTCAGCTACCACGCCCGTCCAGCCGGTCTGGTGTGAGGCCCCAACCCCGCGGGCATTATCACCATGAAAATATTCATAAAACAGCACAAGGTCCTTAAAATGCTCGTCTTCCTGGTAAACCCGCACGTTACCGTTTACCGGTCGTCGGTCGCCCCCGTCTTTGCGGAAGGTAGACAGCAGCCGTTTCGAAAGCTCCACTGATACCTCGGTCAAAGTAAGTTCATTACCGGAGCCCGTAGGATAGGCCACCTTACATTCACCTTTGTAGTAATCACAATATCGTTGCAGCGCCAGCACAATCAGGTAGTTCATGGGCATCCATACAGGGCCCCGCCAGTTGGAATTACCGCCAAACAAGGAAGTATTGCCTTCCGCCGGCTGATAGTCCAGCCCAAAATCCATACCGTCAATCGTTACACAATAACCGCGCTCATGCACCTTCGACAGCGAACGGATACCCCCCGCACTCAAAAACTCGTTTTCGTCCAGCAATGCCGTAAGCAATTTTTCGAGGCGCTGGCGTGGCACCAGCGACAGCAAAATATCATCATGATCTTTCAGCTCTTCTATTACAAGATATTGGCCGTTGTCCTGGCGATACTGCTGGAACCATTTCAGTCGCTGGTGAAAATCCGGCAATTTCTCCAGTAAATCTTTCTTTAACACCATCACTGCAAACAGCGTAGTCAGGCCAACCAGCGAACGTACTTTCACCGGTATATACCTTCCGTCCGGCATCGATAATACATCATAGAAAAACCCTTCTTCCACATCCCAGCTCCCGGTCCAGTCTTCACCAATACGGTTTAACGACTCGGCAATATATATAAAATGTTCAAAAAATTTAGTCGTTACATCTTCATAGCTACTGTTATATTGGGAAATCTCCAGGGCCATTTCCAGCATATTCAGTGAATACATAGCCATCCAGCTGGTTCCATCAGCTTGCTCAAGTATTCCCCCACCCGGCAGGGTGCTGCTCCGGTCAAACACCCCGATATTATCGAGGCCCAGGAACCCCCCTTCAAATACATTATTACCTTTATTGTCCTTTCGGTTTACCCACCAGGTAAAGTTGATCAGCAGCTTTTGAAATACCTTCTCAAGAAATGCTATGTCCCCTTTGCCGGTTCTTGCCTTATCAATTTTATACACTTCCAGGCAGCTCCATGCATGCACCGGCGGATTTACATCGCCCAAAGCCCATTCATACGCCGGCAACTGGCCATTAGGATGCATATACCATTCCCGCAGGAACAAAATCAGCTGGTCTTTTGCAAATTGCGGGTCAACCATCGACAAAGGCACACAATGAAATGCAAGGTCCCACGCGGCGTACCAGGGATATTCCCATTTGTCCGGCATGGAAATAACATCTTCATTGTTGAGTGAATGCCATTGATGATTACGCCCTTTTTTACGGCTTTCCGGTGGGGCCGGCTGCCCTTTATCCCCGTTCAGCCATTTGGGAATATCGATATTGAAATATTGCTTGCTCCACAACATGCCGGCAAAAGCTTGGCGCTGTATGTTCAACAAGTCTTTCTCACCGGCCTCGCTAATGCCTTTGTAAAATGCATCCGCTTCCGCTATACGGTTGTCAAATAGGCTGTCAAAAGAGGCATCAAAAGGGCTTTGAAGAACCGTCTTTTTACAGAGGCGCAGTTTGATGGTCACAGATGACCGGGGAGCCACGTTGTATTCATACATCGGTGAAAATTTGGTACCTTCTTTTTTCGATTCCAGCCATTCAAACCGCTGCTCCTGTACTGCTATATGAAAAGCGTCCTTTACATAAGGGGTTTTATTAGGCTGGCCATACAAACGCTCCGTATTCGTTTCATTTTCCGTAAAAAGTTGGTGCACCGGGTTTTCAAAATAGAAAGCGTACGCCCCAAGTTCCGGGTGCTCAAGCTCCGTTATACCAAAATTATTGTCGCCCTTGCCGGATTTCATCGCGGGTTTTTCAGTTAGCAATCCAAAATCCCAAAGATTGCGGAACCACAGTGTTGGCAGCAAGGCCAGGTAAGCCGCTTCCTGTCCCCTGTTATGGGCAGTAATGCGGATACACAAATCTTCCGCATCGTTTTTGGCATACTCGGTAAATACATCAAAATACTTACCCTCGTTAAACAAACCCGTATCCGGTAGTTCATATTCCGCTTCCATTTTCGAGCGGTTGCGATTCGTATTTACCAAATCAGCATACGGGTAAGCGGCCTGCGGGTATTTATACAGGTGCTTCATGTAAGTATGCGTAGGGGTATTATCAAGATAGTAATACAGCTCTTTTACATCCTCGCCATGATTACCCTCATTGCCGGTAAGCCCAAACATACGTTCTTTCAGGATCGCGTCCTTACCATTCCACAGCGCCAGCGCAAAACAAATACGCTGTTTATCATCACTAATACCCGCTATCCCATCCTCGCCCCAGCGATATACCCTGCTTCGGGCATGATCATGCGGAAAGTAATCCCATGCCTCGCCCTGCGCACTATAATCTTCGCGCACTGTGCCCCATTGGCGTTCGCTCAGGTAGGGACCCCATTTTTTCCAGGGGGCAATCCCGGCCTGGTTTTCTTTCAGCCTGTTTTCTTCCTGCATAAAATCAATTATTTAAAGTCCGGTAATGATCTATCTTTGTTTTACCCGTTCGTAGTAAAGCCGGGATACAACGTCATGCCACCGTCTACAAACAATGAAGTGCCGTTTACATAATCACTCTCATCGCTCGAAAGCCACACGGCGGCGTTGCCAATATCCTCCACCTGCCCGATACGCTGGTAAGGAATCAGTGTAAGCAGATCATGGAGTGCCTCCGGTGTTTCCCAGGCCTGCCGGTTAATCGGTGTCTGGATAGCCCCGGGGCAGATGCTGTTAATGCGGATTTTTTCCCAGGCAAATTCCTGCGCCAGGCTTTTCATCAGCAACATCACACCTCCTTTTGAAGCGGCATAATTGGCATGGCCGGCCCACGGTATAACTTCATGTACACTGCTCATCTGGATAATCTTGCCGGCCGCCTTGCTTCGGGCCGGATCGATACCCCTTCTTAAAAACTCCCGGATAGCCTCCCTGGAACATAAAAACTGGCCGGTTAGGTTAACGCCCAAAACAAAATTCCATTGATCCAGCGTCATGCTTTCAAAAGGAGCATCTTTCTGCAGGCCCGCATTGTTCACCAGTATGTCCACGGTCCCATATTGCTTTACTACATCGGAAAACATTTTTATCACCTGGTCTTCTTTGCTTACATCACAGGCATAGCTGATACCCGTGCCGCCGGCCGCGATAATTTCCTGTAATACTTTTTCCGCCGCATCCTTTGCAGCCGCAACGGGGTAATTTACTACCACCGAAGCCCCCGCAGCTGCCAGTGATTTGGCAACTCCTGCCCCAATGCCGCTGCTGGCGCCGGTAACTATAGCAATTTGACCCTGTAATTTCTTTTCCATTTTAATGTGTGTTGTTTTAACTGTTTTAAAGAAGTTCTGATACGGCCTCTTTCAGCGGTAAATGTTGTTTACGCTTTTCTATTCCTTGCCTGATCAGCGTTATTTCAAAATCAATAATCATATTGGTATAATGCTGGAATGCCTGCTGCGGTGAATGGAAGGGATTTTCGTATTTATAGGCCTCCCCCTTACTACGCTCTTCCGCCATATAATAGAAATAGTCCGCCGATTGCAGGTGCCCCCAAGTGGCAATCGTTTCTTCACCACCGTTCTCCATCACCATCCTTTCCATACTGTAAATCTTCTTAAGCGTATTATTCTGCATCATGTTTTCACACCACACACAGGTAGCAAGTGTTTTATCCTCCCATGAAATAGTATCGGGTACATCATAAAAAGGCTTAGCCCCGGGTTGCTGCAATAGCTCGGAAGGCGTACTAAACCGAAAACCGTTCCCCGCCATCACTTTACCCGGCAATGCTTCCAGGAAATCGAATATGCCCGTATCCGCTGTTTTATGAATGCCGAAGGTTTCGTAATCCATAAAAAGATTAATTACTTCCGTATGTTCCGGGTGCGAATGTATCCAGTCGGCAAACTTATCCGCCGTCAGCGGATGCTCACTCCAGTTGCTGTCATTAAAGCGGAACGCGATATCGTCCGATAAAGCGGCATTGCGTAAAAACAGGCTCAGCGTTTCTCCCGGGTTACCGGCTGGCGCAGCATATACCTGGTTCACATTCCTTCCGCTCAACACCCGCTCCACTCCTTCGCAGAGGATACCCTTAAAGCCAAGGCCCTCAATAGTCCCGGCCAGCTCATTGTTATATATAAGCTCCGTATTCCGGAAAACAACCGGCTCAACGCCAAACAACGATTTAACCAGGTTAAAATGTTTAATCACTTGGCGTTTAAACTCCTTTCGGGAATGCAGCCAGCTCAGCGAATGATAATACGTTTCAGACAGTATTTCTGCGCACCCCGTTTGTATCACCCCGGCAAAAGATTCAATTACATCGGGGCGATAACGCTGCAGGAGTTCCAGCGTAGTTCCGCTGATGGAATAACTTATTTTAAATTGCCCCTTATATTTATTGATTAATGAGAGCATCAGTGCATTTGCCGGCAGGTAGCAGGCATCGGCAATCCTGTTTACGGAAGCCATATCGCCCTGCTCATCCTTATAGCTGTGGCATACATCTACATCCGTAGCTGAAAAATGTTTCAGCTGGAATGGCTGGTGCACCTTAAAATACAAACACACTGTGGTCATGTATCATCAATTTTTTAGTTCCTGTTTTGTTTGTGGGAGATTTTCAATCCGGGGGGACGGGTTTTCGAACTGACCTGCAAATCTAAAACCCTGCGAAGTTGTACAATGTCGGCCTTATTACAGTTTTTAAAAGAATTACGAACACTTAGTTCCAAACCATTGGGTCATTTAATTCAATGCGCTTACGGTTATAATAAAGCAGGCCGGAATCGCGCAGCTCGTTCAGCAATACATTTACACTCTGGCGCGAAGTGGCAATAACGCCGGCTATATCGCTATGCGTTAAATAATTGTTCAATACAATTTTGTTGCCCACACGGCTGCCGTCTGTCCTTGCCCAGTTTTTAATAAACCGGATAAGACGTGATTTGGCATCGCGGAAAACCAGGTCAGAATGACGGTTCTCCAGTTTTCTGAGTTTGTTATTTACAATATTGGCATAGCTAAGCGCTATCTGCGGGTTATCATGTAATAGCTGCTTAAAATCACTTGCATTAAAGGTGCAGACAACGGTATTTGCTGTCAGCGCTTCGGCATATTCATCGCCATAGGGAAGACCTGTCAGGCTTAAGTCTCCGAAAACGTCATACGCGGTGAGAATATCTTTTATCAGCTCGTTGTCCAAATCATTCATCTCCGATAGCTTCACCTTGCCTTTTATGAGCAGGTGGATTTTGCTGTAGCTGCCTTCCCCATAGCTGAACGTTTCTCCACGGCCCGCGGTCTTTACTTTCACCATCGAACAGGCTCCTTTTACACTTTGTTCAGACAAATTCATAAACAGGGTATGACTTTGCAGGTAAACATATTTAATTTCTTCACACATGGTTATACGTTTTATTTGTTTGAATGATATATAGGTTTTAATTGGGTGCCCCCGATAAGGCATTTTCTATTTTTTCTATCAATACGTTTTTGGGAGTAAGCCCTACCAGGTGATCCACCAGCTTCCCGTTTTTGAAAAAGAGGATGGTAGGTATTTCCATTACTCCGTATTCACTGTCAAGCCCCTGTTCCTTTTCAACATCCACTGAGTAAAAGCTCACGGTACTTTTATAAGATTTTGCCACATCGTTATAAATGGATTCAACAATCTGGCTGGCGCCATTCCATTCCCTTTTAAACTGGACAAGAGATAACCTGGCCCCTTCTATTACCTTCTTCTTAAACTCCGACTTGCTGACCCTCTTATTCATTTTTTTTGTTTTGTATGCTGCTGTATAGCCAATCGGTATGCCAGAAAAAAAGTATAGCAAAACATGGTAACCTGAAACGCTTTACCAGTAAGGGGTTCATAAAATTTTCGTCCGCTTCCGGGGAGTCAGAATACCAGGAAAAACTCCCATTATTTTGGGATTTTCACAACATGTTGGGAATGGGAAAACGAAGCAAAAAACAATTCACTTCGCTTTAACGCAAACCGGCGGCAGCTGTCGTTTGTGCGACACAAACCGGTTTGTAACCCGTCTATTTTTGAACTATGAAACAGCGCCTCTTAATAGTTCTGCCGCTATTTTTTATCGTCACCAGTGGGGTTGCACAGCAGGCATCCCAGATTCATCAATTATCCCGCATTAACCAGTTTATTGATTTTACCGGCACTATTGGCAGTTCGCAGGGCACTATTGCAGCTTCCTTTATATACAACTGGCGCCTCGGCAAAGCGAGGAAATGGGAGTTGGGTGTTGGTGCCCGGTGGACAAGCTATTTTGGCAATAGAAATGATTTCACTACCGCCCCGGCCAGGTTGGCCAGGTCCACTACCATTCCATTTATAATAGTATTTGCCGGGCAGGAAACACAAAACTGGGACACGCTTACCGTACACAGCCCCTTTGTAAATTCAATAAACAGCACCGTCAATATTGGATATAACTTAAATACAAGATGGTCCGCCGGTTTTAATATAGACCTGGTCGGTATTTCTTTTGGCCCAAAAGAAAACGGGGTGTTGACAAGCAACGGGATTGCTGCTAACGAGCCCAATGCAAGGCCCGCAGCGTTTAATGTGTTGCTGACAGGCGATAATGACCTGGGTAGCCTGAACTCCGAATTTTTCCTGGAATACAAACTGGATAAGCGTTGGGCGGTTAAGGCTGTGTACGGATTTTATTTTGCAGAGTACAAAACCAGTACAGTTAAGCAAACAGCACCCGATGGAACAATTGTCGACCGCTTCCGGAATAAGGTCAATAGCCTGGGGTTGGGTTTGTCCTGGCATTTTTAAAAAAGGCAACAAACGATTTAAGTAATAACCATAAAAGCAAAAATATATGCAAATCCAAACTGCCAGCAAAAACGTGTTTGCTCAGTTGGAAGAGTCATTACACCTGTTGAGTAATAGCGAATATGAACAGCCGGGTAAACTTTTATTCAACGCCACTATTGGCCGGCATGTAAGGCATATTCTCGAATTGTTTATTTGCCTTGAAAATGGTTACGAAACAGGGTTGGTGAATTATGAAGAAAGAAAACGGGATACACAAATTGAAAAAAATAAAGATTTTGCCCGGCACTTGCTGTGGGATATTTATAAAGGTCTGAATAAAAATAATAAGGAATTATTACTGGAAGCAGGTTATGATGAAGCATCCGGCAAAACAGTAGAAGTAACTACCAACTATTACAGGGAAATTATTTACAACCTGGAGCATACTGTGCATCACATGGCCTTAATAAGAATAGGTGTTAATGAAGTTTCCTGCATACAACTACCAAAGGATTATGGGGTGGCAGCCTCTACCATTAAACACCGGAAGGCAACTGCGTAGATAATTAGTTTTCCGGGATCACTCCCGCTTAATCCCCAGTTTCTTCATCCGGGCTTCCAGCGTGGTGGCATTCAATCCCAGTAGCTTTGCTGCCCCCTTTTCACCGCTTACTTTCCAGCCGGTTTTATGCAGCACTTCAATAATATGATTTTTCTCTACATCTTCCAGGCGGTGGTCAACTGCTTTAGCCCCTGATTTCTTTTCAGCAGGCAGCCATTCCCCGTATTCGAGGGTACCGCCATGGCTTAATATCAGCGCCCGTTCAATAATATTTTCCAGCTCACGGATATTGCCCGGCCAGTTGTATTTCATCATGGCATCCATAACTTTTGCCGGTATATTGGTGATCTTTTTGCCTATTTTAGCCTCGTGCTTCTGGCAGAAATGCTTTATCAGTAAAGGAATATCTTCTTTCCTGTCCCGGAGTGGCGGGCACACAATCGGAAAAACATTCAGCCGGTAATATAAATCCTCCCGGAACTCTTTCTTTTCGATAGCCTGCTCCAGGTTGCGATTGGTAGCGGCTATAATTCGCACATTCACTTTCATCGTGCGCGGATTACCCAGTCGCTCAAACTCACCTTCCTGCAGCACGCGTAGCAACTTTGCCTGCAATTCCACCGGCAGTTCCCCAATCTCGTCCAGGAAAACGGTACCACCATCCGCCAGTTCAAAGCGCCCGATTTTCTTTTCCATAGCGCCTGTGAATGCCCCCTTCTCATGCCCAAACAACTCGCTCTCTATAAGATTCGCCGGCAGGGTGGCGCAATTCACTTTTACCAGTGGGCGCTTACTGCGGTTGCTGATATTGTGCACCGCACGGGCTATTAACTCCTTACCCGTCCCTGATTCGCCCAGTATCAATACCGTGGCATCCGTTGAAGCCACCTGTTCAATTTTCTGCAATACCTTTTTGAAATGCTTGCTGCCGCTCACAATCTCTTCAAAATTGCTGGTCAGCTTAATTTCCTCCTGCAGGTACTTGTTCTCCGCCGCCAGCTGGTTTTTCAGTGATTCAATCTCTTTTACCCGCTTTGCCAGTTCTTCATTGGCACTTTCCAGGTTTTTTTGTGCCTCTATCCGTTCTATTTCCGCCCCGGCGCGTGCAGCAAAAATCTTCAGGATGGCTGTTTGATTTTGTGCTTTCGACATAGGCACACGGTCAAATGCCGCAATATTACCAATCGCTTTCCCGGTAGTGGGGCTATAAATAGGAACGGCAATCCATGATTGTATTCCCTTTTCCCGGGGAAACGATTTTTCCAGGTCACGCTCGCAGAAAAAATCTTTGCCCTCCATCACTATTTCACAAGGCGTTCCCTTTTTGTCGTACTCGATATTTTCGAGCACTTCCTGGTTATCGATATAAGACAGCATCCTTAATTTAGTGTCTTCCCCACGGGAGCATTCCACCACCATAGAATAACGTACATTCAGGGAAGAAGTCACAAATTTTGCCAGCTCCCTGAAATAATCTTCTCCCGTAACACCAGCAGTGCGTTCCGAAATGGTTCTCAATAACTCTTCTTCCAGCCTGCGCTTCCGGATATCCCTTACAGAACTGCAGAAATACTCCACACCCTTATGCTCCATAAAATTATTGGTCACTTCTACTGGGTAGAGATGACCATCCTTATGCCGGTGTTCTGTTTCCAGTATTTGCTGGCCCTGCGTACGGGTTGCCAACCAGTTTTCGTCCCATTCTTCTTCTGTCAGGGTAGGATTAAGATCAAAAACCGTCATGGTATTAAGTTCATCCAAAGAATATCCTGTATGGTGGCAAACCGCTTCATTAACACGTATAAAACGACCTTGCCTGTCAATCCAGAAAATCTGGTCATTCAGATTTTTGACCGTACTGTTGTACAATTCAATTTCATTCAGCCGCTCCTGCAGTTCTTCATTTTTTCGCTCCAGCGCCCGCTCGGCCTTTATACGATCCAGTTCAGCCCCTATGCGCGAGGCAAAAATCTGCAGTACGGCCACCTGGTTTTTTTCTTCCGTTACCGGTATAATATCAGTCACGGCAATATGCCCCAGCATTGCTCCATTGGTTGGGCTCAGAATAGGAACGCCTATATATGCTTCAATTCCTTTGGCCGCTTTAAATTCCTCTTGCACACCGCATGCCTTAAAATAAGGCACTCCTTTTAACATCATGCCACAGGGAGAATCGATGTTGCAGTATTCAAAGTTTTCCAGTACGTTTTCACCTTCTACGAAAGCAAGCGTACGCAGCATGTTGACATTACTTTCCGCACATTCCGCAATAAAGCCGTACCGCATACCGAGTATGGTTGTTACCTTTTTAGCCAGTTCAACCAGGAAATCCTGGCCTGTTAACCCGCAGGTCACTTCAGACACCGTACGAAGCAACTGTTCTTCCATATTTTTCTTTCGCAGGTCCCTTACGATACTGCAAATAAATTCCTGTCCCCTGTATTCAATATAATTAGCGGATATTTCCACATCATACAGGTAGCCGCTTTTATGCCTGTGCTGTGCTTCAACGATGATTTTCTTTTCTTTTCTGAGCCGGAACCATAAATCATTAAAATCGACTATAAGTCGTGTGGGATTAATGTCAATAACATGCATGCCCGTTAATTCTTCCTTTGAATACCCGGACAGCTGGCAGGCCTTATCGTTTACCTTAAAAACAATGCCCTCCGAATCCACCCAAAAAACAGCTTCCTGCAGGTTTTCCAACGTAAAGTAGGAAAGGTGCAACTCCTTTTCAAGGCCCGGGGAAGATACCTTACTCATAATAGATTCGTTTGTAATGAGTTGTGCGATCGGTGATTATAAAGGTAAGTAAAGCTGTAAAATAGTGCTTTGGTTTGATTGCCTGTGTAATACATCTGACAAATTCGTATACCGGCCAGTATTCATAGCATAAATTCTTCCTCCTATTCTCCCTTTTTGAACTCCACATTTCTTGTTCTTGAAACACTCATTTTCATTAGCAGGATCTTACCAGCTGAGCTCCTGGTAAATTGTACATCACAGTCTAAACCGGTTATCTTAAAGGCATCGGCATAAGTCGGTAGTAACGGGAAATCTTCCTTTGGCTTCAAATGAACAACCAGCACGCCCTTGTTTTCCCCGATGGATAGGGTAGAATTAGTTTCTTCCGAAAAGTACTCCCCTTCATAAGCGGAAAAATCTTTTTGCGAAAGGCTGGCAGGGTTCACTTTTGTGAAAGGAATGGTATCTCTTGGTGAAAAGGGTATATACAGGCCCCTGGTACCCTTAATATCAAAGAGAAAATTATCCGGCTTAAATATGTTTTCAGATACTGTCGTAAGGGAAAGGTCATTGTCAGGTACCAGCTTATTGTTTTTTACAGAAAGCTGGAACGTAGAACCATCTCTTTCATTTTTATACATACCTGCAAGCGCAGTTAATCGGGCTTCGGGCAGGTTGATAGCAGGTTCGCTTTTCATCGGTTTTTCTGTTTTGCCGGCAACAAATATTTTTCTAACCATGCCTGCCACGGCATTTATATTAAACTGCGACGTGTTGCTTAAAATAGCAATCGAAAGATGCAACTCCGGGAATGTTTCCAAATAAGCCCGGTAAGAGGCTGTTGCCCCGTTATGGCTGATATTGTTCCAGCCCATAACCTGCCTGATAAATAGCCCTGCAGCATAAGGGCTTATCGCGCCATTGTGTATGCGTCATTCCGGCCGGTTCAAAAATATATTTCCGGGTAAACGCAGCCAGCGTTAAACCACTTACCCGCTGTACGATAATGGCAAAAAGATTATAATTGGAATTGCTGTACAGGAACTCGTCGCCCGGTTTATTATTTAAATGCTTTTGACGGGCAATAATTTCCAGCGCATCTTCATTGGTATAAAATTTTTTGCTGCGGGGCCAGCCCGTCAGCGCTGCCATAGCCCCCCAGTCTCTGAACCCGCTGCTGTGATGAAGCATCTGGCGAAGCTGGATCGGGTAGCCGTAATCCGGTAATTCCGGGACATATTTTCTAACGTCATCATCCAGTGAAAGCTTTTCCTGCTGCTCCGGTAAAAGAATCGCAGCTGCTGTAAATTGTTTGGATACGGAACCTGCTTCAAAGATGGAATTGACAGTAAGCGGAACGTTACGTTCCAAATCGGCCATGCCCCATGCTTTGGAAAAAATGACCTGGCCATTTCTCGAAACCGATAACTGGCACCCGGGATTTTCTGGATGATACTGGCTGAAAGCGTTGTCGATAAGCGACAGGGTATCCTGCCATGTCTGGGTAACAGTCGTATCATTTTCATGCTAAAGGTTTGTCCTGGTTACAGCAACAGCTGCAGGCATGACATTACGAACAAACTGCCGATAATTTTTTTATACGCCCGGCCTCGCCCTTTCTTTAAGAACGTTATATCTTTGAAAATATAACGTCCGGGGGTACTATGCGGTTTTCTCTCCATAAATCATCCTTCTGTTGGGCGGCGCTCCTGCTGGCCGGGGCATTGCTGGCCCTATCCGGCCCCCGGCCCGGTGATCCTATTATAGAAAAAGGGCCTTATACGCCGGTTTACCCCAGCTACTTTGGCAACAGGATCTTTATTCCCGCCGGCAACCCCTTAACCAAAGAGGGTATTTACCTGGGCCGCCTCCTGTTTTATGAACCAATGCTTTCAGCAAATAACAAGATTTCCTGCG
>JACXTT010002693.1_pt1 | contig 27911 bp, 22 predicted proteins | sample 9270951 | NCBI WGS metagenome assembly JACXTT01 (sample SAMN15532306, study PRJNA645909) | rock metagenome | isolation source: weathered quartz diorite | place: Puerto Rico | collected 2017-06-21 | reverse complement strand
CAAGGCGCTGCTGTTCCTGGGCGCGGGCTCGGTGATCATCGCCATGCACCATGAGCAGGACATGCGCTACATGGGCGGCCTGCGCAAGTACATGCCGATCACCTGGATCACCATGTGGATCGGTTCGCTGGCGCTGTGCGGCGTGCCGTTCTTCGCGGGCTTCTATTCGAAGGACGCGATCATCGAGGCCGTGGGCGAGTCGCATCGCTGGGGCTCGGGCTACGCCTACTTCTGCGTGATGGCCGGTGCCTTCGTGACCGCGCTGTACACGTTCCGCCAGATGTACCTGACCTTCCACGGCAAGGAGCGCTTCACCGTGGTCCACGACCATGGTCATGGCCACCACGTGGAACACAAGGACGATCACGGTCATCACGAGCCGGGCATCATGCACGAGACCCCGCACGAGACGCCGTGGGTGGTCACGCTGCCGCTGGTGCTGCTGGCGATCCCGTCGGTGCTGGTGGGCTTCTTCGCGATCCAGCCGATGCTGTTCGGCGATTGGTTCGGCGGCGCGATCCACGTCAACGAGGCGAACAACGTCCTCGGCGAGATCGGCAAGGAATTCCACGGTGCGGCATCCATGGCCCTGCATGGCTTCACCCAGCTGCCGTTCTGGCTGGTCGCTGCCGCGTTCGCCATCCAGACCTACATCTACCTGTTCAACCCGTCGGTCGCCGATCGCATCAAGACTGCGCTCAAGCCGATCTACAACATGCTGAACCACAAGTACTGGTTCGATGCCGTGTATTTCATCGTGTTCGCACGCGGTGGCATGGCGCTGGGTCGCGCCCTGTGGAAGGGCGGTGACGCCGCCGTGATCGACGGCGTGCTGGTCGATGGTTCGGCGGGTCTGGTGGACCGCATTGCCGGTGGCGTGCGCCGCCTGCAGTCCGGTTATCTCTATCACTACGCCTTCGCGATGATTCTCGGCCTTATCCTGCTGCTCGGCGGGTATTGGCTGGTCGGGCAATAAGGGAACCTGCTCCATGTTCAATCATTTGCTCAGCCTGCTGATCTGGCTCCCCATCGTGGGTGCCATCCCCGTGCTGCTCGCCGGCTCCAGCCGTCCGAACGCCGCGCGCTGGATCTCGCTGCTGGTGGCCATCGCCACCTTCGCGGTCAGCCTCTACCTGCTTCCGCAGTACAACGCGGCCGATGCCGCCAAGCAGATGGTGGAAGACCACATCTGGATCGCCGGCCTCAACGTGCATTACGCACTGGCCGTCGACGGCATCTCCATCGCCCTGATCCTGCTGACCACCTTCGTGGGCATCCTGGTCATCGTGGGCGCCTGGGAGGTCATCCAGGTCAACCCGCACCAGTACATGGCTGCCATGCTGGTGCTCGAGGGCCTGATGATCGGCGTGTTCTGCGCCACCGACGCGTTGCTGTTCTACGTGTTCTTCGAGGCCATGCTGATCCCGATGTTCATCCTCATCGGTGTCTGGGGTGGTCCGCGCCGCGTGTACGCCACGCTGAAGTTCTTCATCTACACGTTCTTCGGCTCCATCTTCATGCTGGTGGGCCTGATCTACCTGTACCTGAAGGCGGGCTCGTTCGACCTGGCCCAGCTGGCCGCGCTGCCGCTGAGCATGAAGGAGCAGACCTGGCTGTTCTTCGCCTTCCTGATCGCCTTCGCGGTGAAGGTGCCGATGGTGCCGGTTCACACCTGGTTGCCGGATGCCCACGTGGAGGCACCGACAGGCGGTTCGGTGGTGCTGGCCGCGGTGATGCTGAAGATCGGTGGCTACGGTTTCCTGCGCTTCTCGCTGCCGATCGTGCCGGATGCGTCCGAGGCGTACGCCTGGGTGGTGATTGGCCTGAGCCTGATCGCGGTGGTCTACATCGGCTACATCGCGCTGGTGCAGGAGGACATGAAGAAGCTGGTGGCGTACTCGTCCGTGGCGCACATGGGCTTCGTCACCCTGGGCATCTTCATCGCCTTCATGCTGGTGCGCGGCGCCGACAACCTGGACGCCGCCAAGCTGGGCATGCAGGGCGCGATGGTGCAGATGATTTCGCACGGCTTCGTGTCGGGCGCGATGTTCTCGTGCATCGGCGTGCTGTATGACCGCCTGCACACCCGCCAGATTAAGGACTACGGCGGCGTCATCAACGTGATGCCGTGGTTCGGCTTCTTCTACGTGCTGTTCGCCATGGCCAACAGCGGCCTGCCGGGTACCAGCGGCTTCGTGGGCGAGTTCCAGGTGATCCTGGCCAGCTTCCAGGCCAATCCGTGGATCGCGTTCTTCGCCGCCTTCACCCTGATCATCGGTGCGGCCTACACGCTGTACATGGCCAAGCGCGTGCTGTGGGGCGACATCACCAACCCGCACGTGGCCGAGATGAAGGACATCAATGGCCGCGAGCTGTTCGTGCTGGGCGCGTTTGCCGCCGCCGTGCTGGTCCTGGGCGTGTGGCCGCATCCGCTGGTGCAGTTGATGGATACCTCGGTCACGCAGCTGGTCACGCAGCTTGGCAACCACAAGATCTGAGCAGGACTGACTGATCATGCCGAATCTCAATGACATTCTGATCCTGCTGCCGGAGCTGTACCTGGTGGCGGCCGCGTGCTTGCTGCTGCTGCTGGACGCCTTCATGAAGGCCGAGCAGCGCCCGCTGCTGCACTGGCTCTCCATTGCCGTGCTGCTGGTGGCCATCTACCTGGTGGTGGGCGGCCAGCCGAGCCAGCCGGTCACCGCCTTCAGCGGCATGTTCGTGCGCGACGGCGTGGCCGAAGTCCTCAAGGTCTTCGCGCTGCTGTGCACGGCCCTGGTGTTCGTCTACGCCAAGCCCTACCTGACGGATCGCAAGCTGTTCGTGGGTGAGTACTACACGCTGTCGATCTTCGCGGTCATCGGCATCATGCTGCTGGTCTCGGCCGGCAACCTGATCACCGTGTACCTGGGCCTGGAGCAGCTGACGCTGTCGTCCTACGCGCTGGTCGCGCTGAACCGCGATTCGCGCCTGTCCTCGGAAGCGGCCATCAAGTACTTCGTACTGGGTGCACTGGCCTCGGGCATGCTGCTGTACGGCATGTCGATGGTCTACGGCGCCACCGGCACCCTGGACCTGGCCCGCCTGCACCTGGCTGCCGGCCACACGGGCATGCCGCACCTGCTGGTGTTCGGCCTGATCTTCATGATCGTCGGCATCGCCTTCAAGCTGGGTGCCGCGCCGTTCCACATGTGGATCCCGGACGTCTACCAGGGTTCGCCGACGGCCGTCACCATCTTCATCGGCTCCGCGCCGAAGCTGGCGGCGTTCGGCATGGCCTACCGCCTGCTGGAATCGGGCCTCGGCGACCTGTCCCAGCACTGGCAGCTGATGCTGGCCTGCCTGGCCGTGCTGTCGCTGGCGATCGGCAACATCGTGGCCATCGTGCAGAGCAACCTGAAGCGCCTGCTGGCCTATTCGACCATCTCGCACATGGGTTACCTGCTGCTGGGCCTGGTCAACGCCGGCCCCGAGGGCTACGCCTCGGCGCTGTTCTACGCGATCAGCTACGCGCTGATGGGCACGGCCGCCTTCGGCATCATCCTGGCCCTGGCCCGTGCCGGCTTCGAGTGCGAGGAGATCGACGACCTCAAGGGCCTGAACCAGCGTTCACCCTGGGCCGCGTTCCTGATGATGCTGGTGATGTTCTCGCTGGCCGGCGTACCGCCGCTGTTCGGCTTCTTCGCCAAGCTGCTGGTGCTGCAGGCCGCCATCCATGCCGGGTTCCTGTGGCTGGCCATCGTGGGCGCCGTGTTCGCCATCATCGGCCTCTACTACTACCTGCGCGTGGTGAAGGTGATGTACTTCGACAAGCCGGTCGAGGGCACCGAGATCCGCCTGCAGGGCGATGTTTCGGTCCGGCTGGTGCTGTCCCTGAACGTGCTGGCGCTGCTGGTGCTGGGCTTTGCCTGGGGCCCCCTGTTTGGCTGGTGCCAGCGCGTCTTCGTGGGTTGATGTGCATCGTGGCGGATTCGTCCGCCACGATGGTTTTTGCAGAAGAACTGAAATTATTTCGCGAAACAGGCTTGCAAGAATTCGGCCATCTCGCTAATATTTCCGGACTCTGATGCGGGGTGGAGCAGTCTGGCAGCTCGTCGGGCTCATAACCCGAAGGTCGCAGGTTCGAATCCTGCCCCCGCTACCAGATCTTTCTTAGAACAAGAAAGCCTCCTCGTGAGGCTTTTTTGTTGGGCGCAAGGAAGCGTCGCACATATGTCACAGGCCGCTTCGATGCTGGCTGCGCCAAGGTGCCCCGGAAAGGTCTGGATGGGTCGGGACATCGGCGAGATAAGGGAATGGGCCGCTTGAGCCCATTTTTTGTTTCTGGCGACGGGTAACGGTAGGCGAGATCATGGATACGCAGGCATTGGCGCAACGCTTCACCGAGGTTCTGGCCGATCTGGGGCTGGAATGCATCGGCGTGGAGTTCACCCCGTCGCAGGGGCAGAGTACCCTGCGTGTCTACATCGACGCCGAAGGGCGCGAAGTCACGGTGGACGATTGCGAAGCGGGCAGCCGCGAGCTGTCGGCGATGTTGGACGTGGAAGACCCGATTCCCGGCCACTACGTCCTGGAAGTGTCTTCCCCCGGCATCGACCGCCCGCTCTTCACTGCGGCGCAGTTTGCCAAGGTGGCCGGGAAGGAAGTGAAGATTCTGCTGAAGGCGCCGCTGGAAGGCCGGCGTCGTCTTCGGGGCAAGGTAACGGCGGTGGAAGGCGAACATATTTCGCTGGAAGCCGAAGGCAAGACCTTCGAGTTTGACCATGACGCGGTGGAAAGCGCGCGCGTGGTGCCTGACTGGGTGGCGCTCGGTTATGCGCCCCAGCCCAAGCCCGGCAAAGGTCCGGCCAAGAAGTCGTCAAAGAACTAAACCATTCGAAACCGATCGGCGCCGGCGGCGTCTACGGAGTTGCTGCAATGAGCAAAGAACTTTTGCTGGTGGTTGACGCGGTTGCCAACGAAAAGGGCGTATCGCGTGAAGTGATTTTCCAGGCGATGGAAGCGGCGCTCGCGTCCGCGGCCAAGAAGCGCTATCCGGACGAGGATCCGGATATCCGCGTGAGCATCGACCGCCACAGCGGCGACTACGAGACCTTCCGTCGCTGGGAAGTCATCGCCGACGACGGCGAGATGGAGTCGCCGTACCACCAGGTGCGCCTAATGGACGCCGTCGACGAGCGCGAAGATTCGCAGGTCGGCGAGTACATCGAGCAGCAGATCGAAAATGCGGAATTCGGCCGCATCGCGGCGCAGGCCGCCAAGCAGGTGATCGTGCAGCGCGTTCGCGAAGCCGAGCGCCAGCAGGTGGTCGATGCGTTCCAGGAACGCGTGGGCGAGCTGGTCACCGGCATCGTCAAGCGCGTCGAGCGCGGCAATGTCTACCTGGACCTGGGCGGCAACGCCGAGGCCTTCATCCCGCGCGACAAGACCATTCCGCGCGAGTCGGCCCGCGTCGGCGACCGCGTCCGCGGTTACCTCTACGAAGTCCGCTCCGAGGCCCGTGGCCCGCAGCTGTTCGTGTCTCGCGCCGCGCCGGAATTCATGATCGAGCTGTTCAAGCTCGAGGTGCCGGAAGTCGGCCAGGGCCTGGTCGAGATCAAGGGTTGCGCCCGCGACCCGGGTGACCGCGCCAAGATCGCGGTGGTGGCCCACGATACGCGCACCGATCCCATCGGCGCCTGCATCGGCATGCGCGGTTCGCGCGTGCAGGCGGTGTCCAACGAGCTCAATGGCGAGCGCGTGGACATCATCCTGTGGCACGAGAACCAGGCCCAGTACGTGATCAACGCGATGGCGCCGGCGGAAGTGCAGTCCATCATCATGGACGAGGAAAAGCACTCCATGGACATCGCCGTGGCCGAGGACAAGCTGTCCCAGGCCATCGGTCGCGGTGGCCAGAACGTGCGCCTGGCCAGCAAGCTCACCGGCTGGCAGCTCAACGTGATGACGCAGGACCAGGTCGCCGCCAAGAGCGAGGCCGAGCAGGAGGCCGCCCGCCAGCTGTTCATGGACAAGCTGGAAGTGGACCAGGAGATCGCCAACATCCTCGTGCAGGAAGGCTTCTCCAGCGTCGAGGAAATCGCCTACGTGCCCAGCGCCGAGCTGCTGGCGGTGGAAGGCTTCGACGAGGACATCGTCGAGGAACTCCGCGCCCGCGCCCGCGACGCGCTGCTGACCGAGGCGCTGGCGGTGGAGGAGAGCATCGACGAGCACCAGCCGTCGGACGAGCTCCTGCACCTGCCGGGCATGGATGAGGCCACGGCCTATGCGCTGGCGGCCCGTGAAGTGGTGACGGTGGACGATCTGGCCGACCTCGCGGTCGACGACCTGATCGACATCGAAGGTATGGACGAAGATCGCGCTGCAGCGCTGATCATGGCTGCACGCGCGCCGATGATCGAGCGTCTGGAGAAGGGTGGCTAACCGCGGGCGGTAGCGCCCCGGATGGGCGCGCCGAGGAAGGCTGAGACGCCTTCCACCAGGGATGGGGGTGGACGTGCAGGCGAGGCCTCACGGACTTAGCGCGGGAACGGCGGAGAATGAACACGATGTCGGACGTAACAATCAAACAACTCGCCAAGGTACTTGGCATGCCGGTGGACAAGCTGCTCGGGCAGCTGGCCGAGGCTGGCATGAAATTCTCCGATCCGGAGCAGATCATCAGCAGCACCGAGAAGGTGAAGCTGCTCGGCTTCCTGCGCCGTACGCACGGCAAGGCGGAAGTGAGCACGCCCGAGGCGGATGACAGCTCGCCGCGCCAGATCACGCTCAAGCGTCGCAAGGTCAGCGAACTGAAGGTCGCCACGCCAGGCGGACGCGGTGCCACCGGCGGTGCCAAGACGGTCAACGTGGAGGTCCGCGCCAAGCGTACCTACGTCAAGCGCAGCGTCATTGCCGAGGAAGCCGGCAGCGACGTCGAGCGCGAGGACGCCGTGCGCAAGCTGCAGGAGTCGCAGCAGCAGCGCGACCACGAGGAGCACCAGCGCATCGAGGCCGATCGCCGCCGCCAGGAAGAAGCCCAGCAGCGTGCCGAGGAAGCCCAGCGCCAGCGCGAGGCGGAAGAGGAACAGCGTCGCCAGCAGGCCGAAGCCGAAGCCGCCGCGCACGCCAAGGCCCAGCAGGAGCGCGAGTCCGCGACGGAAGCGGCCCCCGCACCGGCCGCGCCGGTGGTCGAGGCGCCCGCCGCCGACACGGCGGAAAAGCCGGTCGTGGCCGAGCCGCAGGTGCAGCGCATCGACCACAGCTCGCTCGGCATGATCGTGCCGACCATTCACGAGCCCCGTCGCCGCGAGAAGAAGGTGGTCATCACGCCCGCCGCTCCGGCGCCGAAGCCCGCGCAGGCTGCTGCGCCGGCCGCCAACCGCCCCGGCACGGCCGCAGCGGGTGCCGCGGCCCCGGCAGCGGGTGCCGCCGGCGACAGCCGCAACAAGGCCCGTCATGGTCGCGAACGCGACGACACACCGGGTGGCAAGCGTTTTGCCGCGGGCGAACTGCATCTGAGCGATGCCGATCGCGCGCGCCGTTCCAACAACAAGCGTGGCAAGCCCGGCAAGGGTCCGAACCGCGACGCGCCGCGTGGCGGCTCGCCGGCCTCGAGTGGTCCGCACGGCTTCACCCGCCCGACCGCCGCGGTCGTGCGCGAGGTGGTGGTGGGCGACAACAACGTGGTCGCCGATCTCGCCAACAAGATGGCGGTCAAGGGTTCGGAAGTGGTCAAGGCCCTCTTCAAGATGGGCGTGATGGCCACCATCAACCAGACCATCGACCACGACACCGCGGTGCTGGTGGTCGAGGAGCTCGGCCACAAGGCCGTGGCCGTGAGCGAGAACAACGCCGAAGCCGCGCTGGCCGCCCACACGCAGAACGCCGAGCTGGAAGGCGAGAAGAAGCCGCGTCCGCCGGTGGTCACCATCATGGGCCACGTCGACCACGGCAAGACCTCGACGCTCGACTACATCCGCCGCACCAAGGTCGCCTCGGGCGAAGCCGGCGGCATCACGCAGCACATCGGTGCCTACCACGTGGAAACGCCCAAGGGCGTCATCACGTTCCTGGATACCCCGGGCCATGCGGCGTTCACGTCCATGCGTGCCCGTGGCGCCCAGTCCACCGACATCGTGGTGCTGGTGGTCGCGGCCGACGACGGCGTCATGCCGCAGACGGCCGAAGCCGTGCAGCATGCGCGCGCCGCCAAGGTGCCGCTGATCGTGGCGCTCAACAAGATGGACAAGTCCGACGCCAACCCGGACCACGTCAAGCAGGGCCTCGGCAACCTGGAAGTGATTCCGGAAGAGTGGGGTGGTGACACGCCGTTCGTGCCGATCTCGGCCAAGACCGGCATGGGCATCGACGACCTGCTCGACGCGATCCTGGTGCAGGCCGAAGTGATGGAGCTGACGGCGGTCGAAGACGGCCCGGCGTCCGGCGTGGTGATCGAGTCCAGCCTGGACCGCGGTCGCGGCCCGGTGGCGACGGTGCTGGTGCAGCAGGGCACGCTCAAGCGCGGCGACTTCGTCGTCTGCGGCATCGAGTACGGCCGCATGCGTGCGCTGATCGACGAGAACGGCAAGACCGTGCAGGAAGCCGGTCCGTCCATCCCGGTGCAGGTGCTGGGTCTGTCCGGCGTGCCGGAATCGGGCGACGACTTCGTGGTCGTGGCCGACGAGCGCCTGGCCCGCGAAGTGGCGGCCGAGCGCCAGCTCAAGCGCCGCGAGACGCGCATGGTCAGCAAGGCCAACCGCCTCGAGGACATCATGGCCCAGATGGGCCAGGGCGCCGAGCAGCAGACGCTCAACATCCTGGTCAAGGCCGACGTGCAGGGTTCGGTGCAGGCGCTGCGCGAGTCGCTCAGCCAGATCGGCAACGAGAACGTGAAGGTCAACGTGATCGCGGCCGGCGTCGGCGGCATCACCGAGTCCGACGCGACGCTGGCCGCCGCCTCCAAGGCGCTGGTCATCGGCTTCAACGTCCGCGCCGACGCCTCGGCCCGCAAGGTGATCGACACCTCCGGCCTCGACGTCCGCTACTTCTCGATCATCTACGACGTGATCGACCAGGTGAAGCAGGCAGCCTCCGGCTTGCTGGGCAAGGAAGTGCGCGAAGAGATCATCGGCATCGCCCAAGTGCGCGAGGTCTTCCGCAGCTCCAAGTTCGGCGCGGTGGCCGGTTGCATGGTCATCGAAGGCACGGTCAAGCGCAGCAAGCCGATCCGCGTGCTCCGCGACAACACCGTAGTCTTCCAGGGCGAACTGGAGTCGCTGCGTCGCTTCAAGGACCTGGTCGACGAGGTGCGCAACGGCATGGAATGCGGTATCGCCGTGAAGCAGTACAACGACGTCAAGGTCGGCGACCAGATCGAGTGCTTCGAGCGTATCGAGGTTGCCCGCACGCTGTGACCAGGGGCGGGGAGCAAGTAGCGAGGGCGCGAAAACTCCACGTCTGGCAGGTTCTCGAAGCCCGGGCAGCTTTGTCCGGGCTTCGTTTTTCTACGTAAACTGCGACCTTGGCGCCCTCGCCAAGTGTCTCTCGTCCCCGTGACGACGAAGGAGTTACCCATGCCCTCACGCGACTTCAAACGTACCGACCGCGTCGGCGCCGAGCTGCGCCGCGAAATCGGCCTGCTGGTCCATGCCGCCGTGCGCGACCACGGGCTGCCGTCGGTGAGCGTGTCCGACGTCGAGGTCACCCGTGATCTGGATTGGGCCACGGTCTGGGTAACCGCGCTGCAGCCGGAGCGTTCCGTCGAGGCCGTCAAGGCGCTCAAGGAGCTGGCGGTCGAGTTCCGTCGCGAGCTGTCGCGCAGCATGCGCCTGCGCCGGGTGCCGGAGCTGCGCTTCAAGTACGACGACTCGGTCGACAAGGGCGAGCGCATCGAAACGCTGCTCCGCCAGGACAGCGAGCGTAACCCGGCGCCGTCCAAGGACGAGGCCGAGGGCGCCGCCGAGGACTGAGGCGTGTTCATCTCGACGGGATGGCCTGTGTCGCCCGGGCAGGGCGGACGGTCCGCATGACCTCATGAGCAAGAAGAAGAGCAGCATCCGTTTTCGCGAACTGCACGGCATAGTCCTGCTGGACAAGCCCCTGGGGCAGAGTTCCAACGAAGCGTTGCAGATCGTCCGCAAGGGTATCTTTCGCGCCGAGAAGGGTGGCCACACCGGTGCGCTCGACCCGTTGGCCACCGGCCTGCTGCCGCTGTGCTTCGGCGAGGCCACCAAGATCGCCGGCATGTTGCTGGGCAACCGCAAGGCCTACGTCGCCGAATGCCGGCTGGGCGTCACCACCACCACGGCGGACCTCGAGGGCGAGGTGGTCCGGCAGCGGCCGGTTCCGGCCTTGAGCGACGCGTCGATTGAGCAGGCCCTGGCGAAGCTGCGGGGACGCATTACCCAGGTTCCGCCCGCCTATTCCGCGATCAAGCAGGATGGCGAGCCGCTCTACGTGAAGGCCCGCCGCGGCGAAGTCGTGGATGTCCCGGCGCGCGAGGTGGAGATCCACCGGCTCGACCTGCTCTCGCGCAGCGAGGACACGCTGACCCTCCACGTCGAGTGCGGCTCGGGCACCTACGTGCGTAGCCTCGCGGTGGACCTGGGCGAGGACCTGGGCTGCGGCGCCCACCTCACCGCCTTGCGGCGGCTATGGGTGGAACCGTTCAGGGAGCCGGCCATGTACAGCCTGGAACAATTGCGGGAACTGGCGGCCCAGGGCGACGACGCCTTGCTCGCCGCGCTGCTGCCGGTCTCGGCCGGCCTGGCGGAGCTGCCGGCCATTCATCTGGACGAGGCCCGCAGCCAGGCCGTCTCACAGGGCCAGCAGATTCCGCTGGAGCAGCCGATCGAAGGCCGGTTCGCCGTGTTTGCAGGGGATGGCCGCCTGCTGGCCCTGGGCGAGGATGCCGAGGGCAAGCTGCGCATCGTGCGGGGTTTCAACCTGCCGTCGACCGGGCAGGATGCCGGATCTGCATGACGGTCTTGTTGTCGTTGGGCTCCGCTCGCTACAATACGGAGCTTGTTTCAGAATTTTCATTCATCTAGGCGAAGCTTGCGCAACGTCATGGCGTGACGTTGCGCAAGCTTCGCACCCGTTTTTTTAGGAAGAGCTAATCATGTCCCTTACCGCAGAACAGACCGGCAAGATCATCGCTGACTTCGGCCGCGTGCCGAACGACACGGGTTCGCCGGAAGTGCAGGTCGCCCTGCTGTCGGCCCGCATCGACCACCTCACCGACCACTTCAAGGCTCACAAGCAGGATCACCATTCCCGCCGCGGCCTGCTGAAGCTGGTCAACCAGCGCAAGCGCCTGCTGAGCTACCTGAAGGATCGTGACCTGGCTCGCTACCAGAGCCTCATCGAGCGCCTCGGCCTCCGTCGCTAATCCTCACTAGGACAAATAAAGTGGCGAAAGTAACCAAGTCATTCCAGTTCGGTAATCACGAAGTCACACTGGAGACGGGCGAAATCGCCCGCCAGGCTTCCGGTGCCGTCATGGTCAGCATGGGCGGCACTGTTGTGCTGGTCACCGTGGTGGCCAATGCCAAGGCGAAGGAAGGTCAGGACTTCTTCCCGCTCACCGTCGATTACGTCGAGAAGTTCTACTCGGCCGGTCGTATCCCCGGTGGCTTCTTCAAGCGCGAAGGCCGCCCGACCGAGAAGGAGACGCTGACCTCGCGTCTGATCGATCGTCCGGTGCGCCCGCTGTTCCCGGAAGAATTCAAGAACGAAGTGCAGGTCATCGCACAGGTCGTCTCGCTGAACCCGGAAATCGACGGTGACATCCCGGCCATGCTGGGCGCCTCTGCCGCGCTGAGCCTCGCCGGCATCCCGTTCAAGGGTCCGATCGGCGCTGCCCGCGTCGGTTACGCCAACGGCAAGTACCTGCTGAACCCGACCGCCACCGAGCTGAAGACCTCGGACCTGGACCTGGTTGTCGCCGGTACCTCCAACGCCGTGCTGATGGTCGAATCCGAAGCCAAGCTGCTGTCGGAAGACGTCATGCTGGGCGCCGTGGTGTTCGGTCACCAGCAGATGCAGGTGGCCATCCGCGCCATCGCCGAGCTGGCCACCGAGGCGGCTCGTCCGTCCATGTCCTGGCAGGCCCCGGCCCGCAACGAAGCGCTCGTCGCCGCCCTCACGGGTGCCGTCGGCAACCAGCTGGAAACCGCCTTCCAGGTGCGTGACAAGCTGCAGCGCCGCGATGCCATCTCGGCCATCAAGAGCGACGTGCTCGCCTCGCTGGCCGCCGATGTGGAAGCCAAGGGTTGGGACAAGGCCGAGCTCGCGAAGGAATTCGCCGAACTCGAATACCGCACCATGCGCGACGGCGTCCTCAAGACGAAGATCCGCATCGACGGCCGCAACCTGGACGACGTCCGCCCGATCACCATCCGCGTCGGCGTGCTGCCGCGTACCCATGGCTCGGCGCTGTTCACCCGTGGCGAAACCCAGGCGCTGGTCGTGACCACGCTGGGTACCACCCGCGACGCGCAGATCATCGATGCGCCGGAAGGCGAGTCGAAGGATCCGTTCCTGTTCCATTACAACTTCCCGCCGTTCTCGGTGGGTGAAGCCGGTCGCTTCGGCGCGCCGAAGCGTCGCGAAATCGGCCACGGCCGTCTCGCCAAGCGCGGCGTGCAGGCCGTCAAGCCGAGCATCGAAGAGTTCCCGTACGTGGTCCGCGTGGTCTCGGAAATCACCGAGTCCAACGGTTCCTCGTCGATGGCCTCGGTGTGCGGTTCCTCGCTCGCCATGATGGACGCCGGCGTGCCGCTGAAGGCTCCGGTGGCCGGTATCGCCATGGGCCTGGTGAAGGAAGGCAGCGACTTCGTCGTGCTGTCCGACATCCTGGGTGACGAAGACCACCTCGGCGACATGGACTTCAAGGTGGCCGGTAGCGCCGATGGCATCTCCGCGCTGCAGATGGACATCAAGATCGACGGCATCACCGAAGAGATCATGAAGGTGGCGCTGGAGCAGGCCAAGCGCGGCCGCCTGCACATCCTCGGCGAAATGGCCAAGGTGATCAGCACCGCGCGCACCGAGATGAGCGAGTTCGCCCCGCGCCTGCTCACCATCAAGATCCACCCGGACAAGATCCGCGAAGTCATCGGCAAGGGCGGCGCCACCATCCGCTCGATCACCGAAGAGACCGGCACCACGATCGACATCAGCGACGACGGCACCGTGGTCATCGCTTCGGTCAACCGTGAGGCTGCCAATGCCGCCAAGGCGCGCATCGAGCAGATCGTCTCCGACGTCGAGCCGGGCCGCATCTACGAGGGCAAGGTCGCCAAGCTGATGGACTTCGGCGCGTTCGTGACCATCATGCCGGGCAAGGACGGCCTGGTGCACGTCTCGCAGATTTCCAGCGAGCGCGTGGAGAAGGTCTCCGACAAGCTGAAGGAAGGCGATATCGTCAAGGTCAAGGTGCTGGAAGTGGACAAGCAGGGCCGTATCCGCCTGTCCATGAAGGCCGTGGCCGAGGACGAAGGCGCCAACGCCTAAGCGCTGTTTCTGCAGTGCAGCAAGCCCCAGAAGCCCGGCGCATGCCGGGCTTCTGCTTTTTTGGGGAAGGCCCGGGTCCCGATCGCCGGCGCCCGGGCCGTGACCCCGCTGAGTCGGCGCTCAGGCCGGGATCCGGCGCGGTTGCGCCCCCCGATGGCATGCAACCGCGGGTTCGCCGGCCCCCGGGCCCGGGCCTGGACGTCCCTTCCCAGGGAAAGCTCGAAATCCGGCGGCTTCCTAATGGGGTTTTTGCGATAGCTGTAAGGTCCTTTTGCTACGATGCCGGCAGTGTGATGAGGATGTGGGCATGGCCGACCAGGCAAGTGATTTCCTGAAGGATTACCAGGCGCTCGCGCAGCAGTCCTGGGATACCTGGACCCGTTTTCTGCAACAGCAATCGGCCTCGGCGGCGCCCTACGCCCACGCGGCCTCATCCCATGCCGGGGTGGGCGATGACCTGATGATGCGCAGCATGGCCGCGCTCAAGGGTTACAACGACTGGCTGCAGGGCGCGGTGGGCAGCGGCCTGGGCCAAGGGCCGGCCGACTGGCAGCAATCGCTGCAGAACCTGTTTTCCAGCCTGGGTGGCCAGCCATTCGCGCATGCCTTCGCGTCCATCGACAGCGAAGCGGCGCGCAGCTTCGGCCAGCTGTGGCAGTCGTGGCTGCAGTCCAGCCAGTCCGGCATGCGCTTCGATGTCGAGCACATGGCCGCGTTCGGCTTCACCCGCGAGCGCCAGCTGCAGCAGCAGGAAATCGCCGCGGCCATGCAGGAATACCTGGATTGGTCGGGCAAGTACCAGGCCTTGATCCAGCGCGCGAACACCGAAGGTTTCGAGCGCCTGCAGGCCAAGCTGGCGGATTTCACCGACTCGACGCGCCAGGTCGAATCGCTCAAGGCGCTGTACGACCTGTGGGTGGATGGCGCCGAAGAGGCCTACGCCCGGATCGCCTTGTCCGAGGAGTTTCGCCATGTCTACGGCGAGATGGTGAACGCGCAGGGACGCCTTCGCCAGCTGCAGCAGCAACAGCTGGAGGCGATGTGTCGCGAACTGGGCGTGCCCACGCGCAGCGAGGTGTCGGCGCTGGGCAAGCGCCTGCATGAGTTGCGGCGCGAAGTGCGCGGGCAGGGCACCGCCCGCGAAGCGGACGAACTCGCGACGCTGCGGGCGGAAGTGGCTGCGCTCAAGAGGCAACTGGCCGGCAAGAACGGCGAAGCGAAGCGTCCCGCCTCGCGCAGCAGCAAGCGCGAACCCGAACCGGAGACCGTCGTGCGCCGCGCCAAGCCGGCTGCCGCGGTCGCCGCCCGCAAGACGGTCGTGCGCGGCACCACGCGCACGCGCAAGTAAGGAGCCTCCATGTTTCCACCGCTACGCCTCGACCCGGCCGCGTTGACGGGCGAGATCGCCGCCTTCCAGCGCAAGCTGGCCGCCGGCCTGGGCAACCTTCGCCACCAGCTCGAGCCGGAGTACGCGAACACGCCGCGAGTAGCCGTGTACCGCGAAGACAAGCTCACGGTGTGGCACATGAAGGGGCAGGGCAAGCCCACCGGCAAGACGCCGACGCTGATCGTCTACGCGCTGGTCAACACGGTGTGGATGACCGACCTGCAGGAAGATCGCTCGCTGGTGCGCAACCTGCTCGAGCAGGGCGAGGACGTCTACCTGATCGACTGGGGTTATCCAGACGGCGCCGACCGCTGGCTGACGCTGGATGACTACATCAACGGTTACCTGGATCGCTGCGTCGATGCCGTGCGCAAGGCGGCGGGCGTGGAGGCGATCAACCTGCTGGGGATCTGCCAGGGCGGCACGTTCTCGCTGTGCTACGCGGCGACCCACGGCGAGAAGGTGAAGAACCTGATCACCATGGTGACGCCGGTGGACTTCCAGACGCCGGACAACATGCTGTCGAGCTGGTCGCGCGACCTGGACGTGGACCTGTTCGTCGACACCATGGGCAACATCCCGGCCGAACTGCTCAACTGGGTATACCTCACGCTCAAGCCGGTGCGCCTCAACCAGCAGAAGTACGTGGGCCTGGTCGACATCCTCGACAACCCGAAGGAACTGCAGAACTTCCTGCGCATGGAGCGCTGGATCTTCGACTCGCCGGACCAGGCGGGCGAGGCGTTCCGCGAGTTCATCAAGGACTTCTACCAGCAGAACAAGCTGATCAAGGGCGACCTGGTGATCGGCGGCAGGCCGGTGGACCTGGGCATGATCACCCAGCCGGTACTCAATATTTTCGCCGAGCAGGACCACCTGGTGCCGCCCGATGCCTCGCGCGCCCTGGGTCGCCATGTCGGCACCACCGATTACACCCAGCTCGCCTTCAAGGGCGGCCATATCGGCATCTATGTCTCCGGCCGCGCCCAGCGCGAGGTGCCGCCGGCTATCCACCAGTGGCTCAGTACGCGAAACTGAGCGCTGCCCCCGGGAGGAAGAGTTCGCTCATGGAAAAGCGTCTGCATCGTTCGCTCACTGACAGGAAGATCGCCGGCGTCTGCGGCGGCATCGCCGAATACCTGGGCTGGGACCCCACCCTGGTCCGCATCCTGTGGGTCGTCCTCACCTTCATGGGTGGCTCGGGCATCGTGGCCTACCTGGTGCTGTGGCTGTTGATGCCTGAAGGCACCTGATCCCCGCCGCGGGCAGGCTGCCCGCTTCCGTTCATTTCGATTGGCAAGACCGTTTATGGATTACGACCGTTACGACCGCATTCGCGCCGTGCAATGGCAGGGCGATCACCTGCGCCTGCTTGACCAGCGCCTGCTGCCGCAGGAAGAGCGCTGGATCGACTGCACCAGCGCAACCCAGGTCACCCAGGCCATCAAGGACCTGGCCGTACGCGGTGCGCCCGCCATCGGCATCGCCGCGGCCTGGGGCGTGGTGCTGGCCGCCAGGCAGGGCGAACCGCTGGACGCCGCGCTGGCCATGCTGCGCGCCGCGCGTCCCACCGCGGTGAACCTGATGTGGGCGCTCGATCGCATGAAGGCCCGCATCGCCGCCGGTGCCGACGCCGCGGCCCTCGAGCGCGAGGCGCAGGCGATCCAGGACGAAGACCTGGCCGCCAATCGCCACATGGGCGAACTCGGCGCCTCCCTGATCGCACCGCATTCGGGCGTGCTCACGCATTGCAACACCGGTTCGCTGGCCACCGCGGGCTTCGGTACCGCGCTGGGCGTGATCCGTGCGGGCGTGGCCAGCGGCCGCGTCGAGCGCGTGTTCGCGGGCGAGACGCGGCCGTGGCAGCAGGGCGCGCGCCTCACCATGTGGGAGCTGGTGCGCGACGGCGTGCCGGCCAAGCTCATTGCCGACTCGGCCGCCGCGCACCTGATGCGTTCGGGCGAGGTGCAGTGGGTGATCGTGGGCGCGGACCGCATCGCCGCCAACGGCGACACCGCCAACAAGATCGGCACCTACCAGCTGGCCATCGCCGCCCGCCACCATGGCGTGAAGTTCATGGTCGTCGCACCGTCGTCCACGGTGGACATGGCCACCGCCTCGGGCGAGGACATCGAGATCGAACTGCGCGACCCGGCCGAGCTGCTCGCCGTGGCCGGCCGCCGTACCGTCGTGGACGGTGCGCAGGCCTGGAACCCCGTGTTCGACGTCACGCCGGCATCGCTGATCGATGCCATCGTCACCGAGCGTGGCGTGATCGAGCACCCGACGACCCTGGCCATGCAGGCGCTGTTCGGCTGATGGGGTTGCGCCGGCAGTTCCTGCTGTTCGGCGTCGGCGGCGTCATCGGCCTGGTGGTCGATGCCGGCGTGGTGCAGGCGCTGGTGAGCTGGGGCCACTGGAACCCGTACCTGGCGCGCCTGGTGTCGTTCCTGTCGGCGGCCACCGCCACGTGGGTGTGGAACCGCCGGTACACCTTCGCGCATCGCCACAGCGGACGCTCGCTGCGTGCGGAATGGCTGCATTGGATCGCGCTGATGAGCGTGGGCGCGGTGGTCAACTACGCCGCCTACGCCGCGATCCTGATGTTCTATCCATGGCTGCATCGCTGGCCTGCGATCGCCGTGGCGGCAAGCTCCGCCGCTGCCGCGCTGGTTAATTTTTCGACAGCCCGCGGCGTGCTTTTCAAGCGAGCCAAATCATCCGTTTAAGTCGTTGATTCACAAAGAAAAAATACTGTGAATTTGGCGTCAAACGTGTTACACTTCCTAGGTTGTTTCCAGGTCGCTCGCCCACGCACGGAGGGTGCGTGCGCCGCGACCCTTTTCATCCTCAGGGAAGCCGATTGATGGCAGAACTCGCCAAAGAAGTCATTCGCGTCAACATCGAAGACGAGATGCGCCAGAGCTACCTCGATTACGCCATGAGCGTGATCGTGGGACGCGCCCTCCCGGATGTCCGCGACGGCCTCAAGCCTGTGCACCGCCGCGTCCTGTTCGCCATGAACGAACTGGGCAACGCCTGGAACAAGCCCTACAAGAAATCGGCCCGCGTGGTCGGTGACGTCATCGGTAAATACCACCCGCACGGCGACGCCTCGGTCTACGACGCGATCGTGCGCATGGCCCAGCCGTTCTCGCTGCGCTACATGCTGGTCGACGGCCAGGGTAACTTCGGCTCGGTCGACGGCGACAACGCCGCGGCGATGCGATACACCGAGGTGCGCATGTCGCGCCTCACGCAGGAACTGCTGGCCGATATCGACAAGGACACCGTCGACTTCGGTCCGAACTACGACGAAAGCGAACAAGAGCCGCTGGTGCTGCCCACCCGCGTGCCGAACCTGCTGGTGAACGGTTCGGCCGGTATCGCGGTGGGCATGGCCACCAACGTGCCGCCGCACAACCTCAACGAAGTGGTCTCCGCGACGATCGGCCTGATCGACGATCCGTCGCTCTCGATCGATGACCTGATGCAGTTCATCCCGGGCCCGGACTTCCCGACCGCCGGCATCATCAATGGCTCCTCCGGCATCATCGAGGCGTATCGCACCGGTCGCGGTCGCATCCTGGTGCGTGCGCGCACCGAGATCGAAACGGAATCGAACGGCCGCGAGACGATCCTCGTCCACGAGCTGCCGTACCAGGTGAACAAGGCTCGCCTGATCGAGAAGATCGCCGAGCTGGTCAAGGAAAAGAAGATCGAGGGCATCAGCGAGCTGCGCGACGAGTCCGACAAGGACGGCATGCGCGTGGTGATCGAGATCCGTCGCGACGCGATGGCCGACGTGGTGCTCAACAACCTGTTCCAGCAGACCCAGCTGCAGGTGACGTTCGGCATCAACATGGTGGCCCTGCTGGACGGCCAGCCGCGCCTGCTGAACCTCAAGGACATCCTCGAGGCCTTCATCCGTCACCGTCGCGAAGTGGTGACGCGCCGTACCATCTTCGAGCTGCGCAAGGCCCGAGCCCGCGCGCATATCCTCGAAGGCCTCACGGTCGCGCTCGCCAACATCGACGAGATGATCGAGCTGATCCGCACCTCGGCATCGCCGCAGGAAGCACGCGAGCGCATGCTGGCGCGCAAGTGGCAGCCGGGCATGGTGGCCACGCTGCTCGAGGCCGCCGGCGCCGAAGCGTCGCGTCCCGAAGACATGGATCCGCGCGACGGCCTCAAGGCCGAGGGCTACCAGCTCTCCGAGGTGCAGGCCCAGGAAATCCTGGCCATGCGCCTGCATCGCCTCACCGGCCTGGAGCAGGAAAAGCTTTCGGACGAATACCGCCAGGTGCTCGAGACGATCCGCGGCCTGATCGAGATCCTCGAGGATCCGGCCCGCCTGCTCGCGGTGATCCGCGGCGAGCTCGAGGCCATCAAGGACGAGTTCGGCGACGCGCGCCGCACCGAGATCCAGCATTCGCAGGAAGACCTCAACGTCCTCGACCTGATCGCGCCGGAAGACGTGGTCGTCACGCTGTCGCACACCGGTTACGTGAAGCGCCAGCCGGCCAGCACGTATCGTGCACAGCGCCGCGGCGGCAAGGGCCGTTCGGCCTCGGCGTTGAAGGACGAGGATTTCGTCGAGCAGCTGTGGGTGGTGAACACCCATGACACGCTGCTCACCTTCACCAGCACCGGCCGCGTGTACTGGCTCAACGTGTACCAGATGCCGGAGTCGGGCCCGAACGCACGCGGCAAGCCGATGGTGAACCTGTTGCCGCTGGGCGAGGGCGAGAAGGTGCAGGCGGTGCTGCCGGTGCGCGAATACACCGAAGACCGCTTCGTGTTCTTCGCCACCAGGCAGGGCACGGTGAAGAAGACGCCGCTCACCGAGTTCGCCTTCCAGCTGCAGAAGGGCAAGATCGCCATCAACCTCGACGAGGGCGATGCGCTGGTCAACGTCGCGCTGACGGACGGCAACAGCGACGTGCTGCTGTTCGCCTCCAACGGCAAGACGGTGCGCTTCGACGAGTCGGAAGTGCGCTCGATGGGTCGTACGGCGACCGGCGTGCGCGGCATGAAGCTGGCCGACGATGCCGAAGTGGTGTCGCTGATCGTGGCCGCCGAGGGTGACATCCTCACCGCCACCGAGCGTGGCTATGGCAAGCGCACGATGCTCGACGAGTTCCCGAAGAAGGGGCGTGGCACGCAGGGCGTGATCGGCATCCAGTGCTCCGAGCGCAATGGCGCGCTGGTGGCCGCGACGCAGGTCACCGAAGCGCACGAGATGATGCTGATCTCCGACCAGGGCACGCTGGTGCGTACCCGCGTGGCGGAAGTCTCGCAGCTCAGCCGCAACACCCAGGGCGTGACGCTCATCCGCCTGCCGGCGGACGAGAAGCTGGTCAGCGTGGTTCGTCTCGATGCGGAAACCGAGAATGGTGAAGGCGAAGAGGGCGCAGCCCCCGACGCGACCAACGGGGATCTGCCTGCTGCCGGTGATGAAGTTCCCACCGACGCCGAGTGATCCGAGCTCGATGCACTGAAGAAAACCCCGGCCATGCCGGGGTTTTCTTTTTCACGCCATCAAGGCTTGAAGCCCACCGACTGCCACAGCGGCGCGGGCTCGTAGACCGCGCCGGCTTCGATGGTCTTGTCGATGCGGCGCGTGTTGTGGATGTCGGCCAGCGGATCGCCATCGAGCAGCACCATGTCGGCGCGCTTGCCGACGGTCAGCGTGCCGACTTCGCCATCCAGGCCCATCACGCGTGCGGGCACGCTGGTTGCCGCCATCAGTGCTTCCATCGCGGTGAAGCCGGCCTGGACGTAGATTTCCAGTTCCCGGTGCAACGAGTAGCCGGGAATGGACTGGTCCGTGCCGGCGACGATGGTGAGGCCCTGGCGATGGAGTTCGCGCAGGGTGGCGAGCAGATAGTCGTAGCGCCTGGCGCGGTCGGGTTTCACGCCCGGGCTGTCGAGCGCGGCGGCGAGTTCGGGGGCTACATGGGCGATGCCCGGTTCGATCGCGCTGAGGGGCGTCGTTTCCGGATGCATCTGCGTTTCGAACAGGACCAGGGTGTCGTCGAAGACGGTGTGGTGTTCGCGGTACAGGGCCAGCTGCCGCGCCGCATCCGGCGTCGTGAAATCCAGGGGCGGCAGCGGCTTGTTGCGCTCCATGTGCAGCAGGTCGCGCGCCACGAAGTGGACGTGGTTGATGCCGTCGAAACCGTCCTTGACGACCTGTTCGGAGGTCATGCCCTCGGGCACGTGGCCGGTAACCGTCATGCCCAGGCGATGCGCCTCGGCGGTGATCACGGGCACCAGCTCGGGCTTCATGCTGCTGTAGATCTTGATCTGCCGCGCGCCGGCGTCCTTGTAGCGCTTGACCCAGGCCTTGGCCTGCTCGGGCGTGTCGGCGACGACGGCGCCCAGGGTGATCGGACCCGTGCCGTCGATGACGCCCGCGATGAGGATGCGCGGGCCGATGCCGCGTCCCTGGTCGATCGCGTCACGTACCGAGGTGATGAAGTCGAACACGTTACCGCAATCGCGCACCGTGGTGATGCCGGAGGCGAGGTAGACCGGTCCCCATTCGACCTGCTCATAGTGGGCGTGCATGTCCCACAGGCCGGGGATGAGGAACTTACCGCGACCGTCGATGACTTCGTAGCCCTGGGTCGACGCGTGGTCCTTCGCGGTGGCGATGCGGCTGATGCGTCCATCGTCCATGAACAGCGTGACGTCGCCCTGCGCCGGCGCGCCGGTGCCGTCGATCAGCGTGGCGTGCGCCACGGCCAGGCGCTTGACGACGGGCTGCCGGCCCTTCGCGGCAAGCTGCGCCAGCGAGGTCAGTCCGTCGATGGCGGCGTGCTGCATGAACGTGGACAGTGCCGGCTCGTAGGCTTCGCGCACGGCTTCGAAGTGATCGAACTCGGCGTCGCGCGTGACCAGGGCGGCCAGCTGCCCGTCGTCGTCCATCCACAACGCCTCGCTGCCCCAGGCCAGTCCCGACACCTGGTAGCCATGCAGGGTGACGTCGCGGCCCGCCACGCTGAGGTGGAGGTCGGCGGTGGGCTGGATGCGGATGTCGTTGCCCGGCGGTGCGGTGATGCGTGCGGGACGTCCCTGCGAAATCCAGTAGCGCATCAGCATCTGCTGCATGGCGACCGGCGAATAGCCGTCCATCAGGAAGGTGTGCTCGTTGGCGGGATACTGCGTCTTCTTGCCGTCGCGCAGCAGCGACACCTGCGTGCGCGACGCGTCGATGGAGAAGTCATCGTTGAGTTCGCTGGAGCGCGAAGACTGGCCGTGGGTGGTCAGCGATAGCGGATGTGCTTCATCGGTCGCCCGATAGGTCGTCTTCAGCGGTACCGGCGTGCCGCGATCGGTGAACAGGAAATCCGACTCGAGCAGCAGCTGTCCATCCTTGCGCTTCAGCGTATAGGTTTCCTTGCCGATCGCCCGCGCGAACTTGTGCAGCACGAAGCTGCCCTGTTCGTCCGGTTGGGCTGCCTGTGCATGGAGGTTCGAACAAGCGAAGGCGAGGACGGCGGCGACGGCGAACGCACTTGCACACTCCAGCTTCATGGACGGCTCCTGGCGCGGGGACTCGGCGGCGTCGCGACGAGGCGTCGGGACCCGGCGACGTTACCCGGGCGGGTTCCGGGGCGCCAGTGCGGACCACGCGTCGCCCGTCACGCAGGCGTGACGCTGATCTCGTCGACGCGGGTGGCGTAGAACGCGAGGCAGTCCTTGATCGCTGCCACGGCATCGTAAGGATGCTCATAGGTCCACACCGCGTTCACCGAGCGCTCCCCGCCCAGCGGGATGCTGTAGTAGGAACAGTCACCCTTGTAGGGGCAGTAGGTCTGGTGGTCGGTGCGTTCGAGCAGGGACATGTCGACGTCCTTGCGGGGGATGTAGTGCACCGGCGGATAGGACGCCTCGCGCAGGGTGAGCGAGGAGCGGGTATCGGCGACGACACGTCCTCCGATGCGGACGACGATATGGGAAGCATCAGGCGTGACCTCGATCGGATGGTCGGGGCCAGGTATCCGTTGCACTCGGCTGTTCATGGCGTCGGTCCGCAGAAGGGAGTGGCGAGGCTACTCCCCTGCATGATCAGCCCGCGTGCACGCGGTGCGGGTCAGGCCGTGGCTTCCAGCATCGCCTCGGCCGCGGAGACGCGGAATTCGCCCGGTGCCTCGACCTGGAGCTGCTTCACCACGCCATCTTCCGCGTACAGCGCGAAGCGGCGGGAACGCAGGCCCATGCCGTAACCGCTGCCGTCCAGCTCCAGGCCCAGGGCGCGGGTGAAGCTGCCGTTGCCATCGGCCAGCATCAGCAGGCCGTGCGGCACGTTCTGCGAGGCCGCCCAGGCCTGCATCACGTAGGCATCGTTGACCGCCAGGCACATCACCTCGATGCCACGCGCCTGGAACTCGGCGTAGTGCTGGACATAGCCCGGCAGGTGCCGGTTGGAGCAGGTGGGCGTGAAGGCGCCGGGCACGGCGAACATCACCACCTTGCGGCCGGCAAAGAGGGCGCCGGTATGGGTCTGCTCGATGCTGTCGCCGATCGCGCGGATCTCGACATCGGGCAGGGTCCGGCCGACCTGGATGCTCATGGGTGGTTGCCTTGGCGGGGAGGTGGAGGGGCGGATGCTAGCGCCTGGCGGGGTCGGTTGTCGCCTTGAATCACGCCGTTTTAGCACCCATCTCAACCACCATAGAGAGGGTGGCGGTCGACGCCATGCATCACCCAAACGAGTCAGGCGGGTTCTGCCTTGCGGGCCGGCGGGCGGGAAGGCGATATTTCCCGCGTGCTGGATGGGCGGTACGTTCGCCGGGGAGCGGTAGTGGAATTCAAAGATTATTACGACATCCTGGGCGTGAAGCCCGAGGCCACCGAGGCCGAGATCAAGGCGGCCTACCGGAAGCTGGCCAAGAAATACCATCCCGACCGGAACAAGGACGCCGGCGCGGAAGAGAAATTCAAGGCGATCAACGAAGCGAACGAAGTGCTTCGCGACACCGAGAAGCGTCGCGCGTACGACGAGCTGCGCGCCGGTGGTTACCGCGGCGGCGAGCAGTTCCGTCCGCCGCCGGGCTGGGGGCAGAGCCACGGCTTCGACTTCGGTGGCGACGGCGGCGGCGACTTCAGCGATTTCTTCGAGAGCCTGTTCGGTCGAGGCGCGGGTCCGCGCGCGGCGCCTCGCGCGCGGCGCGGCGGTGACGTGCATGCCCACGTGCAGATCGACCTGCAGACGGCCTTCGACGGCGGCCGCACGCGGCTGGCCCTGCAGGATGGCCATGGCGGCGAGCGGGTGCTGGAGGTGAAGATTCCCGCGGGCATCCAGCCGGGACAGGTGATTCGCCTGGCCGGGCAGGGGCATGCGGGCAGCGGTGGCGCGGGCAATGGCGACCTGCTGCTCGAGGTCGGCATTCGCGACGACGCGCGTTTCAGGCTCGACGGTCGCAACGTGCTGCACGTCCTGCCGATCGCGCCGTGGGAAGCCGCGCTGGGCGCCACCGTGCCGGTGCCTACCCTGGCGGGTACGGTGGACCTGCGCATTCCGGCGGGTTCGCAGTCGGGACGCAAGCTCCGGCTCAAGGGGCGCGGCCTGCCCGGCGCCCATCCGGGCGACCAGCTGGTCGAGCTGTCGATCCGCGCACCTGCCGCGGAGAGTGACGAGCAGCGCAAGGCCTATGAGGCGTTGCGCGGGCAGTTCGAAGGATACGACCCGCGGCACTGATGGCCGTACGGAAGGCCAAACGAAAAACGGCGCCGCAAGGCGCCGTTTTCACGTGGGCCCTGCCGCGACCGTCAGGCGGGCAGCAGTTCCTTGAGCGTGGTCACCAGTTCCTCTTCCTTGATCGGCTTGGTGACGTAGGCCTTGGCGCCCTGGCGCAGGCCCCACACCTTGTCGGTTTCCTGGTCCTTGGTGGTGACCAGCACGACCGGGATGTGCGAGGTGTCCGGATCCTTGCTGATGGTGCGGGTGGCCTGGAAGCCGTTGAGGTTCGGCATCACCACGTCCATCAGGATCAAGTCGGGGCGCTCCCGCCTGGCCGCTTCGACACCCGCCGCGCCATCTTCCGCGGTGAGGGCCTCGTGCCCGAGCTTCTCGACGATACGCTTGATGCCCAACAGCTGCGACGGCGAATCGTCGACGATCAGGATGCGTGCCATAAGGTGGAATTCCCCTTGTTGTTTCGTTTGATTCTAAGGCGCGGTCGCCGAGCTTCCAAGCGCGGTGGTCAGGCGGTGGCGCCCACGCGTACCAGAGTACGCCCGAATGACTCGCCTGCGAGCATGTGGTCGAAAATACCCGGCAACTGCTCCAGCGTCACTTCACGGGTGGCGATGCGCTCCAGGTGCTGGGGTTTCCAGTCGGTGGCGAGACGCTGCCAGACGCGGTCGCGGATGTCCCGGGCCGTGCCCGCGGACGCGATGCCCAGCAGGCTGGCGCCGCGGATGATGAAGGGCATCACGGTACTTTCGAAGCCGATGCCCCCGGCATTGCCGCAGATGGCGACATTGCCGTAGGGCGCGATCAGCGGCAGCAGGCCGGCCAGCATGCTGCCGCCCACGTTGTCCAGGGCGCCGCCGAAGCGTGCCGAGTCCATCGGCTTGCCGCTGAACGCCAGTTGGTGCCGGTCGATGCACTCGGCGGCGCCGAGGTCGCGCAGGAAGTCGAAGTGCGTGCTTTTCCCGCTGATCGCATGCACGGCGTAGCCGGCACGGCTGAAGATGTCGATGGCCAGCATGCCCACGCCGCCGGTGGCGCCGGTGACGGCGAGCGGACCGAGCGCCGGCACCTGCCGGTTGTCCTCCATCCGCAGCAGTGCCAGCGCGGCCGTAAAGCCGGCCGTACCGATGATCATGCTCTCGCGCAGGCTCAGGCCCTTGGGCAGAGGAATGGCCCAGGCGGACGGCAGGCGGACGTACTCGCCGTAGCCGCCGTCCCGCACTTCGGAGAGTCCGCTGCCCGTGCACAGCACGCCATCGCCTTCCTTGAACGCGGGATCGGTCGAGGCGACCACCGTGCCCGCCGCGTCGATGCCACCGTTGAGCGGGTACTTGCGAAGAATCTTGCCCTTGCCGGTGCCGGCGAGGGCGTCCTTGTAGTTGACCGAGGAATAGGCGACCTGGACCAGCACTTCGCCGGGGCTCAGGGCATCGTCGGCCAGCGTCTCGATGCCGCCGCGGTAACCGTTGTCGTCGTTGTGGATGCGGAAGGCGCGAAAGGCGGAGGGGGAGCTCATGGGGGATTCCTTTTGCAGCGTGCCGTGCAGCGTGTGGTTCAGGCGTCGACGATGCGTTTGTCGATCAGGCGCGAAGCGCGCTCGCCACGATAGGTTGGCATCCAGTCGAACAGGGCGGCCATGTCGTCACCGAACCATACACTTTCGTGCTGCCCCGGCGTAATGAAACCTTCGTCGACCATATGGTCGACCATTCCGCGCAGCGCGTTGTAGTAACCGCGCACATTGAGGAAGGCGCAGGGATAACGGTGCAGGCCCAGTTGGGCCCAGGTGAGCATCTCGAACATCTCGTCCATGGTGCCGAAGCCGCCGGGCAGGGCGACGAACGCGTCGGAGAGTTCGAACATGCGCGTCTTGCGCTGGTGCATGGTCTCGACCACCACCAGTTCGCTGAGCCCGGTGTGGGCGACCTCGCGCTCGACCAGCTGGCGCGGGATCACGCCGATCACCTTGCCACCACCGGCCAGTACCGCGTCGGCCACCGTTCCCATCAGGCCCACCTTGCCGCCGCCGTAGACCAGGGCGATGCCGAGCCGGGCCATCTCGGCGCCGAAGGCACGGGCCTGTTCGATGTACTCGGGGTGCTTGCCGCTGCTGGAGCCGCAGTAGACGCAAAGGGCGGTGGGTTGGGACATGGGCGGTCCTGCCTGGAAACTGGGGTTTTGGGGTTCCCGCGAAAGCGGGTGGTCGACGGCTTGGGCGGTGGAGGCGGAAGGCGTCGGGATGCCGGAGGACCCCCACCCTGGCCCCGAAAAGCAAACGGCCCGCTCATGTTGCCACGAGCGGGCCGTAGTGGCCTTGCAGCAGGGCTTAGTTGCCCTTGTGGATCGCGCGCTTGTCGACCGACAGCGCCGCCTCGTGCACGGCTTCCGACAGCGTCGGGTGCGCGTGGACGATGCGGGCGAGGTCTTCGGAGGAGCCCTTGAACTCCATCGCGACGACGCACTCGGCGATCAGTTCGGACACGCCCGGGCCCACCATGTGCACGCCCAGGATGCGGTCCGTCTCGGCGTGGGCGAGCATCTTCACCTGGCCGATGGCCTCGTTCATGGCCACGGCGCGGCCGATGGCGGCGAACGGGAAGGTGCCGACCTTGTAGGGGACGCCTTCTTCCTTCAGCTGCTTCTCGGTCTTGCCTGCCCAGGCGATTTCCGGCTCGGTGTAGATCACCCACGGCACGGTGTCGAGGTTGATGTGGCCCGCCTTGCCGGCGATCCACTCGGCCACGGCCACGCCTTCCTCGGAACCCTTGTGCGCCAGCATCGGGCCGCGCACGGCGTCGCCGATGGCCCACACGCCGTTCACGCCGGTGTGGTTGTGTTCGTCGACCACGATGCGGCCGCGCTCGTCCAGCTTCACGCCGGTGTCGTCGGCCAGCAGGCCGTCGGAGTAGGCGCGGCGGCCCACGGCGACCAGCAGCTTGTCGACCACCAGGTCATGCGCGCCGTCCTTGTCCTCATAGGTGAGGGCGACTTCGTTGCCCTTCACTTCGGCCTTGGTCAGCTTGGCGCCGAGCTTGATGTTCAAGCCCATCTTGGCGAATTCCTTGGCGGCGATCTTGGCGATGTCCGCATCGGCCACGCTGAGGAAATCCGGCAGCGCTTCGAGCACGGTCACGTCCGAGCCAAGGCGCTTCCACACGCTGCCCAGCTCCAGGCCGATCACGCCGGCGCCGATCACGCCCAGGCGCTTCGGCACTTCGGTGAAGTCCAGCGCGCCGGCGTTGTCGACGATGAACTTGTTGTCGAACTTGGCGAACGGCAGCTCGATCGGCACCGAGCCGGAGGCCAGGATCACGTTGGTGG
>JACXTT010002692.1_pt1 | contig 27923 bp, 26 predicted proteins | sample 9270951 | NCBI WGS metagenome assembly JACXTT01 (sample SAMN15532306, study PRJNA645909) | rock metagenome | isolation source: weathered quartz diorite | place: Puerto Rico | collected 2017-06-21 | reverse complement strand
ACGCCCGCGATTGGCTGTTCGAAAACACCGGCATTCCCGTTGGAGAATACGAAGACGGCGACAACGGCGAAGGCACGCAATTCGTCGCCAACTACCAGCGAACCACGATCCGCGGCGTCGCCTGCTATCGCAAGTTCGCCTCGCCGGAACAGATCCGCATCGTCGTCGCCGGAGGCACGGCAGGCAAATTCTCCGCAGTCCTCGGCAGTTGGTCAACAGGCCCCAGAGGCAGTCAAATGGTGACGTACCCAATCCCATGAACTTACTACGCATCGTAAACCCCATGAACGAGGCGGCCGTGAAAGCAGGCCCACCGCCCGCGAGACTCGCGACGCTCGACGGCAAACGCATCGCGCTGCTCGACATCTCGAAGCCCGGCGGCTCGATCTTTCTCGACCGTCTGGAAGCCTTATTGCGTGAACGGACCGGCGCCGCCGAAGTCGCCCGCTTCATGAAGCCCACGTTCACCAAACCCGCGCCGGAACCGCTTCTCGCGCAACTCGCAAGGTACGACGCCGTAATCGAATCGCTCGCCGATTGAGGGTCCTGCACAACGTGCAGTTTGCACGACACGATCCACCTCGAACAACTCGGCATCCCCTCGGTTCCCGTCGCAACTGACGAATTCCGGAACCCCGCGCGCATCCAAGCGAGCGCCTTGGGAAGGCCGGATTTCGACGCGATCTACGTCCCGCATCCAATTCAGGATCAGACGCCCGCGGAAGTCGCAGCCCGCGCGGATGCGGCATTCCAGGCGATCGTCGCCCGCCTGTGCATGTGAGAAAAATCAAAAGAGAATCTTTTCGCTGCTCCGCCCCATCATACAGGCCATGAAAGTCGTCCTGTACGGAGCTTCCGGCATGATCGGAAGCCGCATTCTTTCTGAACTTCTCTCTCGCAACCGCCATCAGGTGACAGCGGTGGTTCGCGATACCTCGAAACTCGCCGGCGCTTCCGCGGCAGCCACCGTGCGCAGCGGCAACGTGCTCGATCCCGCAAGCGTCGCGGAAACCGCGGCAGGCGCGGACGCGGCGATCAGCGCCTACGCAGCGTCCTTCGATGACGTATCCAAACTCCTCACCGCTACGCACTCCATCCTCGCGGGCCTGAAAACCGCCGGAGTCCATCGCTTTCTGATGGTCGGCGGCGCGGGGAGCCTTGAAGTCGCCCCTGGAATTCGGCTCATCGACACGCCTGACTTCCCCGCCGCCTGGAAACCCGTCGCCCAGGCGCACAGCGACGCACTATCGATACTGAAGAAATCCGATCTCGACTGGACCAGCCTCAGCCCTGCCGGCCTCATTGAACCCGGCGAACGCACCGGCAAATTCCGCCTTGGTCTCGATGCCTTCATGACCGACTCACAAGGCCAGAGCCGCATCTCCGCCGAAGATTACGCCATCGCCATGGTGGACGAACTCGAAAACCCCAAACACATCCGCGCCCGCTTCGCCGTGGCCTACTGACATAAAATTAGGGTAGTGTCGACTGCATGGACCTTTGAACAGGCGCGCGAGTGCGTGCTGGCCGAGTCTCGAACGTTTGCGCCTCCACAAAGCAGCAATTCAGAATCGGTCGCGATTCTCGAAGCGTTGGGCCGAGTCCTCGCGGACGACATTCACTCCGATCGCGACTATCCGGCCACCGCCCGTTCCGTGCGCGACGGCTTCGCGGTCCGCGCCGAAGACCTCCCCGGAACCCTCACCGTCATCGGTGAAGTCCGCGCAGGCGAACAATGGAACGGCGCCGCCCTCGCCGCGGGCCAGGCCATCGAGATCATGACTGGCGCGCCGATGCCCGCGGGCGCAAACGCAGTCGTCATGGTGGAACACGTCACTCGCCAGGACGCGAATCGAATCCTCACTGAGGTCTCCCCCAAACCGGGCGAGAACTTCAACCCGCAAGGCTCCGAATCGAAGACCGGCGCGGTCGTGATCGCAAAAGGACGCCGTCTTACCTTCGCTGACATTGCGCTTCTCGCAACCGTAGGCCGCACCCACGCCGCTGTGCACCGCAAGCCCACTGTCGCCATTCTCGCAACAGGCGACGAGGTGATCGGCATCGGCGAAGCGCCGCAGCCCTTTCAGGTCCGCAACTCCAACTCCTATTCGCTGGCCGCTCAGGTCCATCGCGCCGGAGGCATTCCCACCATCCTCCCCGTCGCGCGCGACCTCTACGAGCACACCCGCGCCCTTGTGGAGCAAGGATTGCAACATGATTTACTGCTGCTGTCCGGAGGCGTCTCCGCCGGCAAATATGACATCGTGGAAAAAGTCCTGGCAGACCTCGGCGCACAATTCTATTTCGACCGCGTGAAAATCCAGCCCGGCCAACCGCTCGTGTTCGGCAAGGCGCTAGGCAAACTTTTCTTCGGCCTCCCTGGCAATCCGGCCTCCACCATGGTGACCTTCGAAGTCTTCGCGCGCGCCGCCATCGAAATCATGAGCGGCATCCCCAACCCGAAACTCCCGCTCACCTGGGCGATGCTCACCCGCGACTTTCGCCACAAACCCGGTCTGCGCCGCTTTCTCCCGGCCTTCGTCGAAGACGGCGCTGTCACCCCCGTCGGTTGGACCGGTTCCAGCGACGTGCCCGCCCTCGCGCGCGCCAACGCCTTCCTCGTCGCCAACCCCGAAATCCCCGAATACAAACAAGGCGCTTACATACAGGTTCTCCCCCAGCAATAATGAGCGAAAAGCTATCCCATTACGATGAATCCGGCCGCGCTTCTATGGTCGATGTCTCCGGCAAGGCTGCCGCGAAACGCACCGCCCGCGCCCACGCCTTCGTCCGCATCAAGCCTGAGGTTCTCGCGAAATTGCCGGAGAATCCCAAGGGCAACCCGCTCGAAGTCGCCCGCATCGCAGGCATCATGGCCGCCAAGAAAACCTCGGAACTGATCCCCATGTGTCATCCAATCGCGCTTTCGCATGTCGATGTCGAAACCGCCGTCGAAGCTGGAGGCGTGCGCATCACCGCAACAGCATCCACCATCGCCGGCACCGGCGTCGAGATGGAAGCCCTCACCGCGGCCAGCATCGCGGCACTGACCGTCTATGACATGACCAAGGCCCTAGACAAGGGCATTGAGATCCAGGATGTATATCTGCTCTCCAAGACCGGCGGCAAGAGCGGCGACTTTGCGAGAAACTAAGAGTAGATCGAGTGCATCCACCCTATAAGATGACGATGAAATGGTTCGCTGCCCTGACCTTTGCCGCCACAACAACGCTGCTCGTCGCGCAGGAAATGGACGTCCCCACATTCCGCTCGAATGTGAAGTACATCAGCGTACCTGTGACCGTGCTTGGCAAAGAGGGCAACTTCGTCAACGGCCTTGAACCGAAAGACTTCCGTCTCTACGACAACAAGAAGCCGCAGCCCATCAATCGCGACCTGAGCTACAACCCCATTTCAATTGTGATCGTGGTGCAGGCAAACGCCGGCATTGAGGGCATGCTGCCCAAGATCAACAAAATCGGATCGATGCTCGATTCCCTCGTAGTCGGCGAAACCGGCGAGGCAGCCGTCATCAAGTTCGATCACCGTGTCGAAGTACTGCAGGAATTCACCAACGAGTCGGACAAGATCACGCAAGCCATCCGCAAGATCAAGCCCGGCAGCACGTCCGCGCGCCTCAATGATGCCGTGATGGAAGGCATCAACCTACTGCGCAATAAGCCCAAAGACCGGCGCCGCATCATCCTGCTCTTCACCGATACGCGCGACCGCGGCTCTGAAATCAAAACGCGCGAAGTCCTTGTCGAAGCGCAATTCAAAGACGTCATCATCTACACCATGAACATCTCGCGCTTCATGGCCACCTGGACCAACCGCAACCCCACCGCTCCTCGTCCGCCGTCCATCCCGGCCGCGGCGGGCCACAGCATGGCTGGTGGAGGCGCCTTGAACCCCACCACGCAAATGCAAACGACAGGATTCGGCAACGGCAACATTCTGCCCGCCTTCGTCGAAATCTTCCGCCAAGCCAAAGCCATCTTCGTGGACAACCCCGCCGAAGCCTACACCAAGTGGACCGGCGGCCGCGAGTATTCCTTCGCCACCGAAAACGCATTGCAACACGCAGTTTCGGACCTCGGCAGCGAGATCCACAGCCAGTACCTGTTGACCTACCCTGTGCCGGCGGACGCCGAAGGCGGCTATCACGAAATCGAAGTCAAAGTCATGCGCCCCGACCTCGAAATCCGATCGAGGCCAGGCTACTGGATCGCGGGCGCAGCCGCCGAAAAGCCCAAGAAGAATTAATCGGCGTCCCATCGTCGCAGTTCATAGTGCGCTTCATCAATGCCCCGGCTATGACGACCTTCTCCGGGCCGCGAACTCGGAATGGACCTCCCCATTTACCCGGCGCGACTTCCCGGCAGTCGGCGTCGCCCCAAGTTCTTGTGTTACACCGAGCACCGTTCGACGACTGCAAAGCCGTTTTCGCTGAAAGTACGAGAATACCGAGGACCGGCCGGACCACCATCTGCCGATGAGTCCAAGATCGCCCATGCAGACGACTCACCGAGCGAGAGCGCACCGATTATCAAGGGCCACAACAGGCCCTACACTTCCAGATTTACGCTGATGTCTTGTTTTGAGGGTGACAACACATTCGTTTATAATAACAGCACTAAATACAATTTGATATGGACTATCCCCTCGAGAATTTGGGCCCGGAGCGATTTCAAGAGCTTTGCCAGTCGCTCCTCCTATCTGAGTACCCGCGGGTGCAGTGCTTCCCGGTTGCTCAACCGGACGGAGGTCGCGACGCAGTATCTTATTTCCCAGGCGACGAGAGCAACAAGTTCATGGTATTTCAGGTAAAGTTTACCCGCAAACCTCAGGCTGAACTTCACCCTCACAAATGGTTGACTGCCATCCTCGAAGAAGAAGCTCCAAAGCTGCGGGCCCTGATCCCTCGGGGTGCGATTCGATATGTGCTTATCACCAACGTCCCTGGGACTGCTCACCTGGAAAGTGGATCTATTGACAAGATCAACACAATACTTTCAGAAAACCTCGGAGTTCAGTCTGCCTGTTGGTGGCGGGATGATATCAATCGAAGGCTCGATAGAGCGTGGGACCTAAAATGGGCGTACCCCGACATAATGGCTGGCCCGGACTTTCTACGGGCGATCGTCGAATCAGGGTTGTCAGAACATCGCGAACGCCGATCATCAGCCGTTCGCGCATTCCTTCGCTGTCAATATGACATGGATGAGGAAGTGCGATTCAAGCAAGTTGAACTTCAAAACAAACTCTTGGATCTTTTCATAGACGTCCCAATCGCGTTCCGAGCCCAACAAGGGGATAAGCGGAGCTATCACACTTTCAGAGGGATTGTTGATAGTGCTGCGTCAAATCGAGACCTGGAGCTTGAGGACGTCGAAGGCGATACCGTCCAAGCTTCACTATTTGAACCCAACATGCGTTGGCACGTACAAAATGAGCATGCTCCAGGAGGCGCAACCCTGTTACTTAGTGGTCAGATGCAACGCCGCATGCCTCGTGTCGTGGTCGAAGGCGCGCCCGGACAGGGGAAATCGACAATCGCACAGTACGTTTGCCAGGTCCATCGCATGAGACTCTTGAACGAAAGGAATGCACTAAAGGCAGTGTCGGCCGATCACGCTGAAACTCCAGTGCGACTGCCGATCAAGGTTGACCTTCGAGATTTTGCTGTCTGGTTGGGAAGGAAGGATCCGTTCAACCCCGAGCAAACGGCGGTCGAGCCAACTAATTGGAATAAGTCCCTCGATTCATTTTTGGCCGCGCTCATAAGTCATCAATCGGGAGGTACTAGTTTCACAACCGACGATCTCATTGCCGTGCTTAGGATAAGCGCCGCCTTGGTAGTCTTCGATGGCCTCGACGAGGTTGCGGACATGCGACGCAGACAGGAAGTCGTCGATGAAATTGTGCGGGGCGTTCAGCGCCTCGAAGCAAACGCCGCTTCGATGCAAGTAATTGTAACAAGTCGCCCTGCGGCATTTGCCAACTCCCCGGGGATGCCAGCCGGCAAATACAGTTATCTTCAACTACTGTCGTTAAACCGGACACTAGTTATAGAGTACGCTGAGCGTTGGTTGCGTGCGAGGCGCTTGGACAGCAAGCAAAGCGCTGAGTTTCGTGGGGTATTGAAAGACAAGCTGGATCAGCCACACCTACGGGACCTTGCGCGAAATCCAATGCAACTTGCTATTTTGTTGAGCTTGATCCATACACGTGGAGCTTCTCTGCCCGACAAACGCACTGCGTTGTACGACTACTACATTGACCTGTTCTTCAGCAGAGAGGGAGGAAAGAGTCCTCTCGTGCGCGATCATCGCGAGTTACTGATCGACATTCATCGACACCTTGCGTGGGTTCTTCACTCAGAGGCAGAGCAAGGAAACACGGGGGGCAGCATCCCCCAGGAGCGACTGCAACAAGTGGTAGCTGAATATCTATCCAAGGAAGGTCACGATCCGACGCTAGCGCGCGACCTGTTTACTGGCATGGTCGAAAGAGTCGTCGCACTCGTTTCCCGGATGGAGGGCACGTTCGAATTTGAAGTCCAACCATTGCGCGAGTACTTTGCGGCCTGCCATCTGTACTTTACTGCACCGCAGTCATCTCCGGGAAAGGAGAAGCCCGGTTCCAAGCCCGACCGATTCGACGCGATAGCCCGGAACTTCTACTGGCTGAATGTCACACGCTTCTATGCCGGATGCTACAGCAAAGGCGAATTGCCTTCGCTCATTGACCGCTTGCAAGAGCTTGTGAATGAGAGAGGATTCAGCAAGATCAGTTTCCCGAGAATGCTGGCGGCAAACCTACTGAGTGATTGGGTCTTCACTCAAAATCCGAGATCCGTTCAACAAGCTGTAGATCTGGTTCTTGATCGACGAAGTCTGAGATACGTACTGGCACCATCGGATTCACGACGTCCGAGAGAGAATACACTTGTCTTACCGCCAAAGTGTGGACGAGAAGAGTTAGTCACGCGATGTTTTCAGCTCCTCGCCGCGGAACCAGCGCCGGATATCGCTCAGCAACTTCTTGAACTTCTTAAAGCCAATTCGGAATCCGCGTCGGATGTTATGGAGCCCTGGACCAAGCAAGTGAACGCTGGCAACACAAAGGACCAATTGCGATGGCTCGAGTACGGAGTTCAGATGGGCACGCTTTCCAGGCTAAAGATCGAGGAAGTCGTCAGGTTAGTAGCCAAGTCGAATCTCCAAGGAAATCCGCGCGCGTTAGGCGCACTTTTTCGCGCCAGGCGACTCGACTTGCTGCATTCTTCGGAGGCGTTATTCGACAGCGTGACAACTCTGGTTCTCGATCGAGTTATTGTTGCGCAGCATTCTCGTCGCGTGGAATCTCCACTTGATGCACTGAGTCACGCAATTGATGGCCGCCGCTATTCATTTTCATTTCGGGATCGCCAGCCCGTATCGCTTGAGAAACATCTGGAGCGTCGTTACGGCGCTCCGAAGCTAACATTGAGTTCGCAAGTGGTGACAATTACTGGTGCCTATAATGGCCATCGGCTTTGTGTGGAACTCGCGAAGGTGGCTGAAGAGCAGTCGCAGCGTTCGACGATCGAGTGGGCGACGGAACTCAATCCATGGGACGCGATTATCGAAGCGGGTCGCTCTCTTTGGGGCGACAGGTGGGCCTTCGTGAACTTGGCCAACATCGCAGCCGGCATTCGATCAACCTCGGAGAGATGCACAGACTGTCCCGATCTACTAGATAGCAGTCGCTCACTAGCCCGTCGTTTGAGATTTGCCCGACTCCGATCCAGAGCTCCCAAATGGTGGAAAACCCAATTGGAGGCCTTGTCTTCCGATTTCGAGACCTCATTGGGCTTGTTGGCCGCGTTGACCTGGCAAACACCATCTACCATCTTGGCAAACGCCGAACTCATTGATACTTTACTTTCGCGAATGGACCAAGAGGACTGGACGCGCATGTTCAGAGCCGTAGTGCGAACCTGTTCATTGACCCGCTTGCGAGAAGAGTCAGATGAAGAGATCCGGATGCCAAAACTGCCGGGGGCGATGAGCCAACGGTTAGCGTGTATTCTGTCCAGGAGGGTCACTTCTACGAATAACCGACTCATTTACAAACATTATGTCGAAGGCAGACCTACTGATGACGAGATCGTGCTTGAGTATATTCAGCGCGAGGCGCTGGATTACGAGAATTTCGGCCTTGATGGTTGGAAACCAGATCTAACACTCATCAAACAGTGCTATGAAAACGGGGTGGACGAGTTACGCAGGCTCGACCTCCATCGTTATGAGGTTCGTCGGTTCCCGCTCGGCGTCGCCGAAACAGTGCTTAGCTCCCCAGAACACTTCCCGAGTATTTTGGTGGCGGCAGCAGAAGAGCGGTGTCGACTCGACGTTGCAAGTAGGATTGAACCTGTCGCCAATTTGGCAACCCGTGAACGTTGGTTTTCCGAGTCTTGAAACTCGGCGGATGTATCGAGCGTTGGAGAACCCTTTGGTCTGCAATATGCCCGAGCGGCGTGTGGCCCAAGTCGGCAGTGACTACCATAGAGACCCGTTGCTATCGAGCCGGCCGGCGAAGACGGCATCCCGAGGAAATAAACTGACTTCACAAACCGACCGCGAACCTGCGTGGGAACTGCGGAGAAGGAACTGATCGTGGATTTCCGCGTCCTCAATAAGCGCACTTCGCAATCTCCACTGCGACCATGTACGTGATTGGCTTCGCTCGATCCCTCCTATAAATAATCAGAGGCACGCCTGCCTCAGGAGGAACAGAACTTCCTACCTCGCCCTCCAGCCTCCACCAAAATAACGGTTGCTTCAAATTTAGATGAGTTCCAGGCGGATCTCATGCCCAACTGCGGCGGCGGCCTTCTGCAACGTGCTGAGTGTTACCGCATCGTTCTCCGGATCTAGCAAGCGATCTAGCGCCGCCCGGCTGGTGTGCATGCGCTTGGCCATCTCGGCCTTTGAGAGTTGGCGCTCCTTCATGGCGTCCGCAACTTGGCGAGCCAGAACGCGCTTGATGGCATTGGACGTCGCCTGTTCGTAGATGCCCTCCTCGCGGAGCCAGCTATCGAAACTGGAACCGATGTTTTTCTTCTTCATTGGTTAGCTCCTTTCATGCGTTTCAATGCAAGGTCGATGTCGGATTTCGGCGTCTTCTGCGTCTTTTTGACGAATCCGTGCAGGAGCACCATCTGGTCGCCCACGACGCAGAAGATGATCCTGGCAATGCGGCCGTCCGTGATATTGCTGCGTACCTCCCACAACCGATTGCCGAGCGATCGAACACGCGGCATACCGATGGGCCAGGAGAATTCCACGTCCTTGACATCTTCCCAATGATCTTTCGATATTCCTGGTCCAAGGCCTTCGGCCACTTCTCGCAAGGGTTCGCGACCAGTATCTGAGCGATAGAACAGTGCCGGCGGGCGCTTTAGCCCAGGGACCATAACGCCCTGTATCTTTTCTGGTACCCACAGTCGAGTCGAAGAACCAACATTTACCGAATGCCAAGTAGTTTCCCGGCCTAGAGACTAGAAGCCGTCCCGCCCCTCCATCCTCACCGGCAACGGTGCGCCGCCCGCCTGTTTTTCCGCAAGGACGTCCTCGCGCAGCCTACCAATTTGCTCCGCACCGATGTGTAAGCACGACTCGAACGGGCACAAGCCCTTGCTTGACGACAACTTCTGCCGGATCCGAGCACAACTCAGGTGCCCTCCTCTTCACCGAATTTCACCCCTCCCCGAACGCGGATCCGATGACGTCCCCCCGCCACTCCAATAAGTACGTGCGAATCGCCACTCGAATCAACACCAATCCAGCCGCCTCGTTAGGCCAGGCGAGTTCCATGATCACAAACCATTTTGGCGCTCGTGTTCCGTCGGCAAACGTAACGACTATCGGCACGCTCGCCACAGCAACGCGACTTGACACAATGTCGAACGAAACCGAGACGGGTCCTTTGCCTTTGCCCACCCTGAGTCTCGCAGCCTTCCTTCGGTCGGAGGTACCGGGGTAGTAGGTTGGCATAAACGGACTCCCGGCCGAGGGTGCGCGGAAAAGATTGACTCCGAGCAGATACTCTCCGTCAGGAATGTCGTCAAAGTAAAAGCGGCCGTCAGGACCGGCAGATTCCTTGTAGCGGCGGTCGGGAGCTCGAATGTCAGCCTCAAGTGGCTTAGAATTCTCGTCACTATAAGCAGGGACCAGCTCGACCGTTGCCATCTCGTGCCAGCCATAGGCGGACGCGGCCTTGATACCAGAAATTTGGCCCGCAATCGCATAGGAACGAACCGCCGGGAGGCGTCGACGCATGCACCCTCTTCCACATGAACCGGACCAGGATTTGTGAATTTGTTGCCGGTGAATTCCAGGGTGTACGAGCCCGCAGGAACGTGGGAGAGTTCGAAAATCCCCTCTCGATCCGTCGTAGCGCTGTAGCGGCGGCCGGCACGATCTGTCACCGTGACGGTTTCTCCTGGATCTGCCTGAACCGTGTGGCTTCCGGCGCCGCCCTCCGTCGTATACAGGCGCCCGATAATTGTGCCACCTGGGGCACGGCACCGCGAGCCGTCAAGCGTGCGAAGGTCAACCTGAGCGAGCCGCAGCGGGTAGGTCCGGCTGCAACCCTCGACATCGAGGAATCAGTACAGGGCGCGGCGCCCGGAAACGAGATAATCTTCGTCGTCAGCCAGTTGGATATTACAGAAAAACCCTCCATCCAGTACGCCGAAATTCGGCCAGTACCACGGAAGCCCCCAGAAGCGTTCGCGCACAACCGCTAGAGCCAAACGCGAATACCGTTTACCCTCGAAGCTGCGGACTTCGCCGACCAACCGAATCACGTGAGCCCTGAACACCGCCCGGCTGCTATATTCCGGAAGAGTCTTTTGGATGGGAACAGAATTTCCGCACGAGCAGGCCACGGCAATAGACGAGCTAGAAGCAGCTAAAAGCGTGACAGCGAGTTGGTGGCGAACGAACGCAGCACTCATTCATGCATAGACACCGGTGCAACGCGCACTGTTCCCGTGTGTCGGCCATCAGTCCGATTCTGTCTGTCTCGGGCGGAGGTATCGGCTCAAGGATTGAGGTTGTGCGAGGTCGTCCACGAAGCATCAAGGGGGGTGAGAAAGCACGTGCCCACCCAGCTTCTGGACTCCGATTGAACAGCCTTCACCAAGATCCAACCATCACGGCTCGACTGCCACAGAAACCCGTTACTATTGGGAGAGCAAATGACTAGCGAGCCGATCGACGAAGATAGCGGCATCCCGGAGGATATTGATTTCAGCAAAGCCACCCGCGGACGTCACTACATCCCTCCAGACGCCCAGATCTTCTATCCCGTATCGATCGAGCGAAGCGTTTGGGAGTATTTCTCGGACAAAGCCCAACGGAAGGGAGTTGGCGTGTCCGAGCTCGTGACCGAAATTCTGAAACGGGAGATCGAGATCTCCAAAGCCCTCGAGTAGCGCCCGGCCAACGTTTTCATCTCTGGGCTACAAGAATGATCGAAACCACGCCTCCGGCACTTGAAGAGCAACCTGCACGGCTCACAGTAGGGAAGCAATCCAGCGATTCGCCACGCTCGAGATAATCGAGCAGCGTCTTCACGGGAACCCAAGTCCCACGAGACTCCTGGCTCCTGCATCAATTCCGAATCTCGCGTCTTAGCACGTCTTGCGTATTCACATTGATGCCCGCAACCAAAGTCGAGCGAACTCTTGCGCGCTGAGGTCAATATCCCGCAAAATGCCCCGAAGCGTGCCAATTCTCAACATCTCATTTCCGTGGACCGGCACAGATGTTCGGGCTTCTTGACGGGCCATGATGTGGTGACTTCCACGGATGCGCACAACTGCGAATCCTTGGGACTGGAGAAACCGCACCATCTCCTGTCCTGTCGGACGCGGAAGTTTAGGCACGCACCAGATCTTCCAGTTCCAGATCTATCTTGCGAAGTGAACTTGGCGGATTCAGCCGCGTCGTGGCGTCCTCGAGCCCAAAGGCTTCAACATACGCACTCAAAGCTTCCTTCAGATCGGCAATCGCTGCTTCCTCGGTCTCGCCCTCGCCGTACGCTGGGATATCCGGCACACGCGCCGTGAATCCGCCCAGTTCCGGGTCGGGGATGAGTTCCACCGTGAGGTGCTTCATAGCCTCGATTCTACCGCCTTCCTCAAAACATCCGCCCGTCCTCCTCACCGGCACCGGTGCGCCGCCACCCCAAACAGCATCTCCACAAACTCATTCGCCGCCCGCTTCTCCTTCGCACTCTTCCCCTTCGGCGGACCTCCCTTTTTCGCGCCCCAGCACGCCAGCGCCAACGCCATAGCCAAATCGTCCCGGTCCCCGCAAGCCGCAGCAGAACCCCCACCTCTGGAGCCAACCCCCTCCCGTCCCAATTGGACCAACTCTTCCACCAGCACCTTCGCCTCCGGCAGCCCCCGCGCAATCGCCAGCTTCTTCTCCTCCAGCATCACCACCAGCCCCGTCAGTAAATCCTGCTTCGGCACCAGCCGCTCCGCCCCCTTCCCCGCGGACTCCTTCCCTCCGCTCGTGATCACCACCGGCGTCATCACCGGCGGCCGCAGCCCGGCGTCGGCAAACAACTCCGCCACTGGAGTCCCCAACCCCGTCGCATCCACCAGCAAACTCGCCTTCCCGCGCAGCTTGTCGCTATCGAGCATCGCGCGCACCTTCGCCACCACCTCCAAATACGGCGTGCCCAGCCGCACGCGCTCCAGGTGCCGCACTGCAAACTGCGGCTCATCCTCCACCCAGTCCAGCGTCCAGCAGATCGAATCCCGAACCTCTTCCTTCTCCACGCTCCGCTCCACCACCGCGATCGCCGTAAAACTGTGCTTCTGGCCCAAATCGAGCCCAACATAGTAATGCGCATCCCGAACTTTCATACTCGCCTCTACCCTCCTTTCGAATGTCACGCGATCCGTCACCGCGGACCCCGCCGTGATACCTTGCCATCAGGCACGCCATCACATATGCAAACCAGCATCTACCGCAATCCCGGCCTTCGCGGCGGTCGACCCTGCGTCGCCGGAACCGGAGTGTCTGTCCGCCGCATCGCCCAGTGGCGCAACATGGGTCTCATCCCCGAGGAAATCGCGCGAAAGATCGGGCACCTCACCCTCGCGCAAGTTCACGCGGCCCTCGCTTACTACCATGCAAACCAAACGGAGATCGATACCGATCTCGAACAGGAGTCTCGCAAAGCCGAGGCCCTCGAACAGCGCTCCCGCCGCTAGACCCGCCATAGCGCTGACCTTCAGCCAGACCAACTAAACCCGGCCGTAAGGCCCGGGGCCATCCGTGCACTATCCACCCCTACCCGGACCCCGGCGCGGGCTCCCCCCTCCAAACAGCGGCTCCACCTCATCCGTCATCGCGGACTCCACCAATTTCCGGTCAAATATCCCTCGCCCCGAGTCCGCGAATTTGCATTCATATTCCCGCGAATAATTCGCCTCGCCCAGCGCCTTCCGCTCCTCCGCCAAAAACTCCGGCGTGAATCGCGGAACCGCGGTCGCCGGCGCCACCGTCTGCACCCAGCCGTCCGCAGCCGCCTTCTCCGTCGTCAACTCCCAGAAGAACCCCACCGGCTCGTACGCCGAACTCATCACCACCAGATCCCCAGCCGTCGCCGCCAGCATCGGCCGCGCCGCCGCATACACCACGTCCGGAATCCACGCCGCCTCGTCCATCACCAGCAGGTCCGCCGTGAACCCGCGTATCGTCGGAGCCGCGCACGGCAATCCCACAATCCGCGAGCCGTTTTCCAGCCGCACCGAATGCGCGTTCGCACCGTCGCCCGCCACGCGGGCCAGGCCAAGCTTCCGCAACATCCATTTGCATTTATCGAGAAAAAGCGCGGATTGCCGCTCCGACGCCGTCACCACCACGATCTGGTAATCCGCCCGCTTCAACATCCGGTGCACAGCCAACGCCGCAACCGCCATGCTCTTGCCGCATTGCCGCGAGCCTAGCAGGACTTTGCGCTTCGCCCCCGCATCCACAAACCGCGCCTGCCACGCATCGAGCCGAATCCCCAAACTCTCTGAGCAAAACGCAGAAGCCTCCGCGGGCACACGTATCCCGTGGCCCTTCGACAGACTCGCCTCCGCAGCGTCGCGGGGCTTCGTAGAACTCTCGTCGGGAACCCTCTGGCGCAGCCGGCATCGCGGCCGCCAGGGGATCCAGAAGTTGTCCTCGTTCATTAAAAACGGGCAAAATCATCCCTGCAAAGTAAATAGCACGGAACTTTTAAATCCGCTTCACTTATTTTGAAGTTTCGAAAATCGCCGTTTTCACAAGCTCGCGTTCACAAATCAGTGAAATATTTATTTCTCGAGTGATTTCAAGTGGCTAGCGCCAAAACACCCGAAACCGTACACAAGAAAAGTTGACAGCCCTTGGTACAACGAAATCGAGAGTGAGGCGCAACGAAACGTATGGCAACTGAAGCCCAACTTGAAGCGAATCGCAACAACGCGAAACTTTCCACCGGACCGCGCACTGCCGAAGGCAAACAGCGCGCCTCCCAAAACGCAACCACCCATGGACTCTACTCGAAGTCTGTCGTCCTTCGAAATGAGAACCGCGAGGAGTTTGACGCTCTCGCGCAATGCTACGTCGCCAAAGCCCGTCCCGCGGACCCAGTCGAACTCCGCCTCGTCCAGATCATGGCCGACTGCGACTGGCGCATGATCCGCTCGCGCTACGTCGAAACCGCCATCCTCGACAACCAGATGGACAAGATCGCTCCCAAGGCGGACGAGACCTTCGAGCAAGTCGACGAACCCGCCCGCCTCGCATTCGCCATCCAAAACCTCGACCATCGCCAACGCTCCATCTACCAGAACGCCCAACGCCAGGAAGCACGCCTCCAGCGCGAATATTTGCGGTCGTTCAACTCTTGCAGGAATGGCGAAAAAGCGAGCAGGGATCGGCTTTGCGATCCGCCCGTTGCCCAGGAACCCTTGACGCCGATCCCGTTGTTCGCGGTTCCTCAAAGGAGGCGAGGAGCACCTCTGCGGAAAAAACAGAGTGAAACGAACCCAAACGGACTAACCCCGCATGTAAGATGCGGGGCCAGCAGGGGCGCGTAGCCCGGCGGATCTTTGACAACCGAATAGAACTCAGAACGACAGGCGCAGCGCAATTTGCATGATCCGCGGATCCCTCGCCGCCGTCACCTTGCCGAAATTGGCGATCACTTGGGCGCCCGACTGGTCCCACTGCGCCGTGGTCCCCACAGTGCTGAATTGCGTGTGGTTGAACACGTTGTAGGCTTCAAACCGCAATTGCGTCCGGAGCTTCTCGGTGAGGTGGATATTCTTGAACAAGGCCAGGTCGGTATTGTTGATTCCCGGGCCGCGCGCGAACGTTTTGGGCGTGTTCCCCCGCGCCAGCACGTTCAGCACACCAGCCAAGTTCGTCACCTGCTGCGCCAGCGCCGGCGCCGAGAACACCGATGTGTTGAACCACTGGTCGACCGTACGGCTTCCCGCGGGAAGTACCGGATTGCCCGCCATCACGGCGCGCCAGGCATCGCCGCCGCCCGTAATGTCCGTGCCGAAGTTGTTCGCCGTCGTCGCCGCGCAAACCGCCGCGATCGAACATCCCGTTTTCAAACTGGTCGTCAACGAAAGCGGCGCTCCGCTCTGCAACCGCGTAATGCCCGAAATCTGCCATCCGCCCACGATCAGTCTCGTAGCCCGGTTGCCCCATTTGTCGCCCGGCAGGTTCCACAGATAGTTCGCTGCGAACACATGCGTGCGGTCATAAGTCGCCAGGCCGTAATCGAACTCCCGCCGCGACACGAATGTCGAAACATTGGCTTGGTCTCCATCGCCATAGGCCATCGCCTTCGACCATGTGTAGACCACACCAACCTGGAACCCCGCCGCGTAACGGCGCTGGGCGGAAACCTGCAGCGAATGGTAACTGGAGTTGCCGTCGAACGACAGAAACGGAATCGTCGAATAGCCCAGGTACTGCCGGAGAAAATCATCCGGCAGGGCTTGCGGCGTCTTCAACGTCGGATCCAGGCTCGAAGCGAGGAACCGGGCGCCGAAAGGCAGATTGTTCAACTGGGTCTTCTGGCCAATGTGACGGCCGAAAGTCCCCACATAAGCGACGTCCAACACGGTGCCAAAACCGATGCGGCGCTGAATGCCGAGGCTTGCGTTGTAGATTCGCGCCGGAACGTTGCTGCGGTTGAGGGAATCGGAGAAGCTCGGAGGCGTGTACGTTCCCGTAATGTCCCGGTAGGTCGCAGTGGTCCCATACAATTCCTGCGGTTGGTACAGAATCGGCGGATTCGATTGCAGATCGCCGGTAATGCCCGATCCGTTCCGAGGGTTGTAATTGACGGCCGCCCCGCCGCGCACCGCCGTCGACCCATCGCCGAACACGTCCCATGCAAATCCCAACCGTGGCGCCGCCAGGATTCCCTGAAAATCGACCAGCCCCCGCGGGTAGCCCGGGTCCCCCGCCTGGACGATTCCGTTCTTCAGCACCCCGGTGCCCGGCACGATCTGGCCAATCAGCGCGGCCGGCAGGAAGACGTTCGGATTTCGCGGATCCGCCGCGACCCGCGCCCCAGCGGCGTTCAGCACCGGCTTGTACAACAGCGGTGCGTTCGCAGCGGAATACATCGATGGCACGAACGACGAGGCGAGATTGTTCTGCTGGTATTGGGCCAGGCCGGCCGTGAACCGCACGCCCAGATCGAGCGTCAGCTTCTTGTTCACCTTCCACGAATCCTGCACGTAAAACTCCAGGATCGGCGTTACGGGCGAGTACTGCGTGCGATTGGTGGACTCCGTGTAGGTGTTGAAATAGCCCAGCAGCGCGTTCGCGTACGGATACGTCGTGTTGGTGATCGTGTTGGCGGCGTTGTGGCTGAAATCGAACTTTCCGGCGAACACATCGTTCGGGCCGGATTGCTCAAACAGGTAGTGCACTCGCTCGTACGCCACGCCGGTCTTGAACTGATGGCTGTTCCAGATCTTGGTCAGATTGTCGCTGAACGAATACGTGTCGGCGCGGTCTTCCATTGGAAAACGCCCCTCCCACGCCGTCGTCGTTGCATTCGGCCCAATATTCGTGCTGCCGAACGTCAACGATGGAATCAGGTTGAGCGGATTCTGCCCTGGATAGAGTTGCGGCAGGTTGATTCCCAGCTTGTCGCGCTGCAGCTTGGCGAGCCACTCCGTCCGGTAGAGCTGATTCTCGGTCCATAGGCCGTAGCCGACCACCGCTTCGTTCACCAGTGTCGGGCTTAGAATCCACGTCACCGTCGCTCCGAGGTTTGGACCTGTCAACGCGTAGTCGGCGTCGGCATCGGACATCCAGGCATAACGGTTCACGGTGCTATTCGCGCCTTTATTGTGTGTGCCTTCGTTCATTCCTCGCACGAACAGGCGCAGCTTGTCCGATTGGTTGTAGTCGACACGCAGGCTGTTTTGCCGACCCGGACGGTCGAGGGAGTCCTGGAGCGAATAGTTGTACCAGGTCCCGCCCGGACTCAAAGCTCCGCCATTGATTGCGTTTAGCGCATTCGGCTTCGGAAAGACGTTCAGCAGCTTCACCATGTTCGGGTCGATCCGGCTGGCCGGAACGATGCCATTCGGAAACGGTTGAGCGACGCCTGCGGAGTTCTTATTGAGGGGATCGACGATTTTCGACGCGGCGTAAAGGGCGCCGTTTTGCGATCCGACCGATTGGTTGAAATCGCCGGTTCTCTCGAGCGCGGTTGGCACGGTGTAGTACCGCGGACTCTGCGGCGCGGTCGTCGGCGCATACTCTTGAGCAAAGAAGAAAAACAGCTTGTTCTTGGACCGGTTGAAGTGGCCCGGAATATAAATCGGCCCGCCGAAGTTGCCGCCTACGGTGTTGTACCGGTAGCGCCCGAGCGGTGCGCCCGCCTGATTGTTGAAAAAAGTGTTGGCGTTGAATGCCTCGTTGCGGAGATAGTAATAGGCCAATCCATGGAAATCCGGCGTGCCGCCCTTGGTCACGATGTTCACCACGCCCGCCGCGCCCTTGCCGTATTCCGCCTGGTAATTGTTCATCAGGACCTTCACCTCGGCCACTGAGTCCATATTGACCGGCGTGTCAAGAGAATTTCCGCTCCGCGTGTTACCCGATACGCCGTCCACGTTGGCCGCGCTGTAGATGCCTCGCGCCCCCGAAAACGCTGCGGGGGCCGCTTGCGTCCCGAGACCGTCGTTGCCTCGCCCGTCATAGACCACGCCAGGAAGCGTCGCCAGCAAACCAAAAACATCCCGCCCGCGGGTCGTCAGGTTGCTCACCTGGTTCGAATCCACGAGCGCGCTCCGTTCGGAACTCGCCGTTTGCACCGGCGTCGACTCGCCCCGGACGTCGATGACTTCCTTGACCGTTCCGATCGAGAGGACGAGATCGCCCGTCGAAAGCCTCTCCGAGGAGGAAAGCTGGATATTCCCACGCTCCAGCGTCTTGAAACCCGAGGACGTGACCTTGAGCACGTAAGGACCCGGCTGCAGGGCGGTGACCACAAAGTCGCCGATTGGGGAAGTCACTGCGTTCCGGACCTCCCTCGTGTCCTGCTTCTCGAGCGTCACAGTCGCTCCGGGAACGCCATTCCCGTTGGGGTCGACAACATGGCCGCTAATCGTGCCGCTAGAGCTCTGGCCGTAGCCAAGGGTGGCCACCACTGCCACCAAGAACATCACGCTTCGAAACATGGAAACCTCTCAGGAGATTCTAGTGCCTGACGGTGTTCGAAAAGGGGACAGCTAACGGTCAATTCACGGTTAACAATCTATTCTTTTCAACCTGTTACAATTCCGTGTTATGCTACTCAAAAGCAACGAGGGGGAAGAGATAGCAAGCCGGGAACAGCACCGGGAACTGGCCGCCCGCATCGTCTCCAGTTCGGAGTTCCGCCGCGCTCCGCGCCAGCGCGAATTCCTCCTCTACGTCGTCGAACACAAGCTCGCCGGAAACCCGGACGACGTCACCGAAACTCTGATCGGACACAAGGTCTACGGCCGCTCGCCAGCCTACGACACCGGCAACGACAGCATCGTCCGGACTGAAGCCCGAACTCTTCGCAAGCGCCTCGGCCGGTACTTCGCCACCGAAGGAATCGGCGAACCGGTCATCCTCGAAATCCCTCGCGGCGGTTATCTCCCCGTTTTCCGCCCCCGGCAGCAGGAGGCTGCGGCGGCTGGCCCCAGCACCCGTCGGCAGTGGCTTTGGTTTGGCGCCGCTGCGACCGCCAGCGCTGGCGTCCTGCTCGGTGTCCGCCCTTGGACCAAAGTTGGATTTGAGACGCCGGACGAGAAACTTGCCGCTGTCCCCGGAAAGGTCCACCTCGAATCCTCCGATCCCGAATTGAATCAGATTTTTGCGCATGCCAAGCAGCGAGCCATGGGCTGCGTCTATTCCGGCGATCCCGTCGGCGATTGGTACGCCACCAGACCCGATGCCGGTAGCAATGTCTTCTGCATGCGGGACGTCGCGCACCAAAGTGATGGAGCTTCCGTCCTCGGGCTCGCCCGCCACACCGCCAACATGCTTCGCCGGTTCGCTCGGAGCGTCTCCCGCAGCCGCGATTGGTGCGGCTATTGGATCATCACCAAAGACGGCTTCGCCGCCCCCAGCGCCTACACCTCCGACTCCGATTTCGGCTACTGCCTGCCCGCCAGCTTCCACCTGCTCCGCGTCTGTCACAACCAGTTCCTCTGGACCGGCGACCCCGGCTACCAATCTGCCGATTTCCTCAATTTTTACGACCACACCGCCAAAGATTACCCGGCAATTTGGGATCAGGATCACGACGGAATCATGGAAAACTTCCGCCGCCCCCGAGTTCACGCCTCCTATAACCAGCAGCCTCCGCATTTTGCCACCGCGGCAGACCTTGTCGGCGCCCAATACGCCGGCTATCTGGCCTACGCCGCCATCCAGGATTCCATCGGCCGCCAAGGAAGCCTTTCTCAGCGGCTCGCACGCGAATTCCGGGACAAGGCTGCTCAACTCCGCCAACACTTTAACACCGCCTGGTGGAACGCCGATCAGCATCGCTTCTATTCCGGCAAGCTCGCCAGCGGCGCTTTTGGAACCGAGGTGGAAGCCGAATCGAATTTGTATTCGCTGCTGTTCGGCATCCCCGAGCCGGGCATCAAAACCGAAGCTGCCCTCGATACGCTCGAGCGCGAGCGGCCGCGCTTTCCCGGAGCGTATTCCTATATGCCGGAGGTCCTCTTCCGCCACCAGCGCAATGCCCGCGCTTATGCGATGCTGCCGGAAATCGCCGCTCCCGAATTCTTCGGCAAAGAAATCGGCGAAGTCTCGTTTGCCGTCGTCGGCGCTGTCGCCAATGGCCTGATGGGGCTTTCCGCGGACGCTCCACGCTCGACCGTCGCCACCTTCCCACGCCTGCCCGCTACTCTCGAGTGGGCAAAGTTGTCTCATGTCCCGGTCCTCCGCAATGAAATCACTGTGGAACACAGGACGCTCAACGAGACCGTGCTGACCAATGCCTCAGGACCAGCGATCCTTTGGAAAGCGTGTTTCCCTGTCGGCGCCGCGGCAGGTCGCGATGCCTCCCGGCGTTTCCTCCTGGTCGATGGCGCCCCAACGGAAGCCACCCTCGAACAAGGTCCCGATGGACGCCCTTTGCTTGCGGTGACCGTTTCCGTGGTTCGCGGCCAAAGCCGATCGGTACATCATTCCGCTCGAGCGATCTAGCGCGCCCCCGTCAGTGTTAGGCTGTTCTTCAATGTCTCTTTCAGCCTCGATCTCCCGCCGCCAGTGGCTCGCCACTGCTACAGCGGCGTCCGGAGTTCTCTGCCCGGCCCAACCGCCAACGTCCTCAACGAGCGATGATGCCGGCGCCCGCATTTACAACATCCGCGACTTCGGAGCCAAAGGCGACGGCGTTACCCTCGACACTGCAGCCCTGCAAAAGGCCATCGATATCTGCAACCAGGAACGTGGAGGCACGGTGCTCGTCCCCGCCGGAGCCTTTGTGACCGGCACGGTGGAGATGAAGAGCAATGTCCGGCTCCATCTCGCCGCGGACGCGAGGCTCATCGGCAGCGGCAGCGGAGCTCACTACCACGCCGTAGACGCTATTCCGCTAACCGGCGACACCACCCTCGAGGATGGCAACTGGGCCCTCATATTCGCCGTCGGCGCCCGCAATTTCTCCATTGAAGGCCCCGGAACGATCGACGGGCAAGGAGCCCAATTCCGCAGCCCTCAGCGGGGCGTGGCGCCACCTTCCGGTTTGGGCGGCTCCAAGCGGCCGTATCACATCCTCCTCCACAAGTGTGAGAACTTCTCGATCCGCGACCTCTTTCTCAAGGACTGCGCCTACCACTCCATCCGTATCATCCAGAGCTCCTACATGAAGCTGGACGGCATACGCATCCACAACCGCGTCAATCGCAACAACGACGGCTTCCATTTCATCAGCGCCCGGCACGTGCATATGAGCAACTGCGACGTCCTGTGCCAGGACGACGCGTGCGCCCTCTTTGGCAGTTGCCAGTACATCACGGTAACCAACTGCATCTTCAGCACGCGCTGGTCCGTCTTCCGTTTCGGTGGCGGCAGCGCGGAGAACATTGTGGTGTCCAATTGCCTCATCCACGACACCTACGGCTGTCCAATCAAGATCCGCGGCGGCGAAGGGCCGCGAATCGAAAACGTCACGTTCTCGAACATCGTCATGAAGAATGTCACCGGACCGATTTCCATTTGCCTCGGCCCACGCAATCATAAGGCGGGCGGGCCCGCCCCGCCTACCGAAGGAATCGTCCGAAACATCTCGTTTCGAGGCATTCGCGCCACCGTTTGCGTTCCTGCGTCTATGCCGGATGTTCCCTTCGTCAGTAACTACAATCCCGGAGAAATCAAAAGCTGCATCGGCCTGAGCGGCGTCGGCGGCTTTCTCGAGAACATCACCTTCGACGACGTTCATGTCACCTTCCCGGGCGGCGGGACCGCAGCCGAAGGGGCGGTCCGTGACGTACCTCGAGTGACCGGCGAATACTACGCCGCCGGAGTCTTGCCTGCCCATGCGCTCTACGCCCGAAACGTTCGCGGCTTGACCATGAACAACGTCCGTTTCGACATCGCCGAGGAAGGAGTTGCAGTCGAAAAGCGTCCCGCAGTGGTCTTTGACCATGTCGCGGACGCCTCCGTCAACGGCCTGAGCGTCCAGGCAGCCCCTGATGCAGAGTCTGTGCTGCGGTTGATCGAATCGAGCGACGTGCTCCTCGCGTCAGTGCGCGTCACGAAGCCGGGCCCGGCTCTGTTGCGCGTGGAGGGCCCAGGAAGCCAGCGTATTACCGTCGATGGCGGCGACTTTTCGAAGGCCGCCAGCCCGGTCTCGCTCGGCGCCGAGGTTGCTGCTTCGAGTGTCCGCGTTCGCATCTAATGGCAGAACCATGCGGACCCTTTACACGACTTTGCTCAAACCTCTGATCGCTTTAGCAGGGCTTTTGCGCCCGTAGGAGTGTGCTGAACATTCCGATCATCGCCGCCACGCTCATCACTCTGCTGCAATTCGTGCTGACCGTGGGCGTCAAGCAGCCGACCGGACCGGACAAAGCTGGCATCGCGATCCTATGGGTCTTCCTCGAGGTTCCGCGATGGTTTTGCCTCGCGATCGTGCTCTGGAGCCTGACCCGCCGCGACGGATTTGCCTGGATTTCGGCATCGCGGGATGTCCAAACGTTTGTCGTGATGGCCGCGCACGTCCTGATGGGATTTGTGGTCCTCACCGCGGTGGTCGCCGCCAACGACTCCTCTTCCCCGTTGGCCTTTCACATCGGGACCTACCTCGTCGGTTTCGGCATCCCCGTCGCAATCCTCCTTTACTGTGCCGCCACGGTCAACCCTTCACTGGAGGCGGCCTTGCCCATGCACGTCCTGCAGTGGATCCTTACGGGCAGTACGGCCATATCTCTTGTTGTCGCGGTGGTCGTCGTGGGAATCGCTATGAAGGACTCTTTCGATCGCGAGGAGGCGAAGGCGAAGGAACGCGCCCTTGAAAACGACGCCTACTACAAGCAACGTCTGGCGGAGCTCGAGGCGTTACCCAAGGACGGGCCAATGGGGCCGTTTCTCCATTACATCCACAACGAGCCTGGCGACATCCGCCAACGCGCGAGCAAAGCCGTGCAGGAACGTCCTACCTTCCTCGCGGACATGGCGGCGCTATTGCGGAACGAATGGCGACAGGAGGCCATCGTATACATGCTGGCGGAAATGCCGAATCCTCCAGACGAACTCGCTCCCGCGGCGGCCGATGCAGTAAAGTCCCTGGCCGCAGATACGGTGCAGCAATCCACCAGAGGCGCCACCTACGACGATGAATTCGGTTATGAATGCCGCTTGAGCGTGCAGGTCGCGGACCGGTTTCCCAAGCATGCGCAACTCTTTGCCGGTCCCTTGAAAGAACTGCTGGCTGGAATGAAAGCCTCGCCGGATAAGCGTGTGGCAAGCGCCGGACGATACGAAATCGAACACTGGCTCAAGCGCTACGAAAAGAACGCCGGGAGATCCTGATGAGAGTGGGCTAGAATGCCGATAGGACCTTTATGAGACTTCTATCTGTGTTGTGCCTTGCCGGATGTTTGTCGTTAGTCGCCCAGGCAGCCCCTGCGAACGGGGATGGCAGTTCCAGTTCCTCGTCTCATTCCAAGTCCACCTCGAAGGCGAAGAGCACCCGCAGGTCGACGATTACCCGCACCCGCTCCGCGCAGGGTAGCAAACCCCGCAAGATCAAGATCGCCAAGACCAAGGGCACACCCAAGTTCAAGAAGCCGAAGTCCCGGTAGTTGTGTTCTCAGCCCTCGATCGCGTCGGCAAGATCCGCGGCAAAGGCGCGTAACTGCGTCACTTGCTCGGCAGTGGCCGGCTGTTCGAAGCCCTTGCCAACGAAGAAAGCGGCGCCGCCGCGCCAGACCAGCGGCGCAAGGCCTCCATTTTCAGTCAGCAGTCCCGAAGAGCCCACTCCTCCAAAACCGTCTCCCCGGCGTTCCACCAAGGCGACAAAGCCATCCCGCTGAAAAATGAAATGCGTGCTGATTTGGGCCGCCGGAATCAGTTCAATTCCGGCGGCCGCGAGCTTTTCGAGTTTCTCGAGGAGCATTACATCTTATAGCGGCCCATGTCCTCGTCGGGGAGGTTTTCGAGCCACTTTCGCATCTCGTCGCTGTTGACCTTGTCCGAAACCGCGTTGGCGGCCTTGGAGGTCTTGAGCACCGTCTCTTCGACATAGATCGGACAATCGAGGCGCAGGGCGATCGCGAGCGCGTCGCTGGGCCGCGAATCGATGCTGATCAGCTTGCCGTCGCGTTCGAGCCAGATCACCGCGAAGAACGTATCGTCGCGAAGGTCGTTCACGACAACCTTTCGAACCCCGGTTTCAAGGCCACTGGGAAAAAGCTTGAACAGATCGTGCGTCATGGGACGCGGCGTGCTGACCTTCTCGATCTCCAAAGCAATCGCGTTGGCCTCATAGATGCCAACCCAAATCGGGAGGATGCTGCTGCCGGTCACGTCTTTGAGAACGACGATCGGCATGTTGGTCACCGGGTCCATCATCAGGCCCCGGATTTTCATTTCGACTTCCATTGCCCCTCCTCTATTGCGAAACACTCTCTCCAGCGAGTGAGTTCGGACCCGCGCGGGTGACACGCACTGTCGTGTACTTACCCACCAACTCCTCATCGCCGGAATGGTGCAAAAAGTTCAGGGTCTTGTTCTGCCCCGTTCTTCCAATCCACTGGCCAGTCGCCTTGTTGAAGCCTTCCACCATGACTTCTTCCACTCTACCCACATAGCCGGCATTGCGGCGGATCTGGATCTGCCGTTGATGTTCCTGCAGAATCGTCAGGCGCCGGCTCTTTTCAGTCTCATCCATATGATCGCTTAGCGAAAGCGCCGGCGTATTGGGGCGCTTCGAATACTTGAAACTGAAGACCGCATCATACTCCACTTCATCGAGGAGAGAAAGGGTGGCTTCGAAGTCCGCTTCGGTCTCTCCCGGAAAGCCGACGATGAAGTCCGTGGTGAGCGCAATGTCGCGGCCGCAATTCTTCATCCAGTCGATGCGGCGCATGTATTCGTCGCGCGTATAGGAGCGCAGCATCCGGCTCAACACTTCGTTCGAACCGGACTGCACCGGCAGGTGGACGTGATTGCACAGCACCGGATTTTCGGCAATGGCGTCCACGATCTCTTTCGTGAAGTCCTTGGGGTGCGACGTGGTGAAGCGGATTCGCCGCATTCCCGGAACCTGGCCGGCGGCGCGCAGCAGTTGCGCGAAGTTCATTCCGGCGGGCGAAGGATCGCGATAGCTGTTGACGTTCTGGCCCAGCAACTGAATCTCGGTATAACCCATGGCCGCGAGTTCGCTTGCCTCGTTCAGCACGCTTTCGCTGGTGCGGCTGCGTTCCGGACCGCGCGTGAACGGCACCACGCAGTAGGCGCAGTTCTTGTCGCAACCTTCAATGATCGTGATGTAGGCGCGGTGCGGATTGTCGCGGCGCGTCATCGGAGTGTCGAACGTCTCGTCTGTGTCGAGGCTCAAGCCGGTCACGCGCTTGTTGCCCGCCTCCAGTTGAACGAGCATCTGCGAGAGCTTGTTGTAGCTCGCCGAACCCGCAACCAGACTGACGTGCGGCGCCTTCTCGAAGATCTTTTCGCCTTCCTGTTGGGCCACGCATCCGATGACCGCGAAAATCTTGTCTTTGCCGGCTTTTCTGAAGTTCTGGAGACGGTTGAAGACCTTTTGTTCGGCCTTGTCGCGGATGGAGCAGGTGTTGTAAAAGACAAGGTCCGCGTCTTCAAACGTCTCGACCTGAGAGTAGCCGTCGGAAATGAGGTTCCCGATGACCTTCTCGGAATCGTGGGCGTTCATCTGGCACCCGAACGTCTCAATGTAGAACTTCTTCATGTAGCGCTGCTCTTATTGTAGCGATGCTACGCTGGAGTCCGGCGATGCTGGAAATCCGCGATATTCGAACGGCGGAAGAATTGACCGCGGTGGAAGGGCTGCAGCGGGAGGTCTGGGGATTCTCGGATCTCGACATTGTGCCGGGCGCCCTCTTTCGCGTTCTGGTCGAGATCGGCGGCGTGCTGATTGGCGCTTTCGATGACGGCGATCGATTGATCGCGTTCAATTCAGGCTTCGCGGGCTACCGCAAGGGGCATCTCGAGGTCCACTCCGACATGCTGGCCGTTCGGGAAGCCTTTCGCGACCAGGGCCTGGGGTACCGTCTCAAAATGACCCAGCGCGACCGAGTTCTGGCCATGGGCATCGACCGGATTACCTGGACCTTCGATCCGTTGCGCAGCCGCAACGCCTACTTCAACTTTCGCAAACTGGGCGTGGTTTCGGACGAATATCGCGTGAATTTCTATGGGGACTCGACATCCAGCCATCTCCATTCGACCGGAACCGACCGCCTTTGGGTCACGTGGTTTCTGAACCGTCAGCCGCGGAGGCTCGTGGAAGCCGGCGATGCAAAGATCATCGAGGTCCCGCGTGATATCGAGGCGCTTTCGACAGCCGAACAGTGGGCGTGGCGCGAGAAGACCCGCGAGCAGTTTCAGGAATGCATGGCGGCGGGATACGTTGTGACTGACTATGATGGAAACGGGACCTACACCCTCGGGCGCGGCCTGCTTTCAGACTATTTACTATGACAACTCTATTGATGACTGCGGCGTTGCTATGGACGGCCGCCGACGGAACGATTACCGCCGGATTCTCACTGCGCGAGCCCGGCTTCGACATGGACCCGAAATCGTCCTTTTGGGGCAAGGCGGAGGTGGCGTCTTTCAGCAAAGGTCCTCGAGGCGAAGAACACACGCAGAAGCCAACGGAAGTCCGCGTGAAGTGGACGAAGCACAATCTGTACCTGCTGTACGTTTCGCCGTTCGAAAAGATGTATCTGAAGCCGGACCCGCAGACGAAGAAGGATACGGACAAGCTGTGGGACTACGATGTCGTGGAATTGTTTATCGGCGACGATTTCAACAACATCCAGCGGTACAAGGAGTATGAGGTTTCGCCGCAGAACGAGTGGGTGGACCTCGACATCCGCAAGGACGAAAAGAAGTTCGACCAGAAGTGGAATTCCGGCATGCAGTCCGCGGTGCGGATCGACAAGGAACAGAAGATCTGGTATTGCGTGATGCGAGTGCCTTGGAAGTCGGTCACGAAGGGGCAGGTAGAGGCGGGCAAGAAGTTCCGCGTGAATTTCTATCGTATCGAAGATGGCCCACAAGACCGCAAGTATTTCGCATGGAGAGAGGTGGGAAACCGCTCCTACCACACTCCGGAAAAGTTCGGGACTCTGGAACTTACGAAGTAAGCTGATTCAGACTCCAGCAAACTCTCGCCCAGAAATCCCCAAACAATTCGGTTGACCCTATCTGAACTAAGGTATATTCTTAGGTCCGGTAAGGCGGGGGCCCGAAGGGCCAGTCTGGCCATCCCGCTGAATGTTCGCAGGAAAAGGGAACCAGATAAATGAGAAAAACTTTGCTGCAGAGGGTGGCGATCCTGTCAACCATCGCGTTGACCTGCGCCTGGCTTGCCTGGACCCAGGGTCCCGCGGCGGATGTCCCCGACGACGGTACGCCAGGACTTCAATTGGTAGAAAAAGATCCGAACGCCAAAGACAAGGGCGCCGAACAGGACGACGCCACGAATCGCCGCGAATGGCAAAAACAAGCGTGGGGAATCGTGACGCCGGCGTTCCGGACGAACGCCATCAAAGAAGGCAACCTCCACAACACAAAGAAGAATGCGCCCGGACCGAAATGGGTCCCCATCGGCCCAACCGGCGCCGACTACGAACAGAACGGCAG
>JACXTT010002691.1_pt1 | contig 27931 bp, 24 predicted proteins | sample 9270951 | NCBI WGS metagenome assembly JACXTT01 (sample SAMN15532306, study PRJNA645909) | rock metagenome | isolation source: weathered quartz diorite | place: Puerto Rico | collected 2017-06-21 | reverse complement strand
CCTCGCGACGCTGACTCCCGATAATACGGCCCTTCTCTCGACGCTTGCCACAGAACTGTTTGAGTGCGATCAGCAAAAATCGGGGGTGACACAAAAAGATCTGGAGGTGCCAATCCAGCTTCTCCAGCGATGCATCGACCTGACGAACCGTCAGGATGAGACGTTTTTCATAAAACTCGCGCCTGTCTTCACGGCTGCCGCAAGGTTCGATGAGGCGGCCGAAGCATACGCCTCTGCCCTCACTCTCCGCGCTACGTACCAGCCCGTCGATGAGGAGATCACTGACGATCAGCTTGCCTATCTCACCGCCGAGAACTATCTCGACGGAAACCACCCGGAACTGGCCAAGTCCTATATCGAGCGCCTCAGGGAACTCAATCCTCAGCACTCCGCCCTCCCCGATCTCGAGAGCAGACTGTCCATGGAAAGGAAGGGAACGCTCTGATGGCTCCGGGAACTCCCGTCCAGAAGTCTCTTGCTTTTGAAAAGTATGAGGATAACACGAAGAATCTGCTTCGTGTCCTGAAGGCCAAAGGCGATGCCGTGAAGCTCGGCGGGGGGGAGGAGGCGGTCGAAAAGCATCACTCCCGGGGGAAGCTGACGGCACGGGAGCGAATCGACAAGATCGTTGATCCCGGGTCCTCTTTTCTTGAGATCGGCCTCTTCGCAGCCTACGGGATGTATGAGGAGTACGGCGGCGCCCCCTCCTCAGGCACGGTGTTCGGGATCGGGACTATAAGCGGCCGTGACACGGTGATCGTGGCGAATGACGCGACCGTGAAGGCCGGGGCATGGTTCCCCATGACCTGTAAGAAAAACCTCCGCGCGCAGGAGATTGCAATGGAAAATCGCCTTCCCATTGTGTACCTGGTCGACTCCGCCGGAGTGTTTCTCCCTCTCCAGAGCGAGATTTTTCCCGACAAAGAGCATTTTGGCAGGATATTCAGGAATAACGCCATTCTCTCGTCCCTGGGCATCCCGCAGATCGCCGCTATCATGGGACCCTGCGTCGCCGGCGGTGCCTACCTTCCCATCATGAGCGATGAGGCTCTCATCGTGGAGAAGACCGGGAGCGTCTTTCTCGCAGGGCCCCATCTCGTGAAGGCGGCAATCGGCGAGGAGGCCGATATCGCAAAACTGGGCGGCGCCGAAATGCACTCGGAAATAAGCGGGGTCACCGACTATTCGATGCCCGATGATGCCGCATGCCTCGAAAAAGTCCGGAGCATCATCGCGAAACTCGGCTCGGGGCCCAAGGCCGGCTTTGACAGATCCGGCTCCAAAGAGCCCGCCTTCAGTCCGCTCGAAATTTACGGGCTCGTCCCGGATGACCGTACGAAGCCGTACGATATGCACCAGATTCTTGCGCGCATCGTCGACGCCGGCGAGTTCGATGAGTACAAGGCCTCCTACGGGAGGACGATCATAACGGCGTATTCGCGAATCGACGGCTGGGCCGTCGGGATCGTGGCGAACCAGCGGCTGGTGACAAAAACGCGTAAAGGGGAGATGCAGGTGGGAGGGGTGATTTACAGCGAGAGCGCCGATAAGGCTGCCCGCTTTATCCTGAACTGCAATCAGAAGAGGATCCCACTGGTTTTTTTCCAGGACGTGACGGGGTTTATGGTGGGGACGCGCGCCGAGCAGGGGGGCATCATCAAGGACGGCGCAAAGATGGTGAACGCCGTCGCCAACAGCACCGTCCCGAAGTTTACTTTCATCATCGGCAACAGCTACGGCGCCGGGAATTATGCGATGTGCGGAAAGGCCTACGATCCGCGGCTGATTTTCGCCTGGCCCACCGCCCAGATCGCCGTGATGGGGGGAAAGCAGGCAAGCGAAACTCTTCTCAGCATCCGGATCCAGCAAATCGCCTCCCGGGGGGGGAAGAAGATTCCCAAAGAAGAACAGGAGAAACTGCTTTCTGAGATTTCGAGCCGGTATGACAGCGAACTGGACCCGCTCTTCGCGGCCGCCCGCCTCTGGGTGGACGGGATCATCGACCCCGTCGAGACGAGATCGATCGTGTCGCGCGCCATCCGCATGGCCTCCGAAAACCCGGCGGTACCGCATTTTAACCCGGGCGTTATCCAGGTCTGACCGTGAGGGCCCTGCTTATTCTGATGATGTCTTTCCCGGCTCCGGCCGAGACGACTGATACGCTCTCCGAATATCTGCGGTTCGAAGAGTCATCACCTCTGAACTGCCTCTTCACCTACTTTCCCCCCTTTTTTATCCAGCACGGGATCGAGATGAAGGAGTTTATCCGGAGCAGGACTTTTACCTCAATACGCCGCCGCTACGGCGACCGGCGCGCGGTGGACGCCATTTTCGTCCGGGCCATGCAGCTGACGAACAATAACACCGCCATGGCGCTCCTGATATGCACGATCGCAACGTTTGACCACCGGATCGTGGGGCTCCGCATCCCGGTATTTTCTCTGTTCTTCCCGCTCTCGAACGAGAGCGAGGAGGAGTTTAACGCGCGGGTCCGGCACCTTCCCTCCGCCTTGTATGAGGATACGCCTCCTTCCGGGGATCACGATAAGCTTCAACACTTTTTCGGTTCGAGCTTTCTTACCGTGGTGCTTGAATCGGCCGACCCGGCCCAACGTATCGGGGATTTCATCGAAGAGGGGGAGGAGGCCGTGATCGTGGAGGGAGTGCTCGATGAGCGCGACCGCCGGGCAAACCGGCAGGGCCAACAGTTCGGCACAGCCCTCCTTGAGGATAACCACCGCCTTCCCTCGTCGTTTCTGTTCCCAAGAATCGTCTCCCGGAAGTTCAGCGAGAGACTCTGCGCCGGAGTCTGGTGATGAGAACCATCCTTGTCGTCGACGATGAAGCGAGCGTCCGGGATTCGATCAGGATGATTCTGGAGTACGAGAAGTTCAATGTCATTTTCGCCGAGAACGGCGCGAGGGCGCTCGCCGCCCTGAAGGAGAATCCGGTTGAAGCGGTGCTTCTCGACATAAAAATGCCGTCAGGGATGGATGGGATCGATGTCCTCAAATCGATGCGGAACGCCAACCCGGATCTTCCCGTCATCATGATCTCCGGCCACGGGACTTTCGAGACCGCCGTCGAGGCGACGAAACTCGGCGCGTTCGATTTTCTCCCCAAACCTCTCGACCGCGACAAGTTGCTGATCACTCTCAGGAACGCGATAGAAAAGCGAACGCTCGCCTCGGAGATCCGGCTCCTCAGGAACAAAGATGCGATTCTGGGAAACTCTCCCAAAATAAAAGAGATCCTCTCGCTCGTCGCGCGCGTCGGCCCTACAGACGCCCGGGTTCTCATCAGCGGGGAGAGCGGGAGCGGGAAAGAGCTGGTCGCCCGAGCCATTCACCGCTCGAGCAAGCGCGCGTCTATGAGGCTCGTTGAGGTGAACTGCGCCGCAATCCCCGCCGAATTGATCGAATCCGAACTCTTCGGCCACGAAAAGGGTTCGTTCACCGGCGCCACCGCCCAACGTATCGGGAAGTTCGAGCAGTCGGACGGCGGGACTATCTTCCTCGATGAGGTTGGCGATATGAGCCTTCAGGCCCAGGCGAAGGTTTTGCGCGCTCTGGAGGAGGAAAAGATCGAACGCGTCGGGGGGACGAAGACGATCCCCGTCGACGTCCGTCTGATCGCGGCGACGAACAAGGACCTGCCCGAAGAGATTAAGAAGGAACGCTTCCGGGAGGATCTCTATCACCGCCTGAACGTCATCCCCATTACCGTTCCCCCCCTGCGGGACCGCCGCGAGGATATCCCGATTCTTGTTGAAGCTTTTGTCATGGAAACATGCTCCCGGAACGGGATCGCGGCGAAAAGGATCTCGCCGGAGGCGCTGAGCTCGCTCCAAGGCCAGCCCTGGAGCGGAAACGTCCGGGAACTCAGGAATACAGTTGAGAGGCTCGTCATCATGTCGAACGGGCCGCTGATCGATGCCGCCGATCTCGTTTCTACCTCACGCGGCAATGTGCTCGATGAGCTTGTCCAGTCAAGCCGGTCCTTCCAGGATTTCAAGGATCAGGCGGAAGCGGCGTTCATCAAGCATCAGCTCGAGATCCATGGGTGGAATGTTTCGAAAACCGCCGAGGCGCTCGAGATGGAACGGAGCCATCTCTATACGAAGATTAAAAAGTACGGACTCGAGAGGGAAGGAGAATGAAGGGCTTGACGAACAGGTATAAGCCTATGGTGAGGGCACAGCGGGAACGCCCGCCTCACCGGGGGAAAAGCCTCCACGAATCTTCAAAAGTGCGCCGGGGCGACGCCTTCAGTTCTTCCGCTTCCGCACGACCTCATACATCACGAGGGCGCCGGCGACCGAAGCGTTGAGGGATTCAATCTTACCGTAGACCGGGATTTTCACCAAAAAATCACACTTCTCCCTGACGAGCTGCCGTATCCCTCTTCCCTCGTTGCCGATGACGAGCGCGATCGGTAGTGTGTAATCGACATCGGTGTATCTCTTCTCCCCCCCGGTGTCGGTTCCAACTATCCATAATCCCTTTTCCTTGAGCTCATCCAGGGTCGCCGCGATGTTGGTGACCTTCGCCACGGGCATATGCTCGCTCGCCCCCGCCGATGTTTTGGCGACTGTCTGATTGACCGAGGCGGCGTGATGCTTCGGGATCACCGCCCCGTGAATTCCCGCGCACTCCGCCGTACGAATCAATGCGCCAAGATTCTGAGGATCTTCGATCTCATCGAGGATCAGGACGAATGGAGCCTCGTTCCGCTCCTTCGCCAGCGCAAGGATGTCGTCAAGTTCGACGTACGCCTTCGTGCCGACGATCGCCACAACTCCCTGCGTGGTGGTGTCGCTGACGAGCTCCCGGAATTTTTGCTTCCCGACTTCAACGAAGGGGACACGATTGCGCTTCGCCATCATCTTGATCCGGTCGATGGTGTTACCCTTGACTCCGGCAAGGATGACGACCTTTTCGATAATGGTGCCCGCCCTCAGGGCCTCCATGACGGGGTTTCGGCCCGCGATGATGTTGGCTGTCGGCTTCCTGTCGTGGATGGTTCTCAACGGCGGCAACTCCCTTACCTGCTCCTCAAACATACCCTACCTCACATGAATATGAAAACTCGTCAGGCCGGCTTTTCCGGTCCTGCGCGCCGCCCAATCTTCTCTATTCCCCACCCCACGATAAAGATGCCAATCCCCCCGAGGAAAAAATATAGCTCCCCCCACTCGTCACCATGAAATCCCATGACGAGCGCGAGTGTCACCGCGGCGATCCCTAAGGCCTCCAGGATTTTTCCGGCTATCCCCATAAAAAGCTGGCGGATTCATGGGAGAGTTTTTCTAGAAAATCCTTTTCATTGATCCGTCCGCGGAAGGCAACCTTGCCCGCTATCATGACGACGGGCGCCCAGTCCCTGAACTCGTCGTATCGCGGCTTTCCCTCTTCAATCAGGATTACTTTCAGTTCGAAGGGGTGACCCCGCTGAACGCGCGCGAGCACTTCCTTTGCCTCGTCACAGAGTCGGCAATCCTGCTTCGTATACAACTCCACAAGGACCATCAGGGAAGTCCGTCCCTCCTCTGTAACAACCGGCGGAGCCCGAAAATTCCAGCCGCAGCGACCACGATCGAAATGAGCTGGGCTTCCGATAACCCGAATAATAACCGTGGATTGAGGCGGATGAATTCGACAAGGAAACGCGCCCCGGCGGAGAAGATCAAGTAGTACATGAAGAGCGCACCGTCCGGCGTTTCCCGCTTCCTCATTTTCCACAAGACCGAGAAAAGTACCAGCGCCCCGAGGAATTCGTAGATCGGGGCAGGATGGACGACGATCGTGTCAGGGACGACTCCGTTTACTCCGTACTTCCGGACGATGTCGGGAAAGTCGCGGAACGCCAGCGAGGGGGGATACTGTCCCGCAGAATAGACCGCGCCCCACGGCAGATCCGTCGGCATTCCATAGTCGCCATCCCCCGAAAGATGACACCCGATCCGCGCAACGCCGTACCCAAGCATGAGCCCCGGCGCCGCCGCATCGCAGATTCTGAGGAAAGGTATATTTTGCTTCCGGATGAAGACCATGATGGCGAAGGTGGCGAGGAAGAACCCGCCGTACCATGTCAGCCCCCCGGGCGAGAACGCCATCCCCAGGGGATCTCTCATGAAGAAGGCCCAATTCTCTATTAGGTAAAGAATCTTCGAGCCCGCGATCCCGAAGACAACCGCAAGGAGCGTGACTGTGCTCCCGACCGCCGGGTCGATTCCCTTCCTCCGGAGTTCCTTCGAGAGGAGCCCGCTCCCGACGATGAACCCTACCCCCAGCATCAGGCCGAAGCTGTAGATCGTGAAAGGGCCGATCTGAAAGAGTTTTGGATGCATGGTGCCTTAAAATCCTTCTACCAAACACTAATGTCTGTGACGAGGTCGATGAATTTTTTGTCCGGGCTTTTTTCCACCAAAACCTCCTTGTCCGATATTCTTACCGAAAATTCGTTTTCCTCTCCGTCAAGCTTGGAGACGACGACCAGGTATTCTCCCCGCAATCCCGGGATCTCAGTCTCGTAAAGCGCCGGGCCCGCATGAGGGAGCGTCAGCTGCGGCGCCTTTAGTCCGTGTATGTTGAAACGGAGAGTCCTCCCGTCAATGACCGGGTCGACGACGATCTCATACCGGAAGCTCGAGAATTCGTTCACCGTCCGGAGCGCAACGTATGTCACGGCGTGCTTTTCCCTCTCCTTGTACCTCGGGGACATGAGCAGCATGTATTCTATCGGGAATAGGGGTTTGACCTTTTTACCCTTTTTCATGCCTCCCGCCGCCTGGCTTCGTCGATGAGGTTTTCAAGCCTAGCGGCCGATTCCGTGCCGTCGGCCATCGACTTGATGTTGACAACGCCCTTTCGGATCTCATTCTCTCCCACGACGACCACGTATTTCGCCTGCTGCCGGTCCGCCTCGCGCATCTGCGCCTTGAGGCTTCTTCCGAGAAGATCGACCTCGCACCCTATCCCCTCGCTCCGCAACCTGTGAGCCGCTCCAATCGCCCAGCTTCTTCCCGGGGCGTCGGCCGCAGCAATGTAGAAACGCGGATTCTGCGGATTGCCCTGAGGAATCCCCTGCTTTTCCATCGCCATTAATAATCTCTCAACTCCCGCGGCGAATCCCACGGCGGGCGTCGGCTTTCCCCCCAGTTCCCCGACAAGGAGGTCGTATCGCCCTCCCCCCGCTAGGGCGTCCTGTGATCCGAGGTCGGCGCTGATAATTTCATACGCGGTTTTTGTGTAATAGTCCAGACCGCGGACGATTCGTCCGTCTATCTCGAATTTCAGTTGAAAAGAGGCAAGCACCGCCTGGAGCTCTTCAAAATGTCCGGCACACTCCGGGCAGAGATGGTCCTTCATGAGCGGCGCGTCTTTGGTGAGCTTCCGGTCAGTCTCGTCCTTTGAGTCGAGGATTCTCAAAGGATTTGTCTCAAACCTGCGCTGGCTTTCCTCCGAGAGCCTTGACTTCACCGCCTCAAGGGATTTTTTCAGGAGGGCCTTGTATGCGGGTCGGCATTTCTCGCATCCGACCGAATTTATTCTTAGAGAAAAGTTCTTGATTCCCAGCCTCCGGTAGATTTCCGCGGAAAGGGCGATGATCTCTGCGTCGACAGCCGCCGATGATCCCCCGATCGCCTCAGCGCCGAACTGGTGAAACTGACGCAGCCTCCCCGCCTGCGGCCTTTCCTGCCGGAACATCGGGGAGATGTAATAAACTTTGACGAGCTGTCCCTGCTCGCCAAGGTTGTGCTGGATGTAAGCCCGGATCACCGAGGCGGTCATCTCCGGCTTCAGTGCGAGCATCGTTCCGCCCCGGTCCTGGAAAGTGTACATCTCCTTCCCGACGATGTCTGTCAGTTCGCCGATTCCCCGGGCGAAAAGAGCCGCCTCTTCAAATGCCGGCGTCCGGATTTCTCTGTAATTGAAACTGTGCATCGCCTCCCGAATGACTCCCTCCACATGCTGCCAGCGATGGCTCTCACCGGGAAGGGTGTCCTTCGTGCCTTTGATGGACTTGAATGTCACCGAATTTTCTTGCGGAATGGGGGGGTGCTACATCTCCGAGTAACTCGCCTCTTCCTGCCTGAAGGCCGCGATCACCTCCTGGGAGCTCTTTGTCTCCAGAAGCCTGTTGCGGAATTCCTCCTTGTTCATGAGGCGGGATATGCGGCTCAGGAGTTTTATGTGCGGCCCGACGAGGTTGTCCTTCCCGACGAGCAGGAAGACCAGCCGGACCGGCTTTTCATCAAGGGATTGGTACGGGATGGGCTGCGCCGTTACGCCGAACGCGGCGACGATGTCCGAGATCGCATCCGTCTTCCCGTGCGGGATGGCAAATCCATTGCCTACCCCCGTCGACATGATTTTCTCCCTTTCAAATATCGCCGCCCGGACTTTTTCCTTGTCGATGACTTTCGGCGACTTGCTGACAAGGTTGACCAATGCGTCGATTATTTCTTCCTTGGTGCTCCCGGCAAGATTGGTCACGACAAGGTTTTCCGTCAGAATGTCGCTGATTTTCATGCCGCTGCTGATCTCCTACGATGGGCTGAGACTCTCTTCATCGGTCTCGTTGTTCTCGAAACGCAAGATGGGATATAAGAGGTGTCAATGTATGGAAAAAAATACTTTCGTGCAAAAACCCGGTTACCGCAGCGAACGCTCCAGATCGTCGATGATATCGTCGACATCCTCCAGCCCGACGGAAATCCTCACAAGCCCGTCCGTCACCCCGATCCGCCGCCTCTCGCCCGGAGGGATCGAGGCGTGAGTCATCGTGGCAGGGTGCGAGATCAGGGTCTCGACTCCCCCCAGGCTCTCGGCAAGCGCACAAAGCCGCACCCGCTTCAGAAAAGTTCTCGCCGCCGCCAGGCTTCCCAGATCGAAGGAGATCATTCCTCCGAAGTTTTTCATCTGCTTCCTGGCGAGATGATGCTGGGGATGCCCGGGGAGCCCGGGGTAGTAAACGCGCCTGACCTTCCGCTGGTTCGTAAGCCATTCTGCCACCTTCATGCCGCTCCTGCCGTGCTGATCCATCCGCACCGCCAGGGTCTTTGTCCCCCGCAGGCAGAGCCATGCATCGAATGGACTCAGGATTCCACCCGTCGCCTTCTGGAAGAACCTCAGCCGATCGGCTATTCCCGCATCCGACGTGACGACAACTCCACCCAGCATGTCGCTGTGGCCGTTCAGGTATTTCGTGAGGCTGTGCACAACGACCTGAAATCCGGTCTCGGGAGGCCGCTGAAGATAGGGGGTGGCGAAGGTGTTGTCGGAAACGCTCATGATGCGGCGTTTCTGCGCGAGGTCGGCGATCGCCCCGAGATCCGATATCTCCATCGTCGGATTCGTCGGGGTTTCCACAAAAATCATTCGGGTGTTCTTCCTCATGTGATTCCGAACGAGGGAAATATCCGTCGTGTCGATAAACTCGAACTTCAGGCCGAATCTCTCCCAAACCATCCGCCCGATCCGGTGCGTGCCGCCGTAAACGTTCCGAGAGACGATGACGTGATCCCCCGGCTTAAGGAGACGGAAGATGGCATCAATGGCAGCCATGCCGGAGCCGAATGCCAGCCCGTGCGCACCACCCTCAAGCGCCGCAATGTTTCCCTCCAGGGCGTCCCGCGTCGGGTTGTTGACACGGGAGTATTCGTACCCCTTGTTCTTCCCCAAACTCTCCTGAACGTACGTTGAGGTGAGATAGACGGGGACCATGACGGCCCCGCTCACCGGATCCGGCCGCTGACCGGCATGTATCGCTTTCGTGGAAAATCGCATCGTCATCTGGCCATGAATTCTATGACATCGTACCGGGTCAGAATGCCGACGATCTTGTGATCCTCTTCGACGAGGACAGCGGAGTCCTTTTTCTTGAGAAAATCTATGGCGTGCTCGATCGGCGCCGCGGCTCCCAGTACGGGAAATGCCGGCTCCATCATTGTGGTCACCGGGGCGTCGATTTTCGACGCATCGTCAAGAACCGCGCTCATGAGGTCGTTGTCGACGACCGTTCCGATCGGCTTTCCCTTCTCCATCACGGGGAGTTGCGATACGTCGTTTTCCCTGAAGAGGTCGAGTGCCTTCCGGATGGTGGTCGAGCCGTCGATCGCTATCAATTGCTGGACGTTTTTTGCCTTGCTCTGCAGGACGTATCGCAGCGTGATCCGGTCCGGGATCAGGAATCCATTCTCCCGCATCCAGTCGTCATTGTAGATCTTGCTCAAATACCTTTCCCCCGTATCGGGAAGGAGGATCACCATGACATCATCCTCCTTCATCCGGTCCGCATATTTTAACGCGCCGGCGACCGCCGTCCCGCCGGAACCACCCACGAAGAGGCCTTCCTCCCGCGTGAGCCTCCGCGCCATCAGGAACGATTCCTTGTCGTTCGCCTCAACCATGTCGTCGATGACGTCGAAGTTGAGCGTCCCCGGGAGCCAGTCCTGCCCGATGCCCTCGACTTTATAGGTCTTGATCACCGGGGAATATTTTTTTGTATAAAAGTATTCACGCAGTATGGATCCCTTTGGATCGATGCCTACGACTTTCACCCCCGGGCGTTTTTCCTTAAGGTATTTGCCAACTCCCGATATGGTTCCCCCCGTCCCCACCGCGCACACGAAGTAGTCGATCTGCCCCCCGGTCTGGTCCCAGATCTCCGGTCCGGTGGTCTTGTAATGGGCTTCGATATTCTTCGGATTAAAATACTGGTTCGCCAGGACGGAGTTGGGGGTCTCGCGCACGATTCTCTTGGCCACCTCCGTATAGCTTTCAGGGCTTTCGTGCGGGACCGCTGTCGGCGTGACAACGACGTCAGCCCCGAACGCCCTGAGGAGCCTGATTTTCTCGATGCTCATCTTGTCCGGCATCGTGAAGACGCATTTGTAACCCTTGATGGCCGCAGCGATCGCAAGCCCCATGCCTGTGTTCCCGGATGTGGCTTCGACAATGGTTCCCCCGGGCCTCAGTCTTCCCTCACGCTCGGCGTCTTCGATGATTTCTGTCCCTATGCGGTCCTTGACCGAGCCGCCCGGGTTGAAGCTCTCAACCTTGGCGAAGTAATGTCCTTTGAAACCGCGCGTGATCTTGTTGAATCTTACAAGCGGAGTGCCCCCGAGAGTGCCGAGCACGTTCTCACAGAATTTTATTTTTTTCATATCTTTCAGCATCTGGCCCCCTTGTTCATCCGGCTGGCCGCGAACCCTGCGCCGAATCCATTGTCAATGTTGACAACCGTGACTCCGCTCGCACAGGAGTTCAACATGGCCAACAGCGCCGCCAGCCCCTGAAAGCTCGCTCCATATCCGACCGACGTCGGGACCGCTATGACCGGCACGTCAACAAGCCCGCCGACCACGCTCGGCAACGCTCCCTCCATCCCCGCTACCACGATGATGACGCTCGCTTCCCTGATTTTTTCGCCCTGTGCGAGGAGCCTGTGGAGGCCCGCCACTCCCACATCGAACAAGCGCTCAACCCGGTTCCCCAGCATCGTGGCCGTGACCGCGGCTTCTTCCGCGACGGGGATGTCCGAGGTCCCCGCCGTCATGACGAGGATTTTTGCATCTCCCTGTATTTTAGGGGGGTTTGCCGTGATGACACGCCCCAGATCGTGGTACCGAGCCCCCCGGATTTTTCCCGACACCGCACGGAAGTGCTCCCTCCCCGCACGCGTCGCCAGGAGGGGCTGCTTCCGCCCGGCGATTCTGGCCGCGATTTCAGCGACCTGCGATGGCGTTTTTCCCTGGCAGAAAATGACTTCCGGAAAGCCCTGGCGCAATTCCCGGTGGTGATCCACCGTTGCAAATCCGATCGATTCGGACTGGAGCAGCGCGAGCTGATCGAGGACGCGGCCTTCACTGATTTCCCCGTCCTTGTAAGCGCGCAAAAGTTTTTTCAAAAAATCCTTCGTCATGCGTGACCGATTGTCCGATTCAATGCGCCGAAAATATACCTGTTTTCATACCGAGAAACAAACCCTCTGAAGGGGACGAGTTGCGTCGTCACGCGCGCTTCCGGTGGATAACCCTCACCCGTGAACCTTGTTTGTTAGCCCTTTTTTTACTATTTTTTGGACTGGAAAACCAACTCAGATTCCAGTTTGCACTACGTGCTTGGCTTCGCCGTGGGATATCTCGCCGGCTCGATCCCGACCGCTTTTCTTCTCGTCCGTTGGAAATTTTCGCGCGATGTGCGCCACTCAGGTAGCGGCAACGTCGGAGCCCTGAATTCCTTCCACGTGACCGGCTCCAAACTCATGGGATTAAGCGTGATGCTTCTGGATGCTCTGAAGGGGGCCGCCGCAGTGATTATTGCTTCCTCGTTCGGGGACAATTTCTGGGTTCCCGGAGCGGCCGGAATTGGCACCGTCCTGGGACATAACTACTCCCCCTGGATCCGTTTTAAGGGGGGCCGCGGGCTCGCCCCGGCCGCCGGGGTACTGCTTGTCCTGAGCTGGCTTACTGTCATCCTCTGGTGCCTTATCTGGACTCTGGCACGGCTCACGCTCAAAAATACTCACCTTGCCAACGTGACGGCGCTTGTCGCCAGTCCCCTCGCCGTGCTTGCCCACCCGTCTCCCTTTTCCGGGTATCCGGCAGATCATGCCCTTGTCCCGTTTTTCTGCATTCTTTGCGCCTTGATACTCCTGCGGCATGTGGAGCCAATCGTCGCGCTCTGGCACTCTCACAAAATTTCAACGAAATCATGACGACTCCCGAATTGCAGGAAATGGCCCGCCAAATCCGCCGCGATATCATAAAAATGCTGATGATCTCGAAATCGGGCCATTCCGGCGGTCCCCTCGGACTCGCGGACGTTTTTGCTTCGCTTTATTTTTCTATTCTGAATCTCGACCCGGAGAACCCGGCGATGAGTTCACGGGATTACTTTTTTCTCTCGGCGGGCCACCTCTGCCCGGTCTGGTATGCCACCCTTTCCCGCCGCGGCTTTTTTCCCCTGAGCGAGCTCTCTACTCTCCGCAGAATTAACGGCCGCCTCCAGGGCCATCCCGCCCCCGCCTATACTCACGGGCTCCCGGGAGTCGAGATCGCATCGGGCGCCCTGGGCCAGGGTCTCTCCGTCGCCGTCGGCTGCGCCCTCGGCCTCCGGCTGGATAAGAAACCCAATAGAATCTATTGCCTGACCGGAGACGGCGAACTCGACGAGGGACAGCTCTGGGAAGCGATCATGACCGCCGCCCACCATAAGCTCGATCACCTCATGGCCATCGTGGACCGGAACCACTGTCAGATTGATAACCGGACCGATAAGGTGATGGAACTCGAGCCGCTCGCCGATAAATGGAAATCATTCGGCTGGCATGTGCTCGAATGCAACGGAAACGATATTCCGCAATTCCTGAACACCGTCAAACAGGCCCAGGCGATGAAAGGGAAACCCTCCGTCATCATCGCAAAAACTTTCATGGGCAAGGGAGTGTCGTTCATGGAGGACGACTATAAGTGGCACGGGGTGCCGCCGAACGACGAGCAGGGAAAACAGGCTCTCGCCGAACTCCTCCCGACACGGTTCGGGGATTTCATTCAGTTCGACTGGGAAAAAATCCCGGTCGAGGCGGGGGTGAAATGAAATACCAGTCGAAAGAGCTTAAGGCGACACGCCTCGGTTTCGGCGAGGCTCTCGTTGAGCTGGGCCATGAAAACCCTGATGTGGTGGTTTTGGGCGGAGATGTCACCGGCTCGGTCAGGACCGATTTGTTCATGAAAGCTTTTCCGGACAGGTTCATCAGCGTCGGCGTGGCTGAACAGGATATGATGGGGACCGCCGCCGGGCTCGCCGTTGCGGGGAAAATACCGTTCGCGTCGACGTACGGTGAGTTCGCCACGGGCCGGCCCTTTGATCAGATCCGCCAGTCGATCGCCTACAGCCAGCTCCCGGTAAAAATCTGCGCATCGCATTGCGGCATCACCGTCGGACCCGACGGCGCCACACACCAGTCTCTGGAGGACATTGCGATCATGCGCGTGCTTCCCCATATGACGGTCGCCTCCCCCTGCGATTACCACCAGGCGAAAAGGATGGTTAAGGCGACCGTAAGCTGGAAACATCCGATCTATATCCGTTTTTTCCGCGACAATACCCCGGTGTTCACCGATCCCTCGGCTCCCTTTCAGCTTGGGAAGGCGGATATTCTTATCGACGGCTCGGATGTCACGGTGATAACCTGCGGGCTGCAGGTCTGGGAAGGAATCCTTGCCGAGGAAAAGCTTTCTCAGGAAGGCATCAGCATCAGGCTGCTGAACATGCATACGATAAAGCCGCTCGACGTCGAGGCCGTCCTCAAAGCGGCGCGTGAGACCGGCGCTATCGTTACTGCCGAAGATCATCAGAAGCACGCCGGCCTCGGGGGCGCGGTCGCTGAAATCCTCGCCCAGGCGCATCCGACGCCCCAGGAATTCGTCGCCGTCAACGATACCTTCGGCGAATCGGGGAAAGGGGATGAGCTGATGAAAAAATACGGAATCGCCAAGGACGATATCGTGAGCGCCGTGAAAAGGGTTCTCAAGCGGAAGAAATCGTGAAGGGCTTATGAGGAAAATACTCGCGGTCTTCCTCGTTATCTGCATGCCGATGATGGTCGGGTTCGCGATCGGTTACTCGATCGGCTATAAGCACCATGGCTCGACGGAGTACATGCCGCTCGATGAGAAGGGGTCCGCCTACTACCAGACCGCAAGCCGCGACAGCGTGTCCGAACAGGTCTCCCAGCAACGGCGCAATGCGATCACGCGGGCGGTTGCGCTGGCAAGCCCCGCCGTCGTGGGGATCACCGTCACCGAAATCCAGGAATATACCTACAGGGACCCCCTCTCCGATTGGTTCGGGAATGATCCGTTCTACCGGCAGTTTTTCGGCAACCGGATTTACCGGCAGCCGGTGAAGGAGCTCGGGTCCGGGTTCGTGATTTCGTCCGATGGTTATATCCTCACGAACGACCATGTGGCCGGCAACGCAAAGGAGATCACGGTCACCCTCACGAGCAAGGAAAAGTATAATGCGCGCCTTGTAGGCACCGACATGCTGTCGGATATTTCTCTCTTGAAAATCGACGGGAAGGATCTTCCGTCTTTGAAGCTCGGGAATTCCGACGACGTGATCATCGGCGAGTGGGCCATCGCCATGGGCAATCCCTTCGGCCTTTTTGAGATCAGCGATAAGCCCACGGTGACCGTGGGAGTTGTGAGCGCAACCAATATGAATCTCAACGCCGAGGGGGGCCGCTTCTACCGGGGGATGATTCAGACCGACGCCGCCATCAACCAGGGAAATAGCGGCGGGCCGCTTCTGAATTCTTCGGGAGAGGTCATCGGGGTCAACGCGGTGATTTTTACGCCTAACGCAGGGAGCATCGGCCTCGGGTTCGCGATCCCTATTAACCGCGTGAAGACGGTCCTTGCGGAATTGAAAAAGTCGGGAAAAATCGACCGGAACCTCTGGATCGGATGGGAGCTTCAGACGGTCGATGCCCGCGTCGCCCGCTACTTCGGGCTCGCCCGGGCCGAGGGCGCCATCATCAGCGACGTGAAGCGCGGGAGCCCCGCCGATAACAGCAGCCTGAAACCGGGGGATATCATCGTCGACATCAACGGCGAAAAGATTGTGAACGAAGATAACGTCACCGCGATCCTGATCGATGCTAAGGCCGGGGATGTTCTGAAATTGAAGATTCTCCGGAACGGCGAGCCCCTGAGCGCAAGCCTTACTCTGCGACAACGCCCGCAATGATCCCCCGCTATACACGGCCGGAGATGGCAAAAATCTGGTCGGAGGAGAATAAGTATAGAATATTCTGCGAGGTCGAGGTGCTCGCCTGCGAGGCGCAGGCGGAACTCGGCAATATCCCCGCTGAATCTGCCCGCCTCATCCGGCAAAGAGCTTCCGTCGATCCGAAACGGATCGAGGCGATCGAATCGGAAGTTCATCACGACGTCATCGCTTTTCTGACCGCGCTCGGCGAATCGGTCGGCCCCGATTCCCGCTACATCCACGACGGGATGACCTCCTCGGACCTCATCGATACGACCCTCGCCGTTCAGATGAAACAGTCCGCGGATCTTCTTCTCGGCGAAATGTCAAAACTCCAGGAGGCAATCGGCCGCCGCGCCAGGGAGTTCAAGAAAACTCTGATGGTCGGACGCACACACGGTGTTCATGCCGAGCCGATAACGTTCGGCCTGAAACTCGCAGTCTGGTACGACGAGGTTCGCCGGCATATCCGCCGCCTCGAAAATTCCCGTGACACTGTGTCCGTGGGGCTCGTCTCCGGCGTCGTCGGCACTTTTGCCTGCGTCGATCCCTTTGTCGAAAAATTCGTCTGCGGAAAACTCGGGCTCCAGCCCGCTCCCGCCTCGACGCAAGTCCTGCAGAGAGACCGCCATGCGGAATTCCTCACGTGCCTCGCCCTCGCCGGCGCGTCGCTCGAAAAATTTGCGGTTGAGATCCGGCATCTTCAGAAAACGGAGGTCCTTGAGGTTGAAGAGTCTTTCTCCACTAAACAAAAGGGGTCCTCCGCGATGCCCCATAAACGGAACCCCATCACCTGCGAACGGGTCGCCGGGCTGGCCCGCGTGCTCCGGGCCAATGCTCACGCCGCCCTTGAGAATATCGCCCTCTGGCATGAGAGGGATATCTCGCATTCCTCCGTCGAACGGATTATCATTCCCGACAGCTGCATTCTTCTCCATTACATGCTCGGCACGATGACGAGGATCGTCGATACTCTGGTCGTGCATCCCGAGACTATGAGGAAGAACCTGGATCTGACGCGCGGGCTGATTTATTCCCAGTCGGTGCTTCTCGCGCTCACCCGGAAGGGGATGAAGCGGGAAGATGCCTATGCAGCCGTCCAGAAGATCTCTTCTGAAATCTGGTCTAACCCGGGGAAGAACTTTCAGGACGCGCTGAAGTCGGATCCGACGGTGAACAGGTACGTGAAGGACGGCGAGCTCAAGGAAATTTTCGATCCGGAAAAATTCCTGGGGAATGTGGATCTTATTTTTAAACGCGTGGGATTAGCGTAAAGGAGTTCTATGAAGTCGTACAAGAATTTTATCGGCGGTAAGTGGACCGACGCCTCGTCGGGCCAGGTGTTCGAGAACCGCAATCCCGCTCGCTGGGATGAAGTCATCGGGACATTTCCGAAATCCTCGAAAGCCGATGTCGATCTCGCGGTCCGAGCCGCCCGCAATGCGTACGATTCGTGGCGCCTCGTCCCGGCCCCCAAACGGGGGGATTTTTTGAAAAAAGTCGGGGATATCATGGTCTCACGGAAAGAGGAGATAGCCCGGACGATGACACGCGAGATGGGAAAGGTTCTCACCGAAACCCGCGGCGACGTCCAGGAAGGGATCGATACCGCCTTCTATGCCGCCTCCGAAGGGAGGAGGCTCTTCGGTCACACCGTTCCGTCAGAGCTCCCCAATAAGTTCAATATGGCGATTAGAGTGCCGATCGGAGTCGCCGGGATCGTGACCCCGTGGAATTTCCCCATGGCCATCCCGACCTGGAAGATTTTCCCCGCGCTCCTGTGCGGAAATACGATCGTGTTCAAACCTGCCTCCGATACCCCCGCCACGGCTACCATTCTCGTGGAAATTCTCACCGAGGCGGGAATCCCCGACGGAGTGGCGAATATCGTCCACGGCGGAGGGAGCGATGTGGGCATGGCTATCGTTGAGCATCCGGATGTCGACCTGATCAGTTTCACGGGCTCAACCGGGGTCGGGATCAAAATCTCCGAGGTGGCGAGCAAGACTCTTAAAAGAGTTTCACTAGAACTGGGAGGAAAAAACGCTCAGATCATCATGGACGATGCCGACCTGAATCTTGCCCTGGACGGAGTCCTGTGGGGGGCGTTCGGCACGACCGGCCAGCGCTGTACTGCGACGAGCCGGCTCCTCCTGCACGAAAAGGTGTATGACAGGTTTCTCCAAACCCTCGTCGACCGTACGACAAAGCTGAAACTCGGCGACGGCCTTCTGGAGACTACCGACGTCGGTCCCTGCATCCACGAGGGACAACGGAATAGCGTCCACTCCTATGTGGAAATCGGCAAGAAGGAGGGGGCAAAGCTCGTGACCGGGGGGAGCGTTGCCTCAGGGGACGGGCTCAGCAAGGGGTGGTTCTATCAGCCCACGATTTTTTCCGACGTGAAACCCGAAATGAAGATCGCCCGGGAAGAGATTTTTGGACCCGTACTGTCTGTTATCAAGATACGGTCGCTCGAAGAAGGGATCTCGATCCTCAATGATACGATCTATGGCCTCTCGTCATCGGTCTACACGAATAATGTCAATAACGCGTTCAAGGCGATTCGTGACATCAAGGCGGGGATTACCTATATCAACGGCCCCACGATCGGGGCCGAGGCGCATATGCCGTTCGGAGGCGTGAAGCAGACGGGTAACGGCCACCGAGAGGGGGGATGGACCGTCTATGACTTTTTTACCGAGTGGAAGACGGTTTATGTCGATTACAGCGGAAAACTGCAGAGGGCTCAAATCGATTAGCCTTCTCCCGATTCTACCGTGAATTATCAGCATTTAAAATGCCGTAGTTTTTTGGTTTTTGCGTTATATGCCCCAGGTCATTCCTTCTCTTGAACCTTCGGGGCATTTTTTGTATATTCTTTCATGAAAATCACCCGGATCGACATAGCATACATCCTCACGATCGATCTCGGCCGTCCCTATCTTCTTTCCCTCTACGAGCATCAGGAGTTTTTCTGAGATTTTCCGGCTTTTCCCGGAAAATTCACTCAGAAAACTGAAAGGTGCTCTATGACCCATAAACAATCAGCTTCCGCCATCGAGGGCGCAACGGGCTCCGATGTGCGCCGTATTCTCTCGGAGCGTATGCTCGTCGATGCGCTTGACTTTACACTCGATCTCAAAAGGAGCGAGGGGGCCTATATCTATGACCTGAAATCGAACCGAAAACTCCTCGATTTTTTCACGTTCGTTGCCTCGATGCCGATCGGGTTGAACCACCCGAAGATGCTCGTTCCCGAGTTCGTCGATAAGCTGGCCTACGTCGCGGTGAATAAGCCGACGAACCCCGACTCTCTGACGCCGGAACTGGCCGACTTTGTCGAAACATTCTCCCGCGTGGCAATCCCGGATTACCTCCCGCATCTTTTCATGATCGAAGGGGGTGCCCTCGCTGTTGAAAACGCGCTGAAGGCCGCTTTCGATTGGAAGATCAGGAAGAATTTTGCAACGTATAAGGCCGAACGCGGACGGCAGATCATGCATTTCACAAAGTCGTTCCACGGGCGTTCGGGCTATACGCTCTCGCTCACGAACACCGAGCCGGCCAAGACCGACCTTTTTCCCAAGTTCGACTGGCCCCGGATCGATGCCCCCGCCCTCCGGTTTCCCCTTAACGAGGAGAATCTGGAGGCGGTCGAAAAGGCCGAGGCGCACGCGCTTTCACAGATGCAGGACGCGGTTCGTAAGTCTAAGGACGATATCGCCGCCGTGATCATCGAGCCGATCCAGGGAGAAGGGGGCGATAATCATTTCCGGAAGGAATTCTTCGTCGCTCTACGGGAGTTCGCCGACGAGAACGATATGATGCTGATCATCGACGAGGTGCAGACAGGAATCGGTCTCACCGGGAAAATGTGGGCCCATGAACATTTTGTGCGGCCCGATATGATATCGTTCGGGAAGAAGATGCAGGTGTGCGGATTTCTCTGCGGAACCCGAATCGACGAAGTGAAGGAAAACGTGTTTAAGATCCCGAGCAGGCTGAATTCCACCTGGGGCGGAAATCTGGTCGATATGGTCCGCTCGGCCCGGTTCCTGCAGATTATAGAAGAGGAGAACCTGGTGGAAAATGCCCGCGTCGTGGGTGCTTATCTCCTCGAGCGGTTGGAGGAACTGCAGATGGAATTCCCCAAAATGATCAGTAACGCCCGCGGAAGAGGGCTCTTCTGCGCGGTCGATCTCCGTGATTCCCAAGAAAGGAATGATCTCCGGAAAAAGGCTTTCGATAGAGGGCTTGTGATCCTGGGGAGCGGGGAGCGATCGCTCCGGTTCCGGCCTCCGCTCACGATTCAGAAGCATGAGATCGATGAGGGAGTGAATATTCTCAGGCAGTCGCTGAAGGAGATGAGGGCGTAACTTTCAGCTCATCCCAACGGTGGATTGGCACGCGGCAGTCAACCCCCGGTCGCCCTGAAAAGGTGGCCGGGGGTTTATTATCAGGGTGTCAGTGTGGACGACCATTTCACGCATTGCCCCAGCGCAACACAGACGTGCTGGATGAGCTATCCTGACGGCGGAGTAATCCCCTTGAGACATTGGTCTTTTTGTGACAGGCACAAAAGAATCTTGACGGATTCTCCGGGCGCTATACGGGTACCGTATGGTATCACAGAATACCCCACCGACTGCAGCCATTACGGACAATAAGAAAGGAAACAAACTGTGCCACTCCTCCGATCGACACCAGTACGAGCGTTGTACATCTTCGCTTGCGGCATGCTCATCATTCTTGTCAGTTCAGACGCCTCCGTTGCTCAAAACCTCCGCGGCAGAGTTTCATTGACTCTTACGATTAACAAGCATCGGTTCATCGAGGGTGAGAATATTAGCCTTGATGCATTGATGGAGAATCAAACCTCCGAAACCATTGTGCTCAACAATCCTATTATTTGGTTACATGGACTGCACGTTGAGGTATGGAATGCTCTTGGACAGCAGATACCTAGCAATTTCCCAATCGTCGATACGTTCGGTCCGGACACGTTTCATGTGAGACCTTATGAACGAATATTCAACATGATTGACATGGGGGGTTACAACAACGACACCCTGCACAAGTATGAGGCGCTCCATGGGCGGCTCCTCGCTGGTGATTACAAGATCCTGGCTCGAATCGGGGACGATCTGTCGGACTCGGTGGCGATTCATGTTGACCTTCCTTCACCGGAAGAGTCAGAAGTCGCTCGCTTGATTGGGACTAATTTGGCTGATCCGACCGACTTTGCCAGAGCACGAGGTGTAGGGCAGGAATTACTCCGGAATTATCCTCATTCTGTATACCTGCCCGACATTTACTCTCTAGTTCTCATGGATTTTAACACTCTCAAGACGGAGTCAGAAAAGCAAGCCACTCGAGATGAATACCTGAAGATTGCACGAGAATTCCTGGACAAGTATTCAAACTCGAACTTCGCGTTGAACGCAATTGGCTACTATCTAAAGGGACTGAAGAGTAAGCTTGGCGTTAGGGATGAGAAATCGATTACCTCTTTGCAGAAGCAAACAATAGAAGAGGAAATGAGCACGATTAGACAAAGATATTCTGACAGCCATGTTTCGCGTAGCATTTACTTCTGGACAGGAAAGTGAGGCGAAAGTATTCAGTGAGGGGGACTCTTCGCGCCCTGGAATATGGAGGAATCCTGCTCCAACGTTATCGACTCAGTAAGATTCTGAGTTAATTACCCTTGAGTTTGTTTGCTTGGGCTACAGTCACGCGATTGCGACAGGTGAATCGGGAGTGGACTGTACCGGTGGTGCCGGCCTACCACGGCTACAACATGCTCTTAGACGACAGTGAACAGGGTGTGAAAGGTCGTTGTGGGATTAAAGCGCGCCGTGGGGACGGAATCACAACAGTTTTCTTCACCTCTCATCTACCATGTACAATGTACGTTTGTGCCGCTCCACTCGCTCCTAGAATGAATACCTCGTTCCCATCGGTCCAGGAGGAAACGAACCAATCGATAAAGGAGAATTGCTGTAACTCCGTCATCAGTTTCCAATTTGCCCCATTCCAATGATAGACGGTCCGCAGCTCACCCACAGCAAACAGATTGTTCGGTGAGCTTCCGTAGATGTCATTAAGACCGTACGAACTTCCAAGCAACCGCGTCCAGGAAGAATCCCCCGCATACTTGTAGACTCCATTTCCGCAGGAGTATAATTCATCGCGTGAGGGCTCTACCCAAAGTGCATAGTCTCCCATGGTCGGGGAGGGTGCTCCCAGCGACTCCAAACTGGTGATAGTTCGTCCCCAGGAGCGATTTGAATAGGTGAACATGTGGTAATAAATCGAATCGAGAGGCTGCAAATCGTCCAGCTGATAAGCGAGTGCATAAACTCGCTCGGACATGCTTGATGCGGTAAAGCGGAAAAACCATACGGAAGGATCCATATAAGTTATGTCCCATATACCTTCCTTCAAGTGGTATATCTCCCCGGCGATTCCTCCGGCAAATACCTCGCCCGTTCTTGATTCCACAATCCCAAGAAATTGCCTCGTACGAACCGGTAAGGGTGTTTCCTGCCAGGATGTTCCGTCGAAATGGATGATAAGACTGCTGTCAAGAATATTGGGGGGAGGATGTGAATTAGCATACAAGAGCGATCCGGCAGCATAGATGTCACTGGGTCCGGTACCACTTATACTGGTTAGGTCAATCGATCCGGCCACATTGCCTCCTTCAGCCAAGCTCAAATGGACTGGTTGCCAGGACGATCCATCGTAATGGAACATTTGACCGCGATTTTGGTCGTTATGACCAACAACGTAAACATTTTTTGCTGAGCTAGCCCAGATGCTATACATCGAAGTCTGAAAGCTACCGGGGTAGGCGAGGGTATCAACGGTCCATAGGTAATCTCGCTTGCCAGGAGGGGGCTCGATAATTTTCAGATTTCCCTCCCGGCAACCGAAAAGTGGGAGCATCAAACCAAGAAGCAGTATTTCGGACAGCAGTCTCATGGCTCAATGGATTTCTGTGGCGCCGTTCACTGTGCTAAGTCCGGAAATACTATCTCCAGGATCTGCTTCCGATCTGGGTTGTATCCTATGCATATTCATGGAGATTTCAATCAATTCGCAAGCTCACGTGCTTTAGCACCACTCGTCTTGCACCAGTTCCATTGGTCTTGTTGGGAATCCATGCTGAATTCCGAGGGTCGATGCCCAGGACTCTGACCCTCTGGAAGAAATCCTCCCCCCCAAGAAAAAGGGGGACCCACGATGTCTGTGAAGTCCCCGTTGTGGTAGTGGGTCGGACCACTAACAGAATCCTGCCGACTATTCGAACTTACCTGTTAAACGTCCCCCTTCGACCCACCAGACCTACATCTTCTGCTCCCTTAGAAGGCTCTTGACCCATGAACGGAGGAACTCGTCACTTCGCGTTCCTTCGATAGCATTTAAAACTATTTTAGAAGAACCATTTTCCGGATCCGGGTGAACGATATTCCCTTAACGTCATCCCGGGCGGTGAGTCTGTAAAAATACACACCGCTTGCAATGTTACGGGCATCGAATTCTTTTGTATGATACCCTGCCGATTCATCTCCATCCACAAGTTTGGCCACTTCCTGCCCGAAGACATTGTAGATCTTCAGCAAAACCCTCGCCGACACGGGGAGTTCATACCGGATTACCGTCGACGGATTGAACGGGTTCGGGAAATTCTGCTCCAGCGCAAATTTCTCGGGCAGCTGTACGCGCGTTGCCCCGATCCGTAAATCCCGGGCTTCGCGGATGTTTGCTGATCCTGTCCCTCGCAACGGCCATGAGTTCCCCCCAGCGCGGAGCTCTGCCTGAGATGTTAGGCCCGCGTCCCACGTGATTCGCAGGGGATACTTTACTGAACCGAGCAGGAGAGGGAGTTCCTTTCCATCAAGGACCCCAAGCATGCTGCCATTGGAGAATCGAACGTCAAATCCGCCCTCCGGCGGCAATGGCGGGACCGAATAGAACTCTACTCGCCCCGCGGCGGACTTATCAGCCGTGAAGTAAAGAGTCTGACTGGCACCGCCCTCGTCGCTGACGGTGAGCCGGTCATACCACTCTCCGTCCGTCCGCCCGACCGTGGGCGCGTTCGCGGAATAATTCATGATAAGTTCCGCCGAGTTTTTTGATTTGACCCAGTAGCCCACGTGGGGACGGAGAGAATCGGCGATTATGTACGACCCCCCGTACCGGAAGTAGTTCGAACTCACGGACCCCGGGGGGTTTTGTTGAATAGTCCCGACTCCGATGGGAGCCGAGAGCGAACCGATCATGTTCCATCCCTGAACGACGGGCACCGTATCCGACACACGCGCCGCTCCCTCGATGAGTATGTTCTGCGGGTTGGCGAATTTTATCCAGTAACCGACCCCGTTGGGGATCGTGTCGATGGTTTTGTAGGCATGGTCGTAGATAAACGCCTTGGAGATCGCCGATGGATACAGGCTTATCTTCAGGTGGGTCGAAGGATCCTGCGGAAGCGAGAGCAGGTTCCAGCCTGCAGGCACGAAGTAGTTGTCCACCGAATCAAAGTAGTTAAGGAAGACGAAGCCGGCCGTGTCCAGGCCGCTTCTCATCACGATCGTGTACGTCGCATTCCCGGGAGGATAAGACTGCACCCAATTTGCCTTCGCGCTCTCGCTGAGAACGTAGGTCCCCGGACCGACTCCTGTGAAAGTAAATGTCCCGGAGCTGTCGGTGAGAACGTCGGCCGGCACGGGCCCCGCTATGTGCATTTTCCAGTCCGCAAGGGGAAAATCAAGCGTGTCGTAAATCCCGTTCCTGTTCGTGTCGTTATATTTGTGTCCCGTAATGCTTCCGAGCCTGAAACTTCCGAAGTCGAATCCGCCGGAGTCCGACCCGAAGTTGAGCGCCACATTGAAGGAATCGGCAGGAGAGGTCCTGACCCACCCCGCAGGAAGGACTCCACGGATCGTGTAAATTCCGAATTGCAGGGGGAAAAAGGAGTAATGGCCGTTGATGTCGGTGTACGTCGTCTCGCTCACGAATCCCGAGAGTATGACTTGGGCGCCCGAGAGCGGGGGCTCCCCCCCATCCCAGATGCCGTTCCCGTTCCGGTCGTTGAAACGCGATCCTCTAAGGGCGCAGTTTGCCGTCGCGCCGTAATACCGGATTGCACTCAGGGTGTTGATGATTCCCCAGCCGACGAGGTTGTTCGGCGCGGATGCATTGTTGGCGGTCTGGCGAAGCGCCTGACGCACCTGTATCGGGGTAAGCGAGGGATTGGCGCAGAGAACGAGGGCGGCAGCACCCGCCGAGAGTGGGCAGGAGAACGAGGTCCCGCTCCCGGATCCGTATCCGGTCGGATTTGTCGAGCTCGCAAGATAGTCGCCTGAACCCAGGGCCATAATATCGGGCTTGATTCTGCCGTCCGCCGTCGGACCCACGGAGCTGAATCCTGTGCGAGTTCCGGTCGACCCGACGGCGCCGACCGTGATGACGCTGTCGCCGTCTGCGGGCGCGCCCAGCGTGTTATGAACTCCATCTCCCCCGCCTGAATTACCCGCGGAGTTGAGGACGACGATGCCCAGCTGGACCGCGTGGTCGGCCGCCTTCGTGATGACTGTTGTGTTGCCGTCCATGTCCGCCTGGGTCCAGCTCGTGTAGGGCGGATCATAGGGGGATCCAGGAGCGCAATATCCGAGCGATGTGCTGGAAACATCCGCGCCGATGCTGTCCGCCCACTGGATCGCAGCCGCCCAGTTGTCTTCTTCTATTGGGGTCTCGCTCGAATCGTTTTCCGTCCGGGCCAGTATGAAACTGGCCTTGAACGCGGGCCCGATCAGCTGCCCCGGCTTGTAGCCGCCTATGGCAGAGAGCGTGTTCACACCATGGCTACCGAAGGCGGACGATGGGTTGTTCGGCACGACGCTTTCCTTGTGGTCCACGAAGTCGTGCTGGGCGATGATGTTCATTGATGCGAAGGCCTCGTGAGTCTGCAGCCGCACGCCGTTATCAAGCATGCAGATGACGATCCCCTGTCCGTAGATTCCAAAATTGTGGACCGCCGGGACGTTGATCTGATTGTTCTGCGTAAAGGACGGCCCGTAATCGAGCGAAAGGGCACTGCTCGCAGCCGGCGGGGTTGCCGGGGCTTTCCCCAGATTTTCGAGTTCGGGGTTCTTCTTCCACCGCCCCACAAGATCTATCTCTTTCACAAACGGGAGGCTCCGGAGTATGTCGATCTGCCGCTTCGTCGCGACGGCGCTGATCGCATTGAACCATTTCAGCTCGTGCCGCATCGCGATGACGTTCTCCGCTATTGTCCCGACATAAGATCTCTCAAGCGGAAGATCACCTTCGTCAACCACATTGGCGAGAGCGCGGACTTTCAACCTGCGCGCTATGGATCGCTCCGAAAGAAGCGAATGGGCATCCGTTTTGTGCATAGCGCCCTTATCGCTGAGGTAAATCATGACCACGCTCTGGTCGTCATCCCGGAGCTGGCTGTATTGCCTTTCCAGGAGTCTCCCCAGCTTGGCTGGTCCGCCGGCCAGGAGTTGCGCGAGAGGAATGAGAAGAGTTAGGAGGATCGATATTTTCATATGCACCCCGAAGGAGAAGTTTGAGAGCTTTAAAAAATTACCAAAGTTTGCACGGAAAGTCAAGAATTTGAATTGCCGGGGGCATTTTGCTATCTTCATCCGGATGGAGATTTCTGGAAAAGCGAATTTAGAGCTTGATACGTCGACGGTCCGGAGCATTCTCGTTGGCTTCATCCGGGACGAGGTGAGGAATGCCGGCTTTTCGAGAGGCATCGTGGGCCTCTCGGGCGGCGTGGACTCAGCCCTCGCCCTGACGCTCGCGGCCGAAGCGCTCGGGAGCGATAACGTGCGGGCCATTCTGATGCCGTACAAAACAAGCAGCCCCGATAGTCTGGCCGATGCGCTCTCGCTTGCCAAAAAACTCTCGGTTCCCTCCGAGACGGTCGATATCACCCCCATCGTCGACGGCTACACCGAAGGCACTCTCGATAATGTCCGGAAAGGTAACGTGATGGCGCGCGCCCGGATGATCGTTCTTTACGATAAGTCGGCGCGCGACCGGGCTCTTGTGATAGGGACGAGCAATAAGACGGAAATTCTGCTCGGGTATGGCACGCAATTCGGCGATACCGCCTGCGCAATCAATCCGATCGGCGATCTCTATAAGACGCAGGTATGGCAGCTCGCCAGGGCTCTCAAGGTTCCGCTGGTCATCGTGGACAAGAAGCCGACGGCCGATCTCTGGGCCGGACAGACAGATGAGGGGGAACTGGGCTTCTCCTACAAGCTCGCAGACCAGCTACTGTATTATCTCGTGGACGAACGTCGCACGGACGACGAACTGATTGAGAAGGGTTTCGAAAAAAACTTCATAGAAAAAGTCCGGAGGCTGGTCCAGAGGAACCAGTTCAAGCGGCGCCCCCCGATCATCGCCAAAATCTCGCACCGCACGGTGAATGTCGACTTCCGCTATGCCCGCGACTGGGGAACCTGACCTTCGCGGGAAACCCGCAACCCTTTACATTGTCAGCACTCCCATCGGAAATCTCGAGGATATGTCCTTCAGAGCCGTGAGGACACTTTCGGAAGTAGACCTGATCGCCGCCGAGGATACCCGGAGGACAAAGCTTCTCCTCGATCATTACGATATTCATACTCCGATGACGAGCTACTTCAGCTACAACGAGTCCCGCCGGATTCCTGAGATTTTGGCCAAACTCTCTTCGGGCACGTCTATTGCCATTGTTTCCGACGCCGGCACCCCGGGGATCTCTGATCCTTCCTCGCGGCTGGTAAGCGCAGCGATTCAGAAAAAAATACCGATCGTCCCTGTTCCCGGGGCGACCGCATTTCTCCCGGCCCTTGTGATTAGCGGCCTTGCCACCGACCGGTTCGTCTTTGAGGGGTTTCTGCCCGTGAAGAAAGGGCGGGCAACCTTGCTCCGGAATCTGAAGCTTGAGGAGAGGACGATCATCTTGTATGAATCGCCGCACAGACTCGTCAAGACCTTGCAAAACCTGCTCGATACTTTGGGTGACAGACGGGTATCCGTATCAAGAGAACTGACCAAAAAATTCGAGGAGGTTTTCAGAAATACTCTTTCTTCAGCGGTCGAGTATTTTACGG
>JACXTT010002690.1_pt1 | contig 27931 bp, 24 predicted proteins | sample 9270951 | NCBI WGS metagenome assembly JACXTT01 (sample SAMN15532306, study PRJNA645909) | rock metagenome | isolation source: weathered quartz diorite | place: Puerto Rico | collected 2017-06-21 | reverse complement strand
GCTCGGCCTCCTCGCGCGCACGACGCTCGGTGTCCGCGCGCGCCTGCTGGGCCCGCCGCCGCTCCTCGGCCGCCGTTCGCAGCGCCTCGCCGGCACGCAGCTCGGCCTCACGAGCGCGGGCCTTCGACTCCGCGGTCTCGCCCTCCACCTCGCGGATCCTGGCAAGTGTCGCCTCGAAGGCCCGTTCCGACTCGGTGAGCCGCGACCGCGCGTCGGCGACGAGCGCCTCCGGCAGGCCCAGTCGCTCGGCGATCGCGAAGGCCTGCGAGCCGCCCGGCAGCCCGATCGTGAGGTGGTATGTCGGGCTCAGCGTCTCGAGATCGAACTCGACCGACGCGTTCATGGCGCCAGGCGTGGTATGGGCGTATGCCTTCAGCTCGGCATAGTGCGTCGTCGCGGCGACGAGCGCGCCGGCCTTGATGAAGTGGTCCAGGAGCGCCTGGGCCAGCGCCGAGCCCTCGGTGGGGTCGGTACCAGCGCCGAGCTCGTCGAGCAGCACGAGCGCACCCGGACCGGCGGCGTCGACGATCCTGATGATCGAGCGCATGTGCCCCGAGAACGTGGACAGCGACTGGGCGATCGACTGCTCGTCGCCGATGTCGGCGAAGACGTCGCGGAAGACCGGCAGCCGCGAGCCGGGGGCCGCCGGAATGTGCAGACCCGCCTGGTGCATCAGCGCCAGCAGCCCGAGCGTCCGCAGGGTGACGGTCTTGCCGCCGGTATTCGGGCCTGTCACGACGAGGGCGGTGAAGCCATCCCCGAGCCGCACGTCGATCGGGACGACTCGACCCGCCAGGCCGGGATGCCGCGCCGACAGGAGGATGACCTCGGGCCGGTTCGCCGTCTCCGCCCGCGCGGCGCCCATCTCACCCGCGAGCTGGGCCTTGGCCGACCAGAGATCGAACGTCGCGAGGGATCCAAGCGTCTCGCGAAGTGGCCCCGCGTTCGCGCCCACGAGCTTCGACAGCTCGTCGAGGATGCGCTCGACCTCCTCCTGCTCGGCGAGCTGCGCCTCGCGCCAGGCGTTGCCGAGCTCGACGACGACGAGCGGCTCGATGAACAGCGTCTGGCCGCTGCCGGACGAGTCGTGGACGATGCCCTTGACGCGGCTCTTGGCGTCGGCGCGAACAGGCACGACGTAGCGGCCGTTCCGCAGGGTGACGATGGGCTCCTGGAGCGCGCCCGAAAGCTCCGACGCGACCAGCGAGTCAAGCCGGCGCTTCAGCCGGTCGAAGGCGACGCGGACCGCGGCGCGGAGCCCGCCGAGGCGTGGCGATGCCGTGTCGAGCAGCTCACCGGCCGGATCGAAGGAGCGGGCGAGCGTCGAGGTGATCGCCGGCAGCGGGTGCAGGCCGCGGCCCAGCCGGCGCAGGAGCGGCCGGCGCGCGTCGGCGAGGTGCGGCTGCAGCTGGTCGGTCGCGTCGAGCGTCGCCCAGACGTCGAGAAACTGCTGCGGGTCGAGGCGCCCGCCCTTGACCGCACGCTCGATCGCCGGCCCGATGTCTCGTGCGCCCTGGATACCGACCCCCGCCCGCTCCTCGAGGAGCGCGCGGGCCTCGTCGGTCTCGTCAAGACCGCGCTTGACGAGCACCGCGTCCGGCTGGGGAGTGAGCGACTCGGCCAGACGGCGGCTCGGGCCGAATGCGGTCCGCTCCGCGAGCCGGGCTCGGACGAGCGGAAACTCCAGGATCTCGATCGAGCGCGGGTCCATTGCGGTCAGCCGCGACTTCGCGGCCCGGAAACGGCAGGGCTGGTTGGGTCAACGAGCCGCCACGGCTGGCTCCGCCATGGCTCCGCCGCATAGCCGATCCCGACGCGCGGCGTGGCGACGACATCGTTCGGTGCCGTGCCGACTTCGAGGCGGAGGGGCGAGGCCGGATCCAGCAGATCGAGGCCGGTGTCGGTGCGGGTGATGTCGAATGCGGCCGAGACGAGCCCGGGGCCTGCGGCAAGCCTCGCGTCGGGCAGTTCAGCGAGCCGCGCGGCCCTCCGCCTGGCCGCCTCGTCGTGTCCCGGATCTGGTGGTCCGCGGCGCCTGGTCCGGGCGATCCGTGCCTGGCGCATGAGATCGGCGCCCTCGACCGGCTCGACCGCGCGAACCAGCACGGCCGCGGGCCGGCCCTCGGGCTCCGTGACAACGTTCAGGCAGTCGTACATCCCGTAGACAAGGTACACGTAGGCGAACCCGGGAGGCCCGTACATGACGGCGTTGCGGGCGGTCGGTCCGAAGCGCGCGTGGGACGCCTGGTCGGCCTCGCCGATGTACGCCTCGACCTCGACGATGCGGCCGCTGCGCCGGCGGTCACCGGCGATGTCCTGCTCCCGTACCAGGCGCGCACCGAGCAGCGCCCGTGCGGCGTCGAGGGTCCCCCGGGCGAGGGCCGCGCGCGCGAGCGTCGTTCGACGGCCCGCGGCGGACGGCGTCAGCGGCTCGCGATCCGCGACAGGGCAGTTGCGAAGGTGCTGCGCACGTCCTGCGGGAACAGGAACCCGAAGACGGCCAGCACGGCCGGGATCACGGTGTGCCGGAGGATGTCGCCCGTCAGCGACTTGTCCAGGAAGTCGAACAGCGTTCGCAGCAGCCCGAACTCGCCGATGCCGACCTGCTCGCGGACCTTGGGCTGCGTGAAGTACGGGTCGAGGATCAGCACGATCGCAGTCATGATGATGATGCCCTCGAGCACGCCGAGGATCCCGCCCAGGATCTCGTCGAGGGCCGGGTACTTCTGGAACAGCGGCGCCGGCCGGTACGTGATCTGGATTCCGATGCTGAGCGTGACCGCGGTCGCGAGGAACACCGCCCCGAACGCGACCATGAAGCTGTATGTGTCATCGATCGACGTCCACTCGTTCGCGAGGTAGGCGCCGAGCGGCGCTCGCAGGTACGACCCGAGCACGATGGCGAACAGGATCGCCGCGATACCCAGGAGCCTGCGGATGACGCCCTGGGCGTAGCCGACGATGAACATGGCGATGAGCGCCAGCAAGATCACGAGATCGAAAGGAGTGATCCGTTCCACGCTCGACTCCTCCCCCGGCTGATCGACGGCCCGCAATGTAGCAGGCTCAGCGGCGGATCCGCGCTCCTACGTGGTGCCTGAGGGCGACGGCGATGGCCTCGACGGCGGCATCGACTTCGGCGTCCGTGAGGCTCAGATCGCCGGCTCCGAAGCGCAAGCGGTACGTCAGGCTGCGCTCGTCGGGCCCGAGCGGATGGCCGCGATACGTGCCCGCGAGCATTGCCGCTTCGAGCAGCTCCGCGCCGGCTTCCTTGATCGTCCTCGCGACGTCGGCGGCCGTCACGCCGTCCGCGACGTCCACGGTCAGGTCGCGCTCGACCGGCAGCACGTGCGGCACTGTCGCCACCTCCACGACGGGAAGGCTGCCCGCGGTCAGGCCGCTGACCGAGAGCTCGGCCACGACCACGTCCTCGCGCAGGTCCCAGGCCGCCGCGATGCGTGGGTGAAGCTCCCCCACGACTCCGCTGATCGCGAGCTCGCCGTTCGCGGCGAGCGCGATCACGGTCGCGCTGCGACCTGGGTGCAGGAGCGGCTCGTCCGCGAGCGACGCGTATTGCGGCGCACCCGCATCGATGATCCGGGCGATGAGCTCGATGGTGCCCTTCGCGTCGTCGACGTCCACGGCGCGCAGGGGTCGATTCCAGCCGGCGGCGTCGAACGAGCCCGTGAGCGCCAGCCCGAGGCGCCACCACTCCCCGGCCGCGTCGCCGACTCGTCCATAGCCCTTCCCGATCTCGAACGTGGCGACGTCGGCCTGCCCGTGGCGGAGGTTGGCGTCGACGACCTGGACCAGGCTGCCGACGATCGACTGGCGCAGGATGGCGTGATCGCTGGACAGCGGGTTGGCGACGGTGATCGGGAGCCCTGTACGCCGCGCCTCGCCGGCCGCCGGGCGGTCCTCGAACGACCAGCCGAAGCCGTCGAGGATCCGCCGCGAGACCACGGCGTAGGTGACCGCCTCGGTGATGCCCGCGCCGACGAGGCCTTCGCGAATCGCGTCCCGGGCGGCGAGCGGCGTCTCCCGCCAGCCGGGCATGGTGGTGGTCGGGAGCCGTGCCGGCACCAGCTCGTAGCCATGGACCCTGGCGACCTCTTCCGCGATGTCGGCTTCGATCTCGAGGTCGCGGCGCCACGTGGGGACGATCGCGACGACGGCCTCGCCGGCGGCGGCTCGGACCCCCGCCGGCGATTCGCCGGCGGCGATCGGGACATCCATCTCGCCGCTGGGAGCCTCCGTGGCGATGCCGACCCGCGCCAGCACCTGCCGCTGCGTATCGGCGCCGTAGCTCGTGCCGAGCAGGCGATCGACCCGCGCCGGGCGAAACGCGACACGCCCCCGCGCCGGCTCCGCCAGGTTCGTGTCGACGACGCCCCGCGCCACGGTGCCACCCGCCCACGCCGCGATGAGCTGGGTCGCGCGGTCCGCGCCGACCCTCGCCAGGCGGAACTCCTGGCCCTTCTCGAAGCGCAGGCTCGCCTCGGATCGGAGCGCATAGCGGAACGCGGTGCGGCGGATCGTGACCGGGTCGAAGATCGCAGACTCCACGATCACGCGCCGCGTCGCGTCGGAGACCTCCGATGCCGCGCCGCCCATGACCCCGGCGATGCCCAGCGGGCCCCTGGCGTCGGCGATGAGCAGCGTCTCGGGATCAAGCCGACGGTCGACGTGGTCCAGCGTCTCCAGACGCTCGCCGTCACGGGCGAGGCGGACCACGATGCCCGCCCTGCCTCGCGCGTCGGTGGCGACCGCCGCACCCTCGAACGTGTGGATCGGCTTGCCCAGCTCGATCATGACGTAGTTCGAGGCGTCGACGACATTGCTGATCGGTCGGATTCCCGCGGCGAGCAGCCGCATCTGGACCCGATCCGGGGACGGTCCCACCACGACGTCGTCGATCCAGCGCCCGACGAAGCGTGGGCACAGCCGCTCGTCCTCGACGCTGACGGTCAGCCGCTCCCCGACCTCTGTCGTCCCCTCATCGACCTCGATGACCGGCAGGCGCACCTCGCCGCCGGCGACCGCCGCGACCTCGCGGGCGATGCCGACGATCGACAGCGCATCGCCGCGGTTCGGCTTGACGTCGACGTCGAGGATGACGTCGCCGTACAGGTCGGCGAGGCTCGCGCCGAGCGGCGTGTCGGGGGCGAGGATCAGGATCCCGTGGGCATCGGCCGTCAGGCCGAGCTCGTCACCCGAGCAGAGCATCCCGTTCGAGACGGCGCCCATCTTCTCGGTTCGCTCGATGCGCCGGCCGCCGGGCAACACGGCCCCGGGGAGCGCCACCGGCACGCGCTGGCCGGACGCGATGTTCGTCGCGCCGCAGACGATCTCGAGCGGCTCACCGGAGCCCGTCGTCACGCGCGCCAGCGACAACCGGTCGGCACGCGGGTGCTTCTCGACCGCGAGCAGCTCGCCGACGACCACGTTGTGCCAGTCGCTGCCGCGCCGCTCGATGCCCTTCACCTCCATACCCAGGAGGGTCAACCGAGCGGCGAGCTCCTCCGGCGCCAGGTCAAAGTCGACCAGCTCATGCAGCCACGACAGCGGGACCTTCATGGCAGCGGGCTCATCGGAACTGGCCCAGGAAGCGGAGGTCGTTCTCGAGGAACAGTCGGATGTCGTTGATGCCGTGACGGAGCATCGAGATGCGCTCCGGGCCCATGCCGAAGGCGAAGCCCTGGTAGCGCTCCGGGTCGAGCCCGCCGTTGCGCAAGACGACCGGGTGGACCATGCCCGCCCCGAGGATCGTCATCCAGCCGCTGCGGCCGCAGGCCGGGCAGCCCACGCCGCCGCAGACCAGGCACTCGACGTCGAATGCGACGGAGGGTTCGGTGAAGGGGTAGTAGCCGGGCCGGAAGCGAGTCCTCTTGCCGGCGCCGAACATGGCATGGGCGAACTCGTCGAGCAGCCCGCGCAGGTCGCCGAGCGTCGTGCCCTCGTCGACCATCAGGCCCTCGACCTGGAAGAACTCCGTGCCATGCGAGGCGTCGATCGCCTCGTACCGGAAGCAGCGCCCGGGCAGCAGCGCCCTGATCGGCGGCTTCACGGTCCGCATGACGTGGATCTGGCCGGGCGAGGTGTGAGTCCGCAGCAGATGCCCCGGCACGTCGAGGTAGAGCGTGTCCCACAGGTCCCGCGCGGGGTGGTCGGGCGGGATGTTCAGGAGCTGGAAGTTGGTGAGGTCGTTCTCGATCTCGGGGCTCTCGTAGACCACGAAGCCGAACTGGCCGAAGATCCGGGCGATCTCGGCCATCGACTCGAGACTCGGGTGCAGGGACCCGCGTCGGATGGGCCGACCCGGGGTCGTGACGTCGACGACCTCGGCTCGAAGGCGCGCGTCGAGCTCGGCCGAGCCCAGCACCTCGCGGCGGCCCGTGATGGCCCCTTCGATCGCTGTGCGGACGCGGTTCGCCACGGCCCCGACCTTCGGCCGGTCCTCGACGGGGAGCGCTCCGATCCCACGCAGAACGCCGGTCAGGCGGCCCTTCTTGCCGAGAACCTCGACCTCGATCGTCTCCAGCGCCGCAATGTCGGGGGCAGCGCCGATTGCCGCCGCCGTCTCCACGGCGAGCGCGTCGAGATCGCTGGTCAGCTGGGCGAGGTCCATCGATCCTTCCGGGGCTGGAGGTGGGTCACGCCGGCGTCCGCAGGCGCGGACGAGATGGTACGGCGGCATCGATCCGCATCCCGCACATTTGCGTGAATCTGGAGTGGCGTCATCGTCCTCCGGAAATGATCGAGCCCCCGATCCTGGGATCGAGGGCTCATCGGGGCTTGCGAAGGGCCGGTCAGCTGCCCTTCGCCGCCTCGACGATCTGGGTAAACGTGCCCGCGTCGCGGACGGCGAGGTCGGCCAGGATCTTCCGGTCGAGCTCGATCTCGGCGCCCTTGAGGCCCTTGATGAACCTGCTGTAGGTGAGGCCGTTTTCACGGACCGCCGCGTTGATGCGCACGATCCACAGGCCCCGGAGCTGCCGCTTGCGCTGCTTGCGGTCGCGCGTCGCGTAGGCCATCGCGTGCAGCAGGGCCTCGCGAGCCGGCTTGACGAGGCGCGAGCGCGTTCCCTTGCGGCCCTCGGCATCCTGCAGGAGCCGCTTGTGTCGCTGGCGGTCGGTGACGCCGCGCTTGACTCGTGCCATGCCGCGGCCTAGAGGTACGGCAGCAGGCGTTTGACCTGCTTGGCGTGGATGGTGTTCATGGTCGACTTGCCGGCGTAGCGGCGTGTCCGGCGGGACGACTTGATCTCGAGGTGGTGGCCGCGCCAGGCTTTGACCCGAATCACGGTCCCGGCGCCGGTGGCGCCGATCCGCTTCTTGGCCGCCTGATGGCTCTTCATCTTGGGCATCGCCGTCTCGTCAGTCTCCGCCTGTTCCAGCTGCCTGGGGGGCCTCCGCCCCGTTCGTTTGTCTCGCGGCCGGTGCGGCCTTCGCCGCGGTTGCTGTCGCGGGGGCCGGCGCCGCGGGTTGTCCCGCCGGAGCCGCGGCCGATGCCACCGTAGCCGCACTGGCAGCTGCCGCCGCCGGAGCCGCAGGAGCTGTTGCCGCCACGACAGCGGCCGCCCCTCCGTCTGGCCGACCGGGTCGCTGCGGCGCTTCCACCACCTTCGGCTTGTGGGTCGAGGCCAGGACGATGAACATCGACTTGCCCTCGAGCACCGGCTGCCGTTCGATGACCCCGTGCTCCTTGACCTGTTCCGCGAACCGCTCCAGAAGCACGCGGCCGAGCTCTGGGTGGCTCAGCTCACGGCCGCGGAAGCGGACCGTCACCTTGATTCGATCGCCGTCCTCCAGGAATTCGACAGCTCGATGGAGCTTCGTCGCGAAGTCGCCCGAGCCGATCTTCGGCGAGAGCCGCACTTCCTTGAAGGTCACCGAGCGCTGCCGGCGCTTGTTTTCCTTTTCCCGCTTCGTCAGCTCGTACTTGTACTGCCCGAAGTCGAGGAAACGAGCGACCGGCGGAGCCGCCATCGGTGCGACCTCGACCAGGTCGAGGCCCCGCTCCTGCGCCATTTCCAGGGCTCGCGGCGTGGGCATGACGCCCAGCTGGTTGCCCTCATCGTCGATCACCCGAACCTGTGGGATCCGGATCATCTCGTTGACGCGCAGGTCTCGGCTGATGGTTGCTCCCCTCTCGAACGACGCTCTGGTCGCGCCCGGTTGAGGGACGGCAAAGCCGCGCCCGCCCCGGTCGCCGCGGGACTATAGCACAGGGTCGGCGGCGGCCCGGCAGGCCAATCAATCGCCTCGGTCAGGCGCCGCGCGCGGCCGCCTCGGCGGCGACACGGTCGGCGAGGGCGTCCCAGCCCTCCGGCGGCAGCTGCTCCCCCGCCCTCGTCCGAGGCGCAGCCGTCTTCGCCTCGACCTCGCGGTCGCCGAGGACCAGCATGTACGGCACCTTCTGCTCCTGGGCGAGGCGGATCTTGTTCTGCATCCGGCCGTCTGAGGCGTCGACCTCGACCCGCAGGCCCTTCGCGCGAAGGACGCCTGCGAGCTCCTCTGCCGGGCCGACGTGCCGATCCGCGATCGGGATGACGACGGCCTGCACCGGCGCGACCCACAGAGGAAACGCACCGGCGAAGTGCTCGATCAGGATGCCGATGAACCGCTCGAGACTGCCGTAGATGGCGCGGTGGATCGCGATCGGCCGGACCTGCTCGCCGTTCTCGTCGTCGTAGGTGAGGTCGAACCGCTCGGGCAGCATCGTCAGGTCGATCTGGATCGTCGCCATCTGCCATTCCCGGCCCAGTGCGTCGTCGATGTAGATGTCGATCTTCGGTGCGTAGAACGTCCCGTCCTTGGGCTTCAGCTCGTAGCTGATGTCCGATGCCGCGAAGGCCTCCATCGTCAGCTTCTCGGCTCGCTCCCAGAGGGCCGGGTCGCCGATCGCCTTGTCGGGCTTGGTGGCGAACGAGAACCGGGGCTTGAGCCCGAACCAGCCGTAGGCCTCGTGGACCTCGCCCAGCAGCGCCTGGATCTCGGCCATGAGCTGGTCGGGGCGAACGTAGATGTGTGCGTCGTCCTGGACGAACTGGCGCACCCGCGTAAGGCCGGACAGCGAGCCGGAGCGCTCGTAGCGGTGGAGCCGGCCGAACTCGCTGAAGCGCAGCGGGAAGTCGCGGTAGGACCGGCGCCGGGAGCGGTAGATGAAGGTCGACTCGGGGCAGTTCATCGGCTTGAGGCTGAACGTCTCGTTCTCGAGCTCGACCAGGAACATGTTCTCCCGATACAGGTCCCAGTGGCCGGACTGGCGCCAGAGCCGTTCACTGACGACGATTGGGGTCGAGATCTCCTGGTAGCCGCGTCGTGCCTGGAGCTCGCGCATCGCGCCCTCGAGCGTCCGCCAGATGCGCTGGCCCTTCGGGTGCCAGAACGCCATCGCCGGGCTGACGTCGTGGAAGCTGAACAGGTCGAGCTGGACCCCGAGCCGGCGGTGATCCCGCTTCTTGGCCTCCTCGCGCCGCCACAGGAAGTCGTCGAGCTCCTGTTGCGTCGGCCAGACCGTGCCGTAGATGCGCTGGAGCATCGGCCGCTTCTCATCACCGCGCCAGTACGCGGCGGCGATCGACAGCAGCTTGAACCGGCCGATGTTGCCGGTCGACGCGACGTGCGGGCCGCGGCACAGGTCGCTGAACGAGCCGTGCTCGTAGAAGCTGACCCTGGGCAATGGCCCGCCGGCGGCCCGCGCCTTCGCGGCCAGGTCGTCGAGGATCTCGACCTTGAACGTCTGGCCGGCCCCTTCCTCCGTCGATCGCGCGTCGTCGAAGGGCACCTCCTTGCGCACGAAGGGGTGGTCTGCGGCGACGCTGTCGCGCATTCGGCCCTCGATCGCTTCGAGATCGGCAGGTGTCAGGGGGCGGGGCAGCTCGAAGTCGTAATAGAACCCGTCGGCAACTGCCGGCCCGATGCCCAGCTTTGCGCCCGGAAACAGGTCGAGGACGGCCTCGGCCATGACGTGCGCCGTCGAGTGACGCATCGCGTCGAGCTCGTCATGGGCCCCGGCATCGAGGAGCTCGTCGACCGAGCCGCGCGCCGGCACCGCGAGCAGGTCCTCGTCGGCGGCCGGGGCGCCGTCAGTCGGCGCTGCCGCGCTCGCCGCCGCCAGGCTCGCCGCGGCCACCTTGTCGTCCTTGTCCGCCACGCTTCGCCTCCGAGAATCGAAACGACCCCTCGTCCCGACAGGACGAGAGGTCGATCAGTCTCGAGCTCCCGCGGTTCCACCCGCCTTCACGGCTCGCGTCGCCGTGACGGCCCGAGCTGTGCGCTTCACGCCGCGTTAACGGGCGGACCCGGACCGGTTCACCGGTCGCTCTCGGGCGGTGCGAAATTCGGAGCTCGATCGCCGGGCTCGCAGCCATGGCCCGGCTCTCTGGAAGATCTCGCTCCCGACCGCGTATCCCGATCGATGCGTTGCGAAGGACTCTAGCGGTCCCGCCGGTTCGTGTCGATTCAGGCGTGAAGCTGGTTGACCGGATCGCTCAGGGGAACGGGACCGATCCGCCCAGCCCGAACATCTGCCCGATCGTGACGAAGGTGAAGCCGCGCTTGCGGTACTGGCTGATGATGGTCGGCAGGGCGCGCGCCGTGTTCACCGGCCCGGTGTGCATCAGGATGATCGACCCGGCCTTGCCGCTGAGCGCCGCCGAGGCGATCCTGCTGGTGCTGATCCCCGTCCAATCCAGCGTGTCGACGTCCCACAGCACGACGTGGCTCTCACCCGCGGCGGTCGCCGCCTGGCGGGTGACGTCGTCGAACTCCTCGTAGGGCGGTCGCATCACCGGCAGCATCGGGATGCCGAGGTCCCGGAGGATCTGCTCGTCGTGGAGCAGCTCACCCAGCTGCAGCGGGAAGCACAGGCCCTTCAGTGACGGGTGGCTGAACGTGTGATTGGCAATCGGGTAGCCGGTTTGGGCGACATGCTTCCACTCGTCCGGGAAGAGCTGCACCGACTTGCCGGTGGGGAAGAACGTGGCGTTGACCTTCGCCCTGGCGAGGATGCCCAGGATCCGGTGGACGTTGACCGAGTTGGTCCCGTCGTCGAACGTCAATGCGACCACCTTCTGGGTCCGATCGCCGTGGGAGACGACCAGCGCCGGCGTAGCCTCGGCGGGCGGCGGCCAACAGCCGTTGGGCATCTGGGTCGGTGAGGGCGCGGGGGACGGCTCGATCGTCACCTCCGGTGTCGGAGTCGGCACGACCGCGACCGGCGGCGTGGTCGCGGTCGGTGCAGGCGGTGGCGACGTCGTGGCGCTGGCGAACGAGAACGCCGGCAGCGTCCAGCCCGCCGCGAGGAGTGTCGCCACGAACGCGAGTGCCACGACGCCGGCGAACGCTCGGAAGATTCGGTTTCGCCGCCGCCGGTTCGGCTCGATGATCACGCAGCGATCATGCGCTCGCGCTTGGCCAACGTCTGCTCCCTCGTTTGGGGAGTGGTCGAATAGATATGAAGAGCACCAAAGGTGGGTCAGGCGGCGCGAGCGAGCCGCCGCACGACTTGCACCTCGACCGAGGTGGTGGGCGACACTGGACTCGAACCAGTGACCTCTTGCATGTCAAGCAAGTGCTCTAACCAGCTGAGCTAGCCGCCCGAGCGAGGTGCGACGTGAGTTCCGTCACGCCGCCGGCGAATGATACTGCGGACCTTCTGCTGCGGAGTTAGAGGCCGCCGTCGTGGACGGCGGCCTCTAACGGTTGCGGGGCCGGAGCTCAGCAACCCGAACGGCAAATGTAGACGTCGTTCTCACCCTGGTTGAAGCTGAACATGTCCGCCCCCTGATTCGGGCCGATGTTCACGCTCGAGCCGTTGACCGCGACCGTTGCGGTCGCCGTCGCGCCCCGCATGAGGAAGGTTCCATGGAACGTGGACTGGAACTCGCCGCTCACCCCGAAGCTGCTGGTGCCATGCGCCCGTGTCAGGGCTCCCTGCCCGCTCCAGCTCGCGCCGACGGACACGGTTCCCTGCGTGCAGGTGTAGTTCCAGGCGGCATCGATCTGGCAGACATCGGCGGCACCCCTCCCACTCGCAGTGGCAGCCGTGAGCTTGTTGTCGATGGCGAGGGAGCTGCCTTCGATGAATCCAAATACCTCGGAGACGGGCACGAAGTTGCCGCGTCGATCGAACTTGTACGAGAAGACGTCGACCGACAGGCTCGTGCCATTGGCCTGCGTGCCGTTCGACTTCCAGGCCTGCGTGGCGGTCCCGATGAACGTATCCCGGTACACGACATTGGCCACGATGCTGCCGTCCGGCGGATAGGTCGACCAACCGCCCTCGGCGCCGCGGCCGCTCAAGGCGAAGTGGATCGTCTGCCCCGGCGCCGCCAACACCGGTGCGGCAGCACCGACAAGGGCGACGACGACCGCCGCGAGGAACAACGCTCTGCGCATCTGCGAACCCTCCTCGGCCCGGTCGAGGCAGGCAAGGCGCCGGCGCTCATTGCGATCGGGCTACGCGGAGGACGCGGGATGCGGCGTCGTGTTGCTGCGGCTCGGTTGAAGCCACCAGCGGCGCGGCCCACAATCCGGGCGTGACCGACCTGCGCACGCCGTTACCCCTCGCTCGCACCGTTGCCGAGAGTCCGACCGACATCTGGAACGACTCGTGCGCCATCGACGAGCTCGAATACGCGATCGGCTTCGGTGCGGTCGGGGCGACGGCCAACCCGACGATCGTCCACGACGTATGGCGCAAGGATCCGGCGCACTGGCGTGGACGGGCGCGCGCACTTGCGGCGGCGGCGCCCGCCGCGACGGAGGTGGAGACGGCGTGGGCCGTCGTCGCCGAGATGTCGACCGCGGGGGCGAAGCTCCTCGAGGCGACATTCGTGCGCGAGGGCGGACGCAAGGGCCGGCTGTCCATCCAGACCAACCCGACGTTCTGGCGGACCCGTGACCGGATGCTCGACCAGGGAGCCGAGCTTACCGCGCTGGGGCCGAACATCATCGTCAAGTTTCCGGCGACCAGCGTCGGGATCGAGGTCATGGAGGAGGCGACGTACCGGGGCGTCAGCGTGAACGCCACGGTCAGCTTCTCCGTGGCGCAGGCGCTCGCGGCCGCCGAGGCGGTCGAGCGGGGCCTGCGGCGGCGCGAGGCCGACGGGCTCCGTACCGACGACATGGGTCCCGTGATCACGATCATGATGGGCCGCCTCGAGGATTGGCTGCGCGTGCTCACGGAGCGCGACGGCGTCATCTGCGACCCGGAGGCGCTGCCGTGGTCCGGGGTCGCGGTCTTCAAGCGCGCCTACGCCCTCTTCCGCGAGCGCGGCTACCGCGCTCGGCCGCTCGGCGCGGCCATCCGCCATCACCTCCACTGGAGCGAGCTGATCGGCGGCGAGTGCGCGGTCACGCTGCCCTCGACCTGGCAGATGCGATTCAACGCCTCCGACGTGGAGGTCCGCCCTCGGATCGACGATCCCGTGGAGCCGCGCTACCTCGACCAGCTGCGCTCGCGCTTCCCGGACTTCGAGCGGGCGTGGGACCCGGATGGCCTGTCGATCGACGAGTTCGATACGTTCGGGCCGACGGTTCGCACGCTCCGTGCGTTCATCGGCTCGTACCACGACCTTCTTCACGCGGTGACCGACGCGGTCCTGCCGAATCCCGACGTCCGCGCGAGCTGACCCGCCCGGATGGAGCAGCCCGCGGTCCATATGTCGGCGATTCCCAACGCACTACCCTGCTCCGCACTGCATCTGAAGGCGACGGCTGACCGTTCGCTGGAGCTGACGCCTGGCGATGCCGGCTGGCGGTACCTGTCCTTTCGAACGGCCGCGCTGGCGGCCGGCGCTGCCGTGGAGGTCGCGCGCAGCGGGCAGGAGGCGGTCGTCGTCGTCATCTCCGGCGGCGGCATCGTGGTCGAGGCTGGCGCCCGGACGTTCGACCTGCCCGGCCGGGCCTCGCCGTTCGAGGCGCTGCCGTGGGCCATCTACCTGCCGGCGTCCGGCGCCGCCGTCGTCCGAGGGCGTCCCGACGGCAGCTCGGCGGACGGACGGGTGTCGATCGGCGTCGCCGAGGCGTCGCCATCGGGTGCGAGTGGCGTCGCTCGGGAGCCATTCGTGATCGGCCCGGACGACGTCGAGGTCGAGATCCGCGGCGCGGGGAATGCGACCCGCCAGATCAACAAGATCGTTCGCCCGGAGACGGCTGCGGATCGGCTGCTCGTCGTCGAGGTGCTCACGCCGTCCGGCAACTGGTCCTCGTGGCCGCCGCACAAGCACGATCGGGACGACATGCCGTCCGAGGCGGTGCTCGAGGAGATCTATCTCTACCGGTTCGCGCGGCCCGAGGCGTGGGGTCTGCAGCGCCTCTACCGCGCGGACCGGTCGCGCGACTGCGTCTTCGAGGTCCACGACGGGGACTGCGTCGTCGTCACCGACGGCTACCACCCCTTCGTGGCCAGCCACGGCGACCACGCCTACTACCTCAACGCGCTGGCCGGCGATCGCCGGACCATGGCTTGCTCGTTCGACCCCGACCTCGACTGGGTCCGGGGCACCTGGGCCGAGATGGCGCCCGACCCGCGGCTGCCCATGGTTCCGGCTCGACCCCCCGTCCCGCGGTGACACGGTCGCGTTCGTGACCCTCGAGCTGGGCATCTACACCGACTCCCTCGCGCACCTCCCGTTCGAGGCCGCACTCGACCTGGCGGCCGAGATCGGGGCGGGCGCGATCGAGATCGCGACGGGTGGCCAGTCGTCGGCGCCGCACCTGCGCATCGACGAGCTCCTGGCCGACGGCCCATCGCGGCGGCGCTTCGGCGCGGCCTTTGCCGAGCGCGGCCTGCGAATCGCCGCGCTCAACTGCTCCGCCTGGCCCCTGCACCCGGTGCAGGGCGATGCGCACGTCGCGCTGATCCGGAAGACGATCCGGCTCGCCGGTGAGCTCGGCGTGCGCAAGATCGTCACGATGTCCGGCAACCCCGGCGACGGCGCTGGAGCCACGGCCGTGAACTTCACCTGGTATCCGTGGCCGGACGATTCGGTCGCCCTCCTCGAACGGCAGTGGGCGGCGGCGGTCGAGCTGTGGCAGGGCCTGGCCGCTGAGGCCCTGCGCCACGGCGTGGACCGAATCGCGTTCGAGCTGCACCCGCTGCACCTGGTCTACAACGTCCCCACGCTGGGCCGGATGCGGACGGCCGTTGGGCCCATCATCGGCGCGAACCTGGATCCATCCCACCTCTTCTGGCAGCAGATGGACCCGCTGGCGGTCATCGACGACCTCGGTCCGGCGATCTATCACGTCCACATGAAGGACACGGAGGTGCTCGCGCCAGAGGTCGCCCTGGCGGGCGTCCTCGACCAGCGCCCGTTCACGGATCCGACCCGCCGGGCGTGGCGTTTCCGGGCGGTCGGGAGCGTCCGCGACGCCGCCTACTGGTCGGGCTTCATCGGCGCCCTCCGGCGCGCCGGCTACGACGACGGGCTGTGCATCGAGAACGAGGACGGCACGCTCCCGGCCGAGGCCGCCGTCCGGGCGAGCGCTGCCTTCCTCCGCCCGCTGCTGGGCTCCTAGGCCGCGCCGACCGCCACGTCGGGGACAGCGACCCGCGTCAGCTCGCCACTCGCCGCGGACGCGTACATCGCATCGACGACGGCGTTGGCGATCGTGCCGTCCACGAAATCGGCGTGGGCATGGCGTCCCTCGGCGATCGCTGCGACGAATTCCCGCCACATCTCGATCTCGAAGCCGACCCAGCCGATGCCGGTGCCATCCGTTCCTGCGATCAGGAGCGGCTGGGCGCCGGGATGGCTCGGGTTGACCATGACCCGCCGGTAGCCGAACGTCTCCGCCTCGCCTGGTAGGCAGACCTGGAACTCCTCCGGCCGCTCCAGGTCCCATTGCGCCGAGCCGAGCGAGCCGTACACCTCGATCTGCTGCGCGACGCGCTTGCCGATCGTGACGCGGCTCGTCTCGAGGGCGCCGTACGCGCCGCCGCTGAAGTCGACGAGCGCGGCCATGGCGTCCTCGACGTCCACCCGGCCCATCGCCGCCGCCGGTCCGGGGCTCGAGGCGGCGCCGCCCCTATTGCCGATCGCGCCCGCCGCGGGCAGCGGCCGCTCGGTGATGAACGTCCGCGTCAGCGCGCGAACCGCCTCGATCTCGCCGACCAGGAACCGCGCCGTGTCAACGAGGTGATAGCCGGTATCGATGGCCAGCCCGCCACCGGCGTCCTTCCGGAAGCGCCACAGGAGTGGGACGTCGGGATCCGCGCCGTAGTCGAGGAGGAACGACGCCCGCAGGCTCCTGATGTCGCCGAGGTCGCCGCGGTCGATCAGGCCGCGGATCGCGCGCAGCGCCGGGCTCCACCGGTAGCCGGCCCCGAGACCATGGAACACGCCGGCCGCCCGGCACGCCGCGAGCATCTCAGCCGCCGCCGCCGTGGACGTCGCGAGTGGCTTCTCGGCGACGACATGGCGCCGGGCGGCCGCGGCCGCGAGGACCACGTCGTGGTTCGCCGCGGGAGGAAGGCAGGCGACGACGAGATCGACGTCGGCATCGACGGCCCTGCGCCAGTCGTCCTCCACGCGGTCGTAGCCGAAGTGCCCCGCGAGCTGCTCGGCGAGGCCGCGGTTGATGTCCGCGACGACGTCGAGGCGCGGCCGGAGCGGCAGCTCCGGGTGAAGCACGGGCAGGGTGTGCAGCGCGATGCTGTGGGCGCGGGCCATGACGCCGGCGCCGATCATGGCGATACGCAGGGGCCTGCGCTCGGAGCCCACGCGCCTACCCCGCCTCCGCCCTGAGCTCGTCGACGCGTATGCGGCGACCCTGGTTGGACGAAGCCGCGATCGCGTCGCAGATGAGCGCCGCCTCGTAGCCGTCCTCGAACGTGGCCTGCTCGGGCGAGATCGGCCGGCCGTCGATGATCGCCGACAGGAAGTCGCGCCACTCGTGGACGAAGGAGTGCTCCCAGCCGACGGTATGGCCGGGCGCCCACCACAGGTCCATGAACGGGTGATCCGGCTGGCTGACCAGCACGTCGCGGAAGCCGCCGATCCGGTCGGCCTCGTCCTCGCTCCGGAACACATGCAGCCGGTTCAGGTCCTCCATGTTCCACCACAGCGAGCCGAGCGTCCCGTTGAACTCCACGACCTGGCGGCCCTTCCAGCCCCACGCGACCCGCGAGACCTCCAGCGAGCCGAGGCCTCCGCCACGCATCTCGATCGCGGCGACGTAGGCGTCCTCGACATCCGGCCCGAACGAGGTGAGCTTCAGCATCGTCGCCTGCACCGCCTCCGCCTCACAGCCGAGGAACCGCAGGAAGTCGACGATGTGGGCGTAGTCGGTGACTGCGTGCGAGCCGTTGTGCGGCCGGAGCGGCGTCGCGCCGGCGGCGTGGTCCTGCAGATACTGCGCGCGGAACTGGAGCGGCTCGCCCAGGTCGCCGCGTTCGATGATCTCGCGGGCGAGGCGCATCGCCGGCATGTAACGGTAGTTGAAGCCGGTGACCGCGGGCACGCCGGCCCGCCGAGCCGCCTCGAGCAACCGGTGCGACTCGTGGCGATCCAGCCCGAGGGGCTTCTCGCAGAGCACCGGCTTGCCGAGGGCGAGTGCCGCCTCGGTCGGCTCGACGTGCGCGGCGGCGCCGAGCAGGGTGGCCACGACGTCGACGGCCGGGTCGTCGACGACGGAGCGCCAGTCGGTCGAGAAGCGCTCGACGCCGAGCTCGTCGGCCATCGCCTGCCCGCGCTCCTGGTTTCGGGCTCCCAGCGCGACGAGCCTGATCGGGCGCCCGAGGGGCCGCATGTGCCCGATGGTGTGCAGTGCGTGGGCGTGCGCGCGCGTGATCCAGCCGGCGCCGAGGAGGCCGATGCCGATGGGCGTGCTCATTCCCGCTCGACCTCCACGACCCGGCCCGTCTCCATGGACCGGCGCGCGGCGAGGGCGATTCGCAGCGCGGCAAGGGAGTCGTCGCCACCGACCTCGACCGGTCGGTCTCGGAGGATGGCGGCGACGAACGAGCGGAGCTCCGCGGCGTAGGCGGCGTCGAAGCGGAGCGGACCGGAACCCCAGCTCGTGCCTGCCGCCACCGGTCGCGCTGTCGGGCGGGCGCCGATCGCGATCGACCCGTTCTGCCCGACAACCTCGGTCCGTACGTCCTCCGCGCTGGCGCTCCGAGCGAACTGGAGGGCGCCGACGGCGCCGCCCTCGAACCGCAACGAGACGACGGCGCTGTCGACGTCACCGACGCGGGCGAGGTCCGGGAAAGCGAGCGTCGCCCCCCAGGCGTGAACCTCGCGCACCTCGTCGGACAGCATCCATCTGGCCAGGTCGTACTCATGGATGCCCATGTCCAGGTGGATCCCGCCGCTGACGGCCGGATCGGCCTGGGCCGGCGGCGGCGGGCCGGGATCGAACTGGAGGCTCTTGAACAGCACCGGCCGGCCGATCTCGCCGCGCTCGATCCGGCCGCGCCCGCGGCGATACGCCGAATCGAAGCGACGCATGAAGCCGACCTGGAGCCGGAGGCTGGCGCGCCGTGTCACGTCGATTGCGGCCTGGGTGTCCGAGACCGTGAGTGCCAGCGGCTTCTCGCAGAAGACGTCCCGGCCCGCGGCGGCGGCGTCGCGAACCGCCGCGAGGTGGTGCGGCGTCGAGACGGCGATCACGACGCCTCGCACGTCGCGGCGTGCCGCCACCTCCGCGCCGGATTCGGCCGCCACGGCGACGCCCAGCTCCGAGGCGAGCCGGCGCGCGGCCGCGACGTCGACATCGGCCAAAGCCACCAGCCGGGCGCCGGGCACCCCTCGAACGATCGCCCTGGCGAGGATCGAGCCCATGCGGCCGCATCCGACCAGGGCCAGTCCAACGACCGGCGCCATCCCTCAGGCCTCGCCGAGGATCTGGACGGCGCCCGTCGAGGCGGCTCGCTCGGCCGCCTCGAGCAGCCGCAGGCCGACGATGACGTCGCGCGGCTCGACCGGCGGCTGCGTGCCGCCGCCGATCGCGTCGCGCAGCCCTTCGTAAAACGCCGCGTAGCGACCTCGCTCCGTCTGTACCGCGGCGGACGTCCCGTTCCCGAGATGGAGCGTGCCCCACCGCTCGGGTGGGTCGACGCCAAACCCGGGCGCGTTTGGCGACATCCCGGAGACGAGCTGGGATTCCTGGATGTCGAGCCCCTCCTTGACGTATTCGCCGGCGAGGCCACGCAGCCGCAGGCGGGGCCCAGGCCGGCTGGCGATGAGCGACGTCCAGGCCCGGGTATGCACACCGTTCGCGTGGTCGATAGCAAGAAAGACCGAATCCTCGACCGCTCCTGCCGGCCGCCGCCGGTCGATCTGGGCCCACACGCGCCTGGCCGGGCCGAAGAGCACGAGCGCCTGATCGACGAGATGGGTGCCGAGATCGCGGAGGGGTCCGCCGGCCTCGTGCGCGAGCTCGCGCCACTCGGGACCCACGCCCGTGAATCGCTCAAACCTCGTCTCGAGGCTGTCGACGTCGCCGACGCGGCCCTCTGCGATCAGCCGCCGGAGCGTCAGGAAGTCGCCGTCCCAGCGGCGATTCTGGAATACCGTCAGGAGGCGACCCGAGCGGTCGGCCACCTCGACGAGCTCCTCCGCATCGGGGACGCTCAACGCGATCGGCTTGTCGACGACGACGTGGCGACCCGCTTGGAGCGCCCTCGTCGCAAGCGGCGCGTGGAGGCTGTTGGGCGCGGCGACGACAACCAGCTGTACGTCGGGGCGATCGATGAGCTCGTCGGCGGACCGGACGAGCGCGGCCTCCGGATGCTCCGCCCGGGCGTGGGCCCGCCGGCTCGGGTCCTGCGTCGCGATGGCCGCCAGCCGTAGGCCCGGGACGGTCGCCAGGAACGGGGCGTGGAACGAGCGGCCGGCGAGCCCGTAGCCGGCGAGCCCGACGCCGATGTCGGCCGGCCCCGCCATCGTCTCAGCTGCCGAGGTAGGTCGCGGCCGCTTCGCGGAACCGCCCGGCCCGTTCGTGCGCGACGGTCGCGTCGTCGCGCATCGTCAGGCCAAAGGGGGCGAGGTTCGTGTCGTACACGCCGATGCCGAAGCTGATCGAGCGGCCGAGTAGGTCATCCGTCCGCGGGAGCATGCCGCGTCGGTAGGCCACGCTGCCGGTGCTGTAGCACTCGCAGTCGAACGGGCAGCCGCGCCCACCGGGGGTGCGCCGCTCGAGGACGTGCTCCATGTTCGAGTAGACGTGCCAGCCGGACGAGTCGAGGGTGATCGAGCCAAGGTCCGCGGCGACCTGCCGCGCGATCTCGGGCGACGGGAACAGCACCACACAATGCGTGGCGAGGTCCCCCTCCGGGTCGACCTCGTCCCGGAATTCCAGGCCCGGCAGGTCGCTCAGGGCGTCCACCACAATCGCCTTGTTGGCGCGGAGGTGGTCCCGAATCGTGTCCAGCCTCCGGAGTTGGCCGAGCAGCACGGCCGCGGAGAGCTCGGTCATCCGGAAGTTCAGCCCCAGGAACGGTCGCTCGGCGTAGCGCGAGCCCTCCCGAAACGGCTCGTGGCCCTGGTCGTGGACCGCGAAGCAGCGCCGGAAGATGGCGTCGTCGTCGGTCACGAGGAGGCCTCCGTCGCCGCACGTGATCGTCTTGTACTCGTTGAACGAATACGTCCCGATCGTCCCAACGCCGCCGACACCCTGCCCCTGGTAGGTGGCCCCGAAGGCCTGGGCACAGTCCTCGATGAGCGCGATCCCGTGGCGGTCGGCGACGTCCTTCAGCTCATCGAGGCGGGCGACGCTCCCGAGCATGTGCACGGCGAGGATCGCCTTCGTTCGCGACGTGATCCTCGCCTCGACGTCGGCCGGGTCGAGGTTGAAGCTCTCGTCGATCTCGGCCAGGACCGGCACCGCGCGGGCGTAGACGATGGCCGAGATGGAGGCGACGAACGTGAAGCCGGGAACGATCACCTCGTCGCCCGGCCCGATGCCGAGGCCCAGGAGCGCGACGTAGATTGCCGCCGATCCTCCACCGCTCAGCCCGAGGCCGTGACGAACGCCGGCGAGCCCCGCGAGCTCTCGTTCGAGGCGCAGCACCTTGCCGGCGAAGGTCGGGTCATCGGCGCGGCCGTAGCGGCTCAGGTGCCGGCTCCGGAGCACCTCGAGAACCTCGGCGATCTCCTCCTCGCCGATCAGCTCGACGCCGGGACCGGGCATGCCCTCCCCCTCTGTGCAAGCGATTGCACAGCACCGTATCAGCCGATACCATGGCCGTCAACCGGGGCTACTCCTCGAGGTCCGGGGCCCACGCCGGCGCCCCTGGATTCGCTCTCGTCATGGCTCGGAGGAGAGGGACTTCGAGTGTCCGACCTGCTCGCGCGCGTCGCCGGTGCGCCGATCACCTGGGGTGTCGACGAGTCTCCCGGTTGGGGCTTCCTCATGGCTCGCGATCGGGTCCTCTCGGAGATGCGCGAGTCGGGCCTCGCTGCGACCGAGCTCGGGCCGGATGGCTTCCTCCCGACGGATCCGTCCGAGCTCCAGACGTACGTGGCGGGCTACGGCATGAGCGTGATCGGCGGCTTCGTGCCCGCGCTCCTCTACCGCCGGGACAGGGTCGAGCCGGAGCTGAGCTACGTCGCGCGTGCGGCCCGCCAGCTCGCCGCCACCGGGGCGAAGGTGCTCGTCCTCGGGCCGTCGTCGCACAACGACGGCTACGACGCGCGCTACGACCTCACGACGGACGAGTGGCCGGTGTTCTTCGAGAACCTGCGACGCCTCCAGGACCTCGTGGCCGAGGCCGGGCTCGAGACCGCCCTGCATCCCCACTGGAGCATGGCGATCGAGGACGGGCACGACGTCGCGCGGGTGCTGGAGTCATCCTCGATCGGCCTGTGCGTCGACACGGGCCACCTCTACCTCGCCGGCACGGACCCGGTCGGCGTCGTGCGGGCAGCGCCCGAGCGGGTCCTGCACGTGCATCTCAAGGACGTCGATCCGCTCCTGGCGGCGCGCGTCCGAACCGGCGAGCTCCCGTTTCGCCAGGCAGTGCTCGACGGGCTGTTCGTCCCGCTCGGGGCGGGTGGCGTCGACATCGGCGGCGTCGTCCGCACGCTCGAGTCACGAGGCTACCGAGGCTGGTACGTCCTCGAGCAGGACGTGTCGCTCGCCGCGGATCCGCTCCCAGGCGAGGGACCGAAGGCCGACGCGATCGCCAGCGTCGCATTCCTCGAGCGGCTCGACGGAGGCCGCTAAGCCGAGATGGGCGGAGTCTCCGTCGAGTGCGTGGTGCCGGGCGGGGCGCTCCTCGGCGAGTGCCCGCTGTGGAGCGGCGTCGACGACCGGCTGTACTGGATCGACATCGTCGGGCGCACGCTGCACCGCTACGACCCGGCCGGCGGCTCGGACGAGGCTCTTCCCCTGCCAGGCCGGCCGGGATCGATCGCCCTGACCGGCGAGCCCGGACGGCTCCTCGTCGCGCTGGAGGGCGGGCTCGCATTCGTGGACTGGGCCACGGCCGCGTTTGAGCCGTGGATCACCCTCGAACCCTTGGGCACCGGGAACCGCCTCAACGACGGCCGCTGCGACGCCGCAGGGCGGTTCTGGGTCGGCAGCATGTTCGATCCGGCTTCAGCGGGCCGCTTCAGCGGGCTGCTGCATCGCGTCGAGCCGAGCGGCCAGGCAACGGTGACGCGCCGCGATGTCGGCGTCGCCAACGGGCTCGCGTTCTCGCCGGACGGACGGACGATGTACTTCGCCGACACGCTGCGCGACACCGTCTGGGCGTTCGACTACGACCTGTCGACCGGGGAGGCGGCCAATGAACGGCGCTTCCTCGACTTCGCGGCCCTGCCCGGCCGGCCGGACGGGGCCTGCGTCGACGAGGATGCGGCCTACTGGATCGCCTGCGTCTACGGCTGGGCGGTGCTTCGCGTTCGACCCGACGGTCGCATCGACCGCCGGATCGACGTGCCGGTCGAGCAGCCGACGATGCCGGCGTTCGGCGGCGCGGCCCTCGACGTCCTCTTCGTCACCTCGATCGGGCAGGGCGGTTCGCGGCCGCTCGCCGCCGGCCAGACCGACGCCGGCGGGGTGTTCGCGATCAACGCCGGCGTCCGTGGCCTGCCGGAGCCGGCCTTTGGAGCCACGGCATGACCGACCCGGTGCTGCCGAGCGTCTGGTTCGAACGGGCCGTCCCGAGCGAGCTGGTGGCGGAGGTTGCGGGGCTCGTCACGGCGCTCGGGCCCGGGACACCCGACGAGCCCTTCGCGGGGCTCGAGCGGGCCGAGGGCGCGCTCGCCTCCGCCTACCGCTACGACGCGACGCTGATGGACCGCGCCCCACGGCTCCGCGTGATCGCCCGGACCGGCATCGGCTACGACGCGGTCGACGTGGCCGAGGCGACTCGCCGCGGGATCGCGGTCTGCAACACGCCGGAGGGCCCGACGGTCTCCACGGCCGAGCATGCGCTCGCCCTCATGCTCGGCGTCGCCAAGAGCCTCAAGCGAGCGGAGGCCAAGCTCCGCGCCGGCGTCGGCGACTACTACGGCCGCCATCGGGCGGTGGAGCTGGACGGCAAGACCCTCGGACTCGTCGGCTTCGGCCGGATCGCCCGACGCGTCGCACGCGGCGGCATGGCCCTCGGCATGCAGGTTGCCGCATTCGATCCGTACCTCGCCGAGGCCGCCTTCCCGCCCGAGGTGGCCCGCGTGGCATCGCTCGGCGAGCTCCTGTCCCTCAGTGACGTCGTCTCACTGCACGTGCCCTTGACCGGCCAGTCGCGAGGCCTCATTGGCGGCCCGGAGCTCGCGCGCATGAAGCCCGGCGCCATCCTGGTGAACACCGCGCGTGGCGGCCTCGTGGACGGGGAGGCCTTGCTCGCCGCGCTCGAGGCCGGCCGCCTCCACGGCGCGGGCCTCGACGTGACGGATCCCGAGCCGCTGCCAGCGGATCATCCCCTCCTCGCGCGGGACGACGTCATCGTCACGCCGCACGTCGCGTCCGCCACGCCCGAGTCGAGGACGCGGATCTTCCGGATGGCCCTGGCGCAGGCCGTTGCCGTGATCGAGGGCCGGCGTCCGGAGCACCTCGTCAACCCGGAGGTCTGGGCGTGAGGGGCTCGGCGTGACGACTTCGATCGGCATCGGGATCGTCGGCTTCGGCTGGATGGGCCAGGCGCACTCTCGCGCCTATCGCGACATTCCCGTTTACTTCCCCGAGGGCGGCATCCGGCCCCGCCTCGTCGCCGTGGCCGACAACGTGCCCGAGCGGATCAGGCTCGCGGTCGACAGCTTCGGTTTCGAGCACGGGCTCCTCGACTGGCGCGAGCTGATGGCCCGCGACGACGTCGATGTCGTCGACATCACCGCGCCGAACGTGCTGCACCGCGAGCTCGTCGAAGCGGCCGCGGCCGCCGGCAAGCACATCGCCTGCGAGAAGCCGGTCGGTGTCGATCCGGCCGCGACGGCAGCCATCGAGAAGGCGGGTCGGACCGCCGGGATCGTCAGCGGCTGCGGCTACAACTACCGCTGGGCCCCACTGGTGCAGCACACACGGCAGCTGATCACGGACGGCCGCCTCGGCGAGCTGACCCACTATCGCGGCAGGTTCTTCTCGATGTACGGTCGGGATCGCCTGGGGCTCCTGTCCTGGCGCTACCTCCAGGAGGAGGCGGGCTACGGGGCGTTGTCCGATCTGATGTCCCATGCGATCGACATGGCCCAGTTCCTGGCGGGTCCGATCACCCGCGTCGTCGCGGTCCGGGAGACGTTCGTCCGGGAGCGGCCGCTGCCGACGCCCGGAGCGGCGAGCCACTATGCCCGCGGCCGGCCCGGCGACCCGACCGGCGCCGTGACAAACGAGGACTACGTCGGCGCCCTGGTCCAGTTCCGGAACGGCGCCCGCGGCGTGCTCGAGACGGACCGCTCGATCTTCGGGCCACAGAGCTCGATGGCCTTCGAGCTCAACGGCTCGAAGGGCGCGGCGTCGTGGGACCACGAGAAGCTGAACCAGCTGCAGCTCTACCTGCCCGAGGAGCAGCCGGAGAACGGCTTCATCGAGGTGCTCGCGGGCGAGAGCTACCCGAATCAGGGCAGCATCGTCCCAGGCTCCGGCAACTCGCTCGGGTACGAGGACCTCAAGCTGATCGAGGCGTACCAGTTCCTCAGGTCGGTGGCCGGCGGGCGGCAGCACCACCCGGGCTTCGACGACGCCCTAGCCAACGCCTCGGTGGCGGCGGCGATGGCTCGCTCGTGGGAGTCCGAACGGTGGGAGGACGTCGTGAGCCTCCGGATCGGCGAGGCGTGACGATGCTCGTCAACCAGACGAAGGCGAAGCTCGAGCGGGGCGAGCCCGTGTTCGGCTGCTTCATCCGCTACGCCGAGCCGTCCCTCGCCGAGTTCGCGGCGCTCCTCGGCTGGGACTTCCTGGTCTTCGACGCGGAGCACGGCACGCTCCAGCCGCGGGACGTGGAGGACCTCTGCAGGGCCGTGGAGCCGTATGGCACGACGGCGCTCGTTCGCGCGACCACGAACCGCCCGGAGGTCATCCTCCGCTTCCTCGATACCGGCGCCGGTGGGGTCCACGTCCCGTGGGTCAACTCGCCCGCCGAGGCCGAGGCGGCCGTCCGCTCCGTGAAGTACTGGCCGCGGGGCGAGCGAGGGCTGGCCGGGACGCGTGCGTCACGCTGGGGCCTCCGCGAGCCGCTGGCGGCATACGTCGACGACGCAAACCGCGAGACGCTCGTCGTCATCCACATCGAGACCGGCGAGGCGGTCGACGCGATCGAGGCGTACGCGGCGATCGACGGCGTCGACGTCCTCTACCTTGGGCCGACCGACCTGTCGCAGTCGCTGGGGCACCCCGGCGACGCCTCGCATCCGGATGTGGTCGCGGCGCTCGAACGGGCCGCCGCCGCCATCGTGAAGTCCGGCAAGGCACTCGGCATCTGGGCCGCGAGCGAGGCGGCGACGGCGGAATGGCTCGGTCGTGGGGCGACGTACTTCGCGACGGGCCTCGAGCCGCTGCTGCGAGGGGCGATGACCGGCCACCTGGAGCGCGCCCGGGCGGCCCCAGCGCGAGGAGGGCAGCGATGAAGACCGTGAGGCTCACGACCGCGCAGGCGATCGTCCGCTGGATGCTGGCGCAGCGGACCATGGTCGACGGCGAGGAGGTCGGCGTCTTCGCCGGCGTCTTCGCGATCTTCGGTCACGGCAACGTGACGAGCCTCGGCGAGGCGCTCGCTCCGGTCCAGGACGCGCTGCCGACGTGGCGCGGCCACAACGAGCAGTCGATGGCACTCGCGGCGCTCGCCTACGCCAAGGCCATGCGCGGCCGCCGGATCATGGTCGCGACGACGTCGATCGGGCCCGGCTGCACGAACCTCGTCACCGCTGCCGCGGCGGCGCACGCCAACCGGCTGCCGGTCCTCCTGATCTCGGGCGACACATTCCAGCATCGGATCGTCGACCCGGTCCTCCAGCAGGTCGAGCACTTCGACGATCCGACGGTGACGGTCGCCGACACGTTCCGGCCCGTGGTCCGCTACTGGGACCGCATCACCCGCCCGGAGCAGGTCGTCCGCTCGCTGCCACAGGCGCTCGCGGTGATGCTCGATCCCGCCACCCGCGGCCCTGCCTTCGTCGCCCTGCCCCAGGACATCGGCGCGGAGGCCTACGACTACCCGACCCGGTTCTTCGAGCGGCGCGTCCACACGATTCGCCGTCCCGGGCCTGACCCGGCCGAGGTCGAGGCGGCCGCGGGTCTCTTCAGGGGCTCGAAGCGGCCCCTCGTGATCGCTGGCGGCGGCGTCCACTACGCCGGCGCCGTCGACGAGCTGCGGACCTTCGTCGAGCGATTCCGCCTCCCCGTCGCCGAAACGGTCGCGGGCAAGGCGACGCTCACGCACGACCACCCGAATTACGTCGGTCCGATCGGCGTCACGGGCTCCCGCTCCGCGAACACGCTCGCCGAGCGGGCGGACCTCGTCCTCGCGGTCGGCACCCGGCTGCAGGACTTCACGACCGGCTCGTGGGCTGTTTTCGGTGATCCGGACGTGCGCTTCGTCTCGATCAACACGACCGCCTGGGACGCAACCAAGCAGGGCGCGCAGCCGGTCGTGGGCGATGCAGGCGTCACCCTCGCGGCACTCGGAGCGGCGCTCGGCGAGTGGCGCGCGCCGGGGGACTGGCTCGAGCTCGGACAGCAGCAGATCGCCGAGTGGCATCGCTACCTCGACTCGTGGAAGGGCCGCCTCCACGATGGGCCACCCGCCTACGCGGAGGTCATCGCCACGATCAACGACCTCGTCGGCGAGGACGACTACTGCCTCTCCGCGGCGGGCGGACTGCCGGGCGAGCTGTCGATGGGCTGGCGGGCCAAGGGCGTCGGGACGTTCGACGCCGAGTACGGCTACTCGACGATGGGCTACGAGATCGCCGGGGCGTGGGGAGCGCGAATGGCCCGGCCGAAGGGCGAGGTGATCGCCTGGGTCGGCGACGGCTCCTACCTGATGATGAACTCGGACATCTACTCGACCGTGATGACCGGTCAGAAGGTGATCTTCATAGTCTGCGACAACGGCGGCTATGCCGTGATCAACCGCCTTCAGGTCAACAGCGGCGGCGTCGAGTTCAACAACCAGCTCCGGACCACCCGGCACAGCCGCTACCTCCAGGTCGACTTCGCCCGCCACGCCGAAGCGATGGGCGCCATCGCGGAGCGGGTCGACGGGACGGAGGACCTCCCGGCGGCGTTCGAACGCGCCCGCGCCGCGGACCGCAGCTACGTCATCGTCGTCCCGATCGACCCGTACACCTGGACCGAGGGCGGCGCATGGTGGGAGGTCGGCATCCCCGAGGTCAGTGAGCGCGAGGAGGTGCGCCAGGCACGCTCCCGCTGGGAGGAGAGCAAGCGGCGCCAGCGGGTCGGGGTATGAACGTGGGCGACCTCGACGGCCGCGTCGCCATCGTGACGGCCGGGGCGTCGTACATCGGCGCCGCCACCGG
>JACXTT010002689.1_pt1 | contig 27936 bp, 35 predicted proteins | sample 9270951 | NCBI WGS metagenome assembly JACXTT01 (sample SAMN15532306, study PRJNA645909) | rock metagenome | isolation source: weathered quartz diorite | place: Puerto Rico | collected 2017-06-21 | reverse complement strand
CTGCATAGATCTCTTTTGTTTCTTGTGCTGTCTTACTCACTTTTTCACCCCCTGTTTTCGTTTCTTTTCAATTGGAACGATTATTACTTGAACCAAATCTCCCTCTCCAATTTTCAGAGCATCCCTTTCTGCTTCTGGAATTGATATTCTTCCGTTACTTCCAACCGCAGTCTTAAATGCGCCCCACGACAAAAACTGTGGAACAGACTGCGACATCTGAGACCAATTATTCATTGCCTTTGATTGAAAGTCCCCAATGTTTTTCATAAATTCGCCTTGTGTTTTTGTGCTTTTTTCTACCATCTCCTTTAAGGTGTCAGCTGGATTGAATTGCCCTTGCTGGCTCATCATGTTTCCGAATGTTTTGAAAAAGTCCATTTGGGCCTTGCCTCCTTTTTGTATCCATTCTTTGAACATCGTGGCTGGGTCATATTGGTTTTCGTTACCGTTCATTGGTAATAGATGGTAAGCCTAGAATATAAGGTTATTGGTAATGATTGGTATTTACTACCAGCTCATGATCTAAAAAACTTGTAACTATCTCAGAGAACTTTTTTGGTTGTTCAACATGCGGCACATGACCGCATTCTGACATCTCGGCAAATTTTGAATCTTTGATCGCAGACATAAATGGACTTGCGTATTCTACAGGGATCATCTTGTCCTGTTTCCCCCAAACTATCAGAGTAGGTGATTTGATCTTTTGAAGCTTGTCTTCAAAGTTAGCAGAATTTCGAATGCCTAGTACAGTGGAAAGAAAGGCAAGTTTTGCGTTTGGTAGAGTCATTCTGGTAACAAAATCGTCTACCAGCTTTTGCTGGACCTCTCCTTTCTCCACCATCATTCCAAACGCAGTATATGCATTATCAAGTGTAGGATATAATGCAGCCAGCATGTATGCATCAAGTGCAGGAGTGGTTCGCTTCATCATTCCTGATGGCGATACTAGAACAATCTTTTCTATGGTATCCTTTTGCGCACTTGCACACTCGGCAACTATCTGGCCCCCTAGGGATGATCCAACCAGGCTAGTTTTCGCTATGCCAAGCGAGTCTAATAGTTTGAAAACAAAATTTGAAAGAAATTCAATTGTGTAATCAACAGAAGGTTTCTCGCTATTGCCAAAACCCAGCAGATCAGGTATGATTAATCGATACTTTGGTGTTAGATAAGGAATAACTCCAAGCCATCTTTCTGCAGATGCCCCAAGTCCGTGAATTAGAACTAGCGTTTCAGTAGATTTACCACAGTCTAGATACCTTGTTTTGTATCCCCCCACGCTTACAAATCGTTCTTCCAAGGATGCTTGATCGTAGTATATAGGTAAGATAACCTTTTCCGTGATAACAATTAGGCAGGGTGTGAGTATTATTGAATCTCCCCTTCAATAATTACGAAGGATCTGCTATTTTTTGTAGGTCAGTTGTTCTTGCCAAAATCGGCTTGTCAATTTTTGCCAGTTTTCAGCTAGTTGCCTTGTCATACTGACGTTCTTTGAATCACTAAGTGCCTTGCCCATTAATTCTAGGTACTTTATCTGCAATTCTGTGCTGATTCTCTGCAGGGATTCAAAGGTGTGGATCCATTGGTTTAACAGCTCAAAATATTCCTTCCACGAGTTATCAACGGTTTTGATTGTTTTTTTCTTTTTTACCATGCCAATAAGTTAGATAATTCCTTGATAAAAACGAATCAAAGGTTTCGGTTGTTTGGGTAATATGATATCAGACAAGGTTCTTGAAAGAAACCTAGTAATCTTTATCCTTTGGGAAAACTACTAAGACGACACGGACTACAAATTACTATACGAGAAAATAATGGCACTTGACCCAAAGATTCGTTTTGCTACAATATTTGATATGGATGGCAATGTGTTGACAAGTGGACACCGCAAGGGAGTAACAAATCTTCTAACAGCAGAAGAGAGCCAGAAATCGCTTCGGCTTGCAATCAACGCTTGGAAGTCTCGTAACGAAGTTGCAGACAAGATTGGAAGGGGAAAATATGCACTAGTAGAATATGAGAAACTAAAACGAATTACAATGCCTTTGGATGAAGATCACATACTCTATATCACTACAGATGTAGAGGCTGACCATGCCCCAATAATTTACAGGGCATTAAGACTAAAACAAGACATGCTTCACAATCCAGAGGGAATGCCTTGAATCTGCAAAATTTTACAGTCTAATTGAGTAATAGTTCCACCAGTGCTCTGGATTGAGCGGCTGAGTAAACTCTACCTGTTCTCCTCTCTGAATTCTAGCAGAAATCACGTCTCTTAGTGCAAAACTCGCCAAGTATTGATATCCCTTGACTTGGGCTTGCATTGTAAACAATAGTCTTATCTCACGTCCTCCCTTTTGACCCCAATATCCAACTCTAATAGCTATCGGTTCCAGAAATATTGTATTTGCCATTCCATAATTTGGATCAGCGATTCCAGGCCGCAATTGGTATCTCTCAAGGGGTCCGCCCTTGGCAAAACCAATTATCGGTCCATTCTCACTGCCAAGTCTTAGCGTATTTAGAATTGTATGAGGGTCCGTAACGGATTCGTTAAACTCTTCTTTCTTAAATTGAAGTGGAAGGGGCAACTCTTCATGAATCTGAGCCAGAGTTTTTATGAACTCAGGATCTCTGCGTCTTGAGATTGGTTCTATGTTTGCAAAAAATCTGGCATTATCATATACCAACGATGCCTCAATCTGTATCTCTTGCTCACGTAATTTCATAAATGATAAAACGTTGTCCATGAAGTTTTTTCTCATCTCTTTTGGAAGTGAATGCAATATTCCTTGACACATCTCAGATTCATTGTTGAGAAGGTCTTCAAAATATGAAACGGATCTTCTTACGATATAGTATGGGTGCCATGCCAACGTGAATGCATTTTTTTGCGCCATCTCCATTGCTTTTACAAAATCGCCTAGCGCGTATCCTCCAATTCTGTCAGCAACTGAAAGAAACCAGCCCAGCTTTTTGAAATGATCCTTTTTGTTGTCGTCTGTTACTATGCCTGATCTAGACAAGTATTCATCAATCTGTCTTTCCACTTTTTCCTTTATGTGGTCGTTCCACGGGTAGGATGTTCTAAGAATTAAAGCGGCAACTATGTTTTCGTCAATGTCTGCCTCCTGTAGTAGTGAGCGAAGTTTTTCATCAGATGTGACAAATCTTACAGCATCTTCTTCATGGGGCCTCTCTCCGGTTTTGTGGGGATCGTAATCATGAAAGAGTGCTGCAACAAAAAGAGAAGGAAAATCTTCCTTTGCAATCTTGCCATGCATGCTTTGCCACTGTGCAGCAAGGAGTGTTACATATGTGACTTCGAGTTCATGGACTATATTGTGATATCCATAATAATTTACACCTAGTCCTTTTGATTCGAATAATTCTATGGTGTAATTTAGAATATTGGTAAAGCATGGCCTATCTAATCCATTTGCAACCAACACCCTTTGAATTTCATCCCTCAATGCTACTGGATTTTGGCTTTGTAGCAACAAAAGAGGATCAAACATGTAGGTTTTAAGTTCTGCCCCAAAAATTAGCCTCAAAAAACCTTTTTTTTTGCAATTTTGCCTCAAAAAACAAGTCTGTAACAGCTATAACTAGCTAGGGTTAATCCCACTCTTTGAATACTATAGTACATGGAAGATAAATCAGAAGAAGATCGGGTTCTAGAAAGCTTGGAAATTGATGCCTTTGACCTTCTAGATAGAAAGATGGAACAAAAGGCCTTGGAAAAATTACACAGACAAGTGTGGACAAAGACCTGCGCTCACTAGACCGCAAAAGTGCATCTTGACATAAAAGTCAAATACAAGACTTTCAACAAGATCTCATGCGTACCCTACCATATGTGATTATGGTAATCATTATTGTTTCATTAGGTGTAGCTCCGGTTCTTGCACAAACTCAAAATCAATTTTCTGTAATGGATCCCTCAAGTGGACAATCCTATCCTGTAAACTATGAGATCACGGGAGGAACTGTAAGCGATATGACACTTGATACAAACGCGACCTCTATTGTTATATCGGTTCAAACAACAGGTAGCGGTAGCATCAGTGTGACTTTGCCAAGAACACTAATAGATGCTAAAGCAGGTGCAGACGATGATCAGTACTTTGTACTAGTAGATGGTGCTGATACAGATTTTAACGAAACCAAGACAACTGGAGACAGAACCCTGGCGATATCTTTTCCTGACGGCACTGAACAAATCGAAGTGATTGGAACACAAGTAGTTCCAGAATTTAGTAATTTGACATTTGTAATACTTACAATTGCAATTTTATCAACAATTGCCTTGTCCTTCAAAACTAGAATAAAATTAGGACATTGAAATTATTATTTTTGATATTCCACGGTGTTATTAGCTAACTGAATCCTGCGCCAAACTTGTCTCCATATTGGAGTGGGTCTATGGAATCCGAGCTTTTCAATTTAAGATATAGCAAGGTTTCATTTACTAACTGTACTGCATCTTCATCACTGAGATGAAATTGTTTTTTAGCATAATCGTAATATTTTTTCAGCTTTTGTATATCCTGTTCATCAGGGGAAGTCTTGTCTGAAACAATTAGGGCAGCAATTTTTTCAATTTGGGAATTAGAATCTGAATCATTCATCAACTAGTAGCACTAGTGCTAGTTTTTAAGTTATTTTGGATTACAATTTGATAATTAGTAGCTAAGCATCTATAGTATACAAACTGCTGTCTATGCTACAATTTCTCTCATATTTCACGAAGAAAAGGGTAATTACCACTTTTGGCAGACGGGTTTTTTATATTATCTAGATCTGAACAAGACTGAAAAGGGGTTAATGATGCAGACAGAAAAATTAGCAATAAATTCGGACATAAGTCTCTTTGATACAGAGCCTGACTCGAGTCTATATCACTACAAGGTACAGCTTGACAAGGTAAAAGACGAGCTTATGAAATTCGGGCTATCGGCAAATCAGGCCAAGGTGTACATTTATCTGTCAAAATCTGGCCCAAAAAAGGCATCAGACATATTCAAAGCATTAGAACTGCCAAGAACTGAAACATACGGTATTCTCAACGCATTACAGAGCCGCGGCATAATCACAGCAGAATTTTCTTCACCCGTGGTTTATGCGGCTCTGGCGCTAAAAGACACAATTGAAGCGCTTGTCAGTGCTGAGAAGGAAAAGATCAACATTCTTGCAAAACGTGAGGACAAGCTCATGGAAATGTGGAATGAAATTCCATCATCTATTGCAGAGGGAAATACGACAAAGAAAGAACAGCTACAAATGTTACAAGGAAATCCACAAATTCACTCTAAGTTAAGACAGATGGTAGAAACTGTAAAAGAAGAAATTAAGATATTTTGTACACTACGAGATCTCTCAAGCTTTTACCATTCAGATATTATCGACCTGCTGGCAAAATCAACCGCCGATGTGAAATTCATAATATCTCCAGCATCTGTTATACCACCTTTTGTACGAAAGATAAATAAAAGAAGAATTAGATTCATGACAAATGCCAAGACAGAAAATCAATGTTTTGTGGTAAAGGATTCAGAAGTCATGATCTTCTTAAGAAATGCATCTCATGCACCAAACAATGTCTTTTCAATATGGACTGATTCGCAAACACTTGCTGATTCTATGGTATTGTTGTTCGATTGCTGTTGGGAAAAAACCGAACAACCCCGTTAATCACTAGATAATTTTTCATCCTCAAACTCGTCATCAAGATATTCTATTCCTTCCTCGATGTCATTCTCTTGATCTTCGTTTAGAAATTCTTTCTCATGTCTAGTTTTCATTTGTGTGCATTATTAATTTGCAAGAGCGAGTTTTTAATCTTTGAAAAAATATACATGCACCCTGCAACAAGGCTTATGAGGGTTGGTTGGTGTCTGGGCCTTTAAGCGGAGCGGTTGCCGGGTGGCATGATGACAGGTCTACTTTGAGACTATCAATAAGATGTGGTTTGTAACATATGTGACATACTCCTTTAGCACGTTTGTCCGTATAGCAAAGAGACACTCAAACTTCCAAGCGTGATATAAAACAAAACGCCGACTATGGTATACTGCTCGAGAGAAAAACTTGTTCCCGCTATAAACCAAACGCGTCTCAAGCCGGTGTACTCTCCTTTAAAGGGTCTTGAGAACATCTGGGGGAAAATAGGCACATTTTTTGATAATCTCAAGTAGGTTAAAATAGAAAAATCACGAATTCTATATTAGAAATGGGAGAATTTAGAAAGAATTGTCCTGTATGCAAGAGAGAATTCACTAGTCTGCTAGAGTATACTGCCCACATAGGCAATGATCATAGGGACATTCCGCCTGACAAGATATTGAAAATGAACAAGGAAGAAAAGTGGAGTTTTTCAAAAAAATAATCTATTTTGTGGCAGAATCAGACTTGTTAAGAACAGAATCAATCTTACTTCCCAATGCATGTATGGCATCAAAGGCCTCTTCATGCTTGTCATCAAAATCTGCAAGCTTTTTTAAAACCTCGTCATGATTTTCCTCCAATTCTTTGATGCGAGTTAATATGCGGTCTTGCATCTGCGACATTTTTTTCTGTCTATAGTATATCCACCAACTTATCACAGCACCAATTATTGCTCCTGCTATTATTCCTAGGTACGTAGAAGCCGCATTGGTCATATCTGTACAGTCTTTTGTTATCTCAGGTATGCATCCCCAGATGGAAAACAAGAATGGAAACATTCCTGTATTGTCAGAGACAGACTAGAGTATTTTTACATTTTCTATATTGATTAAACCGTCTCAGAAAGAATAGTTAGCAAATTATTCCTTTTTTAAAAGAAATCATGCCACTGATAAATTTATCATCTGCATATCCATATGGGAGATCTAAAGCTAGTAGTGGAAAATCAAACATTTCTCTTACTTGACTTCCAACAGGATTCATGATACCATACGTCGCCATATATAGTAGCACCACTCACCAATTCTACCTGTGTTTTACATACTGCGCATGTTCCAACTAGGAAATTAGTAGAAAAGGTCTTAGAAGTTGTCTTCAACTCTCGTAACCAATGTTTTGGCAAAATTATAAGGCGTAGCAATACTTGCTTTAAGACATACAAGTCACGCTCTAGTTCTATGGTTTACCTTTACATACGCCAGACATTTTTGCTATTGTAAACAGCAAATAGAACTAAACTAGAAGGTACGCCAGGTAAGGGATTCGAACCCTTGAGTGCTGAAAGCACAACCGCTACCTTGTGTATGTGATCTCGAGGCGGTCGCCGTACCACTTGGCTAACCTGGCAATTGTCAAGTTTTACTTTGGTACATAAATACACTAAGGATTCAAGTGATCAGATGATCAAATATATAATAAAGGATATAAAGTAGACAATCTATCATAACTTCGTCTCATGGAGGCCGTAACAAAAAAGACCGTCACAATAGAGTTTGAAGGAAAAAAATTTGCCCTCGTGGACGATTCTACCATCGAGGACTTGCTAGTCCAAGTTGGTCTACCAAAGGATACACCAGTAAGACTGAAGGTAACTCCAGAAGGCTTTGTGCTGGTACCCTAATTTTGGAATAATTGATAATGGATAGTTTATTATTGATATTTCTCAAATAAGGTCTGTCATACAATTGGCAAAATCACGGATATCTATTACAATCGATGGAAAGATGGCAAAGGCAATTGAGAACTATTACCGGGAGAAGGTAAAGGTAGCAGCCGAAAAAGGCGAAGTCATCCCAAAACTATCCAACATATATGAAGAGATAATCGAGCGCGGCTGGGAGTCAAAGTCTGGCTCGCGCAAAAAATAGGAAACGCAAAAATTCGTATGATATCGAAGTGATCTTGTGGGCTTAGATCTCAAGGCTTTATGTGTAAGGGAGAAGACCAATCTTGAATCATTTGCATCAAAAATAGTTGCAATTGACGCGTACAACGCAATCTACCAATTTTTGTCCATAATCCGTGGTCCTGACGGAATGCCGTTAACCGATTATAGCGGAAAGGTAACAAGCCACATCAGCGGATTATTTTATAGGAACCTCAACTTTTTGTCACTAGGAATAAAACCAGTTTATGTCTTTGATGGCAGGCCTCCATCGCTTAAAACGGCAGAGATTGAGAAGAGAAAACAGACCAAAAAAGATGCCACGATAAAATATGAAAAAGCACTCTCTGAAGGAAAATACGATGAAGCAAGAAAATATGCACAGCAAACATCTGTATTGCGAGATGAGATGGTAGGTGACTCGAAAAAATTGCTAGAACTTTTTGGTATACCTTCGATACAAGCCCCATCAGAGGGTGAGGCTACTGCTGCACACCTTACTGCAACCGGAAAAGCATATGCTTCCGCAAGCCAGGACTTTGATTCCTTATTATTTGGAGCAAGAAAACTAGTTCGAAATTTCACAAATAGCGGTAAGAGAAAACTTCCAAACCGGAACACCACAATTGAGGTCGAGCCTGAGATAATCGATCTGTCAAAAACGCTAGCTGAACTTGGAGTCACGCGAGAACAGCTAGTGGATATTGGAATCTTGATAGGGACAGACTACAACCCTGATGGGTTTGAGAGAATTGGACCTAAAACAGCGCTCAAGATAGTAAAAGACCATGGAAAACTGGAAGATATACCGCAAATCCGGGAAAAACTCGAAGAGCTTGATTACAAACAATTGAGGCAAATGTTTCTCAAGCCAGAGGTTGCTGATGTAAAAGAAATTAATTTTGGTGAGATAGACTACCAAGGTGTAACAAACTATCTTACAAAGGAAAGAAACTTTTCCTCCGATAGGGTAGAGACATCACTTAACAGACTAAAAAAATCGTTTGAGAGGAAAAGTCACACCCTGGAACAGTGGTTCAAGTGATATGTCATTGAGAAAGAAGAAATACCTAGAAGATTGTTATGAAAAGTAGCTAGGAACTTGTTATATTGGACAAACGCGTTATCGACAGTAAATGGACACGGACAAGGTGTACAAAGCGCTTGTCAGTTTATCTGTTGAGCAATCACTTATTGACATCAGCAGGCCAACCTATGAAAAAGTCCTAAACATGTTATACAAAGATTATCGTTGTTATCTCCCAGACTGTTACGAACATCCCGAATATCTCCACGACACACTAACCAAGATATTTGGCAACGGCAGCGACGTTATAGTCAATTCTATCAAAAGCAAGCTTGAGCAATATGAAAAGTATGGCATGATTCATGATTTTCTCCAAGTGATATCTTGTCAGATAAAAGGGTAAAAATTTTCTGCGAGATTTGCCTAGTTTTGGCCTAGTTTAATTATGCCAGAACCGACCAAATACTCGATTCCTTTTAGAAATTCCTCATCTGTTATCTGACCGTCTGCCCACCAGCCAGCGTTTGTCTTTATCCACTTGGGAATTTGCTCAGATGAGCTGGTGCTAGTCTGGCCTTTGGGAACCACAATTATTCCCTTGTTTACAAGATACTGTATCCCTTGGACAAATTCTGGGTCTCCTAGCTGGTCGGTAGACCACCACTTTGCGTTATTTTTTATCCACGATGGGATCTGGATAGGTGTATTTTGTGGTGTACTTGTTGATTGTGGCAGGATGGGTGCTGTTGGTTGCTGCGTTGCGCTCTCGCTAGGCTGTTGTGTGCCGGAAATAAACGAGGTATAATCAAACTCGTTTGTAATGGGGTTGATAAACTCTACCCAGTACTTGCTTTTTTCATCGTTATACTTGGAGTCAAGATATATTGTGGAATTTGATTGTGATATACCAAAGCTATCACTTAGTGTGTTGTTTGAATCAAAGATGAGTAGAGCACCCAAGGTGTCATTTGTAAACTTGCTTGTGTCAATTGATATCTTTATCCTGTCCTCTGCAGTGTAAAACGACTTGCTTGTGCTCAATATGTGGGCTCTCTTTGGTTGAATTGATATTGTGTCAAATCCACCCTGACCATAAATCGACTTTATTTCAGTAGTGTCCGAAGTAGTGATATCATAATGCGTCACTCCTAAGATGGTATCAGTAGGTATCATGATTGATGGCATGTCCTCCATTCCGTTTACAATGTTTTCCTGTCTGTCATGTGATACCATGTAATGTCCCAGTCCAAATGAATGGCCAATCTCATGTCTGATTGTGATTCCAAGTTGTGTATCCGTGGCAAGATTTCCTGTGTAGTAGGGCTCGTCAACATAAGTGTAGTATTCAGTATGGCCCTCCCACCAGGTAACCATCTTCCAGTTTGGCTGGAAATCTAGATAGTATATCTCAATGTTGGTTTTACCGGTCTCAAAATTTGGAATCGTAATGCCTAGAACTACAAACTCTTCATCTTTGGTCTGTGGCTTTGGGAGAAAATGGATTGTGATATCACACTTGGTGTAATCAAAACTATTTTGCTGTCCTAGAGGAATCTTTATCAAATTTATATTCCATACAGGTTTTTTTCCAGCATTTTCGTTTAGTTTTGTTTGCCAATCTAATACTGCATATCCAGTCATATCTAGTAGTTTGCTGCCAAGTTTTGGAAAATTGCTATCTGGTTGCGGTTCTAGTGCGCAAATTGTTGGACTGTGTTGTACCCTAATTGGCATTTTTAGAAATGTATTGTCGGTGTAGGCGTAGGCAGATGGCTGAACCATGATAGATATAGCAAAAAACCCAAGAACAATTACGATTAGAAACTTGGCGTCGATTTTGTGTGGCACATTGCTAATATTATGCTGCGTTATTTGCACAACTTCGTATTTTGCGTTATATCATATATGAATTAGTTAGCTAAGAGTGTAAGTATTTGCAGCGAGTTATCGCTAGACCACACTGATTTACTATAATTTGCTAATTATATCCTCTAGAATCTCGTTTCTTTGCTGTGTAGCTTTTCGTAACAGCCTGTAATTTTCTTTTAGGTAGTCTATTTCCTGCTCGTCTACCGTCTTTCCGTCTTCTAGTCTACTCTTTAGGATGCGCAACTTTTTGGGATCTCCAATCTTTACTCTAAGGAATCTTTCTATGACATCTAGGGTCCACAGGGTCTTTCTTTGATTTTCACACTCGCGTTGTAGCATGAGATATCTAGTATCAAGGCCCATTATCTTGTACCTCGGGACATGTCTACCTGCTCGTAGCGCTTTTTTTATCGAGTTTAGTCTTTGATACTCTTGAATCTCATAATCTTGCAGTGATTCTATCATTCCTATTACTAGGTCTGGCTTGCCTTCAAAGTCAATGTCTTGGTAGAATGATTCCGGTTGTTCACTAACTGCGCGCTGAGCCATATTGCTTAAGCGAAGTGATCGTGGTCCGAGTCGCAGTTGTGTCTGTATTTGCCGTTTGGCAGGGTATCGCCATGTTTTTCACAGCTTTTTCTGTCATTATCTTTATCATGGTCTGGGTCTTTCTTGCCTTTCTTGTGTTCGTCATGCTCGTTTGAATTATTGTTCGCAGTACCCTTGTTCTTTTTATCATCATTATCTTTCGAACCTTTATCTGCGTAAACTGAGAAATTTTGAGCAAACATCGAGCTGCCAAGTAATATTACGGCAACAAGAGATGCTAAGAGTAACTGTTTATGATTTCCGGTTTTATCGCCCATGTGTAAACAAAATCGTTGCAAAATAATATTAAAGCATTATGTGAGTTTTTTTTCCGTAATTTTTTTTTGAGACAACAGCTTTTTACTTTTTAATATTTACTGTTGTATGTAGCTTCTGTGACAGAAGGTTTTGCATTAAAGTACCATGTAGTAATATGATGTGACACACACGTGTCTCACCTAATTATGTGACATATAGCCATGCTATAAATTTTGATTTGAATCTGGTATTGATTACGTGAACCTATGGTGGGTTAATGCAGTGACCAACGCCAATGTGATAATATTTTGGATCGTTTAGGTGTTGTAAAATACAGGCTTTTATGTCGTCTGGGACACCGTTTCCAACACTTTTTGCACCCTTTTTATGCGAATTATCTGTTACTGCAAAGACACTCTGAGCAAGCATCGAGCTGCCAAGTAATATCACTACAACAAGAGATGCTAATAGCAACTGCTTGTGATTTCTGGTTTTATTTTCCATGTAAACAAAATCGTTGCAAATTAATATTAAAGCATTATGTGAGTTTTTTTTGCGTAATTTTTTTTTGAGACAACAAGTTTTGGTGTTTTAATATTTAATGTTGTATGTAGCTTGTGTGACAGAAGGTTTTGCATTAAATTTTGATTTGAATCAAGTATTGATTAATTGCAGTTATGGTTAGTTAATACAATGACCGACGCCGGTGTGATAATATTTTGGATCGTTTAGGTGTTGTAAAATACAGGTTTTGATATTGTCTGGGACACCGTTTCCAACACTTTTTGGACCATTTTTATGTGAATTATCTGTTACCGCAAAGACATTCTGTGCAACAAATGCTGAACCTAAAAGTATTGCAACTAGAACACCAGCTATTAGATGAATACGTAGTTTTTCCACCATTTCAACCCCGAAACTATGAGACCCTGCGAATAATTAAACACTCCGGCCTAAACAGAGAGACCAGGCTAAGTAACTAGAAGTACTGCTTTGAAACGGTGACTTTCGGTTCTTCTGATTTTGTTATGGACTCGTTTAATCCATTTAAGACGGAAACGTAGTCTATTGCATCAGTCTGAGCTGCATCTGTTTTATGCAGATTCTGCGTGCTCTTTGTAATGATGTCTAGCATTCTGTATTTTTCCTTTAGATAGGAAATTTCACTTTCTGGAATGTGTTTTCTTTCTTCTATCGTTTGCCTGATTTCTTCTAGTCTTTGATAGTCTCCTACTTCATTTTCCTGCAGCTTGTCTACTAAATCCACTACTGCTTCTAGCTTTCTCTTGTAACTTTGTGCTTGCTGCACTAGTCTGTGTTGTTTTCTGATATAACCGGTTTCGTCCTCTGAAAGTGTAACTTCTTCATCAAGTAATTTCTTGATTTTCGCAAGCCTTTCTTTATCGCCCATGCCAAATTCGCTCAGTCTTTCAATCGTTCTTTTAGTCCACTCTATCCTGTTGTGTGCGTCTAGCATATGACGCAACTTTTCATACTTTGCATCCAGGTATCTCTGATCGCTTTCTGAAATTGGTTCGCCTTTATCGATAGTTCGTCTTATTGATTCTAGCCTTCTCAAATGCCCGATCTCGGCTTCCCGAATTTTTCTAACAGCATCAAGGCTCCATGCTGCCTTGTTCTTTAATTCTGAGACCTTCTTTAGATGCTTTTGGTGCTCCATCAAATAATGCCTATCTTTGTCATCTATCGGAGTCCCTACCTTCAGATATCTTTCAATTTGGTCCAGCCTGTAGCCATCGCCAACTTTTGCTTGCTTAAGCTTCGATATTAGGTCGAATGTCCAATCAAGTCTTCTTTCTTGCTCGGTTACCTCTTTTATCTTTGTAGATACTCTTTCGTTGAATTTTTTGTTCATCTTGTACTTGTTTTTTTCTTTCTCTAGGATATGTTGTAGCTCGCTTACGCTATAGCTTTTTTTGTCATGTTTTTCCTTTAGATTGTTTATAAAATTCGCTGCCCAATCAACCATTGTTTGGTGTTCTAGAATTCTTTTCAGTTCTGAGGATGTATCTTCGATATACTGCTTGTCGCCCTCTGCTAGTTCCTCCCTAGAATTTAGGGTTTTTTTGATATAGTCTAACTTGCTAGGGTCCCCAACTCTTGCCTCTTCTAGCATTAGAACCATCCTAAGACGTGATTGATCTTCTTCGTAACCCATAGCTATTCCTCTTTGATAGAACTGGTACTAGCCTGTTTGTTATTATAGAGTTATTCTCCCAAAATTGGAAATAATAATCCTAAGCAAAATTTGGAAAACTTGAGGCAATCTATTTTTTGTCTAAGCAAAAAAAGAGAAAAAAGGAGTGGGATTCATTGCAGTGTTACGAGATTCCAGTTCAGGTATTTACTTGCGAGAATGTATGTTTGCGTGGGAATTGTTCCATCCTAAATGTAATCCATTTCCACCTTGGTTGCCTTCGTGATCATCATCTCCGTTATGGTGTCCAGGATTTGAGGAATCACCATCTGGGTCGCAGTCGTGATGATACTTTGCATTTACAACTTGTTTGCAATCGTGATCATCGTCACCGTCACAATCGTGCTTGTATTTTCCGTTTGTGCTGGTGCTACAATTATGGTCTCCATTATCATTTTCGTCACCACTTTTCAATCCTTTCTTATGATCATCATGGTCACCACTTTGTGTAGAGGTGTTTTGCGTTGTGGTAGTATGGGTAGTGTTTTTCTTTTTGTCGTCGTTATCTTTTGAACCTTTGTCTGCATAAACTGAGAAATTAGGAGCAAGCATTGAGCTGCTCAGTAATACAATTGCTACTAGTGATGCAAGCAGCAACTGCTTATGTTTCCCAGTCTTCTCACTCATGTTGATCCAATTCAATCGAAAAATAATATTAAAGCATTGTGCAGCTTTTCTATGAGTTATTATTTTTTGTGACAATGGGATTTTGATTTTAATATTTACTGTTGTATGTAATTTACCTGACACATGATGCAATCTTCTATATCCAAGTCGTTAGTGTCGTACAACATTTTTTCGTTGGCAATTTCATTTCAAGTTGTAGTATTGCTAGTTGATGCCAGATTGTATTACTAGTTTAAGATCACAATACTGCGATGATGGCTTGTGCCATACTGATTAACTGACTGCCATCAGCAGTTGATATCTTGTGCTGTCTTTCCCCTTGGTTTATCATGTGGATGTACTCGTTCAATTTCTGTTTGGCATTGTCAGGGTTTGGATTGTGCTTGAGAAGATTATTTAGAGCCTCGACGAGTTTGCCATCTAGCTCATGGTTGAATCCTTTCTTGATATCCTTTTGGTCAGTTGTCTCAATTAGATTCGTTATCATCTGTTCCGTTGGGGTTAATGTTGCACCTGAATGATTGTCAAAATCGTTGTCACACTTGACCTTAAAGTGTGAATACTTGCTGCCAAAATCGTGTACATACTTGCCATTCTTTTTGATGCAGCTTTTGTTGTCCTTGTCACCGTCTTTATCGGGATCTTTCTTTCCTTTCTTGTGGTTATCATCTGGTGTTGCATAAACTGAGAAACTAGGAGCAAGCACTGAGCTGCCAAGTAGGATTACCGCAAGTAGAGAAGCGAGCAGCAATTGCTTATGTTTCCCATTCATCCCTTCCATGTAAGCCAAATCAGTCGAAAAATAATATTAAAGCATTGTGCAGCTTTCCTATGAGTTATTATTTTTTGTGACAACAGCTTTTGCGTTTTAATATTTACTCTTGTTTGTAACTGGTATTACAAAAATTGCGATCATTTTTCTGCACGATTTTGCTTGCTGTTTTCTTCTTGATTCAGATCGGAAATAATTTCTTTTTTAATGTACTATAATTCGTAATTGCCTGTAACCTTCTTTGATGTAGCTGATTTCTTGTTCATCAAGATTTCTTTCTTCTTCTAGTTTATTTTTTATGGTATCTAACTTTTCAGAACTGCCTATCTTTGTTTCTTGCATCCTTTTTATCGCGTTAAGCGTCCAGCTTACCTTTTTTTGGTATTCTATTTCCTGTTGAAATTTTTCGTACATGTGTTTGACATGCATTGCTTCATTCTTTGAGATTGGTTTTCCGTCTAGTAGGTCCTTTTTTATGTAATCTAGCCTTGCGTATTCGTCTCGCTCAAACTCTTGCAGTTCTTTTATTGCTGTAATGACTAGGCTTGGATTTCCTTGAGGGTCTTCTTTTAGTAATGTCTTGTGCTCCTCTCTCATTTGATTGATTCCAGTCGTCAAATAATTATTAAAGAATTGTGTAGCTTTTCTCAGTCTTTTATTTCATTTCTCGCTCTTGACTGACAATTTTGGTACTGACATCGTAGAACTAAACACCTTTCCATCCATCATCTTCGCCGGTCTCTTTTAGTTTGGGTTTTCTTTCCTTAGGTTTTTCCGTTTCGGTGGGCTCCTCTTTTGTCGTAATCTGGGGTTCAAATTTGTGTCGCTGACCTCTACTCCTCAGACTGATTAATAATATGCCAATTGCAAGCGAGGCGAAAACACCGACGGCAACTAGTATTGTTTGATCCGTTTTTTGAATTCCTGTTAACACCGAGTTATTGGCATTGTTGTATGTAAGGTTGAGTTTGTTCAACGCTGAAGTATCATTTGGATTGATGGCTAAGACCTTCTTATAGTATAATGTTGCATTATCTTTTTGGCCAAGAGCATCAAGTGATAGGCCTTTATTGTATAATGCGTCTGTATCCTCGGGATTTACAGCCAAAACCCTGTCATAGTATGTTATTGCTTGCTCATGCTTGCCGAGATTGGCATATGCAAGACCTGTGTTGCTGAGCGTGTCCGTATCATTGGGTTTGATAGCAAGAACCTTAGTGTAGTATGTTATTGCTTCCTCAAGCCGACCAAGGTTGTCAAGTGAGAGTGCCTTGTTGTATAATACGTTGATATCAGTTGAATTAATCTCTAATGCTTTGTCATAGTAGGTGATTGCGCCTGTATAATTGCCTTGGTCAAAAAGTGTGTTCCCAATCTTGAAGAATTGCTGTTCTAGCAATTGCCGTTCTGATTCAGATAAGATTGCGTTTGAGGCTGTAACATTTGAAAGTGGTTCGTTGTTTGAAGACGAAGTAGCGATGACCATCTCATTTAATGTCATTGAAAGTGACGTATCGTTTGTAAAATTTGAAGGTGATGTGTGATTCGAAGAAGACGTAGAGATGGCGGTTTCGTTCAATGCCTTTGATGATACTTCTGCTAGGGCGTCAACATACCAAGGGGCAAATGCCATTGTTATGAACATTAGAAGAATCAAGCTATGGATTTTCATAAATAGAGGGAGTAATAGGGAATTGAAAAGTGTTTACGCTAAATCATTAGAGCGGCATAGTATCGTTATAATAAATTCAAACCATGATTGTTCCATGAACAAACAGCGAAAGCCAATTCCTTTAGCTAGGTGAGATAAAGTGAAAATTTGACGATGCCCTAACAGACATGGCTACTAGCCATATACAAATAGGCAAAATCATGAGAATTCCATTTGTATGTCTCTTTAAATAAGTTAATCCAATTGCTGCTGGTATCTGAAAAGGAATGTCGTAAAGAATTCTTGTCTGAATTACATCATTTCCAAGCAAAAGCGGCAAGATTGCCATGCTTAAAAAAATTAAAATAAAAATAGCAGACAACTCCCGTGAATTGGACCGTGCAAGCCAATAACTTCCGAGCACGAAGATTATGAAATTGCCAAATAGAGCTCCTGCATAATTCAGCGTAGTGTCTGACAAGTTGCTCAATAGTGACGCTAATTGGCCAGTTCCAGCGGTATTGGCAAGATAAACATCACTTTCAATCCCTCCGCTGGTGCCAGTTAAACTACTTCTAGCCACATCAACTGCGACAGAAGACAATACTACCAATAAGAGAATAATTATGCTCCTTTTGCGATTAGAATTCAGCTTGTACATTACACCAAGAAAGATTCCGGTAAAAAGCGCAAGTATTGTCCACGTGTAGACGTGACTGAAAACCAAAATCATCATCAGTCCTGCATATACGATCAGATTTAGCTTGCTCGGTACCTTTAGGAACTTGATAAGAAAAACGAACGATAAATATCCAATTATCAAGGCGATCCAATTTGCATAAAGACCTGCGTATATTCCAATTAAGGTCTGGAATGATACAGCTGTTAGAAATGATGCCAAAAGCGAAGTTGTATCGTTAGAGGTGAGCTCTCGCGTTAAAAAAAAGACAGCTAACACGAGAGCTGGCCCAAGAATCATTGGGATGTGATCAATAACATATGAAGCATTAGCAGGAGCAATTTTCGAAATTGAGTATAAAAATAGTGAAGAAGTTATCCTATCGGCGGAATAATAGAGAGAAAACGCTTTTTGGAAGAATTCTTGAGAATTGTTCGAGTGTGCCAATGAGTTGATTAATACAGAATAATCTATGCTGTCAGAACCCACCTGCTGATTATCGCTATTGATAGCAGCCTGATGTGGGATTAGTGCAATTGTAAGAGAAATCAGCATAAACAGCAAAAGAAAGAGAATCTTTGTTCCCGTCCTTATAATATCATCATGATTGTACAGTTTTCTAATATTGTTCTGACCAATACTGAATTTTTTTATCACCAACTTGAAAGGTGCGCTCAAAACTAGAAAAAGTATCAAAAAAGGACAGATAACGCCGAATAGGACGAATATTTTATACAAAAAATCAGTTATTGGGATTGAACTCTCAGTAACGGAAAATAGTGGTGCAAACGATATCATTAGACCGAGAAGACTCAATCCAATCCCAAATATCGCGAGGTAAGTTAACGACAATTCTGAGACGTTTAGAATTTTTTTGGATACTAATCTGTTAAAAATTACAAGCGATATTACTAAAGGAATAGATAATAGTACTACAGCATCAAGAAGCGTTTGGAGTCCAATCACTGCGGCAATTGTTGTTGCTATACCCAATATTGCAGATGAAACAATCCTGGCAGCTCCCCTAGTGGACAAGCCAAGCCACAGAACAGTGCTATATGCGATAACAAGCTTGTCAACAAACTCATTAATTACGAAAATATCGAAGGATCCATGATAGTTTACGCGATTAACTAGTGGTGATACGGGTGCATGAAAATATGAACCAATATTGAAAACATAGAAAAATAAAATTAATGTAAAAACTGCGGAAGATATTATCAGTTTAGGCGCATTTCCTTGGTGCAAAATTTTTGCTATGCTAGAATGTGAACTCACACCTTATCAACGAAATGCACATTATATGATATTATAAAGGCCATGCTAAAATCATTTCATGTGCCCCACTTCGGATCATTATTAATATAGATTCCGTCTGTAAGATACGTGACAGATTAATGTTATAATGCTTAGATCGAAGTTCATAATGGTGTTGAATCTCTCAATCATGAATAAATACGACCCCAGTGGGATGTACAAGATTTATGATAGGTGGCCTGATATGGCACAAGTATCCTTTGAATCAAAAATAGACCCTGTTGATTTTCGAGAAGTAGATGATATAGTGTTTGCAGGAATTGGCGGTTCTGGCGCTATCGGCGACATTTTCTCTTCAATATTATCCAAAACTAGCATTCATGTAAGTGTAGTAAAAGGGTCGCTTCTACCAAAGACAGTTGATTCTAATACCCTGGTTGTGGCAACAAGTATTTCCGGTAATACCACGGAAACTCTGTCCACTTTGGATTCGGCAAAAAAAATTGGTTGCAAAATTACTGCTTTTTCCAATGGTGGAAAAATGCAGGAATACTGTGAAAATAATAGAATCGAATATAGGAAAATTCCGCAGACTCATTCCCCAAGAGCGTCATTTCCTAATTTTATGTATTCAATGTTGAAAGCATTGGGCAACGTCATTAATGTGAAAAGAGAAGACATTGCCGAATCTATTTCTGACTTGGAAAATCTAAGAAAAAAGATAGGCTCTTTTAACCTAACTAAAGAAAATATTTCCCTAAATCTTGCTCAGTGGATAACTGGCATTCCGATGGTCTACTATCCATTCGGATTACAAGCCACAGCTGTGCGATTTAAAAATTCTCTTCAAGAAAATGCAAAAACTCATGCAATGATAGAAGATGTAGTAGAAGCATGTCACAATAATATCGTGTCTTGGGAAAAGTGGTGTAACGCAACTCCAATTTTGATAGAGGGAAATGATGATCATATCAGGACAAAAGAAAGATGGAAAACACTCAAAGAATATTTTGAGATCAACAAGATTGACTATAGAGAAGTTTTCTCAGGAGCAGGAAGTATTCTAACGAAATTAGTAAAACTTGTGTATTTACTTGATTATGCTACCATCTATTTGGCTATAGACTCTAGATTAGATCCTTCACCTGTTCGTTCTATCGAGTTTGTAAAGCATAGAGAAAATATGCACAACACAGAACTTGCCAGTGTGCAATTGTCTACATGACAAACAGTTCTTTGATAGAAATATTAGACAGCAAAAAAATATGAACTTTAAATTATTACCAGATTTTGCTTTGATGGTTACTAGTAATGACAATTCTCGGTCCAGTAAATTGCATTACGTGCAAATACTCACTGATCTTTAAATTTGGGACATGCCCTTTAGAGCGTAATGAGCCATTCAACGGAGAATCCAGCCTTATCACGGTTGGGTATCACGCTTGTTACTGGCGGTGCAGGATTCATAGGGAGCCACGTTGTAGATAGGCTGATACAGAATAGCACCGAAGTTAAAATTCTAGATAATCTTTCTTCTGGAAGTGCTTCAAATCTCTCTGCACATAAAAACAACAGGAATTTCCATTTTACAAAGAAGGACTTGAGTGACCCTGCAAGCAATAAAGAAGCTCTAAAGGATGTAAAAACTGTCTTCCACATTGCGGCAGATCCAGAAGTTAGAACGGGTTTCAAACAGCCAGAGATTTCCTATAGGGAAAATATACAAAACACTTTTCATCTACTTGAAGAAGTTAGGAAATCAAACGTGGAAACTATCTTGTTTACTTCTTCATCCACAGTCTACGGTGAACCTGACATTATTCCAACTCCAGAGTCATATGGACCATTAATGCCAATTTCGCCTTACGGTGCATCAAAGCTGGCTTGTGAAGCTCTTATCTCATCTTATTGCTATACTTATGGAATGAAAGGGAAGATTTTTCGATTAGCTAACGTGATAGGTTCACGAAGTAAGCATGGTGTAATATGGGACTTCATAAACAAATTAAAACTAAATGATAAGAAGCTAGAAATTTTGGGTGATGGTAGTCAATCTAAATCTTATCTACATGTAGACGATTGCGTAGATTGTTTCTTTTTTTGTCATACCAAAAACAAAGATCCGGTAGAGATATTCAATGTTGGAAATGATGATGAGATCGATGTGATCTCGCTCGCTAAAATTGTATGCAAGAGTATGAATCTCAGAGACGTTGAATTGCTAACTACTGGTGGAGTGGACAATGGGAGAGGATGGATAGGTGATGTCAAGAAGATGCATTTGGACATATCGAAATTGAGAAAACTCGGCTGGAAGCCAAAGTCGTCTAGCATGGAAGCAACGAAACTTGCATGTCAAGAACTATTGAAAGAACAAATGGTGAAGATAATTGGTAGTTGAAGAAGAATTAAGAGACTTTTACGATATTGCAATAGTAATACCCACTCTAAATGAAGAAGCTGGTATCGCACCCACAATTCAATCCATAAAAGAAGCCATTGGAGCAAAGTTTAGTTTCAAGATAGTGGTAGTGGATGGTCTCTCAACTGATAAGACGGCCGAGATTGCAAGGTCTATGGGGGCAAAAGTTATCAGGCAACGCAGAAAGGGGTATGGAGACGCATTGCAGGCGGGATTCTACTACGTTGATACAAAAATGAAAACAACTGTTACAGTAATGATAGATGCTGATGGAACGTATGAACCAAAGGACATTGCAAGAATGACCGACATCATAATAAGTGGAGATGCTGATTTCGTGATCGGTAACAGATTCGCAAACATGCACAAAGATTCCATGACTGCAACAAACAGAATCGGAAATAGAATATTATCAAAGATTGCAAGAAGACTTCTCAAACTTAAGGTGTCAGATTCGCAATGCGGCCTTCGCGCTTTCAGATCTGACTTGGCAAACATATTCTACAATAGCTCTTTGGGCATGCCGTTTGCAACCGAGATGCTGACAGCAGTCAGTATGTACCGCATTAGGATCAAAGAAATTCCTACTTCATACTACAAACGCGTTGGTGATACCAAATTGAATCCAATTCAGGACGGAGGCAGAATATTAGGTACTATAATCAGACTCATGCGTGATACCAGACCTCTTTCGTTCTTCTGCACCATAGGATTGATAATGATAGCAATTGGGACTGCACTTGGTGTTGGCATCTTATTGGAATATTTGACAACAGGAACTGTCAGAAGATTACCTACTACAATTTTAGCAGTACTGCTTGTGGTTCTCGGAGTGCAAACAATATCTTTAGGATTAATATCTGATATGATAAAAAATAAAAATTATGATAGGCGCGTTTTTTTCAGCGAATAGGAATAGCCATGCTCAAAAACCATATAGAACATAGAATTTCTGTTTTGGAATGCCGACGGTGAAATTGAATGGATAAGAGAAAAGATCTCGTAGCTGGACTTGGAGAAATTGGCTATCCAATACTTCAACTGGTATCAAAAGGTGGACCTGCAGTTGGATATGATCTGAATGAAAAACTAATGGATAAAGAGAAATTCAAAAAATACCAAAAATTGCAAACACGATTTTTGCATATCTGCATTCCCTTCACAAAAAATTTTATTCCCAATGTAATTTCATTGCATGAAAAATTCCAACCCGATGTGATTGTAATCCATAGTACAATAAGCCCAGGCACAACAGCCAAGATACAGGAAAGGCTATCTGTGCCTGTAATTTATAGTGCCACAAGAGGCATTCATAGAAGGATGCTTCATGATTTAAGAAGATACACAAAATTCTATGGTATTGAACCCTCTGCTCCGAAGGTAAATTGGGCCGCTTCAACTTATGAACGACTGATGAGGAAATGTGGAGTGAAAACAAAGAGAATGTCCAAACCCATTGCACTTGAACTGGCTAAGATAGTAGTTGACACGTCATATTATGGATGGCTTATTGCATATGCTCAACATAGTAACATGATAGCTAGAAAAAATAATGTAGATTACGATGAAATGTGGTCGTTTGCAGATGAAATACACAAATATCTAGGCAATAGGCCTAAGATGTATCCCGGAATCATCGGTGGTCATTGCGTGATTCCAAACTTAGAACTAGTACAAGATAATACATTGAATTTAATCGACAAGCTAAACAACACATACGCGAGAAATGTAAAGAACGTAAAGTCCATTAGACCAAAGCACTAATGATCAATTTACTATATATCAATCAGCTGAGCTACTATTGCTAAAAAATACCTCATACGAAATGGCAAAAATCAGAGGTTCATCAGAGCAATAGCGATTGTACTTCAACTAATATGAGCGATTTAATTTTTTTGCAATAGCATGAAACGTACTGAGTAAGGGATTAGCTATCCTGTTGGGCAAAATTCCTAATGAATCTTCCAAATCCTGTCTAATTATGACTCCAAGCTTCACGAATATTATATACGATACAAAAGTTGTAATGAGGATGCCAGCAATGTAATGAACCTCTAGAACATGTAGAGCGAACGCTATACCAATCGGTATGAATAATATCAAAGCAAGATCCTTCCAATAAATTCGCATTCCAATTTGTCTGCCTATGATAATTGTTGCAATTAACCCTATGATTGAACCCACCGTGTAGCTTATCGCCGCGCCTAGCCCGCTATAAAGAGGAACAAGTAGAAAGTAAAGTGCAGTGCGCGGCACGCTTGAGGCTAAACCAATCGTCAAAACTTGTCTATAGTTACCATACGCGTACACCAGAGTATTGATTCCAGTAATTATTGCAATCGGGAGCATCGATATCAAAAGGATCTCCAAGGAAGAAGATCCGGTTATGTATTGCTCACCAAACAATTGCATAACATTTTTTGAATAGAAAATCAGGGAGGAAGAAAATGGTAAAGCTATAATCAGACTCATTTTTATGATCCTAGAGGCAAATCTTTTCCTGCCATCTGACATGGCACTCAGGGCTGGATATGAAATCGTGAATAAGGAATACATCACCCCAGTTATTGCCGTAAATATGGAAAACGCCATAAAAAAGACTCCTGCTTGGCTTGCACCTTGTGACCCAAACACTACTACTGTGCCTAATTGCGAACCCACCGTAGTAATTAATGCTGGAATCCAGCTAGCTACGCTTGCAATCAAAATATTTTTGGAGGAGCCCATGAATAGAAGCTCTGATTTTTTCTTGGATGATTTTAAAATCGTGACTAAAGTGGCTGTTAAAATAATGGAGGCTAGAATCTGATTGAATGTGTAACCAACTGTAAGACCTAAAGCACCTGTGCCAATTAGGACCAGAGCTATCGCAAGACCAAGCTTTGCAGTTGAAGCGATGATCATTATTATTGGCAGCATTTTTGTTTTCAGAGTAGCTATAATTATTGAACGAAATAGAGTTGTAATCGCCGAAGATGCCATGAGTAAAACCGCAATAGCGACCAAATTGAAATCAATTCCAAAAGTAGTAAAGAACCAATTCTGTGCAAACAAGATCACACTACTACACACAACTATTCCTACTGTTATGAGAAATAATGAAGCCTTTACGAATACTTTGGCATCTTCTATTTTTTGTTCAAAAAAACTTTTTCCCAAAAACCGTTGAACCCCGTTTGGAATGCCAATCGTAACTATAGTGATAAAAATTGTAGCCAGTGAAACAATTGTGGATGAAATTCCGATTATCTCAGATGTCGTAATCTTGGCCATAACAAACCAAAAAACATAACCGGAAATCATTGAGATGACAGTTTCGATATACACGTAGGCAGCGCCTTTTCCAACATCTTGTTTACTCATTTCTGTTATCTACTGCTTGTTTATCGAGGATAAAATTAATTCTTTAATTATTACAGATGTTTGGCCGTTTCCAAAAATTGGTTTAATTGGGCTGTTTGGCATCCATCCTTTTACAGATTCGATAATTTTGTTAGTGTCTGTCCCGACAATCTTATTCCACCCAGCATCAACTGTTTCTACCCATTCAGTATTGTTGCGAATTGTTATGCATGGAACAGACAGCAAGTATGATTCTTTTTGAATTCCACCAGAATCAGTAATTATCTTTTTGGCGTTATGCATTAGTTTTATAAAGTCGATATAACCAGTCGGTGGGATTAACCTGACATTTTTGCAGTTTTCCAGTCTGTCATACAAGTTTTTTTCTTTAAGAATGTTCTTTGTCCTTGGGTGAATAGGGAATACCACTATTTCATCGATGATCTCTAAAGCACGTATTATCGAAATTAAATTATCAGCAGAATCAGTATTTTCCGCCCTGTGCATAGTCAAAAGCAGGTACGATTTTGATTGTAATTGAAGTTTTTCAAGAATTGTCGATTTTGATGCTATCTGAACCGCCTGCACCATTATTTCTACAGAAATATCACCAGTGTAAATCACTTTACCAGCAACATGTTCTCTTTCCAAATTTTTAATAGCGGTATCTGTAGGGGCAAACAAGTAATCACTAAGCTGATCTGTCAGTATTCGATTAATCTCTTCAGGCATCCTCCTGTCAAAACTTCGAAGTCCAGCTTCAACATGTGCAACCTTTATTCCAGATTTCATGGCCGACAGGGCTCCAGCAAAAGTAGAGTTTGTATCTCCATAAACTATAACAAGGTCAAAGTTAGATTCTAGAAAAATTTTTTCCAATCTTTCAAGCATTTTGCCTATTTGAAATCCCGGTGGTCCTGAGCCCACCTCCAAGTCAACGGTGGGTGCGGGTAAATCAAATTCTTTAAAAAATATTTCAGATAATTCATAATCATAGTGTTGTCCAGTGTGTATGATGGTATGATTTGAAACAGTGCTGATAATTTTATGAATTGGAGCCAACTTAACAAAATTAGGTCTGGCGCCTACTACTGATGCAACTTTCATAAATTAGTTTCATTATTAACCTCGTTTAATACTTATTTAAGTAACAATCTGGCAGACAATTCTTTTCATCCACAAGTTGATATAACATAATTGTAATAGTTGTAGATGTAACATCATGACACAGGGCATAAGTAATATCCATTCAGACTTGAAAAAATCAACGATATAGGTGAAGACTATTACAAGATCAACTTTGTTGCTAATAAGCATATTTTTTCCTCCAGAATTCGGTGGGGGTTCCTCAGGTGCGTGGAATCGAGCTAAGGCTCTAGAAAAACTCGGTTATTCTGTGTTTATTCTATGTGGGTTCCCCTCTTATCCAACAGGAAAAGTAACCGATCCAAAGTATTGCCGAAAGTTTTACTGCGTAGAAACCTTGGAATCATTTACAGTAATTAGGCTACGCTTACTTCCAATATCGCACTCGGGATTCTTAAAGCGACTTATAATTTTCATTAATTTCATTTTGGTAACAATTTTGTATTTACCAAAAATTTTGAAGACTACGGGAAAGCTGGATATAGTATATGCTAGAGCACCGATACTATTTTCGTCGCTTATCGGGTTTTTATATTCAAAAATTACGAATTCTTTTTTTATATATGAGGCGCCAGATTTATGGCCGGAAGAACTGGTAGCTGTTAAATCAAAAATGCTACCCATGATGATGCGGATTGGGTGGGTAATTGCCAAATGGTCCTATGTGTTTCCAGACGTCATAATTACGGTAAGTAATCTTGCCGCCAATCATATATCAAAAGAATATACTCCAAAATCTACTGTTTATGGCATTCCTATTGGTGTAGACCCAAATAAATTTCCGGTACGTTTGCGAGATACTTCCAGAATAGAACTCATAGAGAAAAAAATTCTTCCAACTGATCTGCAAAATAAATTCATCATACTATATTCTGGTTTAATTTCAGCCGCACAGCGTGTAGAAAGTCTTGCGTATGCAGCAGAAAAATTAAAGAACAGAAAGGAAATTGCCTTTGTGATAGTTGGAGAAGGCCACGAGAAACAAAAACTGGAGCAATTAAAGATTGAACGTAATCTCGATAATTTTTATTTATTGCCGTCTCAGCCGAGAAATCTTATGCCCCTTATTATATCAGCTGCAGATGTTTGCACTGTCTTGCTGTCACCCGAGCCTATTTTTCAAATTGCGGTGCCCTCTAAATTCTATGAATGCCTTGCAAGTAGTAAACCAATGATTGGTGTCTGTGAAGGAGAACTAGCAGATATTATTGATTCAAACCAGATTGGTCGTACTGCAAAATATGGTGACACAGCTAAGCTGTCTTCCATAATAGAACGTTTTAAGGATTCACCAGATCTATTAGAAACGATGAAAACTAATTGTAAAAGCACATTAAACAAATTTTCTTTAGACGCTATATCGTCAAGATTTCAAGAAATACTGACAAAAGAAATGAAAATTAATCATGTCAAATAAAGGCTTCCAACGAAATATTTGTGTTGTTACATCATGGTTTCCGAGCAAGATTTATCCGGGGAGAGCTCCATTTGTTTATAACTTTGTAAAAAATCTTGCCAAATCTGGTGTCAAAGTGTCTGTTATTGTGCCACAGCTGAAAGGTGATAAACCATTCAGCGAAGACGATTCTGTCACTATATATCGAATAAGAGGGGCATTTCCGCTGTTTTCTATGCTAAACTTGGTAAAGAAGATAGACCCTGATATTATTCACGTACATGCTCCTAATTTTTTTGCAAGCGTTACAATAATTGTGGCCAAAATCACTCATATTCCAATAATTGCTACTGTACACAGGGCAGAAGTCGATTCAATTAGTAATGCAATGTTTTTTTTCAGAAAATATGCTATTAAAAAATTTAGAAGAATAATTGCTGTTTCAGAATTTACAAAGTCTCTTGCAATAAAAGCTGGTGCAGATGCGAATAAAATATCTGTGATTTACAATTCATGTGATGAGGCACTTTTTTCGTCTAAGAGTAAGGAAGAAGCAAGAAAAATACACGATCTCCAGCGTGATAAAAAAATCATTTTATTCGTTGGGAATTTGATCAAACTAAAAGGTGTTTACGTTCTTATTCACGCGCTTAAGATCCTCTATAACCATTTTCCTAATTTTCACATCCTCTACATAGGGCAAGGGGAGGAACGTAAAAACATGGAATTATTGATAAAAGAATATGGGTTACCAGAAACTGTACGGTTTTTGGGATTTTTGCCACAGGCCAATTTATCTATTTATTATAACGCCCCAATAATTTTTGGACTACCGGTTTTTCTAAGG